>Ga0209342_10008641_pt1 | contig 10203 bp, 12 predicted proteins | sample RifCSP16_2_FD_184023 | JGI IMG/M metagenome (GOLD analysis project Ga0209342, IMG submission 184023) | Soil microbial communities from Rifle, Colorado - Rifle CSP2_sed 16_2 (SPAdes) (version 2) | ecosystem: Environmental > Terrestrial > Deep subsurface > Rock core/Sediment | place: Rifle... | reverse complement strand
AACGTGTTTTTGCAATTCAACCAGTTTTCTTGACTCGACAAGCGCAGTCTTTACCAGTATTGCGTTCTCTTTCCGCAATTCGTCAATAATCGCATCTTTTCTTTTCAACTCCCTCTCAAACCAGTCTTTTTTCTTAGGCATCAGATGAAGGAGGAACAACTTCTATAAACATCTTTTTTATTACTATTGAGTACTCCTGTATAGAAATGCTTTTATATCGCGCTTGTCTCTCAACGATTATGATCAAGTGCAAGCGATTTACCTGTAGGACACTCTTGCTGACAAATATCGCATACAGTCACATCCACTGCGCGTGTTTCAAGATATTCTCTAGCAGCTTCTTTATCTATACCCCATTTAACTGCATTCGTTATTCTTACAGCTAATCTGTATTTATCGGGATCACTACAGTACTTTTTAAGTCCTAAACCTGTTCTTCGTGCAGATTCTCTAGAACCCTTACGTACCTTCTCTAAATTATTCTTTCTGTATTTAGCGCTTGCCTTGCGGTGCGCTTCCTGTTTTTCTTCATCATTATACATTACACCCTCCCCAGGGTCTAAGTAACACCCTTTAAGTAACGTTCAGCCGGAGTCATCGCAAGCATACTTTGACGCGCGTCTTCTACTTGCTTAGAACGCGCGGTGGTTTGTGAGTTATAACGTTCCGTAGGCCCTCTAGCAGGCTTCCTTACAGGCGCAAATTTACTTTCAGCCTGCGCTGCAAACATGCCGCTAGTTGCTCCAAGAGCCTTAGCCTGCGCTACCGCTTCCCCTTCTTTCTTTAGCCCACGCTGTAGAGCGCCTGTCTGCCCCATCGCTGCTTCAGCATAGCTAATTGGTCCTTGGCTACCGAATTCCACTGGAGCAGCTTGAGCCATAATAGCTTGATTCATACCATAAGCGCCTGTGCCCATGGTCCCCGCCATAGCCTTACCGTACTTGGAAGGTACGCCGCCGTGTTTAGATCCAAAGTAATTCTGTCCTGCTGCTGATTCAAATCCTGTGATAGACTCTGGAGCATACGTCTCACCTGTTACAAGACCCTGAGAAGCTGTAGCCTGACTACCTCGGCCCTTGGTACCAGCAAAGTCAAGGAATTCACCAACAGCATTAGCCTGTGCAATGTCGCGAAGCTTGCCGATACTCTTCCTAGCACCGATCTTAGCAGAGAGCTGACCTACGTTATCTGGATTAGCTCCGCCCGCAATGTCCGATCGAAGGGTTCCAGCAGCACCCGCGTACTCGCCCGCTAGACCGCCAGAAAGGTAGTCGCCCGCAGACTTAGAGCCAAACTCATATGCGCCGCCCTTGCTCATGCCGCCTTTGCCGCCAACGGCTACTCCGGCACGTCCGTATCCTTCTGCCATTACCTAGTTCTCCTTGGGGGCCGTTGTCCTGGCTTGTACACTTTGTCGTATACAGCAGGAACATTACCGGTTTGTTGATTCTCTAAGCTCTCAGCCGGAGTTTGAACGATCGGCTCACTCATAGTCTCCGCGCTCTCTCCCCCAGTCCAACCCATCTTGCCAAAATGGCGTTTCCTAAACTTATCTCGGATCGACATTAGCCCTGACCGCCCATAGCCGCTTGCATCTCCATCTGGGCCATCATCATTTGCTGCTGAGCCATCTCACGCAGCTTGATCTGCCGCTCGTAAATGTCCTTAAGCTGGACAATCGCTGCCTGCTGCTCGGGTGACAGATCAATGAAGCCGTCGGCCTTCATCTCGTTCACCAGCATTGCGCGGTGAATGTACGGATCATCGTCCGGAAGAATGTGAACCAGTTGGTGACGATTGTTGCGAATGAGGCTGATGTTCTTCCGTGCGCGGTTAACATCGGGGCCGCTCGGCATGAGAGCCTTCTTAAGGTCAAGCTCGTCAAGGATTGCCTGTCTCAGTCCAATATCCTCAATGGTCATTAGGTTTGGCAGGTACTGAAGGATCTCAACAACCTTCGCCTGCCGTGCTTCCTTCGATACCAACGCAAGGCTGGCAGTGTCTACCCGCACAGCTACGTTGTCCGAAAGATCTTCGCCACTAAACTGCTGAACGCTAACTCTACTGTAATCCCGCTCGCGAGCGAGAATCCGAATACGCTCTGCGTACCTCGGGTCGTTTCGGACGTAACGAATTACAGTTTGAAGCAGCGCCGTACCGCACTCTTGTAGAGATTCGTCCCACGCCTGCAAGATCGCAGAACGAGAGGCGAGCGCCTGCTTCCTCAAAATGTCAATCATCATAGCGGAGTTTACGCCTACCGGGCGCTCACCGCGTAGAATCTGTTCTGTGCCTGCAATAGACTCCATCTCTGCAATCTGCTGCTGGCGCTCCTCAAGAGCCGCAGCCGGATACGGAGGCGGATACACAGGCTCGGGTTTATTGGTAGCTGTACGTCGGGGATCGTACTCCCAAATCATACCGGGCCGACCTGTCCAGATATCCTCTACTACACTGCTGCCCTTAGGTGCAGTCCATGTAGCAATCGGGACTGTACGCCGCCACATGATCAAGGTCGTATCAATAGCATTTACACGCTTTAACTTCGGTAGAAGCTTAGAGATGAGCGACCGACCATGGGGCGAAGCAACCTGCGGCTCCCAGCGATATCGAATATATGGGTGCCACCTCTCCGGCCACCGCTTATCATAAGCCCTGGCCCCGACCTTCTTCGGGGAGTCGTAAAGCACCTTATCACCCACCGTGATGACAGTTCTACCGTTCGGCCACTTAGGAGAAGGCTTCCGGTCAAATGTCCGAACGATGGTATAGCCTTCCCAAGAATCCGGGGAACCCATATAGATCGAAGGTCCAGGACCTTCAACTAACTCAGAAATGCGTTCGAACCACCAAAGTGTAAGATTCGTAATGTTCTCTGACTTTGCTTCATTCAGAACGTTCAGATTCCAACCATTGTCCTTAGTAAACCCACCCTTACCCTTAGGCACCGCAAAGTACTTATCTCGCAACGATTCAATAGGATAAAATTCCTCTTTCATGATCCAAGCCATGTCGTCGCCACCCCAATAGTGGATTGAAGGCATGTGCATCTGGAAGGCGGAAACGATATTAGATACCACGTCACCGTACTCCATTTCTTCTTCTAATACCTGCTCGCCCGTCTGAGGGTCAGTTACAGGAATCGGACGTTCTTGAACTTGAGCCTGAAGACTTTGAGTGCCTTCTGGGAATACAACTGAGGTTTCGTTCTTTGTCTTAGGAACAAATATTCTACGAGGTACAGTCGGGTCCCATGCAATCTCAAGCCACGCAGTCCCCGTGTGAAGAATTTGCCTAGCCATCTCACGATGCTTCTCTGGCATACGAAGGGCTTCCCAGAGATATTCCAAAGTTAGTTCTGATAGCTCCGCTGCTGTCTGATCCTCGTCTTTATCGCTTTTCGCGTCTACGCGAGGGCGCGGCCGGTTCTCTGTTAACAAGGCGACGTTCGTCTCAATGTAACGTCCAAGCAAATCGTTGGTCGGCTTGGGGATCTGGCGGCTCGTTTCCTGAACAATACTGAGATCGCCCACACCAGAATTACTACTGTTGGCTAAACGGCTTACCAATATATCATCGACATAATGGCGACCGTTACTAAAGAATATATTCTCAATCCATCGAACAGCGCGTTGCCAATGTAAGCTATGCCGGTTACTATTAAGAGTATCCGCGTAATCCTTTATGACGTTACCTACCTGCGGATCACCGGCAGAAAGTTCATCAATACGATGTAACTTACCTTGCGCAGGGCTTTTGTAACTTACGCCGCCTTGAGCCATTACTTAGCCCCTTTAATTTGATTATCAAGTTTCCACAAAGGCTGAAGATTAAACCAATTACACGCCTCTAATAGCTGCGCTCTATCAGTAAGGTCAAAACTACTAAGAGGTATTACATGATCAATTTCCCATTCACCGTAGTTATCCCAAGTCATTCCGGGCTGAAATTGATACATGAACCATAGTTTTAATTGTTCAATAGAACAACCAAGGTCATTCACAGCAGAACCAGCTTTATATCCACGCTTTACTGCTGTACTTAAACGACTGCGAAGATTATGTATTAATCGAACCTGAATATTATCTTCTCGCCGGGTACGCTCGTACTCACATTTAGCTTTGCGGAACTCAGCATCGTTTTGATACAGACCGAACCTGTACTCGCGATCAGACTCTTTCCTGCATTTACGGCACCTTCTTTGACCCTCTATCCAAAGATGCTCGCCAGAAACGCATACTCCAGCTTCCCTATTTTCCCGAGATCTAGTAGGCATTACGATTCCCCGTTGTCGTGTACAGATCGACTTTCAGCCGGTTTATTTAGAATAGGAAGTAGCATCGCTTGCATATCATCCGCATCCTTGAATAACGGAGCTTCCATGTTTTCTAACCAGTTCTTTTCCAACTCCATCTGCTTCTTCATTTTCTCGCGACGTTCAGAAACCTCTAGAGGCACTGGACGTGCTGACTCTTCAGCGGCCTTCTGATCCTGATAGGCTTCTGGCGCCTCTTTAGCAATCAGCGCGTCTTGCGTCTTCCTGAGTTGTTCTTGTAAGAATTCAACCTGAGAACGTAGGGCTTTATTCTCGCCCTTTGTCTCAGCAAGTTCTATAAGCAGTTCTTCTCTACCCTTCCCCCCTAAAAACGCCATACTAAACTCCTAGCGGTCCCAAGGGTTGGGCTCAAGCCCGGTTATAATCTCGTCACTTTCATAGCCTCTATGAATAGCTCTATCACGTAGCGCATCAAGGTTACGTGTGTTCTCACGTCGATTCGGATCTTTGGTAGCCGCCTGAGCATCAAGAGCTAGCTGACGCTTCACTTCATCAAGACGAAGCTGGTCGGCGAACGTCTTCTGGAAATTCTTCTCAGAAGCTTCAACCCGCGCCTCAAGCCTCTCCTTCTCGCGACGCCAACGCTCAATTACTGCAACGCTCTGCGGGTCATTCTCTACTGCCATTCGATTCTCCTTCTCCCCTTACGGAAATACTATCTCCACTCCAAGCTCATCGGCAATCGCCTTAAGCTTCTCTTTCTTACTCTCCAACTCACAATTAATCGTCCAGTCTAATAGCCCAAATTCTTACAACAGAGTAAACGTTATCTACCGTGTAGAATCCACTACCAGCGCCAAATCCTTCCACGGTATCAGTGTACTGTATGCGGTGCTGAAGTTCCAATTTGCGCGCTGAAGGTAATGTAAAACGTCCAACTACTTCTGATCTTGTTTGAACAGATTCTTCACCAGCAGGAATGCCGTCAACATGAAAACACCACTCAGAAGTGCCTAGGACAACAGTCGGCGCTGTATTGCTAGGAAATTCAGTAATGTCTGCAAGTCTGGTTGTATGATTGCCTACGTTAAACGCTGGAGCAGACGCATCAATGTGGTACTCCCCAGCAGGAAGTGTAAAGTCTGCGCCGTCACCGGCAACCGAAGCTAGATTGACTTCAGTCGCAAAATCATTATGAACAACTACGTTTAAGTCTCTAGCCGTCCAAATCCCCGCAGCAGAACCTCCACCCAGAATACCCGGATCCTTTTGATCAATGATCTCGAAGTAAGGAGAATCCAGGCCCTTAAAGAATACTGCGTCTTTACGTACATCAAGATGACCCTTGACCGAAAGATCACCTTTAACATCGGCCATTGATCAATCCCTTACTGCGGTCGGTAAGCTGCTGAAACGATGGTGGTAGCCGCGCCGCTGGTAGTTACCGCTACCAGACCGTTATCTAGCACAATTCCGCCTACAAGACCCCAGTCCATCGAGCCATCAGCAAAAGCGTTGATACTAAACAAAACTGTACCGTCCTCATCCTCGAAATTCACCAAATCGTCAGCAGCGGCAGTATTTGCCACAATGACGCCAAGTAGAATTCCCGAGCCTGAAAAGATGGTACGGGCAGTTGCTGAGGCGTCGCCCGCGGCCCGAAAAGTCCTTGTTGCTAGCTGGTCAGACATATGCTCTCCTTATCCCTACGTAATTATACCGTTTATTTATTTGATTAATCAGCCCGGACTAAACAAATCAATTATCCAACTGCCTCGATTGCAAAATAAGTCGGTCCTGTAGCTATCTCTGGATCAGCGCCCCAACCATTAACCGCAATTGTTAACGTAAAAACATCTCCAGGGACAACCGTCAACACTCTCGTATTAACGAAAGCTACAGTGATGATTGTTGTAACAGGAATACTAGTTATTCGACTCGCCTCATTTGGAACTAAAGACGCGCCATTTTTTAGAACATTAAGAGTAGTATACGAAGTAGCACCTGGAGCCGTCGCATCCGCCACTCCCACCTTACATGTAATACGAACAAGCGAAACCCCTGAAGGGACCGTTAATTGCGTTGGGCTTGCCGGAGTAAACCATCCGCCCAAATCCTCTCGTTCAACCTCCCAACTTAATGTAGCTGCTGCCGCGTTATCTGTTATAGTATTCGCCGTAGTCTTAGACAGCAGCGCTCTTGAATTTATTGGTCGTGGAGATAACTCTGAAAGATTGACTTCAGGATTTCCTAATGAATCTTTAGTTAAATAGAATTGACTATGATTAAAGCTAACGGTATCGTATGTGAAGGTATGAATTCCATTCTTAAAAATCACAGAGGTTCCAGCCTCGGCCGGAAAAATAACATTGACTTCAGGGTTTCCTAATGAATCTTTAGTTAAATAGAACTGAGAGTTATTAAAGCTTACAGTATCATCTGCGAATGAATGAAGTCCATCTTTAAGTGTTATTTGCGCAGGCCCGCCTATAGTCAGCTCTCCCACTCCGCGAATATAGAACGCAGAAGCCTCTACTTCTTCATGCACACGAAGGTGTCTCTCTATACGCCCACGGACGCGAAGATCACCTCGAATATCTACATTTGCGTTATGCTTAGCCATTATCGCACCCTCAAGCATTCTACTAGGAACGTGTGTTTACGTCCGACACCGGCATCAAGCACGCCAGGAGAATCGAGTGTGATTACAGTCTTGTAGGTGTAAACTTGACCGTTAATCACGACAGGGGTAGTGTGATCCACAACCACAGGCCCGTAAGTAACAATGCTATTGAGCACTGTAGTTCCGCCCGTGAAGCCGTTAGCAACTTCTATGGAGGCTCCAGATCCGACCTTCTCTTCAAGTGAGACAAACACACCACCAGTGTCGTTATTGAGTGTGCCGCTGTTCGTAGGAAGATTAACGTGGGCCTTGATTCTATAAACGCCATTATCAGGAACCTTGACACTACCGATGAAAAGATTTTCAACCGTAGCTTCAGTATTGCTAGTAGATTCCGCGTAGTAAAAGGGTTGTGCGAAAGCGGCAGATAATACTTCTAACTCTCCCACGCCGCGAATATAGAACGCCGAAGCCTCTACTTCTTTACGTACACGTAGATTCTCCTGTACGCGCCCACGGACGCGAAGGTCCTTCCGTACATCAAGACTACCTACGTTTTTCATTCTTTTGCTCCGTGATCTTAACGATTAATGATTACTGCTGCCGCGATGCGAAACGTGAGTGTCGTCGCGAGGGCGCCGCCATCGGCAAATGCCTGCCCGGTCACAGTCTCATCCGTGTCTAAACCTGAAATAAAACTCACAGCCGTTACACAAACAGTATTAGTGCCAGGAGTTACATTTTCAGCGGTATGTTGCGCTAACAAAACATGCTTCCCAGCCGATGCCGTTGTATCTGCAATGTTATTATTCGCCCTATAACCGGTGAAACCAAGCCATAGACTTCCTACTGAAAGAGATGTAACATCAGGACAAATTAGATCATTGCTATCAATTAAGGCACTCCCGAGCGAGCCGCCACGTACAGCAACCATACAACCTGATCGTGCAATATCTGTAGTGCCTTGCGTCCACGTATAATCCGCTGGCTCTGAATCCGCTACGCGATACCACACTCTAACTGTAGTGATGCTTAGAACCTCGGACCATCCTGCTGGGGGAGTCATCGTCTGTGAGAACCCGGCCCGAGTAACTGCAAACAAATGATCTCCGTTCAAAACACCAGCAGGCACGGGTATAATCACCGTCGTTCCAGATTGCTGACTTTGAGAAGCCGGCGTCGTCGCCGCAGTTGCCCCTATAATGAGCACAGAACTGCCGAAAAACCTAGAGGGGATGCGCATTACCCTGCTCGCCTTCCTCTAATCCGCCCGTGGAGATCCGTAGCTAAACTATTACCGAAGACGCTGAGAACTAATCTCTCGCCTTCATTTATCACCCTGTTCCCGGTAGCTGTTCCACAAGAAACCAAGTAGAAAGCGGCGTGCATGTTCTCCATGCCTACAATAGGTCTGCCCGGCAGAGGATCGCCTGAACGGGTTCGTCCAGAGCAAACTGCGCGTGCTCGGACATAGAATCCAAACGAACAGTCTCCTCCTTCCGTGACGGCCTCTACGTCATCAACTACATATGAAGCGCCAGCCCAATCTAGGAAATAGTTATCCACCGCCACAGTTTCTATGTGAAAGGGCACCCAAACAGCGCCAAGGTCCGCGCCAACGCCTAGTGCTCCGGCGTCTACATAGAAACCTTCAGCACGAACACTACCTCGAACCCGTATATTATCAGTGATATCCCGTGAACCGTCAGCAAGAACATACTGAGGATGGTCGTCAGCAGAGAGACCGTTTAACTGATTATGCACGGTTATTCCAGCGGCAGCTAAAACACTCTCACCCACAATCAAAGCTTTTCCGGATGTAAGTTCACTAAAATAAAAATATGTTACGTTAGCGTTACTTACGTCAATCTTATCCGGAACAACCATAATATCGCGATTGTCATAAACCTGAGCAAGAACTGTACGTGAAGCTAAATTATGATTAATCGTCCATTCAAAAGAAGGAACGGCCTGATCGTGCCGGTAAGAAGTATTAGAAGCCGCCGCGAAGCCACGGAAATTGACTTGAACTTCATCCGGACTAGAAGGATTCTGTGTAACGTAGAAGTTAGCAGCTTCAAATTTGACAGTAGTAATACCGCTAAACGACGGAGTATCATTTGACTGAGCAACAGTGATTGTAACATCAGCAAGTCGAGCAGCGTCTGAACTCGCTACAGGCGCACCAAGACTGGTTATTCTGTTACCTCCATGAGACTGATTACCCGTGAAAGCCCTAGTCCCGTCTACGCGGATATATTGAGGATGATCGTCATCTAGCAAACCAGATAGGGCATCGTGATCGCCTAACGTAGCCGTAGCCCCTGTGGCAATTAAGAACGCCTTACCTGCCTGAGGCGCTACAAAGTAGAAATATGCAATGTTAGGATCACTGTAATCCACTACATCGGGGAAAATCAGACGATCATCTGTATCAAACGCCTGTCCAATAAGTAACTCAGAATTCTGTCCGTGACCAATAACCCACTCTACCGCTGGAGAAGCTTGGGTAAAGATAAACGAAGCTCTTACCTGTGGTTCCGCCTCCCATTGACCGGTTACTTCGTTGTAAACAATAGTATCACCGCTGTCCGGGTCAGGAACGTCAACGTCTCTTAAGTCATTAAGATAGAAAGCTCCGCCCGCTCCATCTCCAACCGACTTATTCGTCCAAGCCCCAGACGCATCTTCCCACATAAGCACATGACCCTGAGTAGGTCGCTGGAGAATGGTTACGTCTTTTAGATCATTAAGATAGAAGATCTCAGGTAGAATCGTTACAAATGCGTGAGGGTGCGCTCCTGGTTGACTGCCGGGGCCGCACACCAAATCCTCATGAGTCTCAACGTAGAAATACTTATGATCAAAGATCAGATCCGCATTCGGCCTCAATCTTCGAGTAGATGCGTCCTGCGTGTCTGTGCGGACGATAAGATAGAAAGGGTCCCTTGGACGTAGCTCAACAGCGCCAAGACCACCTGTGGCGATAATTACACTACCAACTACAGTATCATGAAAATAGAAATATGCAATGTTCGGGTCACTAACGTCAACGGTATCTGGGATGATGACGCGATCATCCGCATCCATCACCTGAACCATCTGCGGTCCAGCGCCAAATCCGTGATTAATCACCCACTCTTCACCGCTGGCCTCAAAGATCTGGCTGCGACCGAAGGGAGCAGTAAACGTAACCTCAGGAGAGCCCTGATGCTCGCCGCAGTCGATTAGGCGTACCTTAAGACCAGAGTCTCTGTCAAAGAGGATACGGTCAGTGTTGAAAATCGTTACGTCTTCATCCGTA
>Ga0209342_10008640_pt1 | contig 10204 bp, 6 predicted proteins | sample RifCSP16_2_FD_184023 | JGI IMG/M metagenome (GOLD analysis project Ga0209342, IMG submission 184023) | Soil microbial communities from Rifle, Colorado - Rifle CSP2_sed 16_2 (SPAdes) (version 2) | ecosystem: Environmental > Terrestrial > Deep subsurface > Rock core/Sediment | place: Rifle... | reverse complement strand
ATGATCGACGGCCGGATCAAGGCGCGGCCCGCCTACATCCTCGGCGCCGAGGTGATCCTGCTGGTCCTCGCCGGCGTTGCGCTCGCGATCTCGCTGCCGTTCCTCACGCCGCTGCGCGCGACCCTCGCATCGGCGGCAACGTTCGCCGCGGTGACGGCCCTGAGCATCGGGGTGTGGCTGGAGGCCGACATCGTCCTGCCGCTCGCCACGACGCTGCTCATGACGATCGCGCTCTTCGCGCTGAACATGTCCTACGGCTTCTTCGTCGAGTCGCGGTCGAAACGTCAGCTCACGGCGCGCTTCGGCGAGTACGTGCCGCCGGAGCTGGTGGACGTCATGGCCGCCAACCCCGGGAAGTACAGCATGGAGGGCCGGAACGAGGCCCTCACGGTGATGTTCACCGACATCCGCGATTTCACCTCGATCGCCGAAGGGCTCGATCCGCGCTCGCTCTCGGCGTTCATGAACGAGTTCCTGACCGCGATGAGCCTGGTGATCCGCAACCAGTACCGGGGCACGCTCGACAAGTACGTCGGCGACCAGATCATGGCGTTCTGGGGCGCGCCGGTCGCCGACGCCGAGCACGCTCGCCAGGCGGTCGCGGCCGGGCTCGCGATGCTCGCGGCGCTGCCGAAGCTGAACGGCGGGTTCAGGGCGCGCGGCTGGCCCGAGGTCCGGATCGGGGTCGGGATCAACACCGGTCCGATGCGCGTCGGCGACATGGGGTCGCGGATCCGGCGGGCGTACACTGTAATGGGCGATGCGGTGAACCTCGCCTCGCGGCTCGAAGGGCTGACCAAGCACTATGGCGTCGATGCCCTGGTGGGCCCGGCGACCCGCGACGCGGCGAAGGACTTCGTCTACCGGGAAATTGACCGCGTCCGGGTCAAGGGCAAAGGCGAGCCGGTGGCGATCTTCGAGCCGCTCGGCGTCGAGGGCGAGATCGGGAGGGAGCGACAGGAGGAGCTCAAGCTCTGGACCCAGGCGCTCAAGGCCTACCGCGCGCAGAACTGGGAGCAGGCGGAACTTGTGCTCTTCAACCTCCAGCGCCTGTACCCGGGCGCGCCACTTTATTCCTTCTACGCCGAGCGAGTGGCCCGCTATCGTCAACGGTTGCCCGAGCCCGGCTGGGACGGCGTGACCTCGTTCGAGACCAAGTGACTAAGTGACTAACGGCGGGCTGATGCGGAGGATCGACGAGGGGACGGCGTCCCCCGGGTTGCCTGGACATGCGGATTAGAGTCCTGGGCTGCAGCGGCGGCATCGGTGGCAGGCACTTGCGCACCACCTCGATGCTGCTCGACCGCGACATCCTCATCGACGCCGGAACCGGGGTGTGCGACCTGACGCTCGCGGAGCTCACGCCGATCGACCACGTCTTCCTCACCCATTCCCACCTCGACCACGTCGCCTCGATCCCGTTCATGGTCGATACGGTGGGCCAGATGCGCGATGGCCCGCTCACCGTGCACGCGATCCCCGCGACGATCGAGATCCTCAAGAACCACGTCTTCAACTGGTCGATCTGGCCCGACTTCACCCAGATCCCGAGCCCCGAGCGGCCGTTCCTGCGGTACGAGACGATCGAGCTCGGCGAGACGGTCGAGCTCGGCGGCGGGCGAACCATCACCGCGCTGCCGGCGAACCACGTCGTTCCCGCGATCGGGTACAAGCTCGACAGCGGGAAGGCGAGCCTCGTCTTCACCGGCGACACGACCACCAACGACGAGCTCTGGGCGATCGTGAACAAGGTCGCGAACCTCAAGTACCTGATCATCGAGTGCGCGTTCTGCAACCGGGAGAAGAGCCTGGCGATCATGTCGAAGCACCTCTGCCCGAGCATGCTCGCCGAGGAGCTCGCCAAGCTCGAGCGGAGCTGCGACATCTTCATCACCCACCTCAAACCGGGCGAGATCGAGCTCACGATGGAGGAGATCGAGGAGGACGCCGGGCAGTACCGCCCGCGGATGCTGCAGAACAACCAGGTGATCGAGTTCTAGCCGGCGCCATGTCCACCGCCAAGGCAAGCATCCAGGTCCTCAAGGCGCTCGAGCCGATCTCGGCCCTGTCGGCGCAGCGGCTCGCCGAGCTCGCCGAGCTCTGTTACGTCGAGCGGGTGAGCAAGACGCTCGATCCGTTCCGCGTCAAGGGCGTCACCGGACAGCTGGTGTTCCTGCTCAAGGGCGAGCTCGCGCTGATCCTCGGCAACGGCAGCTCGGAGGTCGTCGTGGGCGGGACGCCGGAGGCGCGGCATCCGATCGGCCGCAAGACGCCGTTCGCATCGGCCAAGGCCATCACCGACGTCGAGCTGCTGCGGATCGACGAGGATCTCCTCGACATCATGCTGACCTGGGACCAGCTCGCCGCCGCCGACCGGACCGGGTCCCGCGCTGCCGAGGCCGGCGTGCCGTCGATGAGCAACTGGGCGATCCTGTCGGGGGTCTTCAGCATCAACAACCTCAAGTCCGGGGCGTTCGCGCAGCTTCCCGCGGCGCACATCAACGAGATGCTGAAGCGCTTCACGCGGGTGGCGGTCAGGCGCGGCCAGGTGGTGCTCCGGGAGGGGGATGAGGGCGACTACTACTACGTCCTCGAGGCCGGAAAGTGCCTCGTCGAGCGCAGCGTCGGCGGGGTGGCGATGAAGCTCGCCGAGTTGAAGGGCGGCGATGCATTCGGCGAGGAGGCGCTGGTCGCGAACGCGAAGCGCAACGCCACGGTGACGATGCTCACCGAGGGGTCGCTCTTCCGCCTCGCCAAGGAGGACTTCAACGAGCTGCTCAAGAAGCCCCTCCTTCAAAGCGTCACGATGGAGCAGGCCCGCGCGAAGATCGCCGCGGGCGGGCAGTGGATCGACACCCGCTACCCGTCCGAATACCAGTACGACAAGCTCCCGGGCGCGATCAACATCCCGCTCTCGGAGGTCCGGAATGCGGTCAAAGTGCTCGACCGGAGCCGGGAATACGTCCTGTACTGCCAGAGCGGTCGGCGAAGCTCCGCGGGGGCGTTCCTCCTCGCCCAGCGCGGCTTCAGGGCATTTGTCCTCGAGGGCGGGCTGCGCGGCGGTGCCGCCGCCTGACGACAAGCCGTTACCCCCAGCCTCCGACGGCGCCGGCCCGGGTCTTGCATGCCGGGTTCCTGGTCCGCGGCACGGGTGTGCCGCGAGACACCCGGACGCCGGCCTGAAAAAAGCCGCAGGGCCCCGGCCGCCGCAGTTGCCCCAGGCGGGGGCGAGGCGCTAAATTCGTCAGTTGCCCCCGGGCGGCGCCCGCCCGTGACGCAGGCGCGCCCGGCGGCGCGCCGGCGCGGGTCGACGGTTGCGACGGTCTTCCGACAGGACATGACGTTATGAGCGCAGTGCTGAGCCAACAATCCATGCCGCCCGGCGACGCGACGAGCCGGCTCGCCTTCCAGAAGAGCCTGCAGGCGGTCACCAACCGGATCCACGCCACGGCCAACGTGGACGAGATCATGCTCGAGGTGAGCGGCGACATCTGCACGCTGTTCAACGCCGACCGGCTCACGATCTACGTCACCGGCGAGGACCGGGCCACCATCATCTCCAAGGTCAAGACCGGCCTGAACTCGTTCCGCGACCTGAAGCTGCCGATCGCCGAGCACTCGATCGCGGGCTACGCCGCGATGTCCAAGCGGCTGCTCAACCTCAAGGACGTGTACGACGAGGCGGAGCTCCGCAGCCACAACCCGAACCTCCGGTTCCTCCAGGAGGTCGACAAGCGGACCGGGTATCGCACCAAACAGATGCTCGTCGCCCCGGTTCTCGATGCGCCGGCGAGCGACCTGCTCGGGGTCGTCCAGCTCATCAACCACAAGTCCGGCGCCCCGTTCGGCCCGCTCGCCGAGGAGGGGATGATCGAGCTGTGCAAGACGCTCGCGATCGCCCTCAAGCAGCGGCAGAAGCTCGGGGTCCCGAAGTCGAAGTACGACTTCCTCGTGTCCGATGCGGTCATCTCCGCCGCCGAGCTCGAGACCGCCGCGCGCACCGCGCGGAAGAAGTCGATCGACATCGAGACCGTGCTCGTCGAGGAGCACAACGTCAAGATGAGCGCGATCGGCCAGGCGCTCGCGAAGTTCTTCGGCGTGACCTATCAGGCGCACAACCCGGAGCGGGTCAAGCCGATGGACCTGCTGAAGAACCTCAAGCGCGAGTACGTCGCCGAGCACCAATGGTGCCCGCTCGAGGAGACCGAGCGCGGGCTGGTCGTCATGTGCCTCGACCCGGAGCGGGTGAAGGCGTCCCGGGTCGTCAGCAACATCTTCCCCAAGGCGCGGACCAAGTACGTCGTCACGACCCTGCGCGAGTTCAAGGACACGCTCGATCTCTTCTTCGGTGCGGTCGCGGACCTCGGTGATATCGGCGACCTGCTGGATGGGCTGGGCGGCGAGGAGGGCGAGGAGGGAGTCTCCACCGACGACCTCGACGCGGCGGCCGACAACGAGCTCGTCAAGCTCGTGAACAAGGTCATCGTCGACGCGTATCAGCAGGGCGCCTCGGACATCCACATCGAATCCTACCCGGGCAAGATGAAGACCGAGATCCGGTTCCGCAGGGACGGCTCGCTCGCGCCGTACATCGAGGTGCCGGCCTCGTACCGGAGCGCGCTCGTCGCGCGCCTGAAGATCATGTGCGACCTCGACATCTCCGAGCGCCGCAAGCCCCAGGACGGCAAGATCAAGTTCCGGAAGTTCGGCCCGCTCGACATCGAGCTGCGGGTGGCGACGATCCCGGTGCAGGGCGGCGTCGAGGACGTCGTCATGCGTATCCTGGCGGCCGGCGAGCCGATTCCGCTCGACAAACTGGGCTTGACCGCGCACAACCTCCCGCGGCTGAAGGAGGCGGTCGAGAAGCCCTATGGCCTCTTCTTCTGCTGCGGCCCGACGGGCTCCGGCAAGACCACCACGCTGCACTCCGTCCTCGGCCATCTGAACACCCCGGACACCAAGATCTGGACCGCGGAGGACCCGGTCGAGATCACGCAGAAGGGACTGCGGCAGGTGCAGGTCAACCGCAAGGCGGGCCTCGACTTCCCGACGATGATGAAGGCGTTCCTGCGGGCCGACCCGGACATCATCATGGTCGGCGAGATGCGGGACAAGGAGACGACCTCGATCGGCATCGAGGCGTCGCTCACCGGCCACCTCGTGCTCGCGACCCTGCACACGAACAGCGCGCCGGAGTCGATCGTCCGTCTGCTCGACATGGGGATGGACCCCTTCAACTTCGCCGACGCGCTGGTCGGGATCCTCGCCCAGCGCCTCGCCAGGCGGCTCTGCGCGAAGTGCAAGCAGGCCTACAACCCGGGGCCGGATGAGATCAAGTCCCTGCTCCAGGAGTACTGCCAGGAGCTGCTGAATACCGGCGAGTTCAAGAAGGACGCGAAGAGCGGGTACGAGCGGGTCTACAAGGATCTCGTCAAGAACTACGGCGACGAGAAGGGCCAGCTCACGCTCTACCGCAAGGGCGGCTGCGACGCCTGCTCGAACACCGGCTACAAGGGCCGGCTCGGCCTGCACGAGCTGCTGCTCGGCACGGACGCGATCAAGAAGAACATCGCCGAGCACGCGCGGGTCGCCGTGGTGCTGGCCACCGCGCTCGAGGAGGGCATGCGCACCCTGAAGATGGACGGGATCGAGAAGGTCCTGCAGGGGGTCACCGATCTCGCCCAGGTCAGGGCGGTCTGCATCAAGTAGCCGTTTCTCGATGAGCACCGTGCCCACCCTCGTTTCGGTCGAGCGGCCGTCCGGCGACCGCAGTCCCGAGACGCCCGTCGACCTCTTCCGGCGGCTCGACCAGCTGAACGAGATCGGCGCGGCGCTGTCGCTCGAGAAGAACCTCAACGCGCTGCTCGAGAAGATCCTGCTCGCGGTGAAGACCATCACCCGGGCCGACGGCGGGACGCTCTACCTCGTGGAGGGGGAGGGGTCGGACCAGGTGCTGCGATTCGAGATCATGCGCACCGCCTCGCTCGACGTCGCCATGGGGGGCACGACCGGGAATCCGATCCCGTTCTATCCGGTGCATCTCTTCCGCAACGGCGACCCGAACACCTCGATGGTCGCGGCGTTCGCCGCGCTCACCGGGCAGACGGTGAACATCGCCGACGCCTACACCGAGGAAGGGTTCGACTTCTCCGGCACGCGCGCGTTCGATCAGAAGACCGGCTACCGGTCGAAGTCGTTCCTCACGGTGCCGATGAAGAACCACGAGGGCGAGATCATCGGGGTCCTGCAGCTCATCAACTGCCAGGATCCCGCGACCGGCGAGATCGTCCCGTTCTCGCCGTCGGACCAGCGGCTGTCCGAGTCGCTCGCCTCGCAGGCCGCGATCGCGCTGACGAACCGGGCGCTGATCAACCAGCTCGAGAATCTGTTCGAGTCGTTCATCAACATGATCAACGAGGCGATCGACGAGAAATCGCCCTATACGGGCGGGCACTGCCAGCGGGTCCCGCAGCTGACGATGATGCTCGCCGAGGCGGTGGACGACACCGGCGAGGGGCCGCTCGCCGATTTCGCGATGACCGAGAAGGACCGCTACGAGCTGCGGATCGCGGGCCTCCTCCACGACTGCGGCAAGATCACCACGCCGGTCCACGTGGTGGACAAGGCGACCAAGCTCGAGACGATCTTCGATCGCATCAATCTCGTCGACACGCGCTTCGAGCTGCTTCGGCGCGATGCCGAGATCGACGCGCTCACCAAGAAGCTCGAGCTGGCGCGCGCGCCCGGGCTGGACGAGATCACCAGGCGCGACCGGACCTACGAGATCGACGAGGAGCTGCGCGAGACGCTGCGCCAGGTCGAGGAGGATCGGAAGTTCCTGCGCCGCTGCAACATCGGCGCCGAGTCGATGTCCAAGGAGGAGCAGGACCGGGTCCACCAGATCGGGCTCTCCTACAAGTGGCGCGACCCGGGCGGCAACACCGCGAACTTCCTCACCGACGACGAGCTCAAGAACCTGACCATCTCGCGCGGCACGCTCACGCAGGAGGAGCGCGAGATCATCAACCACCACATCGTCTCGACGATCAAGATGCTCGAGGCGCTGCCGTGGCCGAAGCACCTCCGTAACGTGCCCGAGTACGCCGGCGGGCACCACGAGCGGATGGACGGGAAGGGCTACCCGCGCGGCCTCGCACGCGACCAGATGTCGGTCCAGGCGCGCGTGATGGGCATCGCCGACATCTTCGAGGCGCTGACCGCGAAGGACCGGCCGTACAAGAAGGGCAAGACGCTCTCGGAGTCGCTGCACATCCTCGGGAAGTTCAAGCTGAACGGGCACATCGACCCGGATCTGTTCGACGTCTTCATCCGCCGCAAGGTCTACCTGAAGTACGCCGAGCAGTTCCTCGACCCCGACCAGATCGATCCGGTCGACGAGTCGAAGATCCCGGGGTACGTTCCGTAGCACGGCGTGATGCAGCGGGGTCGGGTCTAGCGTGCCGAGCCTGGGGCTGCGCCCCGGGGCGCACCGGTCGCGGCTCCGGGCCGGGGCGTAGGTCGCCGTGCTGTTGAAGCTCTTCAAGTCCCTGGGCAGCGGCCGCGCCGCGAGTCTGCACGATCAAGCCATCAAGAGCTGGCTGCGCAACGATCTTGCCGCCGCCGAGGGCCAGTTTCGCCGCGCGCTCGACGCCAACCCGCGGCTGGCGCCTGCCTGGTCGAACCTCGGCCAGGTGCTGTGGGAGCAGCGCCGCTTTCAAGAGTCACTGACGTGCCTGCGGCATGCGGTCGAGCTCGACCCGACGAACGCCGCGGCGCTCGTGAATCTCGCCGTCGCGCTCGTGAACGGGAGCCGCATCGCCGAGGCGGTCGAGCACTATCGGAAGGCGATTCGGCTGGAGCCGAGCCGACCGCAGATTCGCGCGAACATCATCAAGCCCTTGCGCGACCTGTGCGAGTGGGAGGAGGCCGAAGCGCAGGCGGCGGCGCTCGTCGACCTCTGGCAGCGCGACGCGCGCGTCGCCGCGTCGATTCCGCCGTTCCTGTCGCTCGTGGCGGCATTCCCCCCGGAGTTCCGGCTTGCGATCGCACGGGCGCAAGCGCAGGCGGTTGCCGCCAAGGTCGCGAGCCTGCCGCGTCCGACCCGTGCGCCGAGCGCGCCGGGAACGCGCCTGCGCATCGGCTATGTGTCGGCGGACCTCCACCAGCACGCGGTGGCGCGCGCGGGGGTGCGCCTGTTCGAGCTCCACGATCGGGGCCGGTTCGAGGTCTTCGCCTATTCGTTCGACGTCGACGACGGCAGCGCCCTCCGGCGGCGTCTCGAGGCCGCCTTCGATCGTTTCGTCGACGTGCGCGGGGAGCCGTTTCATGCGACTGCGCAGCGCATCGCGCACGATCGGATCGACCTCCTCGTCGACCTGATGGGGTACACCGGTTCGAGCCGCCCCGAGCTGTTCGCGTTGCGACCGGCTCCCGTCCAGGTGCTGTTTCTCGGCTACGCCGGCACGACCGGCGGTGATCACATGGACTACGTCATCGCCGACCCGATCGTCGCTCCGCCCGGGGACGAACGATGGTACTCGGAGCGGATTCTGCGCCTGCCAGTGACCTATCTCCCCGCCGACGATCGCCGGCCGCTGCCGCGGACGACGCTGCGACGGTCCGAGCTCGGCCTGCCCGAATCGGCCTTTGCCTTCTGTTCGTTCGGCGCGCACTACAAGATCGAGCGGCACGTTTTCGCGGCCTGGATGCGGATCCTGCGGCGGGCGCCGCAGAGCGTGCTCTGGCTGTCGAGCGGGGCGGGGGAGCCGCGGCTGCGACGCGCCGCCGCCGAGGCCGGCGTCGACCCGGCGCGCCTCTTCTTCATGAAGCGGCTGCCCGAGGAAGAGGACTACCTCGGACGGCTCCGGTTGGCCGATCTCTTTCTGGACACCCATACCTACAACGCCCACTCGACCGCCGCCGACGCGCTCTGGGCGGGTCTGCCGGTCCTCACGGTCCCGGCCGCGGGCTTCGCCGGGCGGGTGGGCGCGAGCCTGCTCGGGGCAGTAGGACTGCCCGAACTCGTCGCGGCCGACCTCGCCGACTACGAGGAACGGGCGGTCGGCCTGGCATCGCAACCGGAGCGTCTGCGCCGCCTGAGGGCGGTCCTGGAGGGGGCCCGACTACCCCTCTTCGACAGCGCCAGGTTCACGCGCGAACTGGAGGCCGCCTATGACACGGCCTGGCTCGAGGCCGGCGGCTCGAAGCACGGCTAGTGGTTCGGCGGATGGACGAGATAGTGATTCCGTTCGAGCACGAGCTGTTCCTCGAGAGCAGGGCCACCCTCGATTCGGCCACCTTCCTCGTGTGCGCCTTTTTCACGCGCGGCAGCGATCTGCTCGAGCGCTGCGCGGTGCGGCTAGCCAGGTCGTGCGAAAAGTTCGAACTCCCCTACAGCATCTACCGGGTGCCGCGTGTTCACCAGTCGATTTCCCTAAGAGGTACAGACGACCTGCGGTTCACCAAGGCCAACTTCATCGCCTTCAACCTCGAGCGCTTCCCGGACACCGACGTCCTCTACATGGACGCCGACACCTTCTTCATGCAGCGCCCATCCGTCCTGCTCGGCTTGAGACAGGACGCGTGCGATTTCGCCGTGTACAACTGGCTGAGCGACCCGCATAACGAGGCCTACGTCCCGGCCAACCGCAAGCTTCGGTCCGGGGAACGGGAGTCGGATTTCTACGTCTTTTCGCACCGCGTCGAGTGGACGAGCAGCGACCAGCTCATCTGCAGCGGGGCGGTGCAGTACTACGGAAACACCCGCCCCGCGCGCGCGTTACTGCAGGCGTGGCAGCGCGTGATCGTCGACAACCCGCGCTCGGCTGACGACGCGAGCCTCTATTTCGCCTACAACAACCCGATCGAGGGCACGCGGCTTCGGACCCGGTGGCTGGACAAGTCGTACATCCGCTATGCTTGGTGGCCTCACGTCGAACCCGTCGTGCTCCACCCGGCGATGCCCACGTCCGGCCAGCCGCACTTGCCGCCTGCAGAGTCGCCCGACCGCAGACGTCTGTACCTGGAGCGCTGCACGAGGAACACGGCGGAGGTGCTGTTCCCGGCCGGCCGCATGGTGGACACGACGACCGGGATCGTCTATCGGATCGAGGACGGCAAGCGGCTCGTCCCATTCGGACGGCACGACGGGCGGTTCTGGATCTATCCCGAGGACGTCGCACTGTGCGATTGAACGGCACTGGGG
>Ga0209342_10008639_pt1 | contig 10205 bp, 9 predicted proteins | sample RifCSP16_2_FD_184023 | JGI IMG/M metagenome (GOLD analysis project Ga0209342, IMG submission 184023) | Soil microbial communities from Rifle, Colorado - Rifle CSP2_sed 16_2 (SPAdes) (version 2) | ecosystem: Environmental > Terrestrial > Deep subsurface > Rock core/Sediment | place: Rifle... | reverse complement strand
CCCGTGACTCGACCTCCACCACCATCCCGAGCTCCTCGCCGTCCTCCTTGAGCAGACCGGCGCATTCTCCAGTGAGTTCCGGTGGCGGAGGGCTGTCGTCATCGTCCGCCGGTTGCTCCGTCCAGCCCGGCGGCAGGTCTACCAGCTCAAGTAACATCGCTTCTGCCGCGGCGCGCGCCTCATCTTCTGTGAACACAGCGCCCTGTTCTGTATCCGGCGGCAGGGCCTCCTCCACCTCTTCGCCGCTGCACGCTATGAAGGTCGCTGCGGCAACCGCGACTATCAGCGGCGCAAGAGTGCGGATGACAGCTCCGGCCCCCGTGCGCCCGGCGAGATACTTCATCATTCACGGGGTAGGACGCCGCTGGCGCGAGGGCCGTTACTCCGTGCACCTTCGGTCCGATTTTGCCAAACAGACTCGCGACTGATCGGATGTGGGCGTAACAGGCATCAATCGGATGAGTTGTGCATGGGGGGTGGATTCAGGCGTAGAATGGATGGCCTGAGAAGCCCGAGGCCCCGGGAGCCGTGCGCTGCTCGGGGACAGGTTTGCCCGCCCCGGCGGGCAGGGAGGGTGTCATGGGAATCCTGGACCGCCTGTTTGGCCGCAAGGAAGCGTCCGCGAAGGTGGACGAGACGCTGATCGAGGAGAAGTGCCCGCATGCCGCGCTCAGACCGCACTGGGAGCGGCCGGAGGACTTCGGGAAGAAAGAACTGATATCGTCCTACGTCTGCGAGACGTGCCGCGAGACGTTCAGCCGTGAGGAAGGCGAGCGCGTGACGGCGGCGGTCGGCGAGAGCGTGCGCGAGAGGGTGGAGATCGATGACTCCGTGCGCAAGACCGTGGAGGAGGAATCGGCAGACGTAGCGGAGCAGGAGAAGAACATCCCGCTGTAGGCCATAGATCCAGGGCAGGCTGGGCGCCAATGCCGGCTAATCTCATCAACGTAGCAGCCCGGTGAACTCCTCGACCGTGAGACCTGCCTTCCGTATCAGCGCGCGGAGCGTGCCCGGTCTCAGTTGGACGTGATCCGGAACGCTGAGGGCGGCAGGGTGGCTTGGCTTGGTCATGATGATGTGTCCGCCACGCCGGCGCGCCACGTCGAACCCGGCTCCTTGGAAGGCGCTGACTGCCTGACGGCCGGAGACCGCAGGCAGCTTCGGCACTAAGCAGCGACCTCAGCCTCAATCTCCACCTCTCGGGTCTCTATGGTAAGGGGCAGGCCTTCCTCCGCGCGATCTTTGAGACACTCCTCGATTTCTCGGGCGATGATCTCGGGCGTCTCTGAAGGAGGAGATTCGCCAAACTTGTTCCCAACTTCGAGGCAGCCCAGGATGGCCTCTCGAATGTTGGCCAGAGCCTCGGCCAGAGACTCGCCCTGGGACACGGCGCCCTGCACAGCCGGACAAATCACAGAGTACCCGCCATCTTCTTCGGGTTCGAGGATCACTGTAAATTTCATTTCAGAATCGATGATAACACCGCGACTGGGCTTATCACTCCCACTCAATCGTACCCGGCGGCTTCGAAGTGATATCGTACACGACCCGGTTGACCGCCGGAACCTCGTTCACGATGCGGTTGGCCATGCGAGCCAGGAGGTCGTAGGGGCCCAGTCCGCGGTCATGGCGTCTTCGGCGGTGACGGCGCGGATGGCGACGACGTGGCCGTAGGTGCGGTAGTCGCCCATAACGCCCACGGAGCGGCTGTCGGTGAGGACGGCGAACGCCTGCCAGAGGTCGCGGTACATGGCGGCGCGCTTCACCTCGTCCATCACGATCCAGTCGCAGGCGCGCAGCGTGTCCAGCTTCTCGCGGGTGACCTCGCCGATGATGCGGATGGCGAGGCCGGGTCCGGGGAAGGGCTGGCGGAAGACGATCTCTTCCGGCAGGCCGAGGGCGAGACCTACCTGGCGCACTTCGTCCTTGAACAGATAGCGCAGCGGCTCGACGAGCTCGAAGGTCATCTCTTCTGGCAGGCCGCCGACGTTGTGGTGCGTCTTGATGGTGTGGGCAGTGGAGGCGACGGCGTGGCTGGGAGCAGGCGCCTCTGCACGGACGTCGGCTTGGGTTGTGACGGCGCCGGACTCGATCACATCCGGATACGTCGTACCCTGCGCGATGAAGTCGACGCGTCCGAGCTTATCCGCCTCCTCCTCGAACGTGCGAATGAACGTCTCGCCGACGATGCGGCGCTTCTCTTCGGGGTCGGTGATGGCGGCGAGCCGGTCCAGGAAGCGGTCAGTAGCGTCGGTATGGACGAGGTTCATCTTCAGGTGGCGGTGGAACGTGTCGACGACACGTTCGGGCTCTTCGCGCCGGAGGAGGCCGTTGTTCACGAAGATGCAGGTGAGCTGATCGCCGATAGCGCGGTGGACGAGGGCGGCGGTGACGGCGGAGTCGACTCCGCCCGAGAGGGCGCAGATGACGCGTCCGTCGCCGGCCTGCTCGCGGATCCGGAGGATTGAATCGGCGATGAAGTTTCCCGCCGTCCAGTCGCCGCGGCAGCCGCAGACGCCGAGGAGGAAGTTCTCGAGGAGCTGCTTACCGTGGGACGTGTGAACGACTTCCGGGTGGAACTGGATGCCGATGAGGCCGCCGTCATTCGTGATGGCGGCGAACGGCGAGGAGTCCGAATGGGCGATAGCGCGGAAGCCGGGTGGGAGCTCGGTGATGCGGTCGCCGTGCGACATCCAGACGGGAATGGAGGAGGGGAGGCCTACTTGTAGGGGCGACGCTTGCGTCGCCGGCCCGCCGGGTGCTGCGCCCTCGGTTCCTTCGGCCCAGCGGATGACCGCGTGACCGTATTCGCGGTGAGTGGACGGCGAAACGCGGCCGCCGAGCTGGTGGGCGAGGAGCTGCATGCCGTAGCAGATGCCGAGGACGGGGAGGCCGGATTCGAAGACGTATGCGGGGGCTTGGGGGGCGCCTTCGCCGTAGACGGAGGCGGGGCCGCCGGAGAGGATGAAGCCGCGTGGGTTGAGGCGCTGGACCCGCTCCCAGGGTGCGTCGTGGGGGACGAGTTCGCAGTAGACGTGGCACTCGCGGACGCGGCGGGCGATGAGCATGGAGTACTGGGAGCCGAAGTCGAGGATGACGATCGTTTCGGGCCGGGAGGGAGTCGCGGGTTCGTTGGGTGGGCGCTCTTCGCCAGTGGCGGCTTCGAGGTAGGAGGAGACTTCGAGGTCTTCGGAGGTGGGGTGCGGGTGGGGTGTTTCGGGAGTGTTTTCGGTGTTCGGGGCGTTCATGGAGAAATGATAGCACGCGCGGGGCCGCGGGACAACGGAACTGTCAAGAAAACTTATCAGTTCTTGGCAGGCAGCTCCTCGACCTCGATTCTGCCAAACAAGCTCGCACTTTCCGCTCGTCCTCAGGAAGTTGTGGGCCTGTTCACGAGCGCAGCCCAAGGAACAAGCTGGGCGCCTCCTACGACCGTCACGCCATTCACTTCTTCACTCTTCAATGCGAAAGCTATTTCTAGAATTACCGCGTAATCCCACAACCCGAAACTGCCAAACAGTTTTAATCTGTCAAGTAAGTTGTCCCCAATCGGAGTGACACTCCGAGGTGTCTTTCTCTCGCGCATTCCCTGACTGTCGCCTAGCAATCACCGCCTAGAGGTGGTAGCGTTCATGTCGTGGCAAACATTATGCCTGCAAGCCATCCGGCGGCAATCGAGCAGGCGGCGTTCCTACTGCAGCAGGGACAGCTAGTGTGCTTCCCAACGGATACTGTGTACGGCATCGGGGCCGCCCCTTCCAGCGACGATGCCATTCGCCGGCTTTATGCCGTGAAGGGCCGCTCACCGGGCAAGCCGCTACCGCTTCTGATATCGGAGACGGCAGAGGCAAGCTGGTATGCAGAGGTGACGCCCGTGGCGAAATCGTTAATGGCGCGCTTCTGGCCGGGGCCCTTGACGATCGTCATGCGAAAGGTGGAAGGCCTGCGCAGCCGGGCGCTGGCAGGACAGAACACCGTCGCGCTGAGAGTGCCGGACCACGACGTCCCGCGCCACCTTGTCCGGATGCTGGGAGAGCCGCTCACCGGCTCCAGCGCGAACCGCTCGGGGGCGAGGCCGCCGGTGTCGGCGGCGGAGGTGGCGTTCTCGCTGGGCGAGATGGTATCGCTGGTGATTGATGGCGGGCGCGCGCCGAGTGGGGAGGAGTCGACCGTAGTCGACGTAACGGGCGCCGCCCCGGTGATCGTGCGCGAAGGGGTGGTGACCCGGGAGGAGCTGGGGAGAGTGCTGGGGAGGGAGCTGGAGGTCAGAGGGTAGACATTTGAAGTCAGACGTCAGAAGTCAGATTGCGAAGTACGATGTACGAGGCACGAGGTAAAGAAGGAGGCGTCACATGAGCACTGGACGAACGGTGAGACGGATCGCGACGGGGGCGCTGCTGGCGGCGGGGGCGGCAGTGCTGGTGGGCGGATACGTGTTGCGGCGGCCAGTGCCGGGCGGCAGGGGGAAGGTCTCGCTGAAGGGGCTGCGCGAGGGCGCCGAGATCATCCGCGACCGCTGGGGCGTCCCGCACATCTACACCTCGAGCGTGAATGACGCAGCGTTCGCTGTCGGTTACGCGCAGGCGCAGGATCGGCTGTGGCAGATGGAGCTTAATCGCCGCGCGGCCTCCGGTACGCTGGCGGAACTGCTCGGAGAGCAGGCCCTGGAGATCGACCGCATGACGCGCCGCATCGGCTTCCGGCGAGCGGCGGAGCGCGACTGGCGAGAGGCGGACAAGGAGGAGCGAGCGGTGCTGGAGGCGTACTCGGCTGGGGTCAACGCTTATCTGGATCGCGCGAAGATGCCGCTGGAGTTCACGATCCTGCGCTCGCGACCCGCGTCGTGGACGCCGGTCGATTCGCTCGCTTTCGGGCGGCTGTTCGGGTGGGCGCTGACGGGGAACTGGGACAGCGAGATCGTGCGCTCGTGGACAATCGAGCGCTACGGCGCGGAGGTGATGGCGGAACTGGAGCCGAACTACCCCGCGGGGGCGCCGGTGATCGTGCCGCCGGGGACGGAGGCGAAGGGACTGCGGCCCGATCTACTTGACGACCTGCGGCAAACAGAGCAGCTGGTGGGATTCGCGGGCCGCGGCGCGAGCAACAACTGGGCAGTAGACGGCACCAAGTCCGTGACGGGCAAGCCGCTGCTGGCAAGCGACCCTCACCTGACGCTTTCGATGCCCTCGATCTGGTGGGAGATGCACATCGATTCGCCGGAGATGAAAGCGGCGGGCGTAGGGCTCCCGGGGCTGCCGGCCGTGATCATGGGCCACAACGATCGCATCGCCTGGGGGATGACGGCGGCGCTCGTGGATGGCGACGATCTCTTCGTCGAGCAGGTCGACCCAGCGGACGCGCCAAGATACCGGCAGAACGGCAAGTGGTCGCGCGGCGAGGTCATCCGCGAGGAGATCATCGTTCGCAAGCGAAAAGAGCCGGTGATTGAGGAGATTCTCGTCACGCGGCACGGGCCGGTCATCAGCCCGGCGATAAAGGGCGAGACGAGGACGATCGCGCTGAAGACGTCGGCCCTGGAGCCGGCGCACCAGGTGAAGGCGATGATGAACGTGATGGCGGCGCAGAACTGGGACGAGTTCCGGGACGCGCTTCGGGGCTGGCCCTTCCCCTCGCTGAACTTTGGCTATGCCGACGTGGACGGGAACATCGGCTATCAGTTGGCAGGGCTCGTGCCGATGCGGGGCAAGGGGCATGGGACGGTGCCGGCGCCCGGCTGGACGGAGGACTACGACTGGAAAGGGTTTGTGCCGTTCGATGAGCTGCCCAACTCGTACAACCCGGAGACGCACTGGATCGCCAGCGCTAACAATAAGATCGCTGAGGACGACTACCCTCATTTCCTGAGCGTCGAAAACGCGGATGGCTTCCGTCAGAAGCGGATTGTGCAGATGCTGGAGGCAAAGGAGAAGCATTCCGTCGCCGGCTTCGAGGCCATGCAGGCGGACCAGCTATCGCTCGCCGCGAAGGAGCTCGTGCCGCTCATCGCCGAACTGAAGCCCGAAGATGAGTGGTCCCGGCGGGCGATCACGTTCCTGCGAGCGTGGGACTATCGTCTCACGCCGGACAGCGCGGCGGCTTGCGTCTACGAGGTCTTCTTCGCGCATTTGGTCCGGCGCACGCTGGAGGAGAAGCTGGGATCATGGTCCGACTTCTTCATGGGTAAGGGCATCCACATGCTGCGCCCGCACACCATGTTCTTCGTCGCCTCGCATTCGTGGCTGATGGAGAAGATGCGCGAGCGACCGGACTGGTTCGCCGGGAAGACGTGGGCGCAGGCGATGGAAGAGACGCTCGCGTCGGCGGTGGGCGAGCTGCGAGAGCTGCTAGGGGACGAGGTGTCGCGCTGGCAGTGGGGACGGCTGCACAAGCAGCGGTTCGGGCATACTCTGGGGCAAGTGCGCGGCTTGGACCGCGTCTTCAACCGCGGACCGGTGCCGCTGGGTGGCGACGCAAACACCGTCTGGCAGGCGGCATACGTCCCCTACCACGGGTACGATGTCAACAGCTTCACCGCGAGCTGGCGGCAGATCATAGACCTGGCGGACTTCAATAGCAGCCGGGCGACGCTGCCCTCGGGTCAGTCGGGCCATCCCGGCAGCCGCCACTACGCGGACATGACCGGAATGTGGCGCCGCGGGGAGTACCACCCGATGCTCTGGGACCGGGAGCATGTGGAGGTGCAGGCGCGCGGGCGGTTGGAGCTGACGCCGGCGTAGATAGCGCATGGAGGACTTTCTCTGGGGACTCCTGGACGGGGTCATCGCTTGGCCGACGTTGATTGTGAACGTATTCAGCGGAGACTATGAGGTATTGCAGGACAGTCGCGGTGATGGCTGCACGGCTTTGGGTTTCTGTTAGGCGCTGCTTCGCCGTTCCTGGGCTTATTCGGCCGCGGTTCGAGCAAGGCGCACCGCGATAAGGAGTGACGGCCCCGCGCCTTAGTGGGCGGTGTCCCAATGTGTAAGAAGACCATCCGCGACGTTGACGTTGCCGGTAAGCGAGTGCTGGTGCGAATGGGCTGCAACCGTGCAAGTGTGCGTCGACGTTCGTTGACATCCGTCGCGGCGATTCTAGCGCTGGTCGCCCTAGCCGTGCTTGTGCTCGCGTGCACGTCCGGGGAGCCTGAAGTCGAGTTCGTAGAATCTAGCGGTCGCGCTTCCGAGCAAACCGAGCCGCCTCCCGACCGTTGCCGCACACCAGACCCCGGGGAGCAGATAGGCGACGCTGATGGGGACTGCGTTGCCGAACTACACGACAACTGTCCGGGATTTCCAAACCCGGACCAGGTAGATACCGACCGGGATATCGCAACGGACATCGAACTGTACCAGGAGGGGGACGCTTGCGACGATGATATCGATGGCGACCGAGTCGAGAACGACAAGGATCGCTATCCTCGGGACACGGACAACGATGGAGCCGACAACGCTGAGGAGGAAGACGATGACGGCGATGGCGTTGATGACGTAGACGACAACTGCCCGCTTGTTTCCGATTCCACGCAAGTAGACACTGACGACGACGGTGGTGGTGACAAGTGCGACGCAGACGATGACGATGACGGGGTAGGAGATGTCTTTGAATTGGGTGTCGCCGGATCCGACCCCTTAGACCCAGACAACACGCCGGAATACGTCGGGGCCGGCAATGTCTGCGAGGATGGGCGGGACAACGATCTAGATGGACAGGTGGACGGTGCTGACGAACTGTGCCGGGATACCGATGGCGACGGTCACCCGGATAGCCGAGATGACTGCCCGCTGATAGAGAACCGGGATCAGTTCGATCCGGACGAGGATGGGCTGGGCGCGGAGTGTGACCCAGATAATGACAACGACGGCGTACTCGACGAGGTCGATGAGTGTCCGGACCTGGCGATCGACGAGGAAAAGGATCCGGGCGTCGATGCCGGTGGCTGCTCCGAGGAAGAACGGCGGCGCGATTTCCCATGAAGAAGAAGACTGTCCGTGATATCGATGTCGCTGGGAAACGCGTGCTGGTGCGGGTGGACTACAACGTGCCGCTGGACGACGGGCGAATTCTCGACGACACCCGAATCCGGGCGACGCTGCCCACGATCGAGTACCTGCGAGAACGCGGCGCAAAGGTGGTCCTGATGTCGCACCTCGGGCGGCCGAAGGGGCGGGACCAGGCGCTGTCGTTGCGGCCGGTGGCGGAGCGGTTGGGGGAGATGTTGGGCGCGTCGGTCCAGAGGGCCGACTGCTGCGTCGGGACGGAGGTGCAAGGAAGGGCGCATTCGCTAGAGAAATACGAAGTGCTCCTGCTGGAGAACCTGCGCTTCCACCCGGAGGAGGAGGCGAACGACCGCGAGTACGCGAAGGCGCTGGCGAGCCTGGGCGAGGTCTACGTCAACGATGCCTTCGGCACTGCGCACCGGGCGCACGCCTCGACGGAGGGGGTGGCGCGGCTGCTGCCGGCAGTGGCGGGGTTCCTGATGGAGAAGGAGATCGACTTCCTCGGCCGGGCGGTCGAGAACCCGGAGCGGCCGTACGCGGCGATCATCGGTGGGGCCAAGATCAGCACGAAGATGGCCGTTCTCGAGAGCCTCCTTTCGAAGGTCGATAAGCTGCTCATCGGCGGCGGCATGGCCAACACGTTCCTCAAGGCCGAAGGGTTCAACATCGGCGAGTCGCTGGTGGAGGACGACTACATCGAGCAGGCGAACCGTGTGATCGCGCACGCGGACGCGGCCGGGGTGAAGCTGCTGCTGCCCGCAGACGTGATCGTGGCCGAGCGCTTCGAGGCGGACTCGCCGGCGAAGCGCGTTTCGGTGAAGGACGTTCCAGAGGGTTGGCGGATCATGGACGTGGGCGAGACGACGATCGACGTCTTCGCACGGGCACTCCAGGGCTGCAAGACGGTGGTCTGGAACGGGCCGATGGGGGTGATCGAGATGGGGCCGTTCGCGCACGGCTCGCACCGGCTTGCGGGCGTGATCGCGAACCTGCCGGACGCGACGACAATCATCGGCGGCGGCGAGACTGCGGCCGTCGTCGAACAGGTGGGGCTGGCCAGCCGCTTCTCGCACGTCAGCACCGGCGGCGGCGCCTCGCTGGAGTTCCTGGAGGGGAAGGAACTGCCGGGCGTGGCGGCGCTCTTGGATGGCTAGTCAGCGAATCGCTGGCGAATAAGCGAATCTCGCGTCAAGGCCTCGTTGCCTCGCTCGTCCCTTCGGCTTCGCTCAGGACAGGTCTACGAGTGCCTCAGGGCCAGCAGAGGGGGTGTTGTACGGCATCTTCACTCGTTAGAGAGCGACTCTTCCGCTTCGCCTAGGTTCGTCGCGAGCGCAGCCGCCAAGCGCTCTTCCTCCCTCGCATCCAGATCGCCGAGGACCGCGTAGAGGAGGACGCCGGTGAGCGAGCCCGCGCGAATGACGATGATGTGGCCGTTGACCTGGAAGTTTACCACCAAGGCAGAGAAGTCGGCCTGGAGACCGTAGGCCGCCGTTTCGTCGCCGAGATTAGTGAAGGCGGCGGGTTCCACGGAAGCGTCGATATCACGCAGGAGCTGGTCGAGATTCATTTCGGCGGCAGCGCGCCGTATGGCCTCCTTCAGTGCTTCTGCCACCTGGTCTGTGCACTGGAGGACCAGGTCGTTCGCCAGGCGCACGGCTCCTTGTGCGGTCTCCGTGCTGGTGAACGCGCTGACGGTGCTCACCAGCTCCTGGTCCGCCGGACCGCTGAGCGGCTCGGAATCAGCGCTGGCGACCTCGCCGGGAAAGCCTGCACCGCGGCTGTTGAGGAGGGCGCAGTCGCCGGTGAGCGCTAGGTCAGTGTAGACGCCGCCGAGCGCGCTCGGCGTCCAGTCCCCTGGGAGATCATCGAGGGTGAGGACGGCGTCGCCGACGGCCTGCTCGGCGGCCTCGCGGTAGGCTTCGTCGCCGTTCTCGCCGCTGCAAGCGGCCAGAACGACAGCCGACAGCAGAAGGATGATAGCGGCGAGGAGGCGCATGTTGTTCAGGATACGGGAGATGTGCAGTCGTCTGCGAATGAGGAGCGAATAAGCGAAGCTGCGAGCGCGGCGTCGTGCCCCCGCTGGTCCGTTAGCCTTTACTCAGGACAGGCCTGCGAGTGCCTGAGGACGAGCGGGAAGGGATGGTCTTGCATGGCCAGAAGGCGCCGAATGACGCATAATCGTCTCACGATGGACCTCGAACTCGCTCG
>Ga0209342_10008638_pt1 | contig 10206 bp, 6 predicted proteins | sample RifCSP16_2_FD_184023 | JGI IMG/M metagenome (GOLD analysis project Ga0209342, IMG submission 184023) | Soil microbial communities from Rifle, Colorado - Rifle CSP2_sed 16_2 (SPAdes) (version 2) | ecosystem: Environmental > Terrestrial > Deep subsurface > Rock core/Sediment | place: Rifle... | reverse complement strand
AACCCCAAATCTCTGTGAGCAGCATAGTCATTTGCATTGTATTTGATAGCAAGATTCATTTCGTCCATCGCATCGGCATAAAGACCTTTCGTCGCATAGGCAATTCCAAGGTTATAGTGCGCATCTTGGTGATCCGGTTTTAATCGGGCGGCTTTTTTTAGTTCATCGATTGCCTTATCCAGAATCCCCTTTTTTAGATACATAGCTCCTAAATTGTTGTGCGCATCCGCATAATTATTATCAATTTTCAGGGCAGCCGTGTATTCAGCCATCGCCTTCTCTGAATTTCCAATGTGTTCGTACGTATTTCCAAGGTTATTATGGGTGAGCGGAAAGTAGGGATTATTGGCCAATGCGTTATTGTATGCCTCAATGGCCAAATCATATAATCCCTGTTTATCGTAGACAGTTCCTAGATTATTGAATGCGAGGGTATTGTCATTGTTTCTTGATATAGATGCCTTATATTCTTCGATGGCCTTGTCAGCCAATCCGACTTTTTCGTACGTAGCGCCTAAATTAAAATGGATGAAGGGATAGCTATAGGGAAGTGTGAGTGATTTTTTATACATTCGGATGGCGTCTTCATAGCGGTTGTTTTTAAAGTAGGTGTTACCGAGGTTGCTGCAAGCGCGGGCGCTGTTTGGCTCTCTTTGGTACGTATAAAACCACAAAGTGGTATCGTTTTGCCACACGCCATTTCTCCATATCACGCCAATTTGCATACTTAAAAGAATTATTCCAATAATTATTGCGCCTTTTTTCCTGAATACAGCATTTGTTCCGATAGAGCCTGCAATTCCGCAAAATCCTGCTATTGGGAGATACAAATATCTTTCAGCCATGATATTTCCGATGGGTACAATGCCAAGCACGGGTAACAGTGTGACGAAGAACCATGAACCAAAGAAGGTTATGAGTTTGTTCTTCTTATAAAGCCGTATTATGATAGTAAAAGCAGAGGCAATGAATAAAGAGGATAGGATAAAGGAAAGACTTATGCCACGAATATCAGGGATATAATAGTCTGCATTAAGATTTAAAGGTATAAACAGGAGTTTCAGATATGATGCGACAACCTTTGTCATGGTAAAAATATTAGTTGGGTAGACATCTATTATTTTAAAGGTGTTTTTAAATGCAATAAATCTGATGAAAAGATAGAAGCCCATGATTAAAACATATCCTGAGTAAAAGAGTATCCACCTCCGTATCTTCGTCAGGCTGGGGATGGCGGATGATGCCTTGGATTCGCTTTGACTGGGGTGTAAAAGGTCAAATAAAACGAGGAGGAAGGGGAGTGTGATAGCCATCTCTTTTGAGAAGAGCGCCAGACAGTAAGAGCCACAGGAGATGGTATAAGAGGGGATTAAACTTGTATGTGTTTGTTGTATCGGGTTTCCACTTCCGGAGAAAGGGATGCGTATCTTTATAAAATAGACAAATGCCAGCAAGAAGAAAATTGAAGCAAGGGTATCCTCCCGGTAGCAAACCGCATTGACGGTTTCTGTAAGAAGGGGATGGGATAAGAACAACAAAGCGGAAAGTGCGGAGAAGGTCAGGTTTTTAGAAATGATCTTTATAAAAGTGTAAAATAAAAACACATTAATGGTGTGTAATATAACATTGGTAAGGTGATAACCAAGCGGATTCAACCCCCAGAGGGCATAATCGAGAAAATACGACAGGGTGACAACCGGGCGATAGCTGAGTTCTCCTGAGAGGGGTAAATAATCTTTCGTAAACAGCTTTGGCAGATTTCCCCAGGATTTGATGAAATAATTTTCAGCAATGACGTAGGCATCGTCATACACAAAGGTGTTAGGAAGTGTATTAAGATACAAAAGAATGGAAATAAGAATAATAATGAGTGGCAGGATTTTCTGTAAACGACTTTTTATCATGTAAAAACCATATTACACAACCCTTTAATCCCCTCTTTTTAGAGGGGAAACGACATAATCTCCCCTCCAGCAAGAGGGGCTAGGGGTGTGTTTGGCTGTTCCTTGTACTTCACCGATCCTTATAAAAGAAACTTTGAAACTCCTTAACTCAAATATTTTTCAGCTTAAAAATGAGCCAGTTTTTGTCGTTCGTATGGATCAGGGCATATCGCCCTTTTATTATTTTACCTGCAAGACGAAATACAATCTTGTCCTTTTCCCTGGATTCTAGCTCATATTCTCCCTTATCCCATACCTCAACGACGCCAGCCCCATAATGTCCTTCGGGTATTACCCCTTCGAAATTGATGTAATCAAGCGAATGATCTTCGACGGCTACAGCAAGCCTTTTAATTCCCTGTGTTTCGGGCAGTCCTTTTGGCACAGCCCAACTCTTAAGCACACCATCCATCTCTAACCGGAAATCAAAATGAAGATGGGTCGCCTGATGCTTTTGGATAACGAAACGAGGCATTGTTTCTAACATTCCATTTTAGTATTTACGTTCCATGTCGCGATATTGTAATTCTTCAACTCTTTCAAACAGGTATAAGTCGAGATACATTATCTAAATCAAACAATTTTAACAAAACATAGATTATCTCAGTCGTCGCATATAATCTAATTAAGAAATGAACCTAATTTCACTGGGAGTTTCACATTCTTTGTTAAATTTATAAAAATAATCTTTTATGGGAAAGATCAAATACGCATTTATTATAAAAGACACATATTTTTATTCATGAATTTATGTTGAATAAGTTTATATCTTAACCAATGAGCACGCCCCAGCCCGGTTTGGGATAGCCTGTAATATCTCTTCCCACCATCTAAGTTAATTTCATAATAGGGGTAAAAGTATTGATTGAAATACCTGCTAACATTATTTTTACTTTTTGGACTTTCAGAATAATCAAAAGCATTGTTTATTAAGTGAACAATCTCTGTAGTAGTATAATACTTACCGGATTCAAATTTTTCAGCTAAAGCCAATATTATTTCATCTTCGAGCCTTCCGGGTTTTAATGAGTATCTTAAATCTGTATTGGTAGCATATCCCAAACCACTTAGCTGTTTGTTATAATGCTTTTTAAAAGTTTCAATATAATCTTCTATGCTGCCATTATTTTCAATTGTGTTAAGTGCTAACTCCTGTCTAAGTTTTGAAAGTCCCATATTTTCTTGCTGCTGATCATCTTTATTAAAAGTATCCCTATCTTTTTGGCTGTCATGACGATTCCGGCGTTGAGAACGCAAATATCTTTTTGTCTGGTCAGCATCCACGAAAACAACTTCAATATTTAATGACCCTTTATACTGGTGCTTAAAGCGTATGATTTCATCTGGTGATCTAAAACCTGTAATAATAATTGGTATATCACATAGATATTGAATATTCTTTATAATCTGATCGACTACAATGCTTGGATTATTGTTTAGAGCTTGTTCTGCAAAGTTCCCGATTCTAACTGTGGAACCGACTCCGTGACGCTCATAATAACTCAAATACATAAAATCACTTGCCTCGATATGGTAATATCTGTAAGTCTTCATAAGATGTATAGCAAGTGTAGTCTTCCCCGCACAAGTTGGACCGCATACAATAAAGATTGATGGCTTGAAATCTAAACCAGTTTGATAGGGTAATTCTTTTTGTTTGCGTTTCTTTTGAATGAATTTGTGTTGCTCAAGAAAGTGAAGCATCTCTTTAAATGCTCCAGCACGAAAATCGTGTTGATCTGCTATCTCTATGGAAAGTGTGCTTATAGGACTTTCACATCCTTCAGGGACGAACCACTTATTGAATGTATTACCACTTAGCCAAGGATAAAGTGGTTGGGTTTCGATTTCTATTTCTTTGTTTACGATCGTCCCACTAACACCGCTTGTGAAAATCTTATAAGTGTCAATAGTACCAATTTGTTGTTGAGCATAACGTGGTAAAATGAGAACCAAGTCAGAACGTACTGTTACTCGTCTGTCATTACCCAAAGTCTTAAGCTGTTTATCTACGGACGCAAAATTATTTTCTTGCATCCAATACTTTATATCAACACCAGGATACTCTTTATCTTTGCTAAGCGCATGAATGATTACAGACGTGTCTTCAATGAAAAAAAACTTGCCTTCAGAACCGGACATATATTTATGACATCGCCTAATAGCATCATTAATGCTTTGCTCGATTAACTTTTTACGGTCGCAAATCCTAGGTTCGGCATATCCAATGCCATAATATTTTTGTTTTGATATACGTATTGCATAGTTGCGACATAAGTATCGCGCATGTTCTAGCTTTGCAATATTAGATGTAATAAATATGATTTCAAGCATATTTGATAGTTCGTCCCATGTTTACCGAATATGTGTTAATTAATTGGCACTTAGACGCGCAAGATTGCATTCTATTAATTACATTCGGTATATCATCTGCAATGAAGAACAGGCTAGGTCCTAAGCTCGACATACCTACTGCCAGCGCTCCACTACTGTATAAGTTTGTCTCTAATTCGGATAGTTTAATTCCATATTGTTTTCTTTCTGCATATTTCCATGCGCAATTTTGAATATTCTTTAATGCTTTACAAAAAGTTAGCTTATCATGCTCTTGAATGGCTGCATTAAGTCCAAAAATTACATGATACAATGTCTCATGTACTTGCGTGTCTGTTATTGGACAAGTCTTTTCAAAAAATTCTTTTTCCTCAAACTCGTTCTTTGGAGAAATTTCTAAAGGTATGCAAAGTCCGATATTCCATTCAGGCATAGGTACACGTTGTAATAGCAATGCGACTTTTTTTCGGTTTTCAGCATAAGTAGATGGGTTAAAGGGATCTCCATCATATTTCCTGCCAATATCCAATACCGCCCCTCCCTCAAAATATGTATGTATACCTATTCCTGAAGTACCTCCTCGACCAGATAAACTGATAATTAATTCGGATTCGTATTGACGTTCATTCAAAATGAACAGTGCTTCCAAACAAGAAAGACGAATTGAGGTCTCGGACCCAAAGCCGTAATGTGTTCTCATTTCACCGGATATCTTTACAGATATACTATATTTGAATTGGTACTGTGATCTAACTTTCTCTATGATTTGTGCTAACTTTTCACGTTGATTCTGGCTAAGCTGTGTGTAACGATTATCAATAAATTGAAATGAATCGGAAGGTTTAATTATTAGGAAAAGTTGGGGGGCCTGAATGGAAAAACCGATGCCGCCATTGATACGATAACCATGTTCATTCATACCGATCAACGTTAAATGTAAACGTGGAAAAACAATAATCCTTAATTCTTTATTATGTTTTTGCATTTGTCCATTCTTTATCAAAATATTCTAAGTATTTTTTTGCATATGGACTGCTAGCAGTTATATGAATACAAGGAGTATCTTTACTACGTACGTCTGGAAATACTGGCCCGATAATACACTCTTCGTCAACCACAACAAGGCTGTGAGCTGGTACATGTGAGAAATACCGGCATTCAAAGTTATCATGTCTAGTTACTACTGCTTCAAAACACCTTTTGGCCCTATCAGCATTTCCTTTATCATCCACACTTGCCAAATACTCAGATTTAGGTACTAAAATACGTACTTTAACTTGACGGGCAAGGGCATCCAGTAAAACGCGTGTCTCTGTTCTATCGCTTTGTTTATCTGCAAAATGATCCATAAACCGACTAGCTGTCACTCCCATTACATCAATACGAGTTTTGGAAGCTTTTATCAGATTCTCATAAAAAGACCTGTTTTCACGATGGAGAAGTATATCTTTTATTCCTAGCGCTTTGATTTTTTCAATAGATCGATGTTCATTCCATGAAAACAGAAATTGAATTATTGCAACAATAAGGCCGGTAATCAAGCCACAGAATAACGCAGTCCACTTCGTATTTGGTTCGCCAATATAATAGAGACCTCCTATTATTGTTGTTGCTATTATCAACACCCAAAAAATAATTTTAGAAAGATGAATACTGATTAAGGTAGAAAATATTTTCATAAATATTTTAAGGTAATCCTATTATTAAAAGTTCTTTTCTTTTTTCTTTGGTTAAAGCATGCGATAAATCATGATCTGCAACCCTTACCTGACTAAACCTTTGTTTGAAATATAGCAGTAAGTCCCTTTTCGAAGGGTAAGCATCCATGATATAAGAAAGCACAACAATTGAATTTTTGTGTAAAGCAATCAAATCGAACAAGCGATCTTTAAACTTAGATTTATTTTGCCATTCTCTAATATGAGGTTTTGGATAAAAGGAAAGGGTTTTGCAGTTATGATCAATCAAGGATGGCCATATTTTATAGTGCATAAGACCCTCAAGAAAGTGGTATCTCTTGAGGTAATCATCAGTCCAATCCTTTATACTAATATAAGGTGGATCAAAATAAACCAAATCGTATTCTGCTTTCAATTCACTAATGTCCGTAGGATTTATAATGCGATGTTTCTTACTAGAGTTCCATATAGCATCGCGTAGTTCTCGATATGCTTGTTTTGCAAATACATGAAATGGAGTATCCCACGTGGTTTGATTACCAAAAGACCTTTCCTGAGACCGGTTTAATCGGAGATAAAGGTTTGCGCGATGAAATAAGTTAAATGGTCTTTTTTTCATACAGGCTTGGAATAAACAATATAAATAGACATTACGTTCTTCAACGGACTCTACTTTCTCAATTGATGCCATGATGCCATCAAGCCACGCATTTTCATCTTCTGTGTAATAAATTCCTTTAAAAGTCTTTGATATAAATCCATACCGTGATTGAACTAAATCAAAGAATTTATCAACTTTATATTGATTATTTATTGGGTTATAATTAGAAAGAAGCGCCCTACCTATAACAGTGTTGAAGAATAATGCATCATGAAATGTAACTTTTTTCCCCATTGCCTTAAAAAGCAATGAGACACTTGCAGTACCACCAAACCCATCAAGCACTTTGGAAAAAGATAAGTTCTTGAGATTATTATAAATCCAAGTTATAAGTCTTCGCTTACTTCCGTAATAACGAGTAGTTGGAAAGCTATTGATCCGATTGCCTATTAAATCCACGCCACGTAAATTTGAGCAATGCGTGTAATCTTCAGATGTAAGATTATTTTTATGTTTTGAATGTACACCTCTTATATCATGGATAATCATATTCAATGTACAGGTTATGGTTTACTCGCAAATATGGGATGTTTCTAATATTTTATAAAATTGCTCCTTTAACAAAATAATTTCTTTGTTAGAAATTAGTAATGAACAGGGCATTTCTTGTATATGTTCGACCTCTATACTTTCTGTTGGCTCGAAATCCGGACAATAAATTTCAGCAATAATCCCATACACTTCTATTGAAGCATTTTCACGATGGATAAGTATCTCTGACATTTTCCCCTTAGCATAACTACGTTTGTCTCGAAAAGCAATCTTCAACCAATCGGGGATTTCTATAATTAATACCTCAAATACATTTTTGCAAATTGAATATTTGTGTTTTCGGAGCGTCTTTCCAATCGGGTTCCCAAATTTGATTTCTTGGTCTATTATTGTCAATTCCGAGGAACGACTATCACTGCCGAAAAATGTTACCGCAAATGTTCTTGAAATACCTAACCGATCAACGAGATGACACTCTCTAACCTTGTTATCATGTCTAAGCACTCTTACGCTAATCGGTCCGTATCTTTCTTCAAGATCATCTGTAGTTAATCTAATGGTTTTAGAAAAACAATTGTTTTTATAAATATCTCTCTCAAGATAACACTTTAATTTATCTGATAAATTCATGTAATAAATATACTTATTTATTATCTAGACGGTTATTTAATTTCTTATTTATTCTAAATGAATATCATAAAATAACCAACGAATAATACTGCAAATCACTGTACATTAGAAGAGTTTACATGGTCAAGCAAAAACCGTTGGATCGGGTGCGTAATTATAACAGCTATCAGGGATCAACCCTCTATCTTTAGCCGAATTTTGGTTAAAACTATTGCGCTGCAACATATTCGCCCATTCTAAACTGCTGATGCTTCTATTTCGGCATTTCAATCATTTCAAGCGCATTCCTGGCCGCCTTGCCTGCGTGGCAGTTGTTGAACATGATGACGGTCTTTCTGGCGGAATGGGCTATATTCTTTCTGTCCGACACAAAAATGAAAAAAGAATTACCACAGAGACACGGGAATACTGAATAAACGGTTTATAGACTGCTGTATCAAACACACCCCTGAATCCCCTCTTGATAGAGGGGACTTAAATTAGGCTGCCTTTGGCAGCGACTTTTTTTTGATACACATCAAATGTCCAGCATAAACAACCCCCTAGCCCCCTTTATTAAGGGGGAATTCCTCAAGTCCCCCTTAGAAAAGGGGGGATTAAGGGGGTTGTCTGATTGCTATGCTTTCAACTTTGAAATTCCTATACAATAAATTTAGGAATCATTACTTTCTTCTGTGACCTCTGTACCTCTGTGGCTTTCTTTTATTAAAAACCCCATTTTTTGTTAATCTTACGTAAAATATTTTGTACCGTAAAACCATAGCGCTCGGCGATCACTTTTGTTGGCGCTGAGGCGCCATACTGGTCAACACCTATGATAAGGCCGTCCAATCCAACAAATTCATACCAATCATTTTTGGCGGCAGCTTCAATAGCCACCCGTTTCTTACATGCTGGTGGAAGTATGCTCTTCCTGTACTCATCAGAATTTGACCTGAATAACTCAAAACTCGGCATACTGACGAGCCTGGCTTTGACACCCTTTCCCAGCAAGTGCAACGTGGCTTCAAGTGCAATGTGAACTTCAGAACCTGAAGCCATGAGAATGATGTCCGGGTCGCCCTCTGAATCTTTTAATACATAAGCGCCGAATTGCAAATGGCTTTGAGATGGATACATTGATCGGTTAATTACCGGAATATCCTGACGGGATAGAATTAATGCCGTTGGGCCATCTGTATGGTTCAGTGCAGCTACCCATGCAGATGCAGTTTCGGTGGCATCTGACGGCCTTATTACAAGCAGGTTAGGAATCAATCGCAGTGATGGCAAATGTTCGACCGGCTGATGAGTGGGTCCGTCCTCTCCTAGAAAAATACTATCGTGGGTAAATACATAGATTACCTGTATCTTCATCATTGCAGCAAGCCGGATGGAAGGCCGCATGTAGTCCGAAAATACCAGAAACGTCGAGCCAAAGGGAATGATTCCTCCATAAAGCGCCATACCATTCAATATGCCTCCCATCGCATGCTCCCTGACACCGAAATGGATATTCCTGCCGTTAAATTTGTTTTTATCAATTGAAGAGAAGTTTTTGATGTAGGTCTTTGTAGACGGGCAAAGGTCGGCAGAACCGCCCATAAAACCAGGTATTTGTTGTGCAACCACCTGCATCATCTCTCCAGAGGCTGAGCGAGTGGCAATCGAGTATTTCTTGATAGTTTTCAGTAATTCAGATTCCAGATTTTCCGGGATTTCCTTTTTAAAGCAGGTATCCCACAATCGAGACTTTTTAGGGTCTTCTCTGATATATTTTTTAAACAGTGTTTGCCAGTTCTCGTATTCCTCTTTTAGTTCTACTACACGGTTATTGCAAAGCTGTTTTATTTCTGCCGGGATATAAAAGGTCTTGTCTTTCGGCCAGCCGAGACTCTCTTTCGTTAATTCGAGTTCTTTCGCCCCCAGCGGTTCGCCGTGAATGGAGGCTGTATCCTGTCTATTCGGGCTTCCCTTACCAATATGGGTTTTGGCGATAATCAGTGAAGGTCTCTCCATTTCTCCCCGTGCTGCCTCGATAGTTTCAGCAATTTCTGTATGGTTGTGCCCATCGACCTTGAATACCCGCCAGTTATAGGCCTCGAATCGTTTTGCCACATCCTCCGTAAAAGTGAGAGACGTGCTTCCCTCAATCGTGATTTGGTTACAATCGTAGATATAAATTATATTGGCAAGTCCAAGGTGTCCGGCAAACGATGCGGCTTCTGAGGTTATTCCTTCCATGAGATCGCCATCACTCACTACACCGTAAATGTAATGATCGATAATCTTCGCATCTCCAGTATTAAACCGTTCTGCCATTAGTCGTCCTGCCAGTGCCATACCGACCCCGTTGGCAAATCCTTGCCCCAGTGGACCTGTGGTAGCTTCCACTCCATTGGTATGCCCATATTCAGGATGGCCAGGGGTTTTACTTCCGAATTGTCTGAATTGTTTTATGTCATCTAAAGATAAATCGTACCCAAAG
>Ga0209342_10008637_pt1 | contig 10207 bp, 9 predicted proteins | sample RifCSP16_2_FD_184023 | JGI IMG/M metagenome (GOLD analysis project Ga0209342, IMG submission 184023) | Soil microbial communities from Rifle, Colorado - Rifle CSP2_sed 16_2 (SPAdes) (version 2) | ecosystem: Environmental > Terrestrial > Deep subsurface > Rock core/Sediment | place: Rifle... | reverse complement strand
AGGTGCTGTGGGTCATCGTCCGCGTCGCCGGCACCTACTACGAGATGACCGCCGCCAAGATGGCCGACATGAAGAAGCGCATGGACGAAGCCCGCAAGACGATGGAAGCCCAGCTCGCCCAGATGCCTCCCGAGCGGCGGAAGATGATCGAGGAAATGATGAAGCAGCAGATGGGCGGCGCGGGCGACATGACCGTGCGCGAGATGAGCCGCGGCGAAAAACTCGGCTCCTTCACCTGCATCCACTACGAGCAACTGGTCAAAGGCCAGCGCAGCGGCGAAGTCTGGACCGCCTCGCCCGACCAGCTCCAGCTCGGGGACGCCGAGTACAAGACCTTCCAGGCCCTGGGGCGCTTCCTCGAGCCGTTGGGCCAGTCGGCCCCGGGCGGCGCCGGGTTCGTCCCCGCCAGCCGCTACATCGAAGGCTTCCCGGTGCGCTCTCTTACCTACGACGGCGGGCAGGCGGTGGCGGAGGAAAAAGTCACCCGGGCCGAGCGCCGCGCGCTCGAGCCGGGTCTCTTCACGCTCCCGCCCGGGTTGGAAAAGACCGAGATGGATGTGGAGGAATAAAATCGAGGAGGGCGGGCCGGTAACGGGAGCGTCAACCCGGCCCGCCTTCCCTCCGATGGTTGTGATGCGCCGCTGCGCCCCGGTTGGGCCTCGGGGCGTGCCCGCAGCTTAGCGGACGAACACAACCACCAGACCCTTCAAGCAGATTTCCTCGATGCTGCCGTCGGCGGCCAGCAGCACCGAACCGGGCAGGTCGGTCTTGGACGATGGCCGGGTTTCCGCCCGAGTCTTCACCACCACCCTGCCGTCCCGCGAGATGACGGCCTCGTTCTCGGCATTCAGCTCCACTTTGTAGTGTCCGGGGCGGAGCTCCGTGCCGTTAATCGAAGCGGGCTTGATGAGCTTGAAGCTGTGGGCCTTAGCCCACAGGGGGCTGGCAGCCAGGATAGCCACCAACGCGATGAGCAACGCTGCAGTGAAGAGTCTGCGCATGTACCCTCCCACGGTTCGGTCTTATCTCTTCACGGTTCAGCATCGCGTTGCGGGCGCCGCGCCCTGAATCGCGTGGTCTCGAATTCTTAGACGCCGGAATGCCGCCGGGGTTAGCAGCAACGCCCCAAAAAACTCGCGGCCTCCGCCGCCTCTCTGCCTTCACCAAGCAGTACGAACCGACCCGCCGGCCAGTTCCAGTTTTTTTCGAGCGGGAGACTATTTTTCGAAGATGACCTGGGCGAGGACGAACTGCTCGGCGTGGGTCAGGGACAAGGCGACGCGGCGCACGCCCTGGCGCCGGGCGAATTTCTTGGCCTGGCCGGAGAGCGCCAGCGTGGGCCGGCCGCCCGGCAAGTGGGCGACCTCAAAGTCGCGCCAGCGCACCCCGCGCCGCCAGCCCGTCCCCAGCGCCTTCATCCCCGCTTCCTTGGCGGCGAAGCGCGCGGCGTAGCGCTCCCACTTGTTGCGCTTGCGCTCGCAGTAAACGATTTCTTTCTCCGTGAACACCCGCTCGAGGAAGCGCCGCCCGTAGCGCTCCGCCGCTCCCCGCACCCGCGCGGGCTCGGCGATGTCGATGCCGGTGCCGACGATCATATTCGGTGGCCGGCGACCGGTGACCGGTGGCCGGTGAGGCGAACCGAGTCGTAGTGTATCATCGGAAACTGGCGATGAAGCGCAGGACAGCGGAAAAGCCGCGGATCAAGCTGTTGCGGGCGCCGAATCTCACGCGCCCTCGGTGGCTGCGCCATGCCTTCACCACGCGCGGGCCGGGCCACTTCAATCTCAACTATTCGGTGGCCGACTCGCGGGCGACGGTGGTGAAAAATCGGCGGGCGCTCCTGCGGGGCCTCCAGGGCCGCGCCCGCGCCTGGCAGCTCGTCACCTTGCGCCAGCGCCACACCGACATCGTCCGTGTGCTGGCTACCGCCGGGGCCGACGGCCTGGGACGGCCCGCATGCGAGCGCGACGGCGCGCTCAAGTTCGCCGGCGACGCCCTCCTCACTGACAGGCCCGGGCTGCTGCTCGCCGTGCAGGTGGCCGATTGCCTGCCCATCCTGCTCGCCGACCCGGAGCGCCGCGTCGTCGCCGCCGTGCACGCCGGCTGGCGCGGCACGCTGGCCGGCATCGTGGCCAAAACCGTCGGCCGGATGCGGCAGGAGTTCGGTTGCACCCCCAAGAAGATGCTCGCTGCCTTCGGCCCCGGTATCCACCGCTGCTGCTACGAAGTCGGCCGCGAAGTGGTGGAGAAGTTCGAAGGTAAGTTTCCGTACGCGGAGCGAATCATCCGCCGCCTGCAACCCTCGCCCAGCCAGGTGCACTGGCAGCAGCCGCTGCTCGACCTTGCGCCCGGCGAGCCGCGGCCGCGCCCCGCGGTCACCTCACCCTACGACGAAAAGTTCTACCTCGACCTGGTGGAAGCCAACCGGCGGCAACTCGTGGCCGCCGGGCTCCGAGCTAAGAACATCTGGGTGTCGCCCGACTGCACCGCCTGCCGCACCGACCGTTTCTTTTCGCACCGGGCGGAACAAGGAAGAACAGGGAGAATGATGGGGGTAGTCGGTATCGCCCCGCGCTGATCGGCTTCCCGCGCGCTAGGTCGACCCCTGGAGCCACGTGAGGATGGCGGCGATTTCGGTGAGGACGGGGGAAAAACCTTAGTCGGCGGCGGCCAGGTCGGCTTCGGGGAGGGAAGGTTCGGGCCGCGGCGGCCGCCCGGCGAGAACTTCCCATAGCGAGCGGCGGTAGCTCCAGACGACGCGCAGCCAGGCGCCCACAGTCATCTGGCGGAAGTAAACGCCGCGGAAGGCCAGGGTGGCGAAGAGATAGACGACCTTGTGAAGCCAGCGACGCCCGCGCAGGCCGCGCATCCGCTCCAGCACGCTCGCGCTGCTGTAGGCCAGCTGCCAGGCGGTGCGGATTTCCGTTTCGAGCTCGGCCGGGGTCATCTGCTTGGGCTGGAAGGCGGCGCCGTAGGGACGATAGTTCATCCAGTGGCGCTGCTCCAGGCGGTTCTCTTGCAGCAGCTTCTTGAAAAGCGGCGTGCCGGGCAGCGGGGTGAGCTGGCTGAAGACGGGGAAGAAACCCGGGGTCCAGTCGCGCAGCACGTCCCAGGTCTTGGCGGCCCCGCCGGGGCGGTCGGCGTCGATGCCGAAGATGAACCCGGTCACTGCATACACCCCGCGGCGGTGCAGCTCGGCGATGATGCCGGCGTACTCGGCGGGCTTGTTGAAGCTCTTGCTCATCTGGGCCAAGCTTTCGGGGAGCACCGATTCCAGGCCGATGAAGACGCCGATGCAGCCGGAGCGCTTCATCAGGTCGAGCAGCTCCGGGTCACGGAGCAAGTTCATGGAAATCTGCGCGGCCCAGGGGAGGCGCAGTCCGGCGTCAATCATGGCGCGCAGCAGCGCCTTGGTGCGCGGGGGGTTGATGGCGAAGTTGTCGTCCACGAAAAAGACGAAGGTGCGCCCCAGGCGCGCGAGCAGCCGCAGCTCCTCGACCACGCTCTCGTTGGTGCGGAAGCGGACCTTCTCGCCGAAAAACGGGCTGACGGTGCAGAAGTCGCAGCGGTAAGGACAGCCGCGGCCCGTCTCCATCGGGGTGATGTTGAGGTCGTAGCGCTCGTAGCCGCTCAGGCGCAGCAAGCGGTAGAGCCAGCGGGGCAGCAGGGTGAATTGCTTGAAGTCCATCCCCTGCCAGTTGATGAGAGGGTAGCTCTCCAGGCCGGGTTTATCCTGGGCGCGATAGATCCGCTGGAGGCGCCCGCCTTCGAAGTCGGCCAGCATCTGCGGCCAGAGCTCGTCGGCCTCCCCGCAGGCCACGGCGTCGGCGTGCTCCAGGGCTTCGTCAGCCTCCTCGCTCACGTGCGGCCCGCCCATCACCACCGGCACGCCCTGGGCGCGCATGCTGTCGGCCACGGCATAGGAACGATGAATGGTGCGGGTCATGCCGCCGATGCCCACCAGGTCTACCCGTTCCCGGCGCACGTAGTCGGCCAGCTCCTCCGGCCGCAGGCGCACGACGTTGCCGTCCACGGTGATGACCTGGTGGCCGGACGGAGTGAGGGCTTTCAGCAGATGCGGCCACAGCGTGGGCATGTAGCTGTGGGTGATGGCGTTGTCAGGAACGTAGAAGAGAATTCGCAAAATTCGCCCGCCCCTGCGCAGGCAAGAACCCTAGGCCCAATTGTGGGCCAAAGTGTATGACCCGGGGACGGGGGTGTCAACCGTTTTGTGCCAACCCCCAGGATTCAGGGGCCAAAGGGGCGCCGCCGAAGGTGAATGGGGCAAACCCTCCCGCCACCCCGGTGGGGGGCTCGGGTGGGCAGAGGGTCAGGTCGCGGGGGGAGCCGAAGTGTCCAGCGAGGCCAGTTGGCCGCAGGCGGCGGCCACGTCCTGCCCGCGGGAGCGGCGGATGAAAGCCAGGCACCCGCCGCGGCGGAGAATCCGCTGGAAGGTGGCGACGGCCTCGTCCGCCGGGGCGCCATAAGGAAGCCCCGGCACAGCGTTCCAGGGAATCAGGTTGATCTTCGCGCGCAGCCCGCGGGTGAGGGCGACCAGCCGGCGGGCGTCCTCGGGCGTGTCGTTCACGCCGCCCAGGAGCACATACTCGAAGGTCAGCCGCTCGCGCGCCCGCAAGGGGTAGTCGCGACAGGCGGCCAAAAGCTCCCCCAGCGGGTACTTGCGGTTGATGGGCATGAGAGCGTCGCGCTGGGCGTCGGTCGTGGCGTTGAGCGAGAGGGCGAGCTTCGGCCGGCGCTCTTCCCCGGCCAGGCGGCGGATGCCGGGGAGGATGCCCGACGTCGAAAGCGTGATCTTCAGCAACGGAATCGCCATGCCTTTGGGGTCGGCGAACAGGCGCACCGCTTTGAGGGTGGCGTCGTAGTTCAAGAGCGGCTCGCCCTGCCCCATCAAGACGATGTTGGTGTTGGACCGTCGCCGCGGCTGGTCGGCCAGGACGGCGAGCGCCTGGCCGACGATTTCCCCCGCCGTCAGGTTGCGCACCAAGCCGAGCTGGGCCGTGGCGCAGAAATGGCAATCCACGGCGCAGCCGGCCTGGGTCGAGAGGCAAAGCGTCTGCCGGCGCGCTTCCGGCATCCAGACGGTTTCGACGGTCTTGCCATCGGCCAGGCGCAGCAGGTAGCGCACGGTGCCGTCGGCGCTGGTGTAGCGCTGCTGGAGGGCGGGCAGGGTGATGCAGGCCTCGCGCTCCAGGCGCTCGCGCAAGGAGTGCGAGAGATTCGTCATGCGCGCGAAGGCGAAGCGGCGCTCGGCGTAGAGGGCGTGGAAGAGCTGCTGGCCGCGATAGGCAGGCTCGCCCCACGCGGCCGCCAGGCGGCGCAGCTCGTCGAGCGTCAAGCCGAGGAGTTCGGTAGGCATGGGCGCGCCGCCAGCGAGACGAAAACTCGCCGCCCGCTCATTTTAGGGGAGAGCGGCGGCAGGTGCAAATCCGGCGCGGTTGTGCTACAAGTTTTTTCGCGGACCCGAGGCTGATGGGCGAACCCAACACCATCCAGAAAGAGACGCTCCCGAACGGCCTGACCATTATCACCGAGGCCATGCCGCACGTGCGCTCGGTGGCAGTGGGCATCTGGGTGAAGAGCGGCTCGCGCATCGAGCCGGCCCCGGTCACCGGCATCTCCCACTTCATCGAGCATATGGTGTTCAAGGGCACCGAGCACCGCTCGGCGGAGGAGATCGCCCGGGAGGTGGACGCGGTGGGCGGGCAGATGGACGCCTTCACCGCCAAGGAGATGGTCTGCTTCAACGCCAAGGTAATGGACGAGCACCTGCCGCGCACCTTCGAGGTGCTGTCCGACCTGGTGCTCGCTCCCCTCTTCCGCGAGCCCGACATCGACAAGGAGCGCAACGTCATCCTGGAAGAGATCAGCATGGAGGAGGACAACCCCGACTACCTGGTCCACGAAATCTTTTCTCAGAACTTCTGGCTCGACCATGCCATCGGCCGGCCCATCCTGGGGACGCGCGAGACCCTGGCGGGCATCGGGCGGGAGCGGCTGTTCGAGTTCTTCCGCCGCTGGTACACCCCGAACCAGATGCTCATCACCGCCGCCGGGCGGCTCGAGCATGAGCGCCTGGTGGAGCTGGTGGCGGAGAAGTTCGGGCGGCTCGCTCCCCACCAGGACGGGCGGCAAGACCCGGTGCCGCAGGCGCACGCCCGCATCAGCACCCGGACCAAGCGCGAGCTCGAGCAGGTGCACCTCTGCGTCGGCGTCCCCACCCACCCGCTGCCGCACCCGCAGCGCTTCGCCGTCAGCGTGCTGAACAGCATTCTGGGCGGCGGGATGAGCTCGCGGCTCTTCCAGAATGTGCGCGAGAAAGAGGGCCTGGCCTACGCCATCTTCTCCGACCTCAACGCCTACCGGGACACCGGGTGCCTCTCCGTCTACGCCGGCACTGCCCCGGAAACCGCCCGGCAGACTCTGCGGCTCATCCTGGCCGAGCTCACCCGGCTGAAGCAGGAGCCGGTGCCGCTCGAAGACCTGCGCCGCGCCCAGGAAAACCTGAAGGGCAACCTGATGCTCTCGCTCGAATCCACCGCCGCCCGCATGACCAAGCTGGCCCGCGAAGAAATCTATTTCGGACGCAGCTTTACTCCTGAGGAAGTGCTGGCGGCGGTGGACGCGGTCACCCCCGAAGACCTCCAAACCCTGGCCCGGAACTTTTTCCAGCCGCAACTGGTCGCGGCGACTCTGCTCGGACGGCTCGACGGCCTCGAAATCGCCCGCGATGACCTGGCCTGCTAGGATGCCGGGGAGTGAAAAGCCCCGGTTGGCCTAAATCACCCAGGTCAACCCCCGGGGCTTCGGGCTGGCGCTCAAGACCTCTCTCTATAACTCCTTTAGAGTCAGTAGATTCAAGTTGCTGCGCGCCCCCCGACAAGGGAAGGCCGTGTGCAAACAAACGGGCGGGATGTGTCTGCGAGGAGGCGGGGCCTCGTCCGCCCGCGGAGGTGGCCCATGATGGAGAAAGGCCGCGTGGTGATGGTGGTGGCGCCCGGCCCGGCTCTGCGCTGGGCGATGGAGGAGTTGAAGCGAGCGTTCGGCTACCGGCTGCAATACGCGGCCGACCCTTACGAAGCCGGGTTGCGCCTCGAGAACACCTCGGTGGACGCGGTGGTGTGCGAGGCGGCCCCGGCCTACACCGCCGAGTGCCGGCTGCTCCGGGAGATCTGCCAGCGGTCGGCCCGCGTGCCGGTGTTCCTCTTCGTCGAGCCGGAGAGCGAAGAGTACATGCTGGACGAGCTCGGCCACGGGGGGTTCCACGTGGTGCGGCCCACCCTGCCCATCGCACAGTTCCACGACCTGCTGGCGGAGACCATCCGCCAGCACCAGCGGAAGGCTGCCTGAGGTCGGCCGAAAACCAGTTCCATGCCGCGCCGGCTCTGTTCCGGGAACCAGATGGTGGCCGAAGGAGCTTTGGCCGCCGGCTGCCGCTTTTTTGCCGGCTACCCCATCACGCCCGCTTCGGAAATCTACGAGGTGATGATGCGCGAGCTGCCGGCGCAGGGCGGCCTGGCGCTCTCGGCTCCCGATGAGATCTCCTCGCTCTGCTACTGCGTGGGAGCGAGCCTGCGCGGGCTGAAGGCCATGACCGCCACCTCCGGCCCGGGCTGGGCGCTGATGATTGAAACCCTGCAATACGCGCTGATGACCGAGACCCCGCTGGTCGTCGCCCTGGTGCAGCGCCTGGGCCCGAGCACGGGGGGGGCCACGCAGGGCGCCCAGGGCGACGTCTGGCTCTCCGAGTTCTCGACCTCCGGCGGTTACACCGTGCCGGTTTTCGCCCCCAGCACCGCCGCCGAGTGCTACGCGGTCGCCCTCGAGGCCTTCCACTGGGCGGAGCGGCTGCGCACGCCGGTGGTGCTGCTCTCGGACAAAGAAGTCGGGATGACCAGCGAAGTGGTCGAAGACGAGTCGCTGCCCCGGCCGACCCAGGTCACCCGCCCGCGCTTTGCCGGCGGCCGCGCCTACCTGCCCTACGGCTTTGCCAGCCCCGAAGAAGTGCCCGCCTTCGCCCCCGTGGGCGGCGACGTGAAGGTCACCGTGACCGGCTCGGCCCACGACCAGCAGGGACGCTTGCGCAAGAACTCCCCCGAGGTGCTCGAAGTCCTGCGCCACCTGGAACGCAAAATCGCCGCCCACGCCGACGAGATGGCCCGGGTGCGGCCCGACCTCGACCCGGGCGCGCGCACCCTGCTCCTGAGCTACGGCGTCACCGCCCGCGCCGCCCGCCAGGCGGTGGCGGCGCGGCGCGCGGAAGGCGCCCGCCTCTCTTTCCTCCAGCCGCTCACTCTCTTCCCCGTGCCGCGGCGAGAGCTCGACTGGGCGCTGGCCGAAGTGGACACGGTGCTGGTCGCGGAAGAGAACCTGACCGGGCAATACCGCGCCGCCCTGGCGCCGTATCTGGGGAAGCGTCGCGTCGTCGGGATCAACAAGATCGGCGGGCTGATCAGCCCCAGCGAAATTATCCGCGCCGTGCGCGCGGCGGAGGCGTGATGGCCGAGAAGCCCAGCCTCTACCTGGCGCCGGAGGCGGCGCTGCCCTACTGCCGCGGCTGCGGCCACGCCCTGGTGGTGCGCCACTTGAGCCAGGCGCTGGAGCGCCTCAAGCTGCCGCCGCGCTCGGTGGTGCTCGCGACCGACATCGGCTGCGTAGGCCTGGCCGATTCGCTCTTCCCTTACCTCCACACCGTGCACACCACCCACGGGCGCTCCACCGCCTTCGCCACCGGGATGGCTCTGGCCGAAGCGGTGCTGGAACCGACGGGCCTGAAGCCGGTGGTCATGATCGGCGACGGCGGCGCCATGATCGGGCTGCTGCATCTGGTGCACGCCGCGCAGTTGAACGTGGACATCACCGTGCTCGTGCACAACAATTTTCTCTTCGGGATGACCGGGGGGCAGCACTCGGCGTTCACCCCGGAGGGTTTCGTCACCGCCACCACCCCGGCGGGCAACTGGACGCCGCCGCTCGACCTGGTCACCCTGCTCGGCGCCGCCCGCGCCGGCTTCCTCGCCCGGCAGTACGCCACTGACGCTGCCCTCGCCGAGGTCATCGCCGACGCCATCGCTTACCCCGGGTTCGCGCTGGTGGAAGTCTTCGAGCTCTGCACCGCCTACGGCACGCGCTGGAACCGCCTGACCGGCAGCTCCCTGAAGGAACTTGTCGCCCAGCAGGGACTCGAGATGGGCCGGCGGTCGACGCGTCCCGAGCGCCCCGCTTTCCTTGACCTCTACCGCCAGCAACAAGCCGGGCGCGAAAAGAAGGCGCCGGCGGCCGAAGTCCCTCCCCTGACGACGCGGGCCGCTCTCGACCGGGAGCTGCGGCTGGTGGTGGCCGGGAGCGCGGGCGAGCGCGTGCAATCGGCCGCCAGCCTCTTCTGCCGGGCGGCCCTGGCCGCCGGGCTCTACGTCACCGAAAAAAACGACAATCCGGTGACGCAGGGCACAGGGTTTTCGCTGGCGGAAATCTGCCTGAGCCCGCGGCCCATCGAGTACACGGGATTGGAAAGCCCGGACGTGGTCATCGTGGCCAGCGCCGACGGCTGGAAAGAGTTGGCCGCCAACGGAACTTTCGACCGCTGCCGGGCGGGCACGCTGCTGGTGCTGGACGAAGACTTGCTGGAGAAGTTCCCGGCGGCCGCCCGCCTGGGCGGGCGACGCCTGCCTCTGCCCCTGCGCGGTCGGGCGACACCGGCGGGGGCGGCGCTGGCCGGCCTGGCCGCCTGGCTGGCGCTCGACCCGGTGCTGCCCGCTGCGGCCTGGGAGAGCGCCCTGGCGGCGTTGCCCGAAGAGCGGCGAGCGCCACTCCAACAGGCGCTACGCCTCGGGCGCGAGCTGGCCGAATCCGCGCCGGCGACGCCTTCCTGATTTTTTCTGGTTGGCCCTTTCAGGCCTGGGCCAGCTCTTTTTCCAGGCGGGCGATGGTCGAGTCGAGCCAGACGAGCAGCTTCTCTTCGGCCTCTTCGCGCCGGCCGCGGGCGTCGAGCGAGTCCACGGTGTTGCCCTGGGCGTCGAGCGGGATGTGACGGCAGGGCATTTCCCGGTCGCGCCGCTCTTCCGGCACCAGGTCGTACCAGAAGCAGCGGTCGCAGGGCTCCAGGTCTTCGCTCTTGTTGACGTTCAAGCAGGTGACCGAGTCGCGCAGGTGCGTGGGCGCGCGGCGCGGGTCGCGCACCGAGGCGTGG
>Ga0209342_10008636_pt1 | contig 10208 bp, 7 predicted proteins | sample RifCSP16_2_FD_184023 | JGI IMG/M metagenome (GOLD analysis project Ga0209342, IMG submission 184023) | Soil microbial communities from Rifle, Colorado - Rifle CSP2_sed 16_2 (SPAdes) (version 2) | ecosystem: Environmental > Terrestrial > Deep subsurface > Rock core/Sediment | place: Rifle... | reverse complement strand
TGACGTAGATTATTTTAAACGGGATATGGCGTTTCGGTATTAATGCTGATATGTTGATCCCGCTCGTCAGGTAGCTGCCGTGAGTGCTGGGGATTTCGGCCAGGTTTTCCGTTATGTATTCTTTAATGAATGAGAGAGATGCCCATGCGTTTTTGCTATTTTTTATAAGGCGATCCATTGCGATGAGTTTCTTCAGGCTTTCTGACAGGGCATTACGTACATAGGATTCGGCGGGTCTGTCGGCGGGAATCGCCAGAAAATCGAAAATCAGGCCTTCGATAATATGCCCCCATGCTTCTCCTGATGATAATAGATTTTGAAGATGTTTTGTCCTGGCGTGGAGCAACTCTATGGCAAGGTTAAATGTTTCGATGATTCGCTGGTTGTCGCTGCTCATATCCGAATAAGGAACAATGTTATTATAATCAAGGAAGCAACTGTCATGAGAATACAGGCCGGGAGTCTGCATTATTCTTCCCATTCTGATCCGCTGGAGCCCCTGCTGCCATGTGTAAAGATTGCGATCAGGGTCGATATCGCCGGTTTTATTGAAGCCGCGGAAGATATTGAGTCTGTCCGCCCATGACAGCCACACGGCTGCATCGTCGAGGGTCATGCCCCGTGCTTCAAGAAAGCACGGATTGTACATGAGGTCGAATATTTCTTTGCGGGTAAATGGGCCCGATGCGATTTCAAGAATTGACCGGACAGCTCTGCCGAAAATGCTGTCCGTTGCTGCGGTGGAATCTATGATGCAGTAGGAGATGCGCTTCGGATCCCTGGAAAAGACCGATTGTGTCACCGGACCGTAGATCGCCATATCAGGCACCATGATTGCGATATCGGTCATGTTTAATTTGCTATCATGTTCAAGATTGAACAGTATGCTATTGTATACTGCTTCCACTTCCCTGAAAATGTCGGGGCATGAGGCAATCTGGATGGCGGTATCTTGCTTCATTTTTTGGGGCGATTCCAGCAAGGTTGTTCTTCGCAGTATCTGGTCCTGCACCGTGCGAAGAATATTTGCCGCATTGCATTTCTGATGTTCCGGGAAAAGCCATTCGGATTCGAAGTTGAATTCTTTACTGCCGGCTTCTTCCAGCAGGCTCAGCAGTTTAATTGTTTCCCTTCCCGTTTTTCCCCACAGCTTGAGCAGGGGATTTTCGGTATCTTTGTATTGAAGTGTGTTGCCTTCACCGCTCTCGTCTATTTTTATGGATCGTATCCGTTCCCATCGGTCCTCGCGGGGAGTCGTGACGTCTTCCCAGAACTCCGAACAGGGATTGACCTGAAACAGGAAAATATCGAGGTATTTTCCCAGCTCATATATAAGCCTGGCATGAAACGGCGATAGTTGCGATTTTCCGAACAGATACAATGTCCGTGAACCGCGGGGAGATACCCGCGGGGAAATTCGGTTCCAGTATTGAGGCAGGGTAAACCAGTTTCTGTTGATAACGTCCCGGTGTCCGCCCTCCTGAAAAATAGAGCGGTACAGGCATTGTTGCGTCGCTTCCATTTCGGTATTATACAGAAGTTTGCCCTTCATCCACTTCTGTATCATTTCTTCGCGGTATAATTCATATTGAAGAAAATACCTCGTAAGCCGCGACGAGAGCTGCCAAACTTTATGATCATAATCGGCTTTTTTGATTTTATCTGCGCCGAAAAGGTATTCAGTCAGCTTCGTTACGCGTTTTTTGCCCGAATCAAGAGCCGCAATCGAATGATAGAGCAACAGCTGCATGTCCTTCTGCTCCATCATCAACGGTTTTTCTGCTGCGGTATGGATGGTACTGAGTATTTCCCAGAGACCTTCGTCAAGGAACCGGAAATCAAGGTTCATGGCGATGCCGTTGCAACTGGCTATGTACAGCTGCAGCCATTTCTTCAGATAGGGATTTGGAACGATAATAGGGCAGGGATTGAATTCGTCATGGCGCTCGGCGATGGCGCGGGCGAATTCCCGTGCGAGGGTTTCGATAGCATTGCTGAAAAAGAGATGCGTGGGCATAATGATAATTTATTTGTACTATTATTCCACCCGGTCTCTGCGCGGCTGGATTGTGTCCGGGTTGATTTCTCCGATAGAATCGAATATGTAATCCGGCTGATAGGGAAACCGCTGCGCTAATTCCATTGTGGTTATGCCGGAAAGGACCAGGCAGGTCGTCATGCCTGATTCTATACCTGCAATGATATCGGTATCCATGCGGTCGCCGATCATGAAGCAGCTGGCGGAATGCACGCCGAGTTTTTTGCGCGCCCAGTACATCATGGCCGGATTCGGCTTGCCGAGAAAGTACGGAGCGACGCCGGTTACTTTTTCGATAGGCGCGACCAGGGCGCCGCAGGCGGGCACAGGGCCCCTCTCGGTCGGGCCGGTAATATCCGGATTTGATGCGATGAAGCGGGCTCCTTCCTGGATCAGCAGTGTCGCTTCTATGATTTTTGCATAATCGTATTTTTCTGTTTCTCCTACGATTACGTAATCGGGTTTTTCCCTTGTAATTTTGATGTTCGCTTTTTCAAGCTCCTCGAGAAGGCCCTTCCCGCCGATGACATAGGCGGAGCATCCGGGTTTCTGGTATATGAGAAAGCTTGCTACCGCCATGGCTGACGTATAGAAATGGTCGTCGCCGACGTCAATACCCAGGGTGCAGAGGTTGCGGTTGAGCTGGTGAGGGGTGTAATAGGAATTGTTGGTGATAAAGAGGAATTTATGATTGCCTCGCTGCAATCGATCGACAAACTGCAGCGAGCCGGGGATGAGCGATTTTCCTCTCGTGATAACACCGTCCATATCCAGAAGAAACGCCTTATCATAACTTCGGTTTTCAGCGACATTATTGGCCGGTTCATTCGCCGTCATGGTGAACCCTCACATTTCATCAATGATAGTTTTAATCATTTCACGAACATCATGAATATCTTCATTTGTTTTGCACATTTCGCCTGACTGCTTGGCATTTTTTACCGTGTTATATTTATCGATCAGAGTTTTGAGGGATTGAGACAGTAACTCTATATCGTTGTCCATATCCGATTTTGGTTCTGCGGTGCTGAAGGGAGCAACTTCGCTTTTCATGCTGGTCAGATCAATAATTTCCCTCCAGCCAGGAACATAGGTTTTAATACCAAGTTTAGACTGAAGCGTGTCAGCAAAAGATCGCGCGGTTTTTTCTTCGCCATGGACCACGAATGCCTTAAGCTTCGGGTTCTTTATGTTTTTGGCCCATGCAAGCAGTCCATCCCGGTCTGCATGAGCGGAGAACCCGCCCAAGGTGTACACTTTCGCCTTTACCGCGACATCAGCGCCGTATACGCGAACCTGTTGGGCTCCGTCAATCAGCCGGCGTCCCAGGGTGCCTTCGGCTTGGTAGCCGACGAAGACTATGCTCGATTCAGGCCGGTACAGATTATATTTTAAATGGTGTTTTATTCTTCCGGCGGTGCACATCCCGCTTGCCGCTATGATGATGGCCCCCCGGGCTTCGGTATTGAGCCATTTCGATTCATCCGTGGTACGGGTATAATGGAGATTGGGAAATTCCAGGGGGTTGTCACCTGAGAGGATTCTTTTTTGCATTTCCTCATCGAAAAGGTTTTTATTTTTTTTGAATATTTCCGTGGCTGATATGGCCAGCGGGGAATCAATATATACCGGTATGGAAGGGATTTCGCCTGCTTTGAATAATTTTGAAAGGGTATAGATTATTTCCTGGGTACGTTCTATTGCAAATGCAGGAATAATAATGTTGCCTTTTTGATTATACGAATCGGTAATTATCTTTTTGAATTCATTGTACGTATCTTCTTTAGTTTTATGGAGCCGGTCTCCATATGTCGATTCAATTAAAAGTATATCAGCTTCATCGACAATTTTAGGATCGCAGATAATGGCCTGTTCCTTGGGACCGATGTCGCCGGAAAAAACGATTTTTGTTTTGCTGTTTCCCTCGTCCACCCACATTTCAATGAACGATGAGCCCAGGATGTGACCTGCGTCGCGGAACCGTACTTCCACGCGGGGATGAACCTGGATTATTTCGTCATATGATACCGGGACAAAATTTTTCAAACATTCGGTTGCGTCGTCCATGGAATAGAGTGGCTGAACCGGCGCGCGTCCCAGTTTTAAATTTTTTTTATTGATGAATTCAGTGTCCATTTCCTGGATGTGGGCGCTGTCGGGAAGCATGATCGAGCAGAGGTCTGCAGTCGCCTTTGTCGTGTAGATATTGCCATAGAAGCCGTTTTTCACCAGTTTTGGTACCAGGCCACTGTGGTCAATATGGGCGTGCGTGAGAAGGAGTGCGTCGATTTTTTTCGGTGCGTAATTCTGATGGGAAAAGTTCCTTTCGCGGATCTGGTCGGTACCCTGGAACATGCCGCAGTCTATCATTATCGTAAAATCTGCGTCACGTACCAAGAAAGATGATCCGGTTACTGTTTTCGCAGCCCCGAGAAATTCGATTTTCATTATACGCTCCAGTACAGTACCGCCACATGACCGAGCTTTTATACGTTACACTCCGATACAATGCATAATTATTCAAGTACTATGATTTTTTTCAATTAAATTAAGGGTGTTTCTAAAAATTAGATTCATCCTTTTGAAAACAAATGAAAATGCGGTTTTTGTGACGATATCATGCTGAACGTAGCGGCACGTTTTGACTGATTTATCGCCGTGCGTTCTGACGAAAAGAATGACACAGTGCAATGGCGATGGCGTCAGCCGCATCATCGGGTGTCGGAACCTCACTCATGTTGAATATGGATTTGATCATGAATTTGATCTGTTCCTTGCCGGCCCGGCCGTATCCGGTGACGGCCTGCTTGATCTGTGACGGCGTGTATTCATAAAAACCGATGTTATTCAATCTGAGAGTTAGCAAGAGCGCGCCGATCGTCTTGGCGACATCCATCCCGGTTTTTGTATTTTTTGTGAAAAAGAGCTTTTCGACCGCAGCGCAGTCGGGTTTGTACAGGTCTATGATGGCGGTTAATTTTATGTGTATTGCAAGAAGCCGTTCATCGATGTTCTGGTTTGGAATTGTTTCAATGATTCCGTAATCTATCAATTTTTGATTTTGTTCAATGACAGACCATCCCAGTATTCCATAACCGGGATCAATGCCGAGTATCCTCACTGTGCCTCGCTGATCTTCATCATGATATCATCTGAAATGTCGTAGTTGGAATACACATTCTGGACATCATCCAGGTCCTCCAGCGCCTCTATCAGCCTGAGGCACTGGGAACCTTTCTTTTCATCAAGGGGAACGGTCGTTTGAGGAATAAAGGTTATTTCGTCGACGATCAGCCGGTACCCTTTATTGACCAGCACGTCATGGACTTCATTATATCCATCGGGAGGCGTCACTACCTGAATGTTTCCGTCTTCGGTTTTGACGTCCTCAATGTTCTTGTCCATCAGCAGTTCAATGATGGCGTCTTCTGTAGCCTGGCCTGCTTCGAGCACCATCATTCCCTTCCGGTCAAAGAGATATCCAACGCACCCAGATTCCCCGAGATTGCCGCCGTGTTTCGTGAAGGCGGCCCGCACCTCAGAGGTGGTTCGGTTCCTGTTATCGGTGAGACAGCTCACCATGATGGCCACGCCGCCGGGTCCGTATCCTTCATACTGGATTTCTTCATAGATCACACCTTCAAGGGTTCCCATTCCCTTTTTTATAGCGCGATCAATATTATCGTTCGGCATGTTATTTGCCTTGGCCTTGGAGATTGCGGTTCTGAGCCGCGGGTTTGCGTTGATATCATCGCCGCCATTCTTGGCGGCAACAGTTATCTCACGTATAATTTTTGTGAAAAGCGCTCCGCGCTTGGCGTCCAGCGCGCCCTTTTTCCTCTTGATGGTTGCCCATTTTGAATGACCCGACATGGTATTACCCCTTGGATGTAATGATCTGACTTGAATTTACTGATCAAGAGCTGGGGGATATTTTGTTCTCCGCCCGCCGAAGGCGGGCAGAGAACGTGATCACCCACCGGTTTTTGAGCAGTTACGAATTCTTCAAAAGAGAATGGCAGCTGGATTTATAAGGCAACCATTTAATAACCGCGTTTAATTTTCAACTCTAAATTAATTATTTTTTTTCTGGCCATATTGGAGTTATAGTCAAATGCAATGGCGTCACGGTAATATTTAATCGCATCATTAAGTTTTTCGATCCGTTCCAGGGAATAAGCGATGTTCCACCGCACCTTGCCCGCGTTCAGCTTGTTATATTCATTTTCAATCTGGCGCAATTCTATCTCTTTTTTTCCTTTTTTATCCATCAGATTTTCATATTCTTCATATTGTTCGAAATTTTCCGCGCGAAGGAGCGATGATTTCAAGTTCCTGATTGTCAGATTTAAGTCCGATATTTCTGTTTTTTTATTTTTAATGTCCCCTGCGATTTTGTCCTGATATTTGATGGTTTCGGAATAGAATTTGATGGCGTTTTCAAATTCAAGCTCCTGCAGGGCAATGTCCGCTTTGTATTCATAGGTTTTTGATATTTTTAAAATTTCATTATCAGGTAGCAATTTCAACGCCTTATCAAACGATTGAACTGCCAGGGTATAATTTCCGGTTCTCTGATGGGCGATATATCCAAGGGCGAATTGTATATGACCGTCATCCGGTTTCTTTTCAAGATACCGTATGTAATACTTTTCAGTTTGAAGGTATTTAGCGATATCCTCATAGAGGTTGCCCAGCATGAGATATAATTCAGGGGATACGGTTTCCTCAGTCCCGTTGATGTATCGCTCCAGGTGATAGATGGCCCGCTTCTTCATCTCGGTCCGGTAAAGAGCCCGGCCCAGTTCGAGGGAATACGCATAGTTATTGGTGTTCAGCGAGCTGGCGGTTTCAAGGGCGTTCACGTAGGCGGTGAAATAGTTTCCTTTCTTGAACACCTGCGCTATTTCGTAATATATGACATCATCTTTTTTCTCTTCTAACTTTTTATAGCGAAGCGACTGAACATAGTGGTTCAATGAATAATCATAATTGGACAATTTTAAATAGCATCGCGCCGCATACAGATGAAGGGATGATATCTCCGGATTATCTTCAATAAAAAAGTGCTCGGCCTTCCGATTCCTGAAAAGCATCTTGAGATCAACTTCCTTTGAGGCATTTTTCATGGTGATAAAACCGATGGGGACGCGCTTGTTGTCCACTCGGGTCGAATAATAATCATCCAGTTTTTTATTTATTATTTCAAGTGCTTTCGCGTAACTGCCGTTGTTATAGAGTCCTATATATTCTCCCGATTCCTCTTTTTGTGAATGACCGGATGATATTAATAAAAACAAGACAAAAGCTGCGAGGATTGAAACTAAACGTGCATGTGAATGTTTCATAAACTAGGTTATGCCTGATGTACTTGTTAAATATAATATCGGTTCCGATGCTGGAAAACAAAATATGCTTAAATATAAATGCGAAAAGTTTAGGGGTCAGTTTTATATTATATCAGCGTATTTTGAATATTATCATGGTGATATCGTCATGCTGCGGTATATTGCCGGTAAAGGAATTGATTTCTTTTACGACAGATTTGATCATTTCTTTGGGATTTTTGCCGTCATTTGCATGCAGGGTCTTTTGGAATCGACCAAGACCGAATTCATTATGTTTGGCATCCATTGCTTCATAAACGCCGTCGGTATATTGGGCGAAATAATCGCCTTTCTGGAGCCTTATTTCCTTGATATCAATCAATTTTGAGAATGTGTCGCCGGATACGACGCCCAGGGCGATACCTCCTGCTGGCATCTGCCGTATTGAGCCGCTGCGTATCAGTAAGGGTTGACAATGACCTGCGCTTGAATACGTCAATGTAAATGTTTCCAGGTTTAAAATTCCATAAAACATGGTGACAAAATAGTTGCTTGCCGTGTTCTCTTTTAGATATTCATTGATGATTTCGAATATTTTTTTGGTGTTTAAAGTCTTTGTGCAGTAGACGTGCAGCAGAGTCCTTGTAATGGCCATGACGAGTCCGGAACCGACGCCATGCCCGGAAACGTCGGCTATAGTGATGCCCAGCTGGCCGCCGCCCAGATCGATAAAGTCATAATAGTCTCCGCCTGATTCGGTCTGGGCTGAATAGTAAGCGCCGAATTCCATCCCTTTTATAACCGGGAGCTTTTCCGGAAGCAATGCCGCTTGTATTTCCTGCGCGGTCAGCAGTTCTCTTTCCATCCGGATTTTTTCGATTTTTAATAATTCCGCATTTTTAAGGTTGGCGGTCATGACATTGAATATATCGGCAAGCCTGCCTATTTCATCCGAACCGGTAATTTCAATATTTCGATCGAGGTTGCCTTTCCCTATCTCAGCCGCTCCATCGGCAAGTTCCCTGATGGACCTGATGATAAATGTAGGAAACAGAAGCGCCAGGAAAATTGCCCGTAATAAAATTGAAATTATGAGATTAATAATTTCATTCTGGCTTTTAATCATCTCCGGGAAATATTTTGTTCTATACAGATACAATCCGAGAACACCGGCAAGATCCTTTCTGAATGAGATGATCGCCAATTCATCGAGTGATTCCTCGGCTGAGACCGCCACGTTATATTGCATGAGCCGGTAATAGCATTCCTGTCGGATTTTTGCGTTTGGCGTTTTTGGCGGTATCGGTATAGAGTATTTTTTCTGGTTTGATTTCCAGACGGATTGAATACGATTTATGCTGATGAAGCCATCATCAAGATCCTTGTCAATTGAGGTTGAGAATTCCCTATATAACGAACGGATTTGCGCCGGTGTTATATGAGCAATATGGTATTTGCTCAGCAAGAAATTAAACAGAATTTTTTTATTGTCGTCTGATTTCATATCAACAATGTAATTCAGGCTCAATCCTTGGTAAATTATCCTTCTGATGAATTGCCGGGGCAGTTCTTTTTTCTTTTCCAGATATTTTTTGAGCGTTGATCTTGACACTGATTCTCGTTTGAATTGAATATAGTCGTCGTATAATGATGTTTTATCAAGCAGTATAGGGATTCCAACGATGACGAAATCGGGCTTTCCCTCAAACAAGTATTTGAATTGATCCTGCACGTCGGTTTTTGAGGCGAAGCCGATATAGGTTCCGGTATCGACAGTGTTCATATAATATTTGACGATGGTTGGCTCGAGCAATGGGTCATTTCTGCCGTTTTTCTGTACGAAGGGGACCCCGGTTATTCGATTGAAGTAATAATATACCGCCTGGTCCCACCTGTTCCATTCAACGCCGATATCCTTCCAACTGATATCGATCAGATATGCTATATCAAGAATTCTTTCATTCTCCTTTTCCTTTGCCACTTCTTTTCCAACAACGGAGGAAAAATACGCGCTCATTTTTTTTAGCGCCTCATCCTGCTCCTTCGCCACACGTTCCTGTATTTTCAGGGGCAAACTCATGCCCTTTTCAGAAGAGAGGAAATGACCGTTTAACAGATAGATGCGGGCTTCATCTGATATCCCTTCTAGAATAGTCGCGCCCTGGCGCTGGAGGGTATCTTTGATTTTTGTTTCGTGCTGATTGAGCAGGGCAAAACCGATGAGGGTTGATACAAACAATACGGCCAGTATTATGATGATGGAAAACTTAAATCGTATTCCGAATATGATTTTTCTTATTATTAATTTTTTTTTGTTCATAGCATTCTTTGACAGAAAAAACAGGCAGTTAATCGTTAGATTTGCCCGGATCAAATTTGGTAATGAAAAAATTATATACTGCCGAAAAGGCAAAACCTAATATAAGGCTGTCAAGAGCCGCGTAAATGGTGTTGATAATTATGCCCGGTATTCGGGTTAGTATATTATTATTGATATTTTCAACTATGGAAAGCCCCCCGCTGGGATGTATAGATTCAAACAATTTTACGATTTCGATGCCAAAGCTATTAATTGAGCACCAGATGAAAAGTATGAGCAAAGGAACGGTCCCAATTATCAGCGTCGTAATGGAAAACCATTTGATGTTTAATTTCATGTTGGGCCTCGATTATTATTATTTTCCCACACTGTCTGCTGCAAGGGGAATGCACGCATATTTCAGTTAACAAACGGGTCTAATATATAGTTTAATGTAATAATCGGTATATATTTAATACAGTCAATAAAAATATCAATAGACTTGTTGCATAACTCAATTAATTATTACCCTTGCCCCGCCGCC
>Ga0209342_10008634_pt1 | contig 10209 bp, 6 predicted proteins | sample RifCSP16_2_FD_184023 | JGI IMG/M metagenome (GOLD analysis project Ga0209342, IMG submission 184023) | Soil microbial communities from Rifle, Colorado - Rifle CSP2_sed 16_2 (SPAdes) (version 2) | ecosystem: Environmental > Terrestrial > Deep subsurface > Rock core/Sediment | place: Rifle... | reverse complement strand
GAGCATGGGCGTGCCCGGCATCGTGGCGGTCGCCAGCAACATCTGCCACAAATTCCCCAAGGCTATGGTCGGGGCCCTCAAGCGCGCCAAGTACGGCCAGGTGGACGTAAAGCTCGGCCTCGTCATGGGCCTCTCCGCCGAGGCGGGGATGCTCTACGGGGCGCATGTGCAGGAGACGATCAAGCGCGCCTTCGGCGACTCCGGCTCCAATCTCTATGTGAGCGCGGCCTTCGTCGTCGTGCTCGCGATCGTCGGGGGCTACGTGCTGCGCGACGCCTGGAAGATCCACAAGTCCGGCAACACCGGCTCCGAGGAGAAGGTGTACGCGCTCGCGCGCCGCGTCCAGGCGATCCACATCCCCTACACCATGGTGTACTTCAAGAGCCTCAACGCGCGGGTCTCGATTCTTTTTACCGTGCCGCTCGGATTCGCCGCCGGCATGCTCGCCGCGACCATCGCCGTGGGCGGCTTCATCGGCGTGCCGGGCATGCACTACGTGCTGGGCGCGCCGAGCCTCATGGCCTCGGCGACCGAGCTCGTGATCGCCTTCGTGATGGGGCTCGGCGGCACCATCAAGTACGCCTGGAGCGGTCTCGTGGACATACGGCTGGCGATGATCATCCTGGCCGGGTCGCTGTTCGGCATCCAGCTCGGGGCCATAGGCACGACCTACGTGAAACCCTATCTGATCAAAGTCGTGATGGGCGTGATCATGGCGCTCGTGCTGCTTTCCCGCGGCATCGTCATCCCGGTGTATCTCTCGGAGCTTAAGATCATCGGCGCGCTCGGCCCGACCACGGTGACCGCGCTCAAGGGCGTGAGCTTCGCCGTCATGATCCTCGCGCTCGCCTCGGGCGCGTACATCATCCTCGCCGCCCTGGCGAAAGGCATCCGCGCCGAGCGGCGCGCGGAGGCGCTCGCCGCGCCGGCGTTCGCCTCCGGCACGGTGGCGGTTCCGGTCAGTCCGCAGCTCTCGCCCATCGGGCGGTTCGAGCGTTTCCTGGTGGCGACCGACGGTTCCGAATTCAGCACCGGCGCCGTGCGCGAGGCCTTCCGCATGGCGCAGAAATGCGGCGCCCGGCTGCACGTCGTCTCGGTCCTCTCGCGCGATGTGGAATACGAGTCCCTCGGCGAGCAGTTGCTCAAGAAAGAGCTGGACAAGGCCCAGGCGCACCTGGAGCAGGTGAAGGCCCAGGCCGCGGCGGCCGGTATCGCGTGCGAGACACGCCTCGTCCAGGCATCCGAGGTTTATCAGGAGATCGTCGATGAGGCCGAACGGGTGCGGGCGGATCTCATCATCATGGGCCGGCGCGGCGGCCACGCCCTGGCGCGGATGATGCTCGGCGACACCACCGCCAAAGTGATCGGGCATGCGCGCTGCAGCGTGCTGGTCGTGCCGCGCGCCGCGGAGCTTTCGGGCCGGCACTTTGTGCTCGCCACCGACGGCTCGCGCTATGCCGACGCCGCCGCGGCGACCGTCGCCAGCCTCGCCGGGCTCTGCCACACGCCGGTCACCGTGGTCTCGGTGACCATGCCGAGTCACAGCAAGCAGCGGCGCGAGGAGGCCAAGCACGCGGTGCGGCGCACCGTCGTGTTTCTCAAACAGGAGGGCATCGCGGCTGAAGGCGATGTGCTCCACGGCCGTGCGGATCGCATGATCGTGGAGGCCGCGCAGACGAAAAACGCCGACCTGATCGTGATCGGCAGCCACGGCCGCACCGGGCTGGAGCGCGCTCTGCTCGGGAGCATCTCCGAGCGGATCATCGGCGAAACCCGCAACGCCGTGCTGGTCGTCAAGGCGGCCTGATTTTCGTTGTCCCCGCGCCGGGCCGTGCCCCGACGGGTGCCCCCAGCGCGCACGTTTCGGGCACCGGCCCCGGGGATGCTAGAATCGCGGCCATGCCAACCACAGGGACCGACGGACCGTGAGCGACACTCCCATGGGCGCCCTCTTCGGCGCCTTGTTCTTTCTCGTCGCGCTTTCGGCCTTCTTCTCGGCGGCCGAGATCGCGATGATAAGCCTCAACCGCCACCGCCTGCGGCACCTCGCCGCCTCCGGACACCACGGCGCCCGCCTCGCTGAACGCCTGCTCGCTCGCCCGGACCGGCTGATCGGCGTCATCCTGCTCGGCAGCAACGCGGTCAACGCGCTGTTCTCGGCGCTGACCACGGTGACGGTCATACGCCTGTGGGGTGAAAAAGAAAGCGCCATCGGTATCGCAACGCTCGTCATTACGCTCGTGGTCCTCATCCTCACCGATCTCGCGCCGAAGACGCTCGCCGCCTTGCACCCCGAACGCATCGCCTTTCCGAGCGCACGCGTGTTGCGCCCGATGCTCTGGCTCATCTACCCGGTGGTGTGGGCCATCAACGGCATCGCCAACGGCCTGCTGCGTATCGTCGGAATACGGGTCCAGGCAAAATCCGTGGAGCGGGTCAGCCCGGAAGAACTCAAGGCCATCATCATGGAAGCCAGCGTGCTGATTCCAGAATCGCACCAGGACATGCTGCTCGCGATCCTCGATCTCGAGAAAGTCACCGTGGACGACGTCATGGTCCCGCGCAACAAGATCGTGGGCGTCGACCTCGAGGACGAATGGGACGAGATCGTGGGCCGGCTTGCGGGCAGCACCTACACGCGCCTGCCGGCCTACCGCGGCAGCCTCGACAACGTCGTCGGCATGGTGCACACGCGCCGAGTGCTGAACCTGATGCGCGCGGGAACGCTCGACCGCGAGTCCCTGAACGCCGTCATCCTCGATCCGTATTTCATCCCCTCGGGCACCTCGCTCAACACGCAGTTGCTCAATTTCAAGGAGGTGCGCCGCCGCCTCGGGCTCGTGGTGGACGAATACGGCGACATCCGTGGGCTGGTGACGCTCGATGAGATCCTCGAGGAGATCGTCGGTGACTTTACCACGCGGGCGCTCGGCGGGATGGAGGACGTGCATCCCCAGGCGGACGGGAGCTTCCTCGTGCACGGCACGGTCAATCTGCGTGATCTCAACCGCAAGCTCGGCTGGGCGCTTCCGTCCGAGGGCCCGCGCACGCTGAACGGGCTGATCCTCGACTATCTCGAGGACATCCCCGAGTCCGGCACGAGCCTCGCGATCGGCGGCTATCGCGTGGAGATCCTGCGCACCCGCGGCACCGCCATCGAGACCGTGCGCATCCGCCCGCCCGCGGCGGCCGAGGAAGCCGCGCGAACGCCGTGACGCGTTCGCCGCCGCCGCGCACCGCCGGCGAAATCTTTTCTTGAATTTTGAGTCCACTGGCTCTAGCATCGGCTCGCGAACGTAGAAGAAGCCCGCGCCCCGCGGCGTGGGATTAATTGCAAACACCAGGCGCCGGCTGCGCCTGATCCCCGGTTGGAAAAGCTTGTCGCCCCTGGTTTTAGCTTATCTCGCCATAAACAGCGCTCTGGCGTCCGGAGCGCTGGCGCTCGGTGCGGGGCGCTTTCCCTGGCTGCTGCGCTATGGGTCCTCGGCGGCGCTCGGTGTCTCGGGCCTGGCCGCCGTCGGCGCCGGCGCGTTGAGCCTGCTCGGCGGCACGCCGGTCGTCGATCAGCTCCGGCTCGGGTTGCCCTGGCTCCACTGGCACCTGCGCCTCGATCCGCTTTCCGGATTTTTTTTCCTCACGGTCGGCATTCTGGTGACGGCGGTGAGCCTCTACGCCCCGGGATATCTGCGTGCGTTCACCCATGGCAAGGGCCGGCAACCGCTTGCGCCGCTCGGCCTCTTCACCGGGCTCTTCGTCTTCGGCATGTTTCTCGTGCTGCTCGCCGACGACGCCTTCGTGTTCATGGTGGCGTGGGAGCTGATGTCGGTGTCGAGCTATTTTCTCGTCGCCTACCAGCACCAGCACGCCGCCAACCGCCGCGCCGCTTTTCTCTACCTGCTCATGGCGCACGTCGGCGGGCTCGCGATTCTGCTCGCCTACGGCGTGCTCGCGGGCTTCGGCGGCGGCTACACCTTCGAGGCCATGCGCGGCGCGGAGCTTTCCGCGGCCTGGGCCTCGATCGCGTTCGCGCTCGCCTTCTTCGGCTTCGGCATGAAGGCCGGCATGGTGCCGGTGCACGCGTGGCTGCCCGAGGCGCATCCCGTGGCGCCCTCGCACATCTCCGCGCTCATGAGCGGCGTGATGCTCAAGGTCGCGCTGTACGGCCTCATCCGCTTCACGTACGACCTGCTCGGCGATATCCAGTGGCAGTGGGGCGTGGCGGTGCTCTTGATCGGCACCGCCTCGACGTTGCTCGGGGTGCTGTACGCGATCCTGCAGAACAACCTCAAGCGTCTGCTCGCCTACAGCTCAATCGAGAATATCGGCATCATTCTGATCGGACTCGGGCTGTCGATGATCTTTCTCGCCAGCGGCCACAAGGCGCTCGGCGTGCTCGGGCTGATCGCGGCGCTCTACCACGTTCTCGGCCACGCCCTGTTCAAGGGCCTGCTGTTCCTCGGCGCCGGCGCGATCGCGCACGCGAGCCACGAGCACGACTTGAACAACATGGGCGGACTGATCAAACGCATGCCGCAGACGGCGGTGTTCTTCCTGATCGGCTGTCTGGCGATCGCGGGCCTGCCGCCGCTCAACGGTTTCGTATCCGAGTGGCTCACGTTCCAGGCGGCGCTGCAGGCCCCGGTGCTCAAGAGCGGCGTGCTGCGGGCCCTGATCCCGGTGACCGCGGCGATGCTGGCACTGTCCGCCGCGCTGGCGGCGGCGACCTTCGTGAAAGTCTATGGCGTGGCCTTCCTCGGCCAACCGCGCAGCCGCCAGGTCGGACACGCGCGCGAGGCCGACATCGGCATGCGCGCGTCCATGGCGCTGCTCGCCTTCCTGTGCGTGCTGTTCGGCGTGTTCCCCTCGACGGTCATCGGCGTCCTCGGCGCCGTACCGCAGATGCTGATCGGCCAGGGGCCCCCGAGCGCGGCCGCGCAGGGCTGGCTCTGGCTCACGCCCATCTCGCCGCACGTGGCTTCGTATTCGGCGCCGCTCGTCTTCGCCGGGGTCGCGATCATCGGCCTGCTCACGTTCCTGTTCCTGCACGTGCGCGCCGGGCGCATCCGCCGCAGCGACGCCTGGGACTGCGGCTACGGCTCGCTCAACGCGCGGATGCAATACACCGGCACGGCGTTTTCCATGCCGATTCAGCGCATTTTCGCCCCGGTGTGGGACCTCGACGAGGAGATCGAGGAGACCCGCAACGCCACGCAGCCGCTGCGCACCGAGGCAATCCGGCATCAGCTGCAGACGCGGGACAAGTCCTGGTCGCGGCTGTACGAGCCGATCGGGCGGCTGGTGCTGGCCGCGGCGCGCCGCATCGGCCTCATCCAGACCGGCAGCATTCACACCTACCTGGCGTACTCGTTCTTCACGCTGCTGTTGCTGCTGTGGGTGGTGACATGACGCCCGGCTCGATGGCGCTCCTCACCGCCTGGATTTTTGCCGCGCTCCAGACGCTGCTGTTCGTGGCCGGCGCGCCGCTGCTCATCGGCTGGGTGCGGCGCGTGAAATGCCACATGCAGAACCGCGCGGCGCCGTCGGTGTTCCAGCCCTACCGCGATCTGGCGAAGCTGCTGCGCAAGCACGTGGTGCTCGCCGAGCGCGCCTCGTGGTTATTCCGCTCCGCGCCGTATGTCGTTTTCGGCGCCACCCTCATGGCGGCCGCGGCGGTGCCGCTCGTGGCGCTCAAGCTTCCGACGTCCGCGATCGCGGACGTGATCGTGCTCGTCGGCTTCCTCGCGCTCGGGCGCTTCTTCCTGGCGCTGGCCGGCATGGACGTCGGCACCGCCTTCGGCGGCATGGGTTCGTCCCGCGAGATGATGATCGGCGCGCTGGCCGAGCCGGTGATGCTGATGGCGGTGTTTACGCTCTCCATGTCCGCCTCGACCACCAATCTCTCCGAGGCGGTCGCGTATACGCTCGGCAGCGGTCTGGTGCTTCGACCGTCCTTCATCTTCGCCGCGCTCGGCCTCATGATGGTCGCGGTCGCCGAGACCGGGCGCATCCCGGTCGACAACCCCGCCACCCATCTCGAGCTCACGATGGTGCACGAGGCCATGATCCTCGAATACAGCGGGCGGCATCTGGCGGTCCTCGAATGGGCCGCGATGATCAAGCTCATGATTTACCTGACGCTGATTGCGAACATCTTCCTGCCCTGGGGCATCGCGACCGACCTGTCGCCGCCGCATATCGCGCAGGGCATCGCCGCCATCGTCTCCAAGCTGGCGCTGCTCGGCCTGATCCTCGTCGTCTGGGAAACGGTCATGGCGAAGATGCGGCTCTTTCGGGTGCCGCAGTTTCTCGGCTTCGGGTTTCTCCTGAGCCTGCTGGGCATGCTCACGCACGTCGTGCTCGAAACCGGCGGATAATAATAATTATGGAACCGCAGATGAACGCAGATGAACGCGGATTAGAAGAGATGTCCGGGATAATCATCGGATGCGCCTATACCGTCTCGAACACCCTGGGTTGCGGATTTCTCGAAAAGGTTTATGAGAACGCGCTTGCCCATGAGCTGCGCAAAGCGGGTCTTAAGCTTGAGCAACAGAAAGGTCTCCATGTCGTTTACGACAGAATTGTCGTTGGCGAGTATGTCGCCGACATGGTGGTTGAAGATTGCGTCCTTGTGGAAACAAAGGCCGTAAAGTCCCTCGACGATGTCCATATGGCGCAATGCCTGAACTACCTGAAAACAACAGGACTGAAGCTCTGCCTGCTCCTTAACTTCGGCACGCCGCGGGTAACGCTCAGGCGTATCGTGAACGACTTATGAAATCTGCGTTCATCTGCGTTCATCTGCGGTTCCAAGAATAGTATGGACCTGACGCATCTGCGGCTCTACGACCAGGCGGTGCTGCTGTTCGCGGCGTTCGTCCTGTTCACTTCGTTCGTGATGCTCGCGCAGGCCCGCATCGTCCCGCTCATCTATGCGTTCGCCTGGCAGGGGGCGTTGCTGGCCGTCGTCACCGCCCTCGTGGCCTATGCCACCCACCACCCGCATCTCTTTCTCTCGGCGACGCTCACCTTCGGGCTCAAGGCGCTGCTCATCCCCTGGCTGCTGCACCGGCTCGCGATCCGGCTCCACATCCAGCGCGACGTGGAGGCGCTGCGTCACCCCACCCTCACCCTGTTCGCCGGCGCGGCGCTGGTCGTTTTCAGCTATTACGTGGCGCTCCCCATCGTGCACCTGTCCGAGGCCACGACGCGCAACACGATCGCCGTCAGCATCGCGGTCGTGCTCCTCGGCATGTTGCTCATGATCGTGCGCAAGAAGGCGATCGCCCAGGTCATCGGCTTCATGTCGATCGAGAACGGCCTGTTCTTCGCCGCCGTCGTCGCCACCTTCGGCATGCCGATGGTGGTGGAGCTGGGCATCGCCTTCGACGTGCTGGTCGCGGCCGTGCTCTTCGGCGTGTTCTTCTTTCAGATGCGCGCCTCGATCGACTCGCTCGACGTCGACCGGCTCAACCGCCTGCGCGAGGTGGATGAGCCTGCGGCCGAACCGCAGCAGGAGGCGCCGTGATCGCCCTGTGGCTCACGCTGCTGACTCCGCTCGCGGGCATTGCGCTCGGCGCCGCCTTCGGTCATCGCCGCCAGGCCGGCTGGATCAACGTGGCGCTCACGGCGGCCACGCTCGCCGCCTCGCTGTGGCTCGCGCTCACCGTGCTCCAGGGCGGTCCGCTGCTCACGCCGGGCAAGATGTTTTACATCGACGCCTTCAACGTCTACCTCGTCGCGCTCACCGCGTTCGTGGGCTTCACCACCGCGATCTTCTCGCGCCCATATATGCAGCACGAGGCCGAGACGCGCCGCCTGGGGCGCACGCGCATGCGCCTCTACCACTCGATGTACCAGGGCTTCATGTTCGCGATGCTCGGGGCGCTCACGACCAACAACGTCGGCATCCTGTGGGTGGCGATGGAGGGGGCGACGCTCGCGACCGTGCTGCTGGTGTCGCTCTACCGCACGCCCGAGTCGGTCGAGGCGGCGTGGAAGTACTTCATCCTCTGCGGTGTCGGCATCGCGCAGGCGCTCTTCGGGACGGTGTTGCTCTACTTCGCCGCGGCGCGCGTGATCCCGAACAGTGAAGAGGCGCTGCTGTGGAACGTGCTCTACGGCGCCGCGGGCAGCCTCGAGCCCACGGTGCTTGCGCTGGCGTTCGCCTTTCTGCTCGTGGGCTACGGCACCAAGGCCGGTCTCGTGCCGCTGCACAACTGGCTCCCCGACGCGCACTCCGAGGGCCCGACGCCCATGTCGGCCATTCTCTCGGGCCTGCTGCTCAACGTCGCGCTCTACGCGCTGGTGCGCGTGAAAATGATCGTGGACGGCTCGCTGCACTCGAACCTCGCGGGCCATCTCATGATGGGCTTCGGGCTGCTGTCGTTCCTGGTCGCGGCGCTGTTTCTGCACCGCCAGCGCGACATCAAGCGCATGTTCAGCTATTCGTCCATCGAGCACATGGGGCTCATGACCTTCGCCTTCGGGCTCGGCGGGCCGCTCGCGACCTTTGGCGCGCTGCTGCACATGACGGTGCATTCGCTCACGAAGAGCGCGATCTTCGTCACCGTCGGCCATGCCGCACAGATCGCCAAGACCCAGAGTATCGAGCACATCCGCGGGCTCATCCGCACCCAGCCGGCCGTGGGCTGGGGGCTGCTCATCGGCACCGTGGCCATTGCCGGCTTTCCGCCCTTCGGCGTGTTCACCAGCGAATTTCTCGTGCTCACCGCCACGATGAAGTCCTGGCCCTGGCTCACGCTGCCGTTGCTCGTCGGCCTCGGCGTCGCGTTCGCCGGGCTCTTTCGCCATGTGCATCCGATGGTCTATGGCGAGGCGCCCGCGGGCCAGCAGCCGGTGGCGGCCAACATGCTGCCGGTGATGGTGCAGTTGGCGCTGGTGCTGTGGCTCGGTCTTGCCATCCCCGGGTTTCTGTCCGAGTGGTTCAGGCAAGCCACCATCCTGATCTCCGGGAGCTCGCCGCTATGACCGGTGCGGGCTGGATCGTCTCGTTCCTCGGAAAGCTCGAGCTCGACGGCGTGACGGCGGTGGAGGACTCCGCGCCGGGCCTTCACCCCGCGCGGTTGCTCAAACTCTACGCCGACGACTGGGGCCGGCTCGCGCACGCGGCCAAGGACTTCGGATGCCGCTGGGCGGCCGCCTGGGGCGAGGACGCCGGCGAGGATATTCTCGTCAACGCGGTGTTCGAAAAGGACGGCATGTATCTCCTCGCGCGCACGCAGGTGAGCCGCGCCCATCCGCTTCTGCCTTCGCACACGCCGTATTATCCCGCCGCCGATCGGCCGGAGCGGCACATCCAGGACATGCTCGGCATCGCCTTCAGCGACCATCCCGATGCGCGCCGCTGGACGCGCCATCGGGCGTGGACGGATTCCGAATACCCGCTGCGCAAGGACTTTCCGGTCGCGGGCCGGCCATCGGCGCGGACGCCGCCGGACGATGGCTACCGCTTCCTGCACGCGCACGGAAGCGGCGTGTACGAAATCCCGGTGGGCCCGGTACACGCCGGCATCATCGAGCCGGGGCATTTCCGCTTCCAGGCCGTGGGCGAGACGGTGTTGAACCTGGAGGAGCGGCTGGGCTACGCGCACAAGGGCATCGAGAAGATCGCCGAGGGGCGCGACGCCGAGGGGCTTGCGCGTCTCGCGGGGCGCGTCTCGGGCGACTCCACCGTCGCGCACGCCTGGGCCGCGTGCAGGGCGATGGAGCAGGCCGCGGGTCTGGCCATTCCGCCGCGCGCGAGTTACCTGCGCGCCATCATGGCCGAGCGCGAGCGCGTGGCGAATCACCTCGGCGATATCGGCGCGATCTGCAACGACATCTCCTTCACGTTCGCCTTCTACCAGTTCGGGCGCCTGCGCGAGGACTGGACCCGGCTCTCGCGCCAGGTCTTCGGCCACCGCTTCATGATGGATCGCGTGATCCCCGGCGGTGTCGCCGCGAATCTCTCGGAACAGATGGCCGGGGCAATGCACGCGCAGATCGCCAGCATGCTGCCGGACCTCCGAGGTCTTACGACGATCGTAGACGATCTCGCCTCGGTCGAGGATCGCCTGGATACTACGGGTTATCTTGCGCCGGATCTGGCCCGCGCCTTCGGGGCGTTGGGTTATGTCGGGCGCGCGAGCGGCGTCGCGTTCGATGTGCGCAAGGATGCGCCCCATCCGCCCTACGATCAGATCGAGG
>Ga0209342_10008633_pt1 | contig 10209 bp, 6 predicted proteins | sample RifCSP16_2_FD_184023 | JGI IMG/M metagenome (GOLD analysis project Ga0209342, IMG submission 184023) | Soil microbial communities from Rifle, Colorado - Rifle CSP2_sed 16_2 (SPAdes) (version 2) | ecosystem: Environmental > Terrestrial > Deep subsurface > Rock core/Sediment | place: Rifle... | reverse complement strand
ATATCCGCACGCTCCGCAAGAAGTTGGGCGACGACGCGTCGGCGCCCGCGTTGATCGTGACGGAACCCGGCGTCGGATACCGCTGGATCGCGGAGCCGGGCGGCTGACCTCGAGTGGAATCGGATCCGCGACGCCGTAGCATCTGGGCCCGATGAGCGCCTCGTCCAAGACCTCGAGCGGCTCGGTCGCCAAGCGTGTCCTGGTCGGTCGGGCGTTCTCCAGCGGCAAACTCGAACACACGCTGCTGCCCAAGGTGCTCGCGCTGCCGGTGTTCGCCTCCGACGCGCTGTCGTCGGTCGCGTATGCCTCGGGCGAGATCCTGTTCGCGCTGACGATCGCGACGACGGCTCCCTCGAAGTACGTCATGCCGATCTCGTTCGCGATCGCCGCCCTGATGGCGATCGTCGTGAGCTCCTACCGCCAGACCGTGCGTGCCTACCCCGGCGGCGGCGGCGCGTACATCGTCAGCAGGGAGAACCTCGGCGCGTTCGCCGGGCTGGTGGCCGCCGCGGCCCTGCTGTTCGACTACATGATGACCGTCGTCGTGTCGATCGCGGCGGGGGTGCTCGCCATCGGTTCCGCCTTCCCGTGGGCGCTCGAGCACAAGGTGCTGCTGTCGATCCTGTTCGTGGTGTTCATCACGGTCATGAACCTGCGGGGGACCAAGGAGTCGGGCACCCTGTTCGCGATCCCGACGTACGGCTTCGTGGTCTCGATCCTGCTACTGGTCGGCGCCGGCCTCGTGAAGTGCCTCGGCGAGTGCCCGTCGGTCGTGCCCGCTCCGCCCGAGATCGAGACCGCGACCGCGGTCGCCGGCATCACGCTGTTCGTGATCCTCAAAGCGTTCTCCCAGGGCGCCACGGCGCTGACCGGTGTCGAGGCGATCTCCAACGGGGTGCCGGCGTTCAAGCGGCCACAGGCCAGGAACGCGGCGGCGACCCTGGCGATCATGGGCACGATCGCCGTGACGATGTTCCTGGGCATCTCCTACCTGGTCACGCACGTGCACGGTGTGGTGGCCAGCGAGGAGCAGTCGGCGGTCGCACAGATCGCGGTCGCGGTGTTCGGCAACGGCTCGCTCGGGTTCTACGTGGTGCAGGCGTTCACGGCGGCGATCCTGATCTTGGCGGCGAACACGGCCTATCAGGACTTCCCGCGGCTCGCCTCGATCCTAGGTCGCGACCGCTATATGCCGAGTCAGTTCGTCAACCGCGGCGACCGCCTCGTGTTCTCCAACGGCGTGATCGTGCTGGGTCTGCTGTCCTGCGTGATGCTCTACGTCTACCATGCCGACCTCAATCAGCTGATCCACTTCTACGTCGTCGGGGTGTTCACCTCGTTCACGCTGTCGCAGAGCGGCATGATCCGTCACTGGATCCAGGAGGGTCGCAAGGGCGAAGCCGCCATGAAGGGGTGGCGTCGCTCGATCGTCATCAACATCATCGGGGCAGTCACGACGTTCGTCGTGCTGATCGTCGTCGTCGTGTCGAAGTTCAAAGAGGGCGCCCGGTTGTCGATCCTGATCATGGGGTTGCTCGTCGTGCTGTTCTACGCGATCCAGCGCCACTACACGTGGGTCCGCTCGGTCATGCATCGCGGGGTCGAGCGTGTCGGGATCGTCGGGGAGAACCACGTCGTACTGCTCGTTCGCGATGTCGACGCCGCTGCGGCCGAGGCGCTGGGGTACGTGCGGTCCTACCGGCCGCAGTCGGTCCACGCGGTGACGCCCGGCTCGTCCGTGCCGCTCGAGCTGGCGGAGCGCTGGGGGATGTTCGGCGGCACGGGCGCGCCGCCTCTCACGGCGCTCGGGTCGGGCAGCCTGACCTCCACCGTTCGTCGGTTCATCGCGACGCTGGAGCTCGCGCCGCACGACGTCGTGACGGTTGTCGTGCCCGAGATGGTTGGGGAGCACCTGTCGAGTCACGTGGTTCGTACGAAGGACCTCGTACGGCTGAAGGCGTCCCTGCTTCGGATCCCGCACGTCGTCGTCACCGACGTGCCGGTCGTCGCGACGCACGAGGGGCACGGCGGCGTCGACGCCAAGCCGCTGATCCCGCGCAGGACGGTGTCCCTCGTGTTCCTGTCCGGCGTGAACGACCTCACGATCCGGGCCGTCAACTACGCGAAGGCCCTGGAATCCAGCGTGACGCGTGCGATCTACTTCGATCTCGATCCGGAGGCCGCCCACCGACTGGAGACCGAGTGGTTCGACGCCGGTCTCGAGATCCCACTCGACATCGTCGAGGCCCCGTTCCGCGATCTGACCGGCCCGATGCTCGACGAGGTTCGGCGCTTCTCCTCGGACCCGGGCACCGTGGTGAACGTGATCGTGCCCGAGGTGGTCGTCTCGCACTGGTGGCAGCTGCCGCTGCACAACCAGAACGCACTGTTCATCAAGCGTTTGTTCCTGTTCGAGGATCGGGTGGCGCTGACGAGCGTCCCCATGTTGGTGAAGGGCACCCCCACGAGCGAAACCGAGACGGTCTGACCCGGCCGTTGCGGTGCGCTAGATTCTCCGTATGCATATACGCCCCGCCACCAAGGACGATCTGCCGTTCCTGCGCAAGATGCTGTACGAGGCGGCGCGCTGGAACCCCGACTGGCCGCGGGAGCCCATCGAAGAGGTCCTCGCCGAACCCATGCTGCTGCGCTACTCCCTGGACTGGGGCCGGCCGGGTGACGGCGGCGTGATCGCAGAGATGGACGGCGAGCCGGTCGGCGCCGCCTGGTATCGCCTGTTCACCCACGAGCAGCCGGGCTACGGCTTCGTCGACGACAAGACCCCCGAGCTCTCGATCGCCGTCGCCCCCCTCCACCGCCGTAAAGGCATCGGCGAGGCCGTCCTGCGCACCTGCATGGTCCAAGCGAGAGAAGAGGGGTTCCAGGCGCTGTCCCTATCCGTGGCCGCCCACAACCGCTCCCGCATGATGTACCAGCGAGCCGGTTTCGAGAAGGTCGACGAGTCCGGCGACTCCTGGACGATGGTCGCCAACCTCTAACCGCTCGGGCGTTCGTCTCGGGAACGCTTCCCTCCCTCGCTCCGCTCGCTCAGTCCAGATGTTCCCTCGATCGAACGCCTGCCGTTGAGGGGTCGGCTTAGTCGGTCGGGTTGGCGGCGACGGCTGCGCGGCGGGAGCGGATCCACCACACGGCTGCGATGACGGCTGCGATGGCGACGGCGATCGAGACAGGGAGGAAGTACTTCTCGAGGGTTTGCCACTGGTCGCCGAGCGCTTTGCCGGCGTAGGCGAGGCCGACGCACCAAGGGATGACGCCGAACAGGGTGAACAGGCTGAAGCGGCCGAGGTCCATCCGAGCGACGCCGGCGGGCAGGCTGACGAACGCCCGGATCAGGGGAACCAGGCGGCCGAGGAATACGACGGCCTCGCCTCGGCGTTCGAACCATGCGTGCGCCCGGTCCACCTCATGGGGGCGCAACAGCAGGTATCGGCCCCAGCGATCGATCGCCGGGCGACCGCCCCAGGCGCCGAGGCCGTAGGCCAGCCACGAGCCGACCATGCTGCCGGCGATGCCCCAGGCGATCACCAAGCCGATGGACAGGGCCGCCTCGGGGCTGCCGAGGACGCTGGTTGCGAACGCCGGCGCGCACAGGGCGCCTGCGAAGGCCATGACGACCTCCGAGGGGATCGGGATGCACATCGAGCCGAGCATCATCAGCACGAAGACGGCGACGTAGCCGTTGTCGGCGATGATGGTCTGGACGGTGTCGGTGAACACGGCAAGCACGGGGGGAGCCTTCCTGTCGACCTGCGGAAACGGTCCGAGCGTACCAACCCCGTGTGGCGGTTCCGTCACACGGGTTTCCGGGGTATCCGGGCACTCGATGGTACCGTCCGGCCCCGAGGCGCCGATTTGACGGCCGCCCGTCGTATCCCGTAAAGGAACCAACCCGTATGGCCAAGACACTGGTTGTGGTCGAGTCGCCGGCCAAGGCGAAGACCATCGAGAAGTACCTGGGTGCGGACTTCGTGGTCCGCGCCTCCTACGGGCATGTCCGGGATCTGCCGAAGTCCAAGCTCGGCGTGGATCCCGAGCACGACTTCCTCGTCGAGTACGTGGTGCCGGACAAGTCCAAGGATCACGTCGCCGGCCTGAAGAAGGCCATGAAGGGCGCCGACGGGCTGGTGCTTGCGACCGACTACGACCGCGAGGGCGAGGCGATCGCCCACCACGTTGCGGCACTGCTGGGTGAGGACCCCACCCAGGCGCGGAGGGTGACGTTCACCGAGATCACCCGTGACGCGATCCTGGAGGCCTTCACTCATCCCCGCCAGATCGATCGCAACCTGTTCGACGCGCAGGAAGCCAGGAGGGTCCTGGACCGGCTCGTCGGTTACAAGATCTCGCCCCTGCTGTGGAAGCGGGTGCAGCCGGGACTGTCCGCCGGTCGCGTGCAGTCCGTGGTGGTGCGGTTGATCGTCGAACGGGAACGCGAGATCGACGCGTTCAACCCGGTGGAGTACTGGAGCATCGACGTCCGGCTCACCCCCGAGGACCCCGAGCAGCCGTTCGTCGCGCGCCTGGTCGAGACGCCGGAGGGCAAGCTCGCCGCCAACCCCGACAAGAAGGGGCTCGTGCTCGGCGCCGAGGGCGATGCGGCCGGCCACGCGGTGCGCCTTGGCCGTGCCACGTATCGGGTCACGGGGGTCGAGAAGAAGCAGCGCAAGCGCTCGCCCGCTCCGCCGTTCACCACCTCGACGCTGCAGCAAGAGGCGGCTCGCAAGCTCGGCTTCACGGCACGGCGCACGATGCAGAACGCCCAGCGCCTCTACGAAGGCATCGATCTGCCCGGCGAGGGATCGGTCGGACTGATCACCTATATGCGAACCGACTCGGTGACGATCGCGGACTCTGCGCTGCGCGAGGTCGCCGAGCTGGTCAAGGGCGAGTACGGCGAGGCCTACACCCTCGCGGAAGCCCGCCGCTACAAGACGCGGAACCGAAACGCCCAGGAGGCGCACGAGGCCGTGCGTCCGACCAGCGTGATGCGAACGCCCCAGCGGGTCGCCACCGCGCTGGACCGAGACCAACTGCGCCTCTACACCCTGATCTGGCAGCGCACCGTCGCCACGCAGATGGCGGACGCCCGCTTCGACCAGGTGGGTGTCGACATCGAAGCGGTCGATGCGGATGCCCGCTACGCCCTGCGCGCCACGGGCCAGACCCTGGTGTTCGACGGGTTCTTGAAGCTGTACCGGGAAGGCCGCGACGACGGACCCGACGAGGACGCCGAGGCGAACCTGCCCGAGCTGACCGCCGAGCAGGCCCTGCGGATGCTGGAGGTTCTGCCCGAACAGCACTTCACGCAACCGCCGCCTCGTTTCTCCGAGGCGTCGCTGGTGAAGAAACTCGAGGAAGAAGGGATCGGCCGCCCGTCCACCTACGCATCGATCATCTCGACGGTTCAGGACCGCGGGTACGTGCGGCTGGAGGACAAACGGTTCCGGCCCGAGGACGTCGGTTACGTCGTGACCGACAAGCTGATCGAGCACTTCCCGGATGTCGTGGACATCAACTTCACCCGCTACATGGAAAAGGAGCTCGATGACATCGCCGAGGGCCAGCTTGGCAAGGTTCAGATGTTGCACGAGTTCAACGGGCCGTTCGAGCGCGCGCTGGAGAAGGCCGAGGACTCGTTCGAGCGCTATCAAGAGGACCTCGACGAATCGTGCCCGTTGTGTCCGACCGAGGGCCGTGAGCCAGGCAAGCTGCAGGTCAAACTCGGTCGCTACGGAAAGTTCATCGGGTGCCCGAACTACCCGGAGTGCCGCTACATCCGCAACATGGACGGCACCGAGCGCGCCGAGCCCGAGTTGCTCGATGAGTTGTGCCCTGAGTGCGGCAAGCAGCTGCAGCGCCGCGTCGGCCGGTTCGGGCCCTTCGTCGGCTGCTCCGGGTACCCGGACTGTCGCTACATCAAGAAGGACCCGCCGCGTTCCTTGGAGATCGCATGTCCGCAGTGCAAGGAAGGTGGGATCGTCGAGAAGCGCACGCGGTTCGGCGTGTTCTACGGATGCGACCGCTATCCCGAGTGCGACTTCGCTGTGAACAACGAGCCGTTGCAGAAGCCCGTATGCCCCGAGGACGGCTCGCTGCTCGTGCGGCGGCCGAAGTCGATCCGCTGCTGGGGTTGCGGCGCGGAGTTCGACCAGGACATGGCGTTGACCAAACCCGGCGACCCCGAGGCCGAGGCGGCGGCGCGCGCGGCGAAATCGGCGGCGCGCGCCGAGCGCGCCGCGGCCAAGGCGGCCTCCAAGAAGAAGCCCGCAGCCAAGAAGAAGAAGGCCACCGCGAAGCGGAAGTCGACCGCGAAGAAGAAGGCTCCCGCGACCAAGCCGATCGCCAAGCAGGAAACCTAGGGGAGCCGGCAGCGGTGTCGTCGATCACCGACGAGGTCGCCCAGCTCCGCGGCACTCGCCCGGCAACGCTGAAGGACCTGCTCACCCACCGGACCTTCGCTCGCCTGCTCGCGGCGATGTCCGTGTCGTCGTTCGGCGACTGGGTGGGCTTCGTCGCGGTGACCGCGATCGTCTACCGGCTCGGCGGCGGCGCGCCGTCGCTGGCGATCTCCGGCGTGATGCTCGCACGGACGCTGCCCGCGTTCCTGTTCGGGCCGATCGCAGGCACGTTCATCGATCGGCTCGATCGCAAGCGGATCATGATCGTGGCCGACATCGGTCGGGCCGTGCTGTATCTGTCGATGGCGTTCATCGGCACGTTGTGGGCGATCTACCTGCTGTCCTTCGTGATCGAGTGCCTGTCCCTGCTGTGGGGTCCCGCGCGCGACGCGTCGTTGCCGAACATGGTGCCGAGACGGCAGCTCGCGAACGCGAACTCGCTCGTGCTGGTGAGCGCTTACGCGACCTTACCGCTGGGGGGCGCGGCGTTCGCCGTGCTGTACGGGATCGCGGAGGGGATGAGCGCCCGGATCCCGATCTTCGCCTCGAATCCTGAGTCGCTCGCGCTCGTGTTCGATGCCGCGACGTTCATGTTCTCGGCCGCCATGGTGGCGGGGATCGCGATCCGAGCCACGAGCAGCCCCGAGCGGGAGCGGATGGATCTGTCCCGCGTGTGGCACGACGCGCGCGACGGCGTGCGGTTCCTCAGGGAGGACTCGATCGCGGCCGCGATGACCGGCGGCATCGTGATCGCATTCGGCGCGGTCGGCGCCGTGCTCGCGACCGGCTCGGTGTACGTCACGGAGACCGTGGACGGCGGGCCCTCGGGGTGGGGCCTCGTCGTGACGGCTTTCGGTGTGGGGATGGCTCTCGGCATGGCCGCGGCCAACGCGGCCGCCCGGGTGGTGGAACGAGAGCGCGTCTTCGTGTGGTCGTTGCTGGCCGCGGCCGGGGCGCTCGCCCTCATGGCCGGGATGCCCAACCTGGCGTGGACCGTCGTGTTCACGGTCTGGCTCGGTGCGTTCTGCGGTCTCGCGTGGGTGAGCGGTTACACGCTGCTGCAGGAGAACGTCGTCGATGAGTTCCGTGGACGCACCTTCGCGGCCTTGACCACCTTGTCGCGCATGGTGCTGTTCATCTCGCTCGCGCTGTTCCCGACGCTCGCGCAGTTGTTCGAATGGCTCTCGTCTACGTTGCGCGGCGGCCAGTTCTTCGTGGGCGGGGCGCGGATCGACCTGTCGGGGACACGGCTCGCCCTGTGGACCGCGGCGCTGATGATCGTGTTCGCCGCGCTGCATACGCGCCGGATGCTGACGCGGTACCGTCTGTCACGACCCGTCGCCCTGACTCTCGTGCCCAAACTCAAACGCCCACCCGCCACCGGATCATTCATCGCCTTCGAAGGGGTCGAAGGCGCTGGCAAGGGCACCCAGATCGCGATGGTGGAGCAGTACCTGCGCGACGCAGGGGTTCCCGTCCTGGTCACGCGCGAGCCAGGCGGCACGCGGGCGGGAGAGCTGATCCGCACGATGCTGCTGGACCCCGAGACGGGCGTGCTCGATGCGCGCGCCGAGGCGATGTTGTTCGCCGCTGCGCGCGCTCAGACCGTGGCCAGCGTGATCCGCCCCGCACTCGCTGAAGGCAAGGTCGTGATCTGCGATCGCTACGTCGACTCATCGCTCGCCTACCAGGGCGCCGGGCGGGGATTGGGCGAGGTCGATGTGCTCTCGCTGAACGTGTGGGGCACGCAGGGGTTGTTCCCGGACCTCGTGATCCTGTTGCACGTGGAACCCGAGCTCGGGCTGTCCCGGTCGAGCGACGAGCCGGATCGGATGGAGCTGGAGGGTCAGGCGTTCCTTGCGAAGGTGGCCGACGGCTACCTGCGGATCGCCGAGGAGCATCCCGAACGCTTCGTCGTGATCGACGCGTCGCGAGAGCCAGGCGAGGTCTTCGACGACGTCCGCGCGGCGGTGGACAGGGCTCTGCGCGACCGCCAGGACCACCACCACCAACCGTAGCGGAGCCCGGCGTCGGCCCCGGCCGCTAGGGTGATCGGAATGAGCGCCGTGCTGGAGCAGGTCGCCGGACAGGTCATCGCGATGGCGTTCCTGCAGGCCGCCGCCGAGCGCCCGCATCACGCCTACGTGCTCGCGGGTCCCGAGGGCTCCGGCAAATCGATCGCGGCGCGGGCGTTCGTGGCGGCGCTGCTGTGCCACGACGGCGGGTGCGGCACGTGCCGCGACTGTTCCCTCGCCCTCCGTGACCAGCACCCCAACGAGTTCGTGGTCGAGCCGGAGGGTCGTGACATCCACATCGACACGATCCGCGAAGAGGTGTGGCAGCCGGCCTACCGAACCGCGCCGGAGCCCGGCCGCAAAGTGTTCGTGATCCGCGAGGCCGATCGGCTGTCGCCGCCCGCGGCCGACACGCTGCTGAAGGTGCTCGAGGAGCCGCCCCACGACACGGTGTTCGTGTTGTTGTCGGCGCGCGCGCACGAGCTGCCCGACACGATCTCGAGCAGATGTCACCTGGTGACGTTCTCCGCGCTGAGCGAGGAGTTCGTCGTGGGACAGTTGGTGGGCGAGGGCATCGACGCCGAGCGTGCGCTGCTCGTGGCGCGGCTGTCGGGCGGCAACCTCGGCCGGGCCCGTCGCATGGCGACCGATATCGACGGGCTGGCCTTCCGTGACGTCGCCGAGGCGTCGTTGGCGCGCGCGACGGACGTGGCAGGGGCGCTCACGGCAGCGGCGGACATCCAGGCCGCCGCAGCCGATTACAAGAAGGGGCTGAAGGGCCGGCTCGCCGAGGAGCTCGCTCCCTTCCTGGACGACAGAGGTCATCCCGAGGACGTCTATCGGGGCGCGATCCGGCGTATCGAGACGCGATCGGTGCGGCGCGAACGCAGAGCCGAGCGCGACTTCATCGATCGCGTCCTGCTGGCTGCATCCTCCCTCGTTCGTGACCGCATCGCCGACGGCGTGGCGGGGGAGCCGTCGCTGCGCCTCAACGTCGATCGGACGCCCGATGCGACCGCCGCCGCCAGCGTGCTGGTTGCGGCCGCCGCGCTGGGCGCGCTCGAGGGGGCTCGCGCCGCGCTGGCCGAAGACATGAATCGCAACGCCCGCCTCGTCCTCGAGCACGCGTTCCTCGTCGTGGCGGGGGCATCCGCCACGGGTTAGGTCTTTCGACCCCCCCCGTTCGGCCGTTCGCAGGGCGCACCTGCTCGGGGTATCGTGTGTCATTCCGGCGCGGCATGGGAGGGCGCAGGTGCGAATCATCGACCGCTTCACGCGGGATGAGGTCAGTGCGAAGATCTGGTGGCCCCTGACGTTGCTGTGCCTCGTGGCGCTCGTGTTGACGATCCCCGGTTCCAACCGCGCCGTCGAGCGGGTACGCACCGACACCGCAGCCGAAGCGGCGGCCTTCAGCGCCGATGTGCTCCAGCCGCTGATCGCCGGCGGAGCCGCGGTGGACGAGCTCACGGTGGTCGCACAGCAGCGGGTCGCGTCCGACCCGCGCCTGTCGGCGGTGCGCATCTGGGGCACGGATCATCGTCTCGTCGTCTCATCGTCTCGTACCGAGCAGGTTGGTTCGGGCGAGGCGCTCAACGACGGCGACATCGACGCCGCCGTCGAGCAGGGCTCCCTGTGGGTCGTGACCGACCGGTCGGCGACGGGCGACCAAGGACCGACGACCTACTACGCGTACACCTCGATCCCCGTAACCGGCGGCACGTTGGTGACGCAGTTCGAGGCGGTCGACGCGACGTTGCTTGCCGACGTGCACCGCG
>Ga0209342_10008632_pt1 | contig 10211 bp, 16 predicted proteins | sample RifCSP16_2_FD_184023 | JGI IMG/M metagenome (GOLD analysis project Ga0209342, IMG submission 184023) | Soil microbial communities from Rifle, Colorado - Rifle CSP2_sed 16_2 (SPAdes) (version 2) | ecosystem: Environmental > Terrestrial > Deep subsurface > Rock core/Sediment | place: Rifle... | reverse complement strand
TAGCCTAAATCTTTTTAAATGTGTAATAAATAGCCACAGATTCTTACAGAAATGTCATTCCGAACGAAGTGAGGAATCTATATTTTGAGATTCTTCGGGCTTTGCCCTCAGAATGACAGCGGTGCTTGTCATCTGTGTTTATCTGTGTCCATCTGTGGTTAATATTATTTATTTTGTTCTTGATGAATATTATATTTATGGGGACTCCAGATTTTGCCGTTCCAACATTAGAAGGACTGATTAATTCTAATCACAAAATAATTGCTGTATTCACACAGCCTGATAGACCAAAAGGGAGGGGTAGAGAAGTAGTCCCATCACCTGTAAAAGTAAAGGCAGATGCGAATAATATTCCTGTATTACAGCCAGAGAAGGTCAAAGAGCCTGATTTTATAAAAAAAATAAGTGAATATAATCCTGACTGTATTGTAGTTGTTGCATTTGGACAGATCCTGCCTAAAGATATACTCAATCTACCCCGATATGGATGTATAAACCTTCATGCCTCTTTGCTTCCAAAATACAGAGGTGCAGCACCAATAAACTGGGCATTGATTAAGGGAGAGACAAAGACAGGTGTGACATCAATGTTTATGGAGGAGGGAATGGATACGGGAGATATATTAATTCAGAGGGAGATAGAAATAAAGGAAGATGACAATGCGGGAACTCTACACGATAAACTATCCCAGATAGGGAATAATGTCATACTTGAAACACTTGATAAACTTGAAAGAGGAATAATAAAAAGAATAAAACAGGATTCATCAGTTGCTACCTATGCCTCAAAGATAAAAAAAGAGGATTGTATAATAGATTGGAATGCAGGTGCTGAAGATATAGTAAATAAAATCAGAGGACTAACACCTCTGCCTGGTGCATATACATTATATAATGGGAAGAGATTAAAAATAACGAATGCAGACTATAAGAAGCAAGAAGCAAGAGGCAAAAATGGTGAGGTTTTTGAAGTCAACAGAAATGGTATAAAGGTAACTTGCAGAGATGGAATAGTTATTATAAAAAGCCTTCAGCCTGAGGGCAAAAGGGTTATGAGTACAGGCGAATTTATTTCAGGACATAGTATAAAGACAGGAGAAATATTAAGAGGGAGGAGATAGTTAAACTATGAACATCTGTGTTATAGGTACAGGATATGTTGGGCTTGTTACCGGGGTTATCTTTGCAGACCTTGGCAATGATGTTACCTGTGTTGACAAGATAAAGGAGAAGATTGACTCTCTCAATAAAGGGATAATGCCTATTTATGAGCCTGGACTTGAGGAGATGGTGAAAAGGAATGTGGTTGATAACAGGCTCTTTTTCTCTACCGATTTACATGGTGCTGTGGAAAAGGCAGAGATAATCTTTATATGTGTTGGAACACCTTCAAAAGATAATGGAGAGACAGATTTATCCTTTGTAGAGGATGCGGCAAAGGGGATAGCAAAGTCTATAAATGGATACAAGATTGTTGTAAATAAGAGTACTGTTCCTGTCGGGACAGGGGATTTTGTAAGAAAGGTCATTGAAAAGAATAAGACTCATAATACAGATTTTAATGTAGTATCAAATCCTGAATTTTTGAGGGAGGGTTCTGCGATTGTTGATGCCTTATCACCTGACAGGATAATTATTGGTGCATCTACAAAACAGGTTGCGGTAAAATTGCTGGAGTTGTATGCCTCTATTGGTAAACCAATGCTGATTACCGATGTCTATAGTGCAGAGATAATAAAATATGCATCCAATTCTTTTCTGGCAATGAAGATTTCATTTATAAATGCTATGGCAGATATATGTGAGCTTACAGGTGCTAATATTACAGATGTTACCAAAGGAGTTGGATATGACTCCAGAATAGGGCATGCATTTTTAAATGCAGGTCTTGGGTTTGGTGGTTCATGTTTTCCGAAAGATATACAATCTCTTGTTCATATAGCCGAAAGATTTAGTTATGATTTTAAACTCTTGAAAGATGTCCTTGATATAAATGAAGAGAGGGTGCCGCAACTTTGTTAAGAACATAAAAGATAGGATGGGGGGTATTAGAGGAAAGGTTGTAGGAATATTGGGGCTATCTTTTAAGCCTGATACAGATGATATGAGAGATGCCAAGTCAGTAGAGATAATAAACATGCTTTTTAATGAGGGAGCGGTTATCAAGGCTTATGACCCTGTGGCAATGGAGAATGCAAAGGGGATACTCCCAGCGATTAAATATTGCGTAAATGCCTATGAAGTTTCAGAAGGCGCAGAGGCACTTATTATTATTACAGAGTGGAGAGAGTTTAAACTTCTTAATATGGAGAGGATAAAGAATTTAATGCGTAAACCTGCTATCTTTGATGGGAGAAATATATATGATGCTGAGAGGACAAGGAAGATGGGTTTTGAATATTACAGTATAGGGAGGGCATAATGGAGCGAATATTAATAACTGGCGGTGCTGGATTCATTGGTTCACATTTTTGCGATTATCTACTGTCAAAGGGGCATCATCTAATCTGTATGGATAATTTTATAACAGGTGGCATTAAAAACATTGAACATATCAGGGATGGAAAATTTTTATTTATAAAACATGATGTAACAAACTATATCTATGTTGAAGGAAAACTTGATTACATACTCCACTTTGCATCACCTGCGAGTCCTATTGATTATCTCAATCATCCGATTCAGACACTTAAGGTCGGCTCTTTGGGCACTCATAAGGCATTGGGTCTTGCAAAGGGAAAAAATGCAACATTTGTTCTTGCATCCACATCTGAGGTCTATGGTGACCCTCTTGTTCATCCTCAGGGGGAGGATTACTGGGGGAATGTAAATCCAATTGGTCCGAGAGGGGTTTACGATGAGGCAAAAAGATTTGCCGAGGCAATGACTATGGCATATCACAGGTATCACGGAGTAAAGACAAGAATAGTCAGAATCTTTAATACATTTGGACCGAGGATGAGGATAAATGATGGGAGGGCAGTTCCAGCCTTTATAAGTCAGGCATTGAATGGAGAGGATATTACAGTGTTTGGTGACGGTAATCAGACGAGGAGTTTCTGTTATATCTCTGATTTGGTAGAGGGTATATACAGGCTTATGATGTCTGAAGAGAGTGAGCCTGTGAATATTGGAAATCCTAACGAGATGACTGTTTTGCAATTGGCTGAAAGGATTCTTAAAAAAACAGGAAGTAAAAGCAAGATAGTTTGCAAACCACTTCCAGCTGATGACCCGAAACAGAGGAGACCTGATATATCTAAGGCAAAAAAATTATTAAAATGGGAGCCTGTAGTGAGTCTTGAAGAAGGACTGGATAGGACGATAGAATATTTCAAGACAAAAAAATAGGATTTAGGATTTAGGATTTTAAAATCATAATTCATAAATCATACCTGACTATTGACTATCGACTAAAGACTATCGGCTGTTTTAGTTATGGCTGAATATAGAGAGGCTATTAAAGATTGGCCTGAGGATGAAAGACCCCGTGAGAGGCTTGTAAAATATGGTGCTGAATCTTTATCCGATGCCCAGCTTCTTGCAATTATATTGAGGACAGGCAATAAAAATAGGAGCGCTGTTGATTTAGCAAGAACATTGATAGGTAAGTTTGAAGATTTCCGTTCTATGGATTCTCTCAGTATTTCAGAACTGTGCAAAGAGAAAGGTATTGGCACTGCTAAGGCTGCACAGATTAAGGCTGCCTTTGAGATAGGAAAAAGGATGCTTTCTGGTGGAAGCGGGTTAAAGAAAGTTTTTAGAAGCAGTGATGATGTTGTAAATTATTATATCCCTTTAATGAAGAACATGAAGAAGGAGGTTTTTAAGACTATCCTTCTGGATAGTAAAAATAAAATCTTAAAAGAAAATGTAACAGTTTCTGAAGGCTCGCTTACTGCCTCAATTGTCCATCCGAGAGAAGTTTTTAAAGATGCAATAAGAGAGTCTGCCGCTGCTGTAATACTTGTTCATAATCATCCCAGTGGAGACCCATCACCAAGTCAGGAAGATATAGAAATAACACAAAGGCTTGTTAAAAGCGGTGAGATAGTGGGCATAAGGGTTCTTGACCATATAATAATAGGTGATGGAAGGCATTTCAGCTTTCTGGATAGGAAGATGATATAAAATATGAAAGACTCATCTGATAGTCAGATTATAAACTTCCTGCTTCCTAATTTTAGAATAATCAATTTAAGAACCATTAAGGCTAACTGCAATAATGCCTGGGCTGTAGTGGAGATGAAATGAAAAAAGAAAAAATAAAAGTTTATCTTGATACAAGCGTTTATAATAGACCATTTGATGACCAGAGCCAAACAAGGATAAGACTTGAAACAGAGGCTTTTCTTTCAATATTGGAAAAGGCTATCTATGGTAAAATAACAATTATAGGCTCTTCAGCGATATTATATGAAAACAGCCTGACTCCATTTTCTAACCGCAAGGAACGTGTTTTAAGTTATTTATCAATCGCATCAAAAATTATAAGACTGAATGATTCTATTAAAAAGAGAGCTTTGCTTCTGGAAGATATAGGAATCGACCCAGTTGATGCATTGCATCTTTCATATGCTGAATTTGGTGGAGTAGAATATTTTGTTACATGCGATAATGATATTATTAAAAAGGCAGCAAGACATAAAGGTGTTGTTAAAATAGAAGTATGCAATCCATTGGAGTTTATTTTAAAGGAGGTGTTTAAAAATGCTTAAAACTCAGCAAAAAATGTTGACTGGTTCTATATTAAGAGAAGCAGGATGGAATGCCCTTGTCAGAAGCATTGGCTTGGTTAATGCCACAAGATTTATCTTGCAGTACGAATCTGGCTACGGAGATTATACAAAGATAAAAAAAGGGTTGTTCAAAGGTAAAAGCGTTAGTAATATTTGTAAAGAAATAGAAAAATTAGAGAAATCTGAAATTTAATAGATTGTATGAAGGAATCATCTGATAGCCCCATTGAAAATAATATAGACATTTTAAAGAAAGGACTATCCTTATCAGAAGATAATAGACTGACCTTCCTCAAATATCTTGAACATACTAAAAATTCTCTCTATTTAAATAAATTTTCCAACCTTGAAATCCTTTCTACGATTATGCTGGATTATGATTTTAATGGAGATGTCTTTGCCCTTGACAAAGTTTTTTATGCGGAGAATTTAAAGAAAGATGATTATGAAGTGCGGTTTGCAGAGGATAAAGTCAAATGGCAGGTTATGGCGGAAACTTTTTAAACATCCCTGCAATATACATCAACATCAGGGATGAGGTCTGCAAAATAACCGCATTCTTCTTCCTTTTCCCAGAGAGTTGTTATAACAGGAGGTGGGGAACGGCTTGGGGTATAAAGCAAATTCATAGAGATAAGGATTTTGTGAATAGTTACATCGTCTTCAATGGCGGATACAATCTTCATAGTTGCCCCACATTATCAAGCAATGAGCAATGAGTGCAAAGCAATGAGTTTTTTCGCTCGTTGCTCGTTGCTCATTGCTCATCACTCATTTTAATGCTGACCATCGCTTCCTGCAAGATTTCTGATAATCTGTCAAGTCTTCCTGTAGTGTAAGTGGCTTATTTATCACGCAATCAAAAAAGGTTTGTATTTAACAGTTCCTCTATTTTGGGTTGACAAATGTCTTGATAAATTCATGTAATCATGCTATCATTTTTTAAAACACAATTGGGAGGATTTGATATGCAGACACAGGCTGTTAAGGTTATAGGCTCAAGCGGTCAGATATCGATAGGAAAGGAATATGCCGGACGGTCGGTAGTGGTTGAGGAAATAGAAGAAGGGGTGTGGCTTATTAAGACGGCCAGGGTTATTCCTGATAATGAAATGTGGATGCATGAGGAACCCGGAAAGTCCAGAATTGATAAGGCCATTGAATGGGCAAAGAAACATAAGGCATCTGAAACAAATATAGAGAGATTGAGTGAAAAAATCGGATAAAGTCTTTCTTGACCTTAATAATCCGGTGTTTCAGGAAGACCTGTTCGGGCTTCAGAAAGAGGATGCCCTGCAGATGTTGGGAACTCTGCAAAAGATAAAAAGGCTATCATGGACGGAAATATACAGAGACAGGGGATTACGGTGGGAGTTGGTTCAGTCAAAGACCGGTTCAGGAGGACAACGTTTATATACAATACGCATTAGCCAAGGGTTTAGAGCATTGGTGTATAGGGAAGAACAGTATATACGATTTCTTTCGCTTCACCCTGATCACGATTCTGCTTATAAAAAATGATAAGCATCCTATTGACCCTTTGAAAATCGTCAATGTAGCCCCACATTGTGGACAGATTAATGGGTCAATCCTGAATCAAGTTCAGGACAGGCTCTTTCTGTAAGATTTCTGATAATCTGTAAAATCATCTTGAATATCCATTGGCTTCTTTATCATACCCTGTTTTTTTCTCATCCCTCTTTTCTTATTAGAATACCAGCCGTAATATCTAACCATCTGCTCTCCATGAGGGAGGAACTCGTAAAAAGTCAAAACAAAATTAGCCCTTACAACAATTAGAGTCCTTTTACCATTATGGCTAATTTTTGACTTTTTACGAGATTTCTATATTGGCAATATGTAAAGATACCTGTGCCAGAAAGGTGAGGGGATGAAAATTATAGACATCTCTCTTTCCCTGATAGGTAACATTGGCATTCTGGTCATTATATGATAATCGTTCAAGTGAGATGGGTGAGCGAATCAGATAGGATGCAACCTTTTCAATTCTTGTGGTATCTCCTGCTGAAATACGGGTTTCATGATGGACATGAAATCCTGTATGCTGCCATGATTTGATCAACTTGATTGTCTCTTCTGAAATCAACTCCTTCATCCGTAAACCAATTAACACCTCCTGTTCAAAGACACCCTTGATGTAAGAAAGGGAGATATGCTGTAAAGGATAAAATTTGCCATTTTCATCAAAGACACCATCTGTCATCAATGCGTGCAGATGTGGATGCCATCCGAGGTTATCAGAAAAGGTTTGAACGGCGATTATCATTCCCGGCATTACTGGTTTTTCAAAGAGAGTCTGGCATATCTCTTTAACAGACTCATAGGCACATCGGCTTAACATCATTACCAGCTTCCTGTCAAATTTAAAATAAGGGCGTATGATTTTGGGAAGGGAAAAGACCAAATGCCTATGGGGAACAGGTTCAATAACCTCATTGGCTATAAAGTCTGCGAATAATACAGAGCGTTTAGCAGTGCAGGATGGGCAGAGACACCTATCCTTACAAGAGAAGGGGAGTAGATATTCTTCTTTACACTCAGGACATCTTATACGAATAAACCCATTCCTCAAGATACCACAGTTTAGATACTTCTCCATCTCTGATTTAACTACAGGTCTAAAGAATCCATAATTTTCCTGAAATTTATCATCATAAGTGTTTATGAACATCTCCCAATAATCCTCTACAATTTTATAGAGGGGAGTTGAGACCGGATTTCGGGGGCGATATTCTCTTTGACCTGTTCTGAGCAAAGCCTGTCCTGAGCGGAGTTGAAGTATCGAAGGGATGCACCTGTCAGATAGATTCGATTCATTTACTACAAACATAAAGACTCCTGATAATAATAAAGAAGTCTTTAGCGAGAAGTGTGCCAAAATTAAAACCACAATGGATTGATGGAAAAAGTGGAGATGGCTCAATCTATAGGGATGCATCAAAGGTGTGCCGTATAATTCTTAATACACCTGTAGTAAACAGGATACGCTTTTATACCTGCTGTTCAAGTGAGAATCTTTCGGTCATCTGTTAAAATATTTAGTAGTGTCTAAAAATCTTTGCTGATATAATTAAGCGTGTTGATAAGAGGCGTAAAATGTAGATAACCCTAAATATGAGGTATAAATATGAAAGAAAGAATTGAAGTAAATCCAGAAATCCATTTTGGAAAACCCTGTATTGCCGGCACCAGAATACCTGTTCAGAGTGTTCTTGAACTGGTGAGAGAGGGACTATCTTTTACAGAAATAATTCAGGATTACTACCCTGAATTACAGATAGAGGACATTCAGGCGTGTATTGAATATGCTATTGATGTGGTAGCTTCTGAAGAAATCCATATATCAGTTCCGACATGAAATTCTTAACAGATCAAGATGTGTATGCTAAAACCATCCAATTTTTAAGGGGATTGGGGCACGATGTCGTTACTGTCGGTGAAATTAGGTTATCTAAAAATCAAAAAATATCCCACTATCCCCAATATAGCAAATATAACTATTTTTGTTAATGGAGGAGCATTTGGGTTTTCCAATTCATTAATAAAAGGTTTTGCAAAAACATGGATAAATAATACGATTAATGCTGAGAAAAAAAGTATAAACGCCCAAATAATTGGATATATGATATATCGAGAATAATTTCCTAATATTAAATATGGAAAAAAGCCAAAGTAGGCAGGCCGAATAGAAAATAACTCACCCAATTTTCCTTAATAAACTCTGTTGATTGTTCTAAAAGCACAACAAATTTAGTCCACCTTTTGCTATCCGGTATAAGCCTATTTAAACGCACCCAGAAATTTTTATCAAGATCTTCCATCTCATCTCCCATAACTGCCCCCAACCCCTCCTTACACATAGGAAAAAGGTTTATTAAATTTTACCTCCCCCCTTCTTACAAAGTCCTTGACAAAACTTTAGTTTAGTCAAGGGCAAAGGAGGGGAAAGTTAAAACAAATCCCCCACACTCTTACGCGAAGATCCTAAATCTTTTTGCCTCCATCCCCTCCAAAATATCTCCATGGTCACAAGATGAAAATTGCTTTTCATGGCATAAAATATAGGGCTAAAGGAAAGGGTTATCAATTGAAATTCTCACCAATTTTTACCGTGTATGTTACCATGTAGTATAAACCCTTCCCGTCTCTGATTTTATTATCTGTAAAACCTTCCAGAGATCTATATCATCAGACTCTTTTACATTTTCATCGCTGCCTATGTGCATATGGGCTGGAAAGGTTTTCAACTCAGGATGATGTTTCGCATTATCCCATCTCCTGATAAGTTTTTTCTCTTTATCTTGCCAGTGAAACCGATACCCGTTTATATGGGCAATACCTTCTGTTATTTTACAGTATATACTTATTTCAAGGATACTACTATCGGTGATTGTGGCTTGTATTCTGAGATAGCCATCAGTCGCAGTCTCCCTTCTCTTGATTAAATGAAAATGCTCTATTATAGGCGATGTTGTTAAAATGAGGATACATTCTTCCAGATACTCATGGATAGTCAATCAGGTTATCCTCCGAGAATTTTAAGCCGCTCCATCGCTCTTTTATACATCTGAAAAATGGCTGACCACTCAAAGTAATCCTCTTTATCTCCCAATTCACCTTTTTCAAATTTATCAAAAAAGACTTCGGAGGAGATATTGTATTGACTTTCAAATTGTGATAAATCCTTCCGAAGCATCTGGCTCTCCTCGAAAGTCTTTTCCCTTTCGTGTTCAATGATTTTACCAATTGAGCGGGATAGATACTCATCTTCCAATCCATTCTCGAATATCTTGCCTATATTCTGAATTAACTCTTTGGTTATCTCCATACTTCTACCTCCTGATAACTACATAAATTATAACAGTTATTTAACTCTATAAGGGCAAGGAAGTCAAGAAGTTTTGGGCTCTTCCGAAATATTAGTATTGCCTAAAAACCTTTATGATATAATAAAGCAAATTTATGATTCGTTTTGACAGATTTACATTGAAGGCACAGGAGGCTGTGCAGGAGTCGCAAAGTGTTGCTGAGAAGCATGAGCATCAGGCAGTGGATGTGGAACATCTCCTTTACGCCCTTGTTTCCCATAGTGATGGAATAGTCCAGCCTATTATAAAAAAGCTCGGTGCAGACCCCCAAAACTTACTTAAAAAGATTGATGATGAGTTAAAGAAAATACCAAAGGTTAGTGGTGGTGCAATAGGGCAGACATTTATCACACCGAGGCTTAATCAGGTTTTTACAAATGCCTTTAAAGAGGCGGAGAGATTAAAGGATGAGTATGTAAGCACAGAGCATATACTTATAGCCATTACAGATGAAAAGGGGGGTGTATCTTCAAGACTCCTTTCAGGAGCAGGTATTACAAAGGATAACATATTTAAAGTTCTGATTGACATTCGTGGAACACAGAGGGTAACTGACCAGACCCCTGAAGATAAATATCAGGCT
>Ga0209342_10008628_pt1 | contig 10214 bp, 8 predicted proteins | sample RifCSP16_2_FD_184023 | JGI IMG/M metagenome (GOLD analysis project Ga0209342, IMG submission 184023) | Soil microbial communities from Rifle, Colorado - Rifle CSP2_sed 16_2 (SPAdes) (version 2) | ecosystem: Environmental > Terrestrial > Deep subsurface > Rock core/Sediment | place: Rifle... | reverse complement strand
GGGAGGAGGATTCGCTCTCATGGGCGAGGCGCTCAGCCTCGCGGGAATGAGCGAGACTCCCGTGGTGGTGGTGGTTGCCTCCCGTCCTGGCCCGTCCACAGGCATGCCCACCTGGACCGCCCAGGGCGACCTCCGCTTCGCCGCGCACGCCGGCCACGGTGAGTTCCCCCGCTTTGTCATCGCGCCAGGAGACGTCGGTGAGGCGTTCTCCTGCACTGCCCACGCCTTTGGGCTCGCGGAGAAGTACCAGGCGCCCGCGATTGTCCTCTCGGACAGATTCCTCTCGATGGGGTGGTGGAGCCAACCGCTGTTCAGCGGCGAGGGGCTTGTGCCCGAGCGGGGAAAGCTCGCGGATGGGGCGCTGCTGCAGGAGATGCGGTCCAGCTTCGGGAGGCCGCTCCGCTACCGGGAGAGCGAGGACGGTGTCTCCCCTCGGTGGTTCCCTGGCACCCCGGGAGGAGCGTTCTCGGCCAGCGGCAACGAGCACGACGAGAGCGGGGACACCTGCGACAAGGTCGAGAACCGCACGCGCCAGATGGACAAGCGGCTGCGGAAGATGGCCGCCGCTGAGAAGGACATCCCTCCCCCTCAGCTCTTCGGTGACGAGGATGCGGAGCTGCTGCTCGCCGGCTTCGGCTCCACGAAGATGCCGGCGCTGGACGCCCTTGAATTGCTCAGTGAGCGCGGCATTCCCGCGGCCTATCTGCACGTATCCTATCTCGTGCCCTTCAAGGCCGAGGCTGTCCGACGCATCATCTCGGGCAGGGGGCTGGTTGTGGTCGAGGGCAACGCGGACGGGCAGCTTGCGGGGATGATTGCCGAGCATACCGGCATCATCGCGCGGCAGCGCATCCTGAAATACGATGGACGCCCGTTCTTTCCGGATGAGATTGCGAAGGAGGCGGAGCGCATCGGGAGGACAGCATGCACGAGCTGAGCGTTGAGGACCTGAGCAGCGAGACCAGGCCGACGTGGTGCGGGGGCTGCGGGAACTACCCGATACTCATCGCGGTGAAGAAGGCAATCGCCCAGCTCGGCCTTGACCCTGACAAGGTGGTCATCGTCTCTGGAATCGGATGCGGCTCCAGCTTTCCCCACTGGGTCCGCACGTATGGCTTCCATACCATCCACGGCAGGCCCATCCCGCTCGCGTCAGCGCTCAAGATGGCGAACCGCGAGCTGACGGTGCTGGTCACCGCTGGCGATGGCGATACCTATGGCATCGGAGCCAATCATTTCCTGCATGCCATGCGGCGCAACCTGGACATCACCGTCCTTGTCCAGAACAACAACATCTATGGCCTGACAGAGGGGCAAGCCAGCCCGACAAGCGAGCTGGGCAAGGTCACGAAATCGACGCCGTACGGCGTGGTGGAGGCGCCCCTCAATCCGCTTGCGGTCGCGCTCTCCGCGGGCGCGACCTTCGTGGCGCGCGCGTTCTCCGGTAACCTGCAGCACCTCACCGAGATGGTCAAGGCCGCCATCCAGCACAGAGGAGTGGCCCTTGTCGATGTGCTGCAGCCATGCGTGACCTTCAATCCTGCGTACAGCTATGAGTTCTGGCGCAACAGGACCTACCTCCCGGGGCAGCACGACGCCCAGGACATCCACGCCGCACTCCGGCTTGCGCTCGAGGAGGACAGGCGTGCCCTTGGGGTGCTCTACCAGGTGCAGAAGCCCACTCTCCTCGACATGATGCCGCTGCCCAAAGAGCCTGGCAATCTCTCCAGGCTGATGGAGAGCTTCGTCTAGCCCTCCATCACCACCGGCTCATCGTAGCGCTGCACGGGGAGCTTCACGCTCTCGATGAACTCCAGCGTCTCCAGGTCGTGGGCCTGCACTTCGCCGCCGGACAGCGTGTACAGCACGTCACCGATGTACATCGCGCGTCGGATGCTGTAGTCGCTTCCGTAATAGTATCCGCTCTTCTCCAGGGAGTCGTCCGCGACATGCGTCACCCGGCCGCGCAGCTTGAAGCCGTCGAGGTCCAGCTGGTAGACGTACGCGCCCTGGAAGACGTAATCCCCCCAGGCATGCAGAGGCACCCTGCCCGAGTACTGCTCTGGATTGATCTGCGCCAGCAGCACCGGAAGCACCAGCAGGCTCTTTTCCCTGGAGAACAGGAAGGCCTTGTGCTCGTGCAGCGCCTCGCTGTCCGTGCCGCGGTCGCCAAGCTCCACCTTGTCCAGCTCCTTCGGCACCTCAACGTCGGAAACGTCGAACAGCGCCAGTTTCACGCCCTGGTACCAGGCGAAGTCGCCCTCCTCTGCCTCGATTGCCTCCTTGCCGATGCCGATGATGTGGTCTTCATCGTACGGATGCAGGTAATCCGAGTAGCCGGGAATCTTCAGCTTGCCTAGCACCTCGGGATTCGTCGGGTCGGAGAGCCCGATGACGAACAGCGGGTCCACCTTCTTGAAGGTGACCATGTACGCGCGCTCTCCCATGAACCGCACCGAGTAGATGCTCTCTCCCGGCGCGAGGTCCTCGACACTGCCGACAACCTCCAGCTCGCCGTCGAGCACATAGAGATTGTTGCTGGATGTGCCGTCCCAGCTCTGTCCGCTCGTGGTGGCGATGCGGAAGTATCCGTCGAACTCGTCCATGGAGAACTGGTTCAGCACCCTCCCGGGAACGCGGCCCTTGCCGACGTATTCGACATCACCATCCGCGATGCTCAGCTTGTGGATGTGGGTCTGCTCCTGCTCGCGCGCGACCTCGCGCTCAATCTCCTCCATGCGTTTCTGGAGCTTCTCCTGCAGGGCCTGCTGCTCCTCGGCGTCAAGGGAGTTGACATGCTCTTCGATGATGTCGAGCTTGAGCTGCTCCTTCTTGTACGCGGCGATTTTCAGGGCGTCGGCCGTCTCCATCTCCGAACTGACCGAAGCTGGCAGGACCTCCATCATGGCGTCCACCTGCCGCTGCTGCACCGTCCAGTAGGGCAGGTAGCGCTGGTAGACGATATAGATGCCCTCCTGGGAGACGAAGAGGCTCTGCGCAGAGCCCAGCATGTAGACATGCGACTCGATGGGTCTGCTGTCGCTGTCCAGCGAGACGCTCAGCACATTGGTGTAGGTGTAGCTCTGGTCGGGAATGGGGAAGTAGGCGATGTCCGTCGCGGGAATCGGCCCCGGCTGGTACCAGAGGGACTCCTGGGAGATGACATAGACGAAGTCGCCAATCATGCGGGAATCGAAGTAGTAACCGTCCGCGGCGATGTCGCGGACTTTCTCAGGGGAGGAGCGGGAAGAGAGGTCGTAGACCAGCATTCTCGCGACCTGGGTGCCTTGTGGCCAGAAATCCGGTGCGATGCGCATCGACATCTCGGCGGATACGCCGGAAGCGGCCATGCGGGGGTCATCTCCTTCGCCCTTTCGCCAGCCGTTGCCCAGGATGACCAGCCTGTCGCCGTTGATGTACAGCTCCTCAGGCGAGAAGTCCAGGGAGATGGTTTTCACGGTCTCCATCTCCTCCGCGGGATACGCCTTGACGATGACGACCTTCTGGCCGGAGACGATGTACAGGAATTCCCCGTCGCTCTTCACGATGTCCGCCTCATCCACGCCCTCGACCTGCACGTTGGTTGTCGAAAAGTCCGCAGTTTTCTCGCCTCCCGCGGTTGGCGCGGCCGCCGCCTCCGCGACACCGGCGCGCATCATCATGACATCGCCGCCATACATCCCTCCCTGCTGCACGTTCTCCTTCAGGAATTCCTCCAGCTCGGCCGCCGAGCGGAAGAACCTCGGCCCTTCCGATGTCTCCGGGCTCTGCGGAGCACAGCTCAGGAGCAGCACCACCAGTGCGAACGCGACCATCCAAGGTTTCATGTCCATAGTGACCACCTGGCAGGCAGAGGGCAGCGGGAATATAAATACTCCGGGAAATGCGTCGCTCCCCGGCGACGGAAGCCCAAGCTTTAAAAAGCGACGGATAACGTCCGGAAAGCATGACAGACGAGGTCGTCATCGACCGGCAGACCCTGAAGGCGCTCGGCGCGGATACCCGGCTGGAGATCCTTCAGCAGCTCGCGTTCCGACGGAGGACGCTCGCCGAGCTCTCTTCCGCCCTGGAGATGAGCCATTCCACTGTGAAGGCGCACATGGAGGTCATGCAGGCCGCGGGTCTGGTGAACCGCCTGGATGAAGGTAGGAAGTGGAAGTATTACACCCTCACGGTCAAGGGCTACCGCATCGCTGCTCCTCAGGAGGTCAAGGCGCTCTTCGTGTTCGCGGTGAGCAGCATCGCAGCGGGTGCCATCGCCCTTCGGCTCTGGCTTTCTCGCGCGGTGCCGATTTCCGAGATGGCCGCCGCAGGAGCGATGGAGCGCTCCGCAGACCTCATGATGGCCGTCCCCAAGGAAGCTGAAACTGTCGCTCCGGACTACCAGCCTTACCTTCTCGGGGCGGCGCTGCTCCTCTCAGCCGGGAGCCTGCTGTTCATCGCGGCGCGGAGGCTCCGATGCAGATAGAGGTCGTGCAGGGGGACATCACCCTGCAGGATACGGACGCAATTGCGAACTCGGCGAACAGCACTCTCTCTGGGGGAGGCGGCGTCGACGGAGCGATTCACCGCGCGTCAGGCCCGAGGCTGTTGGCGGCATGCCAGCAGGTCCGGGAGGCGCGATTTCCCAAGGGCCTGCCCGAGGGGGAGGCAGTGCTGACCCCTGGATTCGACCTGCGTGCGAAGTACGTCATCCACGCGGTCGGGCCGCAGTATGCGGAGAAGGGGCGCTCGGCTCTCTCGCGCGCTTTCACGAGCGCCCTGCGCATTGCCGACGAGAAGGGCCTGAATAGCGTGGCCCTGCCTGCGATAGGCACGGGCGCGTACGGCTGGCCAAAGAAGGTTGCCGCAGAGGTGCTCCGCGAGGCGCTCGGGGCATTCCGGCCGAAGTCCCTGCAGCTGGTGCGCGTGGTGCTCCTCACCGCTGATGACTACTTGGCGTTCCGTTCAGAGCTCGAGATGTTATGAGCTCCTCCGCGGCGTCAGGGACTATACCCCGAGCAGCCGGTAGCCCCCGAATGCCTTGCTGTCCGCGGCGATGCGCATCTGGCTCGCCCGCGACTTCTCCGGGGCGGGCAGGGCCGGCATGCGCATGATGTCTCCAAGCAGGATGACGTAGAACCCAGCGCCCGCAGAGACCTCGACATCCCGTACCGTTACCTTTTGACCTGCGGCAGCGATGGGACGGACCTTGTCGTCAGGAGTGATGGAGAGGAAGCCCTTGGCGATGCACACCTCCATGTCGCCGAGATGGGTGAGGAGGCTCTGGAGCTTCTGCCGCACCTCGGGAGGCCACTCGGCCGCGACACCGTAGCGCTCCTCGCAGATGTGCGCGACTCGCTTGAAGACATCAGGCTTCTCCTCGCCGGGATTGCCATAGGAGAACCGGAAGCGCGAGGGCCTGCTGCTGGCTTTGATGACCTCGGCCGCGAGCGCCGTCATCCCACGGGAACCCTTCAGATAACCCTCCGCGAGCACGCACGGAACGCCATCCTCCCTGCAGGCATCCTCCACCGCTCGGACCTCGTCCTTGGTGTCCGAGGAGAAGCGATTCAGCGCGACCACGAGGGGAGCGGCGCCGGAGAAGTTGCTGCGGAGGTTGGCAAGGTGCTTCCGGAGATTAGGAAGTCCGGCCGCGAGCGCCTCCGTGCTCGGTGGGTACTTGCCGTCCTGCGCGTCGAGCCCTCCCTGGCGCTTGAGGTCCCTGACATTCACCACGGCCACCACAGCAGACGGCTTGAGCCCGGAGGAGCGGCACACGATGTCCGCGAATTTCTGGCTGCCGAGCTCCTCGGCGAAGCCCGCTTCCGTAACGACATAGTCGGCCAGAGAAAGCGCCGCCTTCATCGAGAGGATGGAGCAGCAGCCGTGCGCGATGTTCGCGAAAGGGCCCGCGTGGACGAAAGCCGGAGTGCCTTCAAGGGTCTGCACAAGGTTGGGGTTGAGGGCTTCGAGCAGGCAGCCCGCGATGGCGTCCGCGCATCCGAGTTCCACCGCGCGGACGGGCTTCCCCTCTGTGGTGAAGCCCACCACCATCCTGCTCACTCGCTCCTTGAGGTCATCGATGTCGGAGGCGAGGGCGAAGATGGCCATCATCTCGCTCGCTGCCGTGATGGTGAATCCGCTCTCGTACTGCTGCTGCAGCTTGCCGTCCGGCGAGCGGAGGATGCGCCTGAGTCCGCGGTTGTTCACGTCCTCGCACTCCCTGAGCATGGGCCTCTTGACGTCCACCTGAAGGGAATTGCCCGCGTAGATGTGCGCCTCGAGGAGCGCGACGAGGAGATTCTGCGCGGCCGCGACCGCATGGAAGTCTCCCGTGAAATGCAGGTTGACCTTGTCCGCAGGAGTCAGGGAGCTCTTCCCTCCGCCGGTCGCGCCGCCCTTGATGCCGAACACTGGTCCCAGTGACGGTTGGCGCAGGGTGACTATCGTGGGTTTCCTCTTGCGGAGGGCGTCTGCGAGCGAGATGGCGACTGTGGTCTTGCCAGTCCCGAAGGGCGTGGGGGTCGACGCAGACGTCACGAGGATGAGCTTGCCGCGCTGCCGCCTCTTCGCGAGCCGCCAGTCCACCTTGGCGCAGTCGCCCAGGAGGCGGACGCTCGATGGGGGGATGCGCAGCGATGAGACGATGGAGCGGATGGTTGCCATGCGGCCTTCTCAGGCAAGGCGCTATTTATGCCTTCCGCACCAGCAGGGCCTGCGTGGGGTATGCGAGCTTTATCTTCTCCTTCCCGAAGCGCTCCAAAATAGCCAGGTTGATGGTCTGCTGGATGTCCAAATACGAGTTGTAGTCGTTGCCCGAGATGTGGTACACGATTTCGAAGTTGAGCGAGAAGTCGCCGAGCTGCTTGAGGTGGACGCGGGCCAGTTCGGTGCCCGGTTGGGAGGAGACAATCTCTTTCAGGATGCTCGGTATCCTCTTGACCTTCGCGAGCGGAGTCTCGTACACCACCCCTACAGAGAAGACCGCGCGTCGGCGCTCCATCTTCTTATGGTTGTGGACCAGCGCCTCCGTGAGGTTCTTGTTGCTCACCACAAGCTCGTCTCCTTCCGGCGTCTCCAGCCTCGTGGTCTTGATGCCGATGTGCTTCACTGTGCCCTTCTCGGCTCCGAAGACGATGAAGTCGCCCGGCTGGAAGGGCTTGTCCAGGTAGATGGAGAGCGAGGCGAAGATGTCCACCAGGATGTTCTGGAGCGCGAAGGCGATCGCGATGCCGCCCACTCCGAGGCCGGCGACGAGGGTGGAGACGTTGAACCCGAAGTTGGAGAGGAGCAGCAGGAGTGCCGCGGCCCAGAGGATGACCTTCGCGACCGTGCTGAAGAGGTGCACGACTGCGATGTCCTCCACCTGCTCGCCCTCCTGGCGGCTCGCCACCACCTTCTTCGCCCCGTAGTCGATGAGCCGCTGCATGGCCTTGACTCCGTAGTAGCCCATCACGATGAGGGTGAGGTAATGCAGTGCGCGCTCGACCAGCGGCGGAGCGAGCACGAACTGCAGTGCCGACACCAGCGCAATCAGGAAGTACGCAGGCCATCCCACCCCGTCGATTATCTCTATGATGAGGTCGTCCACGTCCGTCTTGGTGCGCTGGCTGAGCTTCCGCAGGCGCAGCACGACGACCTTCTCGAAGACCCGCAGGCCAGCCATCACCGCGAGGAAGACCGCTGCAGAGATGATGAGATCTTCCACGATGATACCCGCGATGGAGTAAGTCGCCAATCCAGTGAGCGAGATCATGCTCCCTCGTGAAATCCTGGTGGTATAAATTTGTTATGCTGCTCGCGATACCTTCTTAATGCCTCGACCCATCCCGGAGTGGCATGGCCGACGAAGCCGCTCAGTGCATCTTCTGCCGCATCATCGCAGGAGAGATGGAGTCCCGCAAGGTCTACGAGGATGAGCGAGCGTTCGCGTGCCTGGACATCAGGCCCGGCGTGAAGGGCCACACTCTCCTGATGCCCAAGGAGCACTACCCTATCCTCCCAACCCTTCCGCAGAAGGAATTCGAGCACCTCTTCGGCCTGCTGCCCACACTACTGTCGGCGCTCGGCGGCGCCCTCGGCAAGACCGGAGCGAATGTCTTCATCGCGAACGGCGCAGCAGCGGGCCAGCAGAGTCCGCACTTCCTGATGCACCTGCTCCCACGGGAGCCCATGGACAGCCTCAACCTTTATGCGCTCCGCGGGGAGGGCGCGCTGCGAGAGCATGACGAACTCCTTCCAGTGCTGCGGCAGAAGCTGGGGAAGCCCGGAGCCTCCAGCGCAGCGCGGCCGCCTCACCTGTCCAACGTCGACGGCGAGACGCTCTTCTCCGATGGTGGAGTGGTGTGCGTCTCTCCCGCGCGCCCCCTGGTGCCGGGCCATCTGGTGCTCTACCCCGCGGAGCACGCGGCGTTCGCTTCGCTCCCGAAGGAGAGCTCCAGCAACCTCTTCCGAGCAGGGACCACGCTCGCCTCGCTCATCTTCCAGCTGCGTTCTGCGCAGGGGACAAATCTCATCCTCAAGACCGGGAACGCGGATGACAATCCGGGTGGATTCACTGCGTTGCATGTCATCCCCCGCACTGCAGACGACGGCCTGCGTCTGCAGTGGGAGCCACGCGAGATGGACCTCACCCCCATCGCCCAGCAGGTCTCTGCGATGATGCCGGTTCGGGAGGAGAAGAAAGTGCTGAAGACCATCACCTTCCGGGAGCCGATGCGCATCGGAGGGGCGCCCGCGCCCGTCACGGCACGAGAAGAGATTGCGGCGGCCATCCGGAATGTTCAATCCGTATATTAATCACTCTAGCATAACAAATAATGGAAAGATTTAAATAGGCGGTGGCGGAATCAAGGTCAGGGGTCAGGATGCTGGACAGACTCTTCGGGGACAACACGTATCGCAAGCATTCTTCGGTAGTCGAACGCATCAACGCTCTTGAGGGCGAGATGTCCGCACTGAGTGACGGGCAGCTTTGCAACAAGACCGCAGAATACCGCGAGAGGCTCGCCGCAGGAGAGATACTGGACGACATTCTCCCGGAGGCCTTTGCCGCGGTGCGCGAGGCCTCGAAGCGCACCATCGGGCTGCGGCATTACGATGTGCAGCTCGCGGGAGGGATGCTTCTGCATGAAGGCACCGCCCTGGAGATGCGCACGGGAGAGGGAAAGACCCTCGTGGCGACTTTGCCGCTCTATCTCAACGCCCTCTCGGGAGAGGGCGCCCATCTCGTCACGGTCAACGACTATCTCGCCCGGAGAGACGCGCGCTGGATGGGCCCGGTTTTCGAGGCGCTCGGGATGTCCGTCGGCGTTCTCCAGGACACTGCGGCCATCGGGCACGGCAACGCGCTGCTCTACGGGGGGGACCGTTCGGAGATAGAGCTGGCGGACAGGTTGCGGGCCGTGTCCCGGCAGGAGGCCTACCACGCCGATGTCACCTACGGCACGAGCAGCGAGTTCGGCTTCGATTACCTGCGCGACAACATGGTCCGGAAGCTCGAGGACAAGGCCCAGCGCAATCATCATTACGCCATCGTGGACGAGGTGGACAGCATCCTCATCGACGAGGCGCGTACCCCCCTCATCATCTCCGGCCCTGGGCAGCAGGACGATCAGATGTTCAGGGCAATGGCGCACGTGGTGGGACAGCTCTCGCCTGTGGACTATGAGGTCAACGAGAAGGACAAGACCGTTTCGCTCACCGAGGCGGGAGAGCGGGCGGCCGAGCGGCTGCTCCGCGTGAGGCTCGGCGACCCGCTTGCTCCTGAGGAGGTCAATGCCGAGCAGGCTTACCTCCGCGGGCACCTCGAGCAGGCCCTGCGCGCCAGGACGCTCTTCCTGAAGGACCGCGACTATGTGGTCCACGATGGCAAGGTGCTCATTGTGGACCCGCACACCGGACGCTTCATGCCAGGAAGGCGCTGGTCCGATGGCATCCATCAGGCTGTCGAGGCGAAGGAGCAGGTGGAGATCCAGAAGGAGAATGCAACTATCGCGACCATCACCCTGCAGAACTACTTCCGCCGGTACGCAAAGCTGGCAGGCATGTCCGGCACAGCGGTGTCCGAGGCGGAGGAGTTCGACAAGATTTACCACCTCAAGGCAGAGGAACTGCCCACCAATCTTGAGGCTCGCGTGCTCGGCCGCGAGCTGGAGAAGAAGCCTTATGTGGAGAATGGGCAGAGATTCCAGGCCTACCATCGGCCAGGAGAGGGAAGCGCGCTCTTCTGG
>Ga0209342_10008624_pt1 | contig 10216 bp, 11 predicted proteins | sample RifCSP16_2_FD_184023 | JGI IMG/M metagenome (GOLD analysis project Ga0209342, IMG submission 184023) | Soil microbial communities from Rifle, Colorado - Rifle CSP2_sed 16_2 (SPAdes) (version 2) | ecosystem: Environmental > Terrestrial > Deep subsurface > Rock core/Sediment | place: Rifle... | reverse complement strand
CTTGTCGCAAGCCGAAAAGTATTAGCGGGCGCCATGTCCAAACCGACTTCGACTGACACTCCATCTCCGGCGCGCGTCTATCTGGTCGGCGCCGGACCGGGCGACCCGGGCCTGCTGACGATCCGCACCTCCCAGCGGAGGATCGGCCGCGACGACACGTGGTTCTGGCGCCATACGGCCGGACCCTTGCCCCCCGGCCCCTATGTGGCGCTCGAGATCGAAGATGACGGGCCCGGCATGGCTCCGGCCGTCCAGGCCCATCTGTTCGAGCCCTTCTTCACTACCAAGGTAGCCGGCCGCGGCCTAGGGCTGGCGGTGGTCCTTGGCATCGTGCGCGGGCACCAGGGCGGGATCGCGGTGGAGAGCCGGGCCGGAGCCACCCGCTTCGAGTTGGTCTTCCCGGTCGCCGGTGCGGCGGCGCCTTCTCGCCCTCGAAGGAGCGGCCGTCCGGGCCGGGGCGTTCTGGTGGTGGATGACGAGGCCATCGTGCGCGACGCGGTGGCGGCCATTCTCACCGCCGAGGGCATCCCGGTCTGGAGTGCCGAGAGTGCCCAAGGAGCGGCGGAGGTCCTCAAGGATCAGGCCTCCGACATCGGCATGGTGGTTCTCGACTACTCCATGCCCGCCCTGAGTGGAACCCAGGCCTACGCCCTCCTCCGCGAGATCGCCCCCGGCATTCCGGTGGTGCTCTCCTCGGGCTTCACCGAAGAAGAGGCGCTTCGCCGCTTCGCCGGCCTGGATCTCGCGGGCTTTCTGCAAAAGCCCTACCACCCGTCGGAGCTGCTGGCTCAGGTCAGGCGCGTGGTGCCCCAGGCGCAGCCGAGCTGAGTGCCGGCCGGCGGTACTCTGCCTAGCGACCCAAACGCGTTGGCATGTCGGCCACTACGTAGCTCATGACGGCCAGGCTGGCCGTGGACAGAGCGATTTCCTCGGGGTCGATCTTGTCCGGGGTGTCGGCAGCGGTGTGGTGGTAGAGGAAGTACTTGGCCCCCTCGACATCCAGCGACATGGCCGGGATGTTGCCCTCGGCGACCGCCGGTCCGATGTCGGCGCCACCCCCCGTGGGTCCGACGTGGTCGGCGCCGATGGGCGAGAGGAGGCTGGCGATCTGGGCAACGGCGGCCCTGGCCTTGTCGTTGCCGCTGAAGCCGAATCCGCGGGGCCGGAAGACGCCGCCGTCGGACTCCATGGCCAGCACGTGGTCGGCCAGCTCGGCCCGGTGCTGGTCGCGATAGGCGAGGCCGCCGCGAAGGCCGTTCTCCTCGTTGGTCCAGAAGACCACTCGGATGGTGCGCCGGGGTCTGAGGCCCAGTCTCTTCAGAACCCGGAGCGCCTCCCAGGCAGCCACGCAACCTCCGCCATCGTCGATCGCCCCCACCCCCACGTCCCAGGAGTCCAGATGCCCGCCCATCAGCACGATCTCCTGCGGCCGCTCTCGGCCCGGCAGCTCGGCGATCAAGTTGGCGGACTCGGAGTCGGGCAGGAAGTGAGCCTCCATGAGTAGCCTAACGCGTACCTTCTGACCGCGGTCGCTCATCCGCTGCAGGCGGTCAGCGTCCTCTCCGCTTACCGCGGCGGCCGGGATTCGGGGTACCCCATCCGCGTAGTGAAGCGAGCCGGTGTGCGGCGTGCGCAGACCGGGCAGCCCCACCGAGCGGAGCAGCATGGCCACCGCCCCGTGCTTGGCGGCCATCGAGGCGCCGGCGGACCGGTAGCGGACGGTAGCTCCGTAGCCCGTGTAGGGCACGTTGAAGACCACGATCTTGCCCTTGGCGGCCGGGGCACGAGCCTCCAGGTCCTCGGCGCTCTTCACCACCAAGATCTCGGCGGCAATGCCGTCAGGCGGCGTCCCCACGCTGTTGCCAAGACCGAGCATCGCCAGGACGCTGGGGAAGGGCTCCACGATCTCCGCGCTCTCCCGACCCCTCACCCAGGTGGGAACCATCACCTTTTCCAGGCGAACGTTGTCGAAGCCGTCGGCCCTCATCTCGGCCGCCGCCCAGCGGTAGGCGGCCTCCAGTTGCGGGGTCCCGGAAAGGCGGGGGCCGAAGGTGTCGGTCAACTCGGCCAGCCGATTCCAGGCGGCGCGGTCGTCGCGAGTCGCCGCCAGAATCCGGCTCGCCGGCTGGCGGTAGGGGTCGAGCCAGGTCGCGTCCTCGGCGCCCACGCTGGTGGCCAGCACCACGGCACCGACCGTCATCGCCAACCGTCGCCGCCCTCGGTTCCTCATCACCCCTCCGGGACCCGATTCTATCGCCGGCACCGCCGGCCGTGAGGCGGGCTGGTACCATGAGCGCGTGAAAAGTCGTGAAGAGCTGCTGAACGTCTACGACCCCGCGGGGGCCGTCCTCGACGCGTGGCCCCGGAGCGAGGCCAAGGCCTCGGGTCGGGCGGTGGGCGCGGTCAACCTGCTGCTGGTGACCGGCCGGGGCCAGGTCCTGTTGCAGCGCCGGCCCGTGGACAAGGAAAACGGCGGCCTCTGGGACAAGTCGGTGGGCGGTCACGTGAGCGCGGGCGAGGACTTCGACACCGCCGTGGTGCGGGAGGCCGGCGAGGAGCTGTTCGACGATCCGGTCTCCCCGCGGGTGCGGCTCCTGGCCTCGGAGGCGGCCTTCACCGTGGCCCTGGGCGACGCCGATCTGAGCCAGCAGGTGGTGCTGCGCCGGGTGGCCTGGGCGGCCAACCTGCGCGATGTGAGGCTGGCTCCCGGGGGCGGGTCCCTTAACGTGCTCTACCACGTGGCGATCTACGCCGGCCGCACCGAGGTGTCGCTGGGGGACTTCAGACCTCAGGCCTCCGAGATCGCGGAATTGCGTTATGTGGACGCGTCTCAGGTGGACCGCTGGCTGCTCGAGGGCCGGCTGGCGCCCAACATGGCCTACCTCTGGCTGACCCAGGCCCACGCGCTCCTGGCGGTGGCCTCCGGGAACCACGGCCACGCGTAGCGGCGTGCTTCGTGTCCGGAGCCCGGGAGCCCCCCGTTTCGTGGCGGCGGCCACGTTCGCTTCGGGCACCGCGGTTCGTGTCCGGGGGCTCCGGGGGCGGGAGCCCCCCGCTTCAAGAGCGGCGACCGAGTTCACTTCGGGCGCCGCGTATAAAATGGGGCGGTGGGGCGCATCACTTGGGATCGGGTCCAGAGCGCACTGGAAGCCCGTCCCAACGGGCGCGTCAGCGAGCCGGTTCACCGGGCCGCGGTGGCGATGGTGCTGCGGGAGGTCGGCGAAGGCCTTGAGCTTCTCTTCATCCGACGCGCCGAGGATCCGCGGGACCCCTGGTCGGGCCAGGTCGCCTTCCCCGGCGGCCGGGCCGAGCCCGAGGATCCCAGCCTTCAGGTCACCGCCGTGCGGGAGACCGCCGAGGAGGTGGGCCTGGACCTGGCGGCTTGCGGTGAGTGTCTGGGTGCGTTAGACGAAGTGCAGGCCCGGGCCAAGATGCAGCTCCTGAACCTGGCCATCGCGCCCTACGTGTTCCGCCTGGCGGGGGGCCCTACCGCGGAGCCTCGTTCCGAGGTCAAGAGCGTCCACTGGCTTGCCCTGGACGATCTCCTGGGCCCGGAGCGGCGCTCCACCATGGAGTACGTCCACGAGGGCCTGCGCATGGAGTTCCCCTGCCTGCGGGTGGGGGAGCTGGTGATCTGGGGACTCACCTACCGCATGCTGATGGGACTTCGCGAGCGGCTGGGCCTTGCCGAGGGCCTGACCGGCGCCATCGAAGTCGGGGCCCGAGGATGAGGGTGGCCATGAGCATCGCCGGCTCGGACTCCGGCGGGGGCGCCGGCATCCAGGCCGACATCAAGACCTTCGCCGCCCACGGCGTCCACGGGACCACCGCCATCACCGCCATCACCGCCCAGAACTCGGTGGCGGTCAAGGACTATCTGGCGCTGCCGCCGCCCATGGTGGTGGCGCAGATGGAGGCGGTGGCTTCCGACATGCGGGTGGCGGCGGTCAAGACCGGCATGCTGGCGACCGCGGCCATCGTCGAGGCGGTGGCCGAGGCCGTCAAACGGCTGGGGCTTCCCAACCTGGTGGTGGACCCGGTGATGGTGGCGAAAAGCGGCGATCGACTGCTGGATCCGGCCGCCGAGGCCGCCTACCTCGATCACCTCTTCCCGCTGGCTCTCTTGGTCACCCCCAACCTGGAAGAAGCCGAGGCGATGCTGGGCCGGCCGGTGCGGGAGCTCGGGGCGATGCGCGAGGCCGCCCGAGCGCTGCTGAGCCTGGGCGCCAGGGCAGTGGTGGTGAAAGGCGGCCATCTGGCGGGGGATGCGGTCGACGTGTTCTTCGATGGCCGAACCTTCGAGGAGCTGGCCGCCGAGCGCATACCCACCGCCAACACCCACGGCACCGGCTGCACCTTCTCGGCCGCCATCGCCGCCCGGCTTGCGCTAGGCGCAGACCTGCCGGCCGCCGTGCGCGGCGCCAAGGCCTATCTCACCGAAGCCATTAGGCGCTCCTACAGCGTGGGGCACGGCCACGGTCCGGTCGACCACCTGCACCCCCTCACGGCCCAGCGCTAGTAGCCCTCCGTGGACCGGTGGCCGGCCCCGGGGCGAGGCGACCGGCCGAGGCCGATGGCTGACGGCTGCGTCACGCTTCCGCCGCCAGCGCGGCCCTGAACAGGGGCTCCAGTTCGGCTCGAACCGCCGGCGCGGCCGGCAGCAAGGGGGGGCGCACCTCCCCACCTCGGAACCCGGCCAGATCGATGGCGGCCTTGAGGCCGGCCACGCCGTAGGCGGCGGTCACTGCGGTGGCGAGGGGCGTGATCGCGGCCTGCAGGGTGCGGGCTCGGGCGTGGTCGCCGGCGCAGAAAGCGCGATAGAGGGCTGTCGCCGGTCCCGGGGCGCAGCAGGCCACGGCCACGATGCCCGCCGCCGCGCCCAGGCAGAGTGCCGGGTAGAGGACGGGCGCGGATCCGCAGGCCACGCGAAACGAAGATGGGACCGAGCTCAGGATGCGCCCCATCAACCCCAAATCGCCGGACGACTCCTTCATCCCGGTTAGGCGCGGATGGCCGGCCAGCAGGGCGGGCAGGGAGGGTGGACAGGGCAGGCCGGTGAAGGCGGGCACCGTGTAGAGCCACACCGGGATGGGCGAAGCGTCCGCCACCGCCTGGTAGTGGCGGCGCAAGGCATCCACGCTCATCTGCGACTTGTAGTAGTGCGGGGTCAGGACCAGGGCGGCGTCGGCGCCCAGGTCCGCGACCTTGCGTGTGAAGGCGGCGGTGGCCTGCGTCGACTCCTGGCCGGTGCCCACCAGCAGCGTCCGGCCTGAGGACAGGCGGCGTGCCGCCGTCACCAGGGCCAGTTTCTCGTCCTCCTCCAGGGTGGCGGCTTCGCCGTTCGAGCCCAGGACCAGGTAGCCGCCAAGATCCCAGCCTGCGTAGGTCTCGAGGTTGGCCTCGAAGGCGGCGAGGTCCAGGGCGCCGTCGGCTCGGAACGGCGTGACCAGGGGAGGGATGATCCCGCGCACCGGCGATCGCCGCTTGACGGTGTGGTTAGGCGGCCGGGGTCTTCTTGGCCAGGGCTTTGGCCACCCGGTCCAGCACCTTGAGGTCGTTGTGGCCGAAGGCGTCGCGGTATTCGCACCACACCTCGACGATGGCCCACAGGCCAGCCTCGGTGCGCACCGGGGCCACCATCAGGCTGCCCTTGGCCAGGCCGACGCCGTGCCAGCCGGGCTTGTCGGAAAGATCGGTGACCACCAGGGGGGCGGAGCCGTGGGCTGCGTCGGCCAGAGGTCCACCGCCGGCCCAGACCCGCTCCGGCCCCTGGGGCCGGTCCAGGTTGATGTGGACCGCCAGGTCCTCACCGTCCGCCACGTACACGGTGACCGCGCTGTAGCGGGCAAAACGTCGCTTCAGAAGCTCGGCGCCTTGGCGCAGGGCCTCCTCGAAGGACGGGGCTTTCTTGATGGCCTCTTCCACCTCGCCGGCCACCAACTCCCGGCGCTGGGCCGATTTCCGGGCCAGGTCGGTCTTCCAGGGCTTCTCCTCCTCACGCGTCAACGCCATGTTCACCTCGAACTCTCCTCTCCTTGCGACCTTCTTATGAGGCGTTGCCGCCCCTCGTCATGGACGTTAGACGAGGGCGCGGCCGCCGTCGACTCTCAAGACCCCTCCGGTCGTGTAGCCGGCCGCGCTGGCCAGGTACAAGACCGCCTCGACCACCTCGGCCTGGGTCCCAAAACGACCGAGCGGCACCTTCTTCGCCAGCCCGGGTTCGGCACCTGGCGGCTCCAGGATCCCGGGGGCCACCGCGTTCACCCGGATCTCGGGGGCGAGGGCCAGGGCCAGGCACTGGGTGGCCATGATCAGGGCCGCTTTCGACGCGCAGTAGGCGAGGTGCGCCTTCCAGGGCATGAGGCCGCCCAGGCTGGCCACGTTCACGATGGCGCCTCCCCCTTGCTTCCTGAGGTGGGGAGCCGCCGCCCGCGCCGCCATCACCGCCGCCTTCACGTTCACATCGAAGGCCTCGTCCAGAACCTCCTCGGTCAACTCCTCGAGGGGTACTCGGCGAAAGACCCCCACGTTGTTCACCAGGACATCCAGCCCGCCCAGGGTCGCCACCGCCTCATCCACGAAGCCCGCCATTTCCCCCGGCACCCGAGCGTCGGCGGGAATGGCCACCCCTCGTCTTCCCAGGGACCGCAGGACCTGGGCTTCCTGCTCGGCACCGGCCCGACTGTCCCGGTACGAGAAGGCGACGTCGGCCCCCTCGGTTCCCAAGGCCCGCACCAGGGCGCGGCCGAGGCCCCGTCCTCCGCCCGTCACCAGCGCGATCTTTCCTCGGAGTCTCTGCTCCCCCATGCGAGCGGGCGAAATGTGCCAAACCCACAGAGTTTATCACGCCCGCCGGAGAAAAGGGGGGCGGGGACCGCCGGCCGGCTAGGCGTTCACTTCCTCCAGGAAGCGGACGCCGATGTGGAACTCTCGGGTGGGGAGGCGAACCGAACGGCAAACCACCGCCTTCACGTGGTAATCGGCCTGGCCCCCGAAGTGCTTCCGCAGCGCCGGAGGCAGGGCAATCCTGAGCACGATCCGGCTGCCCGGGGCCACCGCTCGCCCACACTCGAAGCACATGCCGCCGCCGCTGATGTTGAGGCTCTTCGCTTCTTCCGTCACCAGACCGCCGGCTACATCGTGCCCGCGCACCTCCACCGGCAACCGGATCTCAAGACGCCGCTCCCGGGCTGCCAGGATCGTCATGGCTTCTCTCCTCGACTGGAGAAGACCCAGATGGCCAGTGCGGCGATGGTAGGCTCCGCTGGCCGAGGTGTCAACGGGAGGGTCGGGATCGGAGGGGACGCGCGGAGCCGGAACGCTCGCGAAGCACGTCCGCCAAACGTTCGTCGTCGGGGGCGATGAGGGCCAACTCGGCCAGGGCGCGACGGGCCTGCTCCTCGGAGGCGCCACGCGAGGCGGCCTTGAACAGATCGTCCACCCGCCGCACCAGTTGCGGATCGGTGGGGGCGTTGGTCACCCGGCTCCGGAAGCGATCCCGCGCCACCCGCCAGGAGAGCTCGGCGGCTTCGGCATGACCCGGATCCAGGGCCAGGACGGAGGTGCACTCGTCCTGTGCCTCCTCGAAGCGCTGGTCCTCCAGGAAGCGCCGGGCCCGAGCCAGGCTGTCCCGCACCCGGCTCCGCGTGTCTTCGGACAGCGCGCGCGGTGGCTGGGGAAGGGCGGAGCGGCCCCGGGAGCGGCGCAGGGCGTCGTGAATGGGTGAGAGCTCCCGGGCCACCTCGTCCATCGATGCATAACGTCTCTCGGGCACCTTCTCCAGCATGCGATGGACCACCCCGGCGAGCCGCACCGGCAGCGACGAGTTCAGGCTGGCCAGCGGATCCGGCTCCTCGGAGAGGATCTGGTAGAGGACGGTGTGTATGGTCTTGCCGCGGAAGGGCTTGCGCCGAGCCAGAAACTCGTAGAAGACGGCGCCCGCCGAGAACACGTCGCTTCGCCGGTCCACCGGGTTGCCCATGGCTTGTTCGGGCGACATGTAGTCGGGGGTGCCCAGGATGGTGCCCCGCTTGGTTATGGTGGTCTTGGCCAGCAGGCGGGCCAGGCCGAAGTCCAGGAGCTTGGCCCGCCCCCCCGAGGTGACGAAGATGTTGGCGGGCTTGATGTCCCGGTGCACCACGCCCCGCGAGTGGGCATAGGCGAGGCCGGACGCGATCTCGCCGAGGACGCGGGCTGCGTCGCCCAGGGGCACCTCGCGTCCGCTCTCCAGGAGCGCCCGCAGGTCTTCGCCCTCCAGCAGCTCCATCGCCATGTAGAGCTGCCCCTCTTCCTTGCCCACGTCGTAGACGGTGAGGATCGAGGGATGGCTGAGGCGGCCCACCGCCTCCGCCTCCCGGAAGAAGCGCTCTTCGGCCTCGGTTTCGGCCGAATCGGTGGCCATCGTCTTCAGGGCCACCACCCGGCCCAGGGTCTGGTCCCGGGCCCGGTAGACGACGCCCATGGCCCCTTCGCCCAGCTTCTCGATGATCTCGTAGCGGCCGAAGGTGGCCAAGGGCCTCGCGCCGCCTTACTCGGTGTAACGCACCAGGACCACGGAGACGTTGTCGCGTCCGCCAGCTTCGTTAGCCGCGTCGATCAGGCGCTTGGCGGCGTCCTCCAGCGCGGTCGGGGGGGGCGTGAGCAGTTTCAGGATGTCGGCGTCGTGGATCATGGCGTGCAAGCCGTCGGAGCAGATGAGGGCGATGTCGCCCGGCTGCAGGCTGTGCTCCTTGATGTCCACCTCCAAGCTGTCCTTGGCTCCCACCGCCTTGGTGATGACGTTGCGGAAGGGGTGGCGCTCGATCTCGTCCGCGGTCAGGATGCCCTCGGCCCAGGCCGCGGAGACCCAGGAGTCGTCGCGGGTGAGCTGGCGGAGCTCGCCGGCGCGCAACAGATAGCAGCGGCTGTCACCCGCCGAGCCCAGGATCATGCGGTTTCCACGGACGATGGCGGCCACCAGCGTGGTGCCCATGCCCGAGAGGTCCTCGCGGTTGTCGGCGGCGCGGAACACGCTGCCGTTGGCCAATCGGATGGCGGTCTTCAGCCGATTGGCCTCCAGCGACAGGTCTTCCTCGAAGCCGAAGGGCCAAGTCATGTCCTCGTCGCCCTCGGCGCTCTTGCGGACAAAGGAGACCATGGCGTCGACGGCCATGCGCGACGCCACCTCGCCGGCATTGTGCCCCCCCATGCCGTCGCACACTGCGTAGATGCCCAGCTTGTGGTCGACGAGAAAGCTGTCCTCGTTGAGCTTGCGCCGGCGTCCGACATCCGTCAGGCCGTAGGCCTCGATCATCCGGTCTCTCCCGGTGTGTCTTTGAGCAGGACCGCCTCAGCCCCGGTGGCGGGTCCGGCCCGGATGGTGAATAGGATAAGGACTTCGCAAAAGGGGGTCAACGACGAGTCGCTCCCCCGCCCATGGCCGACGTCATCTCGTAGACGGCGCGCTCCATCCCCACCAGCACCGCCCGAGCCACGATGCTGTGGCCGATGTTCAGCTCGCTGATCTCCGGGAGGGCGGCGATGGGGCCCACGTTCTTGTAGTTGAGGCCATGGCCGGCGTGGACCAGGAGCCCCAGCTTGCGGCCGAGGCGGGAGGCGTCGACCACCTTGCGAAGCGCGGCCTCCTGAGCCCGTTCGTCGCGGGCATCGGCATAGGCTGCGGTGTTGACCTCGATCGCCTGGGCGCCCAGCTTGTGGGACTCCTTGACCTGCTCCAGGTCGGGGTCGACGAACAAGCTCACCGCGATCCCTCCCTCGCGGAGCGTCTTCACGGTCGGCCTGAGCTGGACAGCGTTGAGCACCGCGTCCAGCCCGCCTTCGGTGGTGACCTCCTCCCGCCGCTCGGGGACCAGCGTCACCTGGTCGGGCTTCACGGTAAGGGCGATGCGCACCATCTCCTGGGTGGCCGCCATCTCCAGGTTGAGCCGCGTCTTCACCACCTGGCGCAGGATCTCCACGTCGCGGTCCTGGATGTGGCGGCGGTCGGCGCGCAAGTGGACGGTGATGCCGTCGGCACCCCCCAGCTCGGCCAGCACTGCGGCTTGGATGGGGTCGGGCTCGGCGGCTCGCCGCGCCTGGCGCACGGTGGCCACGTGGTCGACGTTGACTCCCAGTCGAGGCATTCTTCCCTTTCGTTACGCGGCGCCCGAAGTGAATTCGGTCGCCGCTACCAAGCGGGGGGCTCCCGCCCCCCCACCCCCCGACACGAAACGCGGCG
>Ga0209342_10008623_pt1 | contig 10216 bp, 21 predicted proteins | sample RifCSP16_2_FD_184023 | JGI IMG/M metagenome (GOLD analysis project Ga0209342, IMG submission 184023) | Soil microbial communities from Rifle, Colorado - Rifle CSP2_sed 16_2 (SPAdes) (version 2) | ecosystem: Environmental > Terrestrial > Deep subsurface > Rock core/Sediment | place: Rifle... | reverse complement strand
TTATCTTGAAAGTATTCCTAAGTCTAGCTAATCTTTTAATCTGGGTATTGGACATTTTTGATCCTCCCATGACATCTAAAAAATGCTTTTTACAATAAATGGAATGATGATAACCATTCTTTCGATTACAGAAAGTCAGGTTATTAAATAAATGATGACACTTGTTATCATAATACATCTTACATCATTTCTGATGATTTAGTTTTTTTTGGTGGTGCATTTGGACTTGATGACGCAGTTGATTTGGGAGTTGTAGTTGATTTGGAGGTTGTAATTATTTTTGCATCAGATTCATTAATTACCAAAGTAGGACTGATTCCCTCTTTAGTTAAAATGATCTTGGAATTGTTTTGTAAGGATGCTTGTGTAACTTCTAACTGTTTTAGCAAAACTGCATTTTCAACAAAATATGTCTTTGCAGCAGTATTAACCAATTCAATCTGTCTTGCATTTGCTTCAGCAACAGTAATTATTGCTTTAGCCTGTCCTTCAGCTTCCAATATTTGTGATTGCTTAATTCCATCGGCTTCCTTAATTCTTGCTCTGCGTAAACCATCTGCCTTTGTTTCAACAGCAGTTGCAAAATCAATTTCAGCGTCTTTTGTATTCTGTGCTTGAATAACTCGGTTCATTGTATCTTGAACATTGGTAGGTGGCTTGATTTCCTTTAATTCAGAACGAACTACGCCAATACCCCAACCCTCTGTTTGTTTTCCAATTATTGCTAGAATATCAGCATTAAGCTCATTTCTTTTAGAGTTTACATCCTTGAAAACCTTAGTGCCAATAACATTTCTTAATGTAGTTCTTGCAAGCTGAACTATCTGATCGTGATAATTATTTACACTGTATAAAGCATTTTTTAAACTTGCTTCATCATCCTTAACCTTGAAATAAATCTGAGCATCTACTTCCGCGTTTAGGTTATCAGAAGTAATGGTTTCTTGTTTTTCAACATCAACTAGCTGTTCTGTAATGTTAATCTTGTATAACTTCTGAACTATTGGAATAATCCAAGTAATACCAGATGCTTGAAACCTTGAATATTTACCTAAGGTTTCAATTGCAGCCCTATGTGTTGGCCTGATAATCTTGATACCAGATAAGAGAAATATTGCTACAATTATTGTTAAAAAAGCATACCCAACCCAACTCCAATCAAAAGCCATTCCCTCAAATGCCAAGGTTGTTTCCCCTGTTGTGTTGGTTAAAATCATTTCGTCCACTATTGGATTGTCGTATTGAAACCAATTCCAGATTGGGTTTCCCATCAAGCTTGATCCTACGATTATTATGATTGAAAATACGATAACTAAAATTCCAATTCCTACAGAGTTGCTTACATTTCCATCCCCATAATCTCCACCCTCGTCTTTCGGACGTTTTGGACGATCTGGATAATCGGAATTCCAAGGAACGTATGTAGGGGGGATATTCCAATCGTCCTCCGATCGTGCAGATCGGCCATGATTCCTGAATGACATTCAACCCATCAAGTGTAATTTAATCTGAATTAATAAAGTATTCTAAAACTTATAACTTTCCACAATACTTATAATACATTCTTTCAAGTGAAAGTAATGGTGAGGGCTAGTAGTAAATCATCGAAAATAAAATCATCAATCACCTTAGAACAAGCTCAAAGAATCGAACTAGATGAAAGAAGAAGATTTCTAGCTTACATCCAACATCAAATTTTACAAGCAGTGGTAGAACTTTATGAGTCAGGATTAGGTAAAGGTCTTGTTGCATATGGAAGAATTACAGCATATCGTGATCTTTTATATCGATTGGAAGACGTGACAGGAAAAGATTTCGGAGTGACATTTGTGGTTAAAGTAAACGAAGGTGATTAAATGGAAGAACCAAAGTTACCAGAAGAACCAAAATTACCAGACAAGCCAGTTGATACACCACCTGAAAAAACTCAAACTCAAAAGCCAATACTTGCATTATTCAAAAATAAATGGGCAAAAATAACTTTACTTGGAATGGCAGGTTTAGTTTTAATGGTTTGGGTTGCTGCTGCAATTTCAAAACCGTAGATATTATAAGTATGGACTAGCAAGGACTTACAATGAAGGGCTTTGGCAAAAAATTAATTTTTGGAATTGCCCTGATTATCAGCATTGATATTGCATTAGTTTTGATGTTCTTTTCTGAAATATCAAAAGATTTATGGATGCCTGAATTATTTTTGTTTGCAATTAAAGGCGGAATTATTTTGTGGTTAGTCTTAAATGTAAGAGAATCGAAACGCAGAAAGGAAGAAAATGCAAAGAGGAAAAACAATTGAACCGTCAATTTTTAAATAGGCATTTCTGGTCAATACTGGCATTAGCCTCAATCCCGATAGTTCTATCTGTCCAACTTTTTACAACCATTGATCCAATTAATATCATAACCTACCAAGTTCCTTTGTTAATTGGATTATTGATTGCCCAGAAAATATTTTACAGATACAGGATGGATTTATGTAAAAGATGCAATATCCAAAGGGAGTTTCATAACAAGTCAAAATATCCACAATTACATCTGGTTTGTGATAACTTTGTAAAATTTCATGAGGAGAAGTTTAGATGAATATCCAACATTATGAAGAAAAAATTGCCCAATGGGATATGTATCCCGATGACATCAAACCAACAATTTACCTACTTGGCGACTTTGGCGAGTTAGGGGAACTGATAGAAAAAATAATTGATCATTATGAAAAATTCAAAAAAATAGAAAAGCGACAGATGAAACTAGCATTGGAAATTGGAGATGTATATTGGTACATATTTCGTTTTATGAACGCATTAGGCTACAGCTATATTGAAATCATGAAAATTAAAGTAGGGATTAAAAAAAGCAAAAACCCATTGATTACATTACTAAGAGTGGTAGTCCAAGTTGGAAAAATATCAAATGATTTCAAAAAGATATTTCGTGATCATGGGGGAAGGTTAGAAAAAAGACAGGGAGAATACGCTATCAGGATTGCAAAATTAATGAGATATTTGAATTATTTCCTAGTACAGATCGGCTTTACATTTGATGAGGTGATCGAAATGAACTATGAAAAGTTAGAGTCAAGATTTCAAAGAAACAAAATAAAAGGTGCAGGAGATGGGCGGTAATGGAAAAAATTATAATGAATAAAAGAGAACTAGATAGATTCAAGCGACAAATGCTAGATTATTCAGATTTACAAAAAGGATATGCCTATGTAAAGTACAGCAAACGAACTCATAAATATCGAATCAGACTTTCCAAAAGAACCTGGTGGATCAGAAGAACGAGAAAAAAAATGGAGCTACAGGGTAGAGCAGAATGACAGAACAGATTGATAGTTGTCTAAAGTTTGGCAAAGGCTGGCATTACAAACTTGTTCAGTATGTTTGGGGAAGAAGTTATTTTAACAGTTGGGGTGATCCAAAATATCCAAGAAGAATAAGCCTATGCACATATTTTTGGTCAGTTGTATTAAGCATATTCATGTATCCAGTTTCAATAGTTTGGCATACAAGAATAGTTCAAAACCATGAAGACTTGTCTAAAGCAATTGGTATTTGGATTCTAATCTCAACTTTTGTTCAAATTATTATAGTTGTTTTAGCAGGACTGTCAGAATGGTGGTGGATAGGATTGGCAATATTCTTTGGTGGGATCGGTGCAGGTGCAGGAGTAGCTGGTATAATATTTGGCATTGAAAACTTGTATAATAGAATCAAATATTATCGAAGACAAAGATACAAAGAAGTTGTAAGAAAACCTAGAAAGCCCTCATTGATAAAGGAGTTTATCAAGGCAAAGAAAAACAAGGTCTGCCCATGTATAGAATTCATAGATGAGGATAAAAAATGAATACAGAAATCGATGGACCGCTAGCAATTTGGGGAGGCAGAATTATGTCCATCATAGGAGTCTTCGGAGTCTTCCTTCCAGTATTATTTTTCACAACAGGAATTAATTTAATTCCTGGAATTCGCGGTGATGGAATTCTAGGATTTGGTGCAATTCTTGCATCAGTATTTGGTGGGATAGGTGGAGCTTTCCTAATTAAAGCGAGAGCAGAAAAACAATGGAAAAAGAAAAGGAAAAGTGATCCATGCAAATCTGTTCAAGAAACTGGCAAACATGATTGGACAGAGAAAAGAGAATCAATAAAACACACAACCTACGGAATGGAATTCCCAGCAAAATGTAAAGCATGTGGATTAGATACAATAATGCAATTCACATTTGATGGAGAAAAGAAAAATGAAGCTTGACGCAAATCTAGCAATCTGCATTGGTTCAATAACTGCTACAATTTTAATGGTAATTATTTTCAAGATGGAGGCAGGGATATGAAACTTGGAAATTTAATTGGATTAATTATGATGACAATAGGATCAATTGGCGTGCTATATGGAATATCATTAAACGATAACAGTTCATTTGGTGTAACTATAATTGTTGGAGCTTGCACTTTTCCTATAGCACTAGCATTTTTTCACAAGACAAGGAATCCAATACTAAGTAAAGACTGGTTACAAAAGGAAATTTAAAAAATGACTGACATGTTTCTAGCTGAAATAATTGGATTTGTTTCTATGGGTGTAATAATAAGCATTGGTATTGGACTATCAGCATGGAAAGGAGAGTTTGATAAAAATCATAATCCATGTAATAAAAGTTGTTGTAATCCTGATCATTGGAACAAGGAAGATATGAATAAACTGTCACCAGAACAATATGAAACCATGAAAAAAAATGTAGAGAGGGGAAAAGTAATTGAATGAATTATACTTGATTATGGTGGCTGGATTATACTTTCTAGCATTTTCAATAATGGGATTTTCCTCAAAAAGCAGACCGAGTGCATTACCAGAGAGGTATAGAAAATGATCTTTTTTGTTATGGGGATTGGCCATCTGTCAGATGCAGAGTGTAATGAAGTTCTGGTAGATGTTTCAAGACGAGCAGTAAACATGAAAAAAGCACTAGCCTATTTACAAGTAGAAGTCAATCATCTTGAAATGATCAAGTTCCAGGTTTCACAACGGAAGGCACAACTGGCTGAAAAAGGAAAAAAAAGATGATGGATAAGACAGATTTAATCTTCATTGAAAATGTATTACAACAGTATAAACCGATTTATCAGGACGAGTTTAATGCAAAACAAAGAGTAATGGCCAAACTTAATGAGGAGATAAAGAAGTTTGAGTGACTTACCAGATGATGATTCCGATTCACTAATCCTCGGTTATTTGCTTAATGAAGATGATATTGTACCAATAGACTTTGTATGTGTTAAATGTAATCATTCATTTGAAAAACATTCAGAAGGTATCTGTAACACTGGCGTTTTCAGAAAGTGTGAATGTAAACATTTTGTTCTAAATCAAAATCAATTAAAGCAGGCAAAATATGAATTACAAACAATTGAAGACATCTTACTACAGAATTATGAGCAGGCAAAAAAGTTAGAGAGCCGACATTGAAAGTTACAAGTCATTGTCGATCAGGACATGTAATGAAACGAGATGGCGATAGCTGGAAGTGCCTTGGAAAAATTAATGGAAAAAAGAAGGTGCAAAAAGATGGAAAAAAAATATGGGAGAAAATTAATTGTCCAAACAGAAAGGGATGGAGTCGTGTTGAACCACGACTAATGGGAGGTATTTGATGCCATTACTTGAAAAAGAACTAAATGTATTTGAGGCATATACAAGAGATGTTGGACGCAATATCGCAAGGATAGATTACGATACAATGGACGCATTAAATCTTAACACAGGTACAACAATTTTGTTAAAAAGTAAAAAAGATAAAATAGCAGTAGGAAAGGCTCTACCGCTTTATCCAGCAGACGAAGGCAAAAAAATGATTAGAATTGATGGAATAATGCGAAAGAATCTAGATGTAATTGTAAAAGAATCTATAATAATTCAAAAAACCGAAACCAAACATGCCGAACAAATAACGGTAAGACCGTTAGAAGCAACCCCCCCAATTGATGAAAATTACATCGCTGAATGTCTTGAAGGCTCGCCTGTAATAAAACACTCAGCATTTTATATTCCCTATTTTGGATCAAGAATAACATTTGTAGTAGAAGACACAAAACCAGATGGTGCAGTTTCAGTCACTCCATTAACGACCAAAGTGATTATCAATGCTGAACCCATACCAAAAAAACTGTTGGAAATACAAAAGAAGATAAAAGATAAACAGAATTCCCTATTGGATAAATTAAAAGGCGAAGTCGAAAACTCCCAGAATCTTTCCGATATTTTGCAAGTCTTTAATACAATTCAATCTGAACTTACACAATACACATACTTGTATGAAACAATAAAACTCATGTATTATGATTCAAACCTAAAGCCACCAACATCAATTAACAAGACTCTCAAAGAGGCAATATCACAGTGGCAAAAAGCAAACGAGGAAAAAAAGAAAGAGGAAAAAAAATGATTGACTTTATCGTAAATAGGCTAAGAAAAATCAAGGAAACAAAAAAATTTGCAACCCAGCATAATGTCCATAACTGGTATAATCTTTTGTTGCATGGGGTAATACTAATGTTGTTTGGCGGTTTGTTAATTTCTCTTGGTTCAATAATACTACTGGATGATTTAGAGTCTAATTCTAATCTCAAAGGAACTGTGTTAATGAATTTATTATGGGGATCTGCTACAGGCTTTCCATTTCTTTTTGCTTTCATTCTAGCATTAATCTTTCTACCAAAAATAATAATGTTGGAAGTTCTAGTGTTTGAAAGAATTAACCGATACATGTTTGACCAGTGGCAAAAATTAGACATGTGGTACTTTAGAAAATATCGCAAACATTCTCCATTGACGGATGGTTACTCCAAGATAGTATCCAGGGCATCAAAATATGGTTCAAAATTAACCAAAAAACAAAAAAAAGTAATTGCAATCGGGCTTGCAATATTGCTAGTTGGCGTACAGCTAGTATTGAGATTGCCATCAATTATTGAAGAAATTACTGTAATACAAGAAACTACAGAGATTGAAAAAAATGACGAATCAAAAGTAATCAATCCAATTGAAGAAGAAAGAGAGTTAGAAATCACAATAAAGGAAGGCAAAAAGTAGTTGGCCTGTAGAGGAATTCATGATAGATACAAGGCAAAAAGACAAGGACCAAATTCCAATAAAGAGGGTTCATATGGAATTTACAGGGCAGGTATGAAACGATGTAAACCATGTGGAGTTTTTTATGACTTAAAAGATTTGGCAAGACAGAATCTCAGTCTTACAAGATGTGTCTGTTGCAGAAGACCTCTAAAATCTAGGCCAAACAATCGCAGATTTAGAGATAAGATGGAGGTAAAGGTAGTGGCATGATGAAAGATCCAGAGCAAGTTTGTCATGTTTCAAAAAGTAAAAAGCACAAATTCATTTTAGTTTGTGTAAACTGCTCGTATACAAGGGAGTTTAAAAAATGAGATGTAAAGGCATAGGTTGTAAAAATTGCAGAAAGAACAAGCTAGACAAAGCAAAGTGTTGGAAAGATTGGGGGTTGTGTGGGCAGTGTGCAGTTAAGTTGCATCCCGATCAATATAACAACAAAATCGTACAGTCATATAAGAAACGACATGAATATAACAAAATAACTTTTAAAGGGATGCAATTTTCAAAGATGGAGGAAATTAAACTTGGGCTTATTTAAAAAGAAAAAGAAAGACGCAGGAGAGCCATCGTCACTGGAAAAAATCCAAGCAGTAACAAAATCGTCAGCAGCAAGTTTGTTAATTCAACTAGAAGACATTCCTTATGAAGCTGTAAATATGATCTATACTAAAAAAATGTCAGAGTATGAAAATGCAAGAAAGAATTCACTAGATAACGGAAAAGCAGACATTTTACAAAAAGAACTTACAATAATATCACATCATATGCAAAATTCTTCCGCTACCATTTATTCATCAGTTGATGCTGAAACTGAAAGCATCTACAAATATTTCATGGATTTAGTCGGAATACCAAGAAGCGATTTACTCAACGCGGATCTTGAAAACTTAAAAAGAATGAAGAAGGCACATGAGGAATTAAAAATAGCATTTGCTGAATTAACCAAAGTCGATGAGCCTGAAACCATAAATCTGAATATAAAAATCGACATACCTGACACAAAAATTGAACCAGAAAAGAAACAGGAAGACGGAGAAGAAAACAAAAAGCATTGGCAAGGATTTAAAAAATTAATACACACAGATAAAGAAGAACAGAGTGTGGATTCAGAGATAGAAAAGCAAGCTAAACAGTTACAATCAATGACAAAAAACGATGATATAAAACAACGATTAGAAGAATTAGAAAAAGAAAAACAAGACTTCTTAAAGGCATCAGCAGAACCAGAACAGCCAAAGACATCCTTTTTCAAGAAAAGAAAAGTTGTAGAAAGTGACACTCCATTACCAGATAAGAAATTAAGAAAGAAAGAAAAAGCACTTGAAAAAGAATACCTCTGTTTAGACTGTTCTCACAACATGAAAGATCATACTAACGGATGTAAGTGTGGCTGTATGACTTCAATTGATGAAATAAAAGAACAGCATAATATAATAAAAACAAAAATGAATTTAGAAAGACTTGAACCTGATTTACCAATTGATCAATCAGATGGGTTGCATAACAAATTAACAGACGAAGAAGAAGTTGATATTGAAAAATTAATGAAACAAGTAAAAGAAACCGAATCAATGATTAAACAAAGCCCAACACCTCAACCAACATTTCAACCATTACAACCACCATCACCAACATCGCCATTAACACAAGGACAAGGATTTGGGCCACCATTAGAACCTCCCAAACAACAAATTATTCCACCACAGGTAAAAGAAATACAATGTACCTGTGATCATTATACATCAGAACATTACGAGGGAAAGTTTTGTTTACAATGTAACTGTAGTAAATTTACGCCATATCCCAATGAACAAAAGAAATAAAGAATTAATAATTTTAATCCCACTAGCTGCAATTGTAGCAGTAACAATCACTATGATGGTACTAGGAGATTCTAATCAATCAACCCCAGAAACTTTTTCAGGCGTAATGATTGAGTATAATGGAGAATGGATTGGTGGGAACTTGTTAAATGATGGTAGGATTATCCTATTACAAAATGGAACTGAAATGAATTATGAAGACTTTAAAAGAATTACAGGATTACGTCCATGAACATTTATAGAATTACAGCAATAATTTACACAGCCTTTATATTAATTGTACCAGTTATTTTAACAATAATTTTTGGCTATGATCAATCACATCTCTATATTTTAATAGCGTTAATCTTTCCGATACTTTGGTACAGGTATAGAAAAAATGTATTCAGTAATTTACATGAAAATAATTGACAGCAGTTACAATAAAGTTCTTAGAAGAAGTAATAAAGCCAAAGTTATCTGAGGATGAATACAGGGAAGTATTAAAAATGTACTACAAGAATGTTTCAAACAAACTAAAGAAGACAAATCATATTGATAGGCGTACTGGAATTGGAATGACTACCTGTGGAAAAAACTGCTGGCATAATGAAAAATGAAGTCTTTACGAGAAATAGCCGAGTCATTGTCAATAGCAGTAATAATGATCTGCGTCTTGCTTCCAATAAGGCTGTTTTTTGTAACTTACATTAACACTCACTGGCTTGGGAGTCTGGGAGTGATTTCCATAGTTTCCTTTACAATTTTATTTCTAGCAAAAAAGGATAAGCTAGGTTGGTTTGGCAGGGCATTTGTAAGACAGACCTTTAAGATAAACAAAGGAAAAAGGAAATATTTTGTTTATACAAATCTCGCTATAACGTTAATCTATTTTGGCTCAATAATTTATGGGGTTGAATTATCAAACGAACAATTCCTCATGGAAAAAATTGAGGTAAAGGAAAAACTTGGTACAGACTCAATTGAGGAGGTAATGACCAGTGAGAAGGTAGATGTAAGAGATGTTCCAAAAGCACTCTTAACGTTAGTTTACATTTTCTTCTTTCGGTTTGATATTTACGCAGTTTTGATAGGAACAATAAATGATATGACTCAAGGCTATCTACTTCATTTTTCAATTGTATTTACTGTCGAAGTCTTGGAACTGCTTGGCATACTGATCTTTTCAAGGTTCTATCTTAAAAAAGAGGACATTTCTTTTAAATAAGTCAACAGTTTATTGACATCTAGCGTTCAACCTCATTTACGCTTGTCAGTCTT
>Ga0209342_10008622_pt1 | contig 10217 bp, 10 predicted proteins | sample RifCSP16_2_FD_184023 | JGI IMG/M metagenome (GOLD analysis project Ga0209342, IMG submission 184023) | Soil microbial communities from Rifle, Colorado - Rifle CSP2_sed 16_2 (SPAdes) (version 2) | ecosystem: Environmental > Terrestrial > Deep subsurface > Rock core/Sediment | place: Rifle... | reverse complement strand
CGGAAAGCCATCGTCCCTCGGCCGCATTGCCCCAGTCATCCGCGCTGCAGGGATGCCGGATATCCTCCTCAGCTCGGCCTTCGCTTCTTCTGCCGCGCGGGCCAATCTTTATATAGCTGCTTCGACGCGCTGAAGCCATGGAATTCCTCCTCGCCGGCGTGGCGCTGGTCGGCCTCGCCGTGGGAACGTACACGGACATCCGCACGCGCGAGGTGCCGGACTGGGCGAACTTCGGGATGATACTCGCGGGACTGGGCATCCGCGCTGCGTACGCCGCTGATGCGCTGGACTTCAGCATCCTCCTCTCCGGTCTCCTCGGCCTCGGGGTGTGCTTCCTGGCAGCGAGCGCGATGTACTACGCGGGCCAGTGGGGAGGCGGGGATTCGAAGCTGCTCATGGGCATCGGCTCCCTCATGGGCATCGACCTCCCCCTGCGCTTCGTGCTCGGCTCTCTTCCCAATCTCCTGGTCTTCTGGCTGTTGCTCCTCTTCACCGGGGCGCTGTATGGCATGGCGGTCAGCGTGGTGCTCTCCCTGAAGAACCGCGACCGGCTGCTCGCCCAGCTCGCGCCCATGGTGCGGCAGAGCAGGCTGAAACTCGCGGCCGTGGTGGGATTCTCGCTCGCGCTCGCCGCGTTCGGCATCCTCGCGGACCCCTACATGCGCCTGCTCAGCTTTGCCGTCGCGGGCATCGGGGTGCTCACCATGCTGCTCTGGCTCTACGTCCGCGCGGTCGAGGTCTCGTGCATGATCAAGGACACTCCTGTTGGAAGGCTCGTCGAGGGAGACTGGATTGCCGAGGACGTCGTCGTTGACGGGAAACGGCTCTGCGGCCCGAAAGACCTGGGCATCGAGCGCAAGCAGATTGCCCTGCTGCAGGAGCTTGCCGAGCAGGGCAAGCTCGTCACCGTGCGCGTGAAGGAAGGGATTCCCTTCGTGCCGCCGTTCCTCTTCGCGTTCATCCTCACCTGGGTGTGGCCGTTGCAGCAGTTGCTCTAGATATCTTCGACTGCCGGGAATCGGCCGCATTGCGGAAGATATCCGTCATGGCTGCGAGACAAACCGGAACTCGTACGGCACTGCGACCGAGATTCGAAGCGTTCAGACCGCTCCCGCCGCAAACTTCTTAAGAGCGCTTCTCCAGAAACAGGCCATGCTGCGCGCCGTGCTCTTCGACCTCGACGACACGCTCTTCTCGAGCACCAGGCTGACGCGCAAGGCCCGCTGGGAGGCCTGCGAGGCCATGCTCCACGCGGGGTTGCCCGCGCACTCCGTGAAGGAGGCGTACCTGCGCTTGCAGGACATCGTCCATCGCACCGGCTCGAACGACGCGCGGCACTTCAACAGGCTCTGCGAGTCCTATGGCCTGAAGAGCCCGGAGATCATCGTCGCGGGGCGCATCGCCTACCACAACGCGAAATTCGCGCTGCTCTATCCCTTCCCGAAGACCGAGGAGAGCCTCCTCGCGCTTTCCAAGGCCGGGCTGAAGCTCGGCATCGTCACCAACGGGCTGGTGGAGAAGCAATGGGAGAAAATCCTCCGGCTGAAGCTCCGCCACTTCTTCGATACTGTCGTCATCTCCGGCTCTGCTCGGCCGAAAGACAAGCGGCCGCTTCTCCGCCGCGCGCTGCGCGAGCTCCATGTCCCCGCGCGCGAGGCGGCCTACGTCGGAGACAAGCTCAAGACCGACATCGCCGCCGCGAACAGCCTGGGCATGGTGAGCGTGCGCTTCATCCCCCCAGGCGACGCGCAGAAGCCCGGGAAGGGGGAGAAGCCTGCGCATACCATCAGGAGTCTCGCGGAGCTGGCTTCCCTTCTGCCCACGCGCACGCGCGAGCGATAATCTCGCTGTGGTCGAAGGGTAGCCTGGCAAGGGACTTCACCGGAGCCCATCTGATGTCCGCTGCGTCGCTTCCCGCCCGCGGCTTCACCGAGGGACTGACGAGCGCCACATAGGCCATGGAGACATTGCGGTAGCGGGGGTCGCGGTCCGGCCTGTCGAAGACGTCCAGGCGGTGCAGAGGCGCAGTGAGCCCGGTCTCCTCCGCGAGCTCCCGGGGTGCGGCCTCGTCGAAGCGTTCCCCCTTGTCAACATGGCCGCCGGGCAGGACCCATTCGCCCTTCGCGGGCTCGTTCCTGCGTTTGATGAGCAGGACGTGCAACTCCGGCCGCCGAGAGAGCACCACCAGGTCCACGGCGAGCCGCGATTGCTCGTGATTGAGCCACTCCATGGTTCTCGCTGACCTGGGGGCGATTAAAAACCTTCCGGCGGCTGAAGAAGGACAGGGCTTCGGCCGCGATGCTGAGAATACCCGGTATGCCGGCGAGATAACGCGGGACGCTGCATGGCGGCCGGGATGTGCGCCGCTACTTCTTGGCTTTGGGGATAGCCTTCTTCTTCCTGGCGGCCTTGACCACAGGAGCAGCGGGAGGGATGGGCGCCAGTGGCGCAGGGGGCATCTGGGACTCGCGGACCTTCTGGATGCCCTTGTACACCGCAGCACCGAAGAGCGCGGCGCTGACCGCAGCCGAGGCGAGCTTTGCGACCTTGTACGTTCCTTTCACCACCTTCCAGGGGAGGGATACAATGCGTCGTATCATGCTGTCTATTCGGGTTTTGAGGATTTATAAACTTTGGGCAATCCCTTAAAAACCCTTAAATACGCGGCATTCTCCCCAGGGACATGGACCTCCAGCTGGCCAAGGGCACGCGCGATTTCGCGCCGGAGGAGAAAATCCTGCGCATGCACGTGGAGTCCGCGCTGCAAGCTTCCTTCGAGGAGTTCGGCTTCAACCCGCTCGAGACCCCGGTGCTGGAGCGCTGGGAGACCCTTTCCTCGAAATACGCCGGAGGCGCGGAGATCCTGAAAGAGTCCTTCCGGCTCAAGGACCAGGGCGACCGGGAGCTCGGGCTGCGCTACGACCTCACGGTTCCGTTCTCGCGCTTCGTCGGGATGAATCCCGAGCTCAAGATGCCCTTCAAGCGCTACCAGATGGGTCCCGTGTTCCGCGACGGTCCCATCAAGCTCGGCCGGTATCGCGAGTTCTGGCAGTGCGACGTCGATGTCGTCGGGGTGAAGAGCGTGCTCGCCGACGCGGAGCTGCTCGCCGTCGCCCAGACGGTGTTCCGCAAGCTGGAGCTTCCCGTGACGCTGAAAGTCAACCACCGGAAGCTGCTCAACGGCGTGCTCGCGGCGTGCGGCGTCAGGGAGAAGCTCACCGAGACAATCCTCTGCCTGGACAAGCTGGAGAAGGTCGGGCCGGCCGAGGTGAAGAAGGAGCTGGCGGCTCTGGGCGTTTCCGGCAGCGATGCCCTGCTCCCTGCGCTCTCGCGCGAGTCCTCGAACGAGAAGACCCTCGCGAAGCTCAGGGCGCTGATGCGGGACGACGAGGGCGGGCAGGGTCTCGCTGAGGTTGAGGAGCTCCTGCGGTTCTGCTCCCTGCTGGGCGTCGAGGTCCAGCTCGAGCCTTCCCTTGCCCGCGGCCTCGCGTACTACACCGGGCCTGTGTTCGAGGCATTCCTCCGTGACAGCCAGATCACCTCTTCGGTGGCCGGAGGAGGAAGATACGACGGGATGATTGGCCAGTTCCTCGGCCGAGGGGAGCATCCTGCGACCGGCATCTCCTTCGGGCTCGAGGTCATCACCGACGCGCTCCGGCTGTCCGGAAGGAAGTTCCCGAAGAGCGTGGTGCAGGTCTACGTGATTCCCATCAAGGCGCAGGACGAGGCGCTGGCCATCCTCGCGCAACTCCGCGCGAAGGGCATCCGCGCGGACATCGAGCAGCTCTCCCGCGGCATCAGCAAGAGCCTCGAATATGCAGCCGCGATGGGCATCCCCTACGTGCTGCTCATCGGCCAGAAGGAGCTGAAGGAAGGCAAGGTGCGGTTGCGCGACATGCGCTCCGGCGAGGAGAAGCTGCTCACCGCCGACGAGGCCGCGGCCGCGCTGTCTTGAGCCGCCCGAGATAGTCCGCGGGAGAAAGCACCTCGTTGAGGTCCGCGGGCGGATGTCTGAGGACCGTCTCAGCGGATATCCTGTTCGCCTGTGCCTCCGTGAAAAGCGCATAGCCGACGCTGTAGGAGTAATCATAGAGCTCCGCGTCGTCGTTCCACAGGAGGAACCGGAGCCAGAGGCGCTTCGCCGGGGAGAGCTGCGCGTCCGGCATGACCGTGCCCAGGTCATCCTGCAGGAGGTAGAGGCCCCGGCGCTCATACCGCTGGCGCTGGCTCTTGAGGATGGCGCGCTTCCTCTCCAGGAAGTCGTCCGTCTCCTGCAGGCCGTACGCTCCTGCCATGAGGTCCACCGAGACATGGTCCGCGAACCCCTCGGTCAGCACCTCCTCCAGGGTCTGCGCTCCTGCGGGCGCAGCACGGCCGTCCTCACGCAGCGCCATCTCCACAGCGTGGGCGAGCTCATGCATCGACGTGTACGCGGTCTCGCAGTCGTTGTACATGTCCTCCGGGTAGAACAGGATGGCGTTCATGTCCGGATAGTACAGTCCCGAGGACCTGCTGCGGTCCTTGTGGTGCTGCCGCAGCGCTTCCCGCGCATCCTCCCGTGCTGCGAGCTCCTCGAGGAACTCCTCCTCCTCCGGATACCGGACATCGAGAGCCACGTTGAATCTGCGCTCCAGCAGCGGGGTGAACTCTGCGGCGTAGGCGAGGCATTTCTCCCGGTCCACGAGGATGGGAATCGTTTTCTGTTTAAAAATCAACGGACGGCTTCAGCAGGAAGCCTCCATCGGCCGCATTGTCGGGTATGTTCCGTGTTGTCTCGCAGTGATGCTGGTGATTCTGAGCAGCTCGGCCGAACTCTCGGTCTGCGACAGCGCCGCAACGCGCTCGCTACGCAATCCGGAGGCGCATCCCCTCTCGCAACGGAGATTTCTCCGCTGCGCTCTCCTCGCGCACGGAGAGCTCCAGCGTTGCGGAGCTTCCGGTGATGAGGAAAAGTTCGCCATGCGGTGAGTCTCGATAGGTGGGATGCCAGGCGAGCCTGCGCTCGAACCCTTCTGCGCTCACCTGGTAGGTCTTCTTGCCCGGCAGCGGCGGGATATTGGTGATGAGATTGCCGAAGCGGTCCACGGCGACGATCTCACCCTCTCTGCCGGAGAGGTGGAACGCGAGCCGCTCCAGCGTCTTCACGCGCTTCCCCAGCGATGAGAGCTTCCGCCCTCGCTCCAGCAGGGCAGCGGCGGGCGCGAAGACGTCGCGGCCGTGGAAGGTGCTGCTCGCCCCTTCCTGGGAGAGCTCGACAGCTTCGAGCATGCCATCCGCTTCCATCGCCGGCCACATCAGGCCGTTGTCTGGCCCGAGGAAGCGGTAATCCTTCGTCCGCGCAGCGACGCATCTCCTGTTGCCCCCCACCCCCGGGTCGACGACGCAGAGGAAGATGCTCCCCTTGGGGAAGGCGCGGAAGCTGTTCAGCAGCACCCACGCTCCTTCCCGGATGTTGTGCCTCTTCACGGCGTTGAAGAGGTCCACCACGCGCGCGTCGCTGGCGCGCGAAAAGATGACACCCTTCATCACGCCGACGTACGGGCTGTGGCCGAAATCGGTGAGCAGCACAATCATGCTCCCGCATCATTCCCGTCGCTAATAAACGTTTGCTAAAGACAGAAATATCCGCCCGGCCCACCGCACGTCATGGCCGCTTTCGACCGCATCGCCTGGCTCTACCATCCCCTGATGCGTGTCTCGGGCATGCCCCGGCGCGCGGCGGAGAAGATTCTCGCCGCAGCAGGCCCGGGCAGGGAGCGCGCCCTCGATGTCGGAGGAGGCACCGGCCTCGTCGCCGAGCGTCTCCTCGCCTCTTTCCGCAACGTCGCGGTGCTCGACCCCTCCGAGGGGATGCTCGCCCACGTCCCCGAGGGAATCTCCGTGGTGAAGGGCCGAAGCCAGGGCATCCCCTTCAAGGACAGGAGCTTCGACCTGGTGTACGCGGTGGATGCGCTGCACCACTTCACGAATGGCGTTCCCGTCGCAGAGCGTCCCGCCGCCCTGGAGCAGGCAGTCAACGAGATGCTCCGCGTCGTCCGCGATGACGGCGTCATCGTGGTCATCGAGTTCGACCCGACGACCCTTCGGGGAAGGCTTCTCCGCTTCGCGGAGAACGCGCTCGGTTTCGGCAGCCTCTTCCTGGCGCCGGAAGAACTCGCGGGACTTTTCCGCTCCCGCGGCGCAGAGGCCAGCGTGGAGCAGCTGGACGGACTGTCGTACCTGTGCCGCGCCACCCGCAAGGCTCGCGTCATGGTGTTCGGCACCTTCGATATGCTGCACGAGGGCCATCGCTTCCTCTTCCGCGAGGCGAAGAAGCACGGCACGGAGCTCGTGGTCGTCGTGGCGAGGGACCGCACCGTCGAGCGGGTGAAGGGCCGGAAGCCAGATTTTCCTGAGCAGCAGCGTCTGGCTGCCGTGCTTGCTGCCCCCGGAGTGGACAGTGCCGTCCTCGGCCATGAAGACGACCAGTTCCGGGTGCTTCAGGAGTTCAGGCCGGATGTGGTGTGCATCGGCTACGACCAGTCCGCGTTCGTCGATGAGCTCCCTGCAAGGCTGGCAGCGATAGGGCTGTTGACCCGCATCGTCCGCCTCCCTGCGTACCATCCCGAGCGGTTCAAGAGCTCCCTCCTGAAGCGGCGGGGCAGATGACCACGGCCGCAGCGCGGAGAATCCCCTGGATGCCCGCGAGACAACGCGCGACTCGCGCGGCAACGCGGCCGGATTTTGAGGACTCTCCACGTCCCCGCCGATAGATTTAAATAAGCCGAAACCCCGCGGAGCAGGCATGAGCAAGAGCCCCAGGAGAGTGAACCGCATGCTCGATGACTATCTTGCAACCCTCCCGCAGAACAAGCGGAGCGTCTCCCAGTACCTGAGCGGCTTCGTCCCCGCCAGGCCATCGTTCATCGGCGCTGCGCTCTCTCTCCCGCGGAGGGCGCTCGCGCGCGCAGGAGCGCTCCTCGGTCCGAAGCAGGAGGCTCCCCCCGGACTTGAGGGGTTGGAGGTGGTGGACCTCCCCGAGGAGCTTCCTGTGGAGCCCGCGGAGATTCCCGCGAAGCCCTCGCTCCTCTCCCGCGCCAAGCTCCGATTCTCCTCGCTCCTTGCTCGCGAGCAGCCCGCACCCTCCGGGGAAGAGGACGCCCGCGTGACCAAGCTGGTGCTGTACAAGGACCGTACCGAGAAGGAGCTGCGCTTCCTCCTCCGCCTCATGGACCAGCTGTACCCGAGAGTGTACAAGCGGGCCCGGGACGAGTTCGAGGGCAGCAAGGACTTCGAGGTCTACCGGAGCATCCGCAAGCGATACCTCGAGGAGTGAGATGCGCCTCGCGCCGCTGCTGCTCCTCCTGTTCGTGCCGTCCGTGGCGGCCTCCTCGGTGTATGATTCCTGGGTCCTCGTGGGAGAGGTCGTCACGGTCTCCGACCAGCTCGTGCACACCGCCATCGACGACTCCTGGAACAAGCTGCTGGTGCGCACGGACCAGGACAGTTTCATCATCGCCAATGGGTCGTGCTCCGCGGGGAAGTACTACAAGTACTGCTACCTCGGCGCGCGGTGGGACCTTGATGTCTACGGCGAGTACGACTACACCACCCTCAAGAAGATTCCCGAGGTCCATCTCACCATAGAGGACATCACTCCCCTGGTGAGCGCGACGGTCGCCGTGGAGCAGACCGTGCTCGCGGTCAACGGCCAGACGAAGGTCACCGTCACGGTGACGAACAGCGGAGCCTTCCTTGCGAGCACGCTCTCCTATCTGGAAGAGCTTCCCGACGGCGTGCTCCCGCTGAGCGGCACCCAGGGCGTCACCCTCGCGGGCCGCACGGTCCGGTGGGAGGGCGGCTCGCTCTCCGGCGGCGGAGGGGTGAAGAAGTTCAGCTACACCGTCAAGGCCGAGCGGCCTCTGGACTTCACGGTCGGCGGGAACCTCAGCTATGTGTACGACGAGAACACCTACGACCTCGCGGCTCCGAAGCAGAGCATCACCGCCAAGGAGACCCTGAGCGTCACCACATTCTCTCTTGCCCCTGGCTCGCCGTCCATCAACGAGGTCGCGACGCTCCAGGTGGCCCTGCACAACGGCGACCCGAGCTATGATGCCCGGGTGACGAGCTATCGTATCACCCTGCCCGAGCATGTCGTCCTGGCCGAGACCCCGAAGGTCCTGAGCATCGACAGGAACGTGCTGAGCTGGCAGGGCACCCTGGAGCCGAAGGAGAACCAGAGCTTCGAGGTCAAGGTGAAGCCCCTCCGCTCGGGAAGCTACTCCCTGACCGGGCTGCTGGAGGCGGAGGTGTACAGCGCGCTGACTTCCTCGTACCTCCGGGAGAACAGCTCCAACACCCAGACCCTCTCGGTGTCTCTCGCCGCGCTCGCTCCAAGGGTGCAGTTCATGCTCGACCGGGCCACGGTGAACGGCGCGGAGAAGACGAACGTCCGGGTGTATCTCAAGAACCCCGATGCCAAGGCGACCTACTACGACATCGCGTACGCCATCGACAGCGACCTCTTCGAGCATGAGGGCGAGACCATCCGCTTCCTCCCTCCGGACTATGAGAAGCTCCTGCTCTACCGCGAGCTGACTGCGCCGATTTCGAACCAGACGCGCGGCTACCCGGTGAAGTTCTCCGGCTCCTACCGCACGGTGAACAACGAGTTCTTCACCTTCACCACCGAGAGCACCCTCACCGTGAACCAGGAGATCTTCACGGAGATGATGGGCATCGAGCTTTCCCTCCCCGACTCCCTCGTGGAGAACGAGACCGTGGATGTGACGCTCACCCTGACGAACAAGCAGGACGACCGCTACGCGGGCGTCGAGGCGCGGGACACCATCACCGGCGCAGAGGTTGTGAGCGGCTCCACTTCGACACGCATCCCCGTGCTCTCCGAGGATGAGTCCCGGCTGGCCTACACCTACCGGCTCCTCGTCCCCCCTGGAGACGCGAGCAGCGTCCTGGTCAAGACGAAGGTGGACTTCCTGTTCAAAGACCAGCCCTTCACCCTCTATTCCGAGAAGGCTGCGGCCATCACCCGGCCGGAGGAGCAGGCGCCCCCTCCCGAGGAGCAGTCCGCTCCGCCAGTGGAGCAGGCGCCGCCGCAGCAGGAGCTCCCTCCTGACGAGCAGCCCAAGAAGGTGGGCATCATCAAGAGGATTGTCAAGGTCTTCACGGACTTCTTCTCGTGGCTCTTCTGAGCGATTCCGTCGCTGCGCCTGCTGGACAGCCACCCGGCCGCGATGCCGTACGAGTTCCGGGTTGACTCGCCGACATGCCGGAAATTCTCTGGCGGCCGATTTATTCTGCTCAGCTACCATAAGGCATAAATAGGCCGCGGGATTCCATCTGTCGGAAGCGAGGCTTCCGAGGGGGAACACATGGCTTTCGATGAGCAGGTTGAGCAGCTTGGCCGCACAGTAAACGACGCGAAGCCGCCCCGGCCGAACGGGACGAGGCGCGCGCTGCTCGGCATCACCGCTCTGGTCATGGGCGCCGCGAGCCTCGGTTATGCCCTCGCCTCTCGGGAGCCCGAGCACATCCCGGGCCAGCTCATCGTGGGCTTCGAGAACGAGGTCTCGCTCACCTCCGAGGCAGACGGCAATGTCCTCACCGGTCTCTCTGCCGTTGACGCCATCAACCGCTCTCTCGAAGGGGAGAGCTACGAGGCTCTCGCTCCCGCGAGCGCAGAATACGAGCTGGACAACATCTTCCTTCTGGATGTCGAGGATTCTGCGAACCTGCCCAGGCTGATGAGCAGGCTCTCCGCCGCGCCCGGCGTAGAATTCGTGACCTATGACATGGAGATGTCTCTCCTCGACGAGCCGAATGACCCCTTCTGGAGCAGCAGCGGCTCGTGGAAGGACAAGGACTTCTCGGGCTATGGGGACCTCTGGGGCCTCCAGCGCACCAACATCCAGGCCGCATGGGACATCACCAAGGGGAGCGACGACCTCATCATCGCTATCATCGACACGGGCATCGCGCCGCATCCGGACCTCGAGGGCAGGCTGATGACCGGCTACAACGCCATTGACGGGAGCGACAACACGCGCGACGGCCACGGCCACGGTACCCACGTCGCGGGGACAATCCTCGCGGTGCACAACAACGGCATCGGCATCGTGGGCGTCATGGACCGCGGCAGGCTCATGCCCATCAAGGTGCTGAGCGACAGCGGCTCCGGTTCCCTTTTCGGCGTCGCGCAGGGCATCATCTACGCG
>Ga0209342_10008620_pt1 | contig 10218 bp, 13 predicted proteins | sample RifCSP16_2_FD_184023 | JGI IMG/M metagenome (GOLD analysis project Ga0209342, IMG submission 184023) | Soil microbial communities from Rifle, Colorado - Rifle CSP2_sed 16_2 (SPAdes) (version 2) | ecosystem: Environmental > Terrestrial > Deep subsurface > Rock core/Sediment | place: Rifle... | reverse complement strand
GTCCCCCATGCCCTGATTCAAGATCGCACCAATCGCCGCAGCTACATTCGCGGCATCAATCGCAACCTGCATGGCCTCGTAATCTTTGCTTCCCTCTTTTGCCAAGGACTGAAGGCTTTTAAGTCCTGTGGCAACGTTATTGGCAGCGCCCTCCAATTTGATGCCTAGGAGTTGCTGTTTCATCCCTGCCAGCGCCTTCTGATACCCAGCAAGAATCTTGGGATCAAATGCCTTTGAGTTGGCGGCTTGCAGCTTTTGGAGGTAGCCGATATGCGACTGCACGGCAGCTATGGCTCGCTCTTGCTGAGCATAAGGACTGCGGCTGTCATCGAACTGCTCAACAGCACTAGCGGCCTTTTGAGCAACGGCAAGGTCATTAAGGGCTTTCGCATATTGGTCTACTGACGTGGACGCAGCAGCGTATGCAGCAGCCGCTTCTTTCGTGTTTCCAAGAAGTTTGGCTTGGTCAGCAAGCGTCGCTTTCAGTCCCGCAGCCTCAGACACGCCGCGCTCCTTGCCTGCAACTGAACCCGGCACCAGAGACGCGGCTTGCCCACCAATGGCGTCAGCCTTGGCCTGAGCATGTGAGCCTACGCTGTTGACGGCCTTTAGAGCTTCAGCCTGCTTCTTGAGTGCTTCGTAATTGTCTTTTACGGCCTGAGTCGCTTTCTCCTGAGCAATGAGGCCATTGATCTGCGTCCTCATCTGTTCTGCCATTGCGGCAGACGTACCTTTGTACGTAGTGGCAAGCTCTGTGTTGAACTTGATGAGAAGTTTCTGGCCCTCGGTCAGCTTGTCTACATTTCCACCACTAGCCTTCATCTCCGCATTGAGTAGCGTTTGTGCATCCATCTTCTCCTTAATGGACTGAACTAGCTTCTGGTATGCGGATAAAGTCGTAATGTGCTTTTTAAGACCAGCATCCAGCTTCGCAGCAGCAGCAAGCGCCTCTTGGTCACGAGCAATAGCATCAGCGTTGTCAGGCAGCCCCGAAGCCTTCTGTGCATCGTTCTTGGCTTTGATACTCTCGCGCAACTTCTGAACACGGGTCTTCCCGTAATCCTTGGCTTGGGAGATTAGATCATCTTCCATCTTGTCCAAGTCGCCCTTTGCCTTGGCAAACATGTCCAAAGGATTGTTGTTTACCGTATCCACGAGCTTGAGCCACGCGGACTCAATGCCACCCATGATGCCGCCCGTATTGCTTCCCTCGTGGTAAGCCTCCTTCAGTTGCGGAATAAGCATGGATTGGAACGTATTAGCAAGCTGAGATGTAGCGTCGTTTACTGAGTCAACTTGACCTTGCAACCCGCTAATGTTGTTTTTAAGTGCTTCAATCTCTTTTTTTGCTTCGATGATCTCTGCGGTATCAAAGGTGAACTTGATGCCTTTAGCAGACATCCATGCCGTAGCGGTTTCACGGTCTTTCTGCAACTTGGCGAGATCATCTATGAGACCAGCAAGTTTCGTCTTGTATGTGCCAATTTGGTCAATAACCTGACCCATACTTGCTTGCGCCTCTTGCGCAGACTGCACGGATTCCTTGAATCCAGTGGTCTTAGTCAGTGGGTCAGTGCTTGCGAACGATCCAAGAGCCGTCTTGAGGTTGTCAGCAGTGCTTGATGCAATCGCAGACGTATCTTTCATCTGGTCGGTGAGTGCCTTGAAGGACTCTCTCATCCGATCAACTTTTGTCACTGACTGATAGATTGCATATCCGATGGCACCAATGGCGATGATTGCAAGCCCAATTGGGCCACCGACAAGAGCCATAGCCGCACTCAGGCCGCGTGCCGAAACACTGGCCACCGTCATGGACACCGAAAGTGCCCGAGTCTCAATGGAGTACACGCCAAAAAGTGCTGCCTGCTGCGCAACTGCTGCGCCAAGCTTTGTCAGCCCACCAGCAATAAGCCTTGTGGTAATGATGATAACAAGAGCCTCAATCGCCTTCACTAGAAGCCCGATGTGTTCAATCAACAAGGACACGAACCCAATGATGTTCTTGAACCCATCGCCCATCCCCTTGACGATGCCCTTGATGGCCGTCTGCACATCGGCTTGGTTCAGTGTCTCAACAAGGTCGTGGATAGCTTCGGTGAACGGCTCAGCGAACCCACTCTGCGTCTTGAGCAGCGTCATGGTCGAGTGCAGGCGCTGAAGCTCCGCGTTTATACCCTGCGCTGCATCGACAGCCGCTGGGCCGTACTTGTCGTGCAAGAGTGCAGTAAACCGCTGGAAGAACTCTTCGGCGGGGATGCCGCCCTGAGCCAGCATCGAGCTCATGGACTTGCCCGTTCCCTCAAACGACTCCTTCACCAGTTCCATCACGTTCGGCATGGAGTTGGAGATAGCGCGAAGGTCACGCATCTGAATCTTGCCCAACGAGAAACCCTGATCCAACTGAATCAGAACTCGGCGTACTTCATCAGCAGGGGCATGTAGTACGGTGAATGCCTCTGAGAGGCCCGTGAAGCCCTTGTGGAGGTCTGCGGTACTCAATCCGGCACCGTAGGCGCTCGCAGCCAACCGGGAGAACCCAGCGGCGGATTCCTCAAGGTTCAGTCCGAGCTTCATGGAAATGTCAGTGACAAACTGGAACTCTTGTTTGGCGTTCGCCATACCACCTGATACGGCAGACAGAGTGAAGAGGATTTGCTGCATCTTAACCTGAGCCTCGCCCAAGCTCTTGCTGAACTCTGCGATAGCACCGACAGCCGCAAAGGCGATCAAGCCTCCGAAGGCGTGCTTGAAGACGTTACCAAGGCCCATGACAGCGCCACGGAGCGCTCCGACTTCTGCCGTTGTCTTTGTGGCACTAACAGCGATCTTGTTCATCGCCCCAGTACCTGATGTTTCGACTGCGCCGAAAGCCGCCTGAGCATCGCGTTTCATCTGTGCAAGTTGGGCAGAACTATTCGGCCCACTAACCCCAAGCAGCCCGTTGAAGTCTCGCTGTGCATTGGTTGCGTGTTGTGAGCGTGCCTCAGCCACGATTGCCGCAGCATTGGCATTGGCTACACGCTTCGCAGATGCGGCGGCACTATTCTGCGCAGCGATCAACTCAGAATATGCAGCGGAACTACGCTTGACCGCAGATGCGTTGTCCATAATCTCTGCGGTGACGGTTGCCTCGACGTTCGCCAACTGCCTCGCCGTTATGATGCCCTGAGAACGCAGAAGGTTTGCCGACTCAAGCACCTGAATCTGCTTGCCTGTGACGCTCAACTGCTCCTGAACCCGATTCCCAACGATTTTGGTCGCATCAGCCACTTGCATGATGACGCGTGCAGCGGATTGCTCAATCGCTGAAAGCTCCGCAAATGCGGAGTTCATCACAAGAATCTGCTCTCTGGTCTTGGCGAACGCCTGATTGGCTGCATTCGTCGCAGCGATCATCTTCTGAAGTGAGGCCAGTGCGCGACTGGCACCCTCTTCCATCTTGTCCAAGCCGCTGGAATCTGCGCCTACCTTGATGTTCTTGCTGGATGTTCCAACCTTGACCGCCGCTGCTGTCAGCTTATCCAACTTGGCGTTTGCAACGTCAATCTGGCTAGAGTCAACTGAGAAACCAAGTTCAGCAATGTCCATGCGGCTATTTCCTCAGTAGAACACTTGTCGGTGGCGGCGCTTCTTCTTTCTCACTATCTGAGTCAGCGGCTTTCAGGAAGGCAGAGTCCATCGCCAATATCATGCGTACCTCTTCCTCAGATACATCAATGTTCAGTAGTTCCTTCCATGCCTTGATTGCCTCCCATGTGATAGGTAGACCTCCTGACATCCCTGCGCCACGTCGATTGGATAACTCAAAGAACCAACCAATGACATGCTCAACACAGGCTGGAAGTTCGGGCTGTGGCTTTACCTTATCACTCTGCCCGAACCTCTCGAACATCTCCGTCTTTGTCTCACCAGCCCGACGAACCTCTGATGAAGCGCCGCCCATGTGCCATTCGACAACATAGGCGACGTATTCAGAGCACCGCTCCGTCAGGCTTTGAAAAAACTAGCCTCGTCACCCAACGCCTCGTCCACTTGATCCCGAATCCAATCCAGCTTCAGAACCTTGCGGGCGTTATCAGGATTCAGCTCCGGCTTCTCACCGTTGAACTGCGCGTCGCCGTTCCATTCCCACTTGTCGATACAAGCGATAAGGATGTCCGTGCGGTTTGCTTCGGCCTTCTCTGCCGTGATCTTCATGCCACGCTGACGCAGAGTTTCATTCGTGAAGCGGCGCTGCACAGCCTTGATTGACGGATCGGACATGGGCTTAACCCAAATGACCAGACCAATTGGTTCCTGAGTCGCTGGATGTCGAATGTCAACACGCGACGTTGTTGCGGTGATGCCTGAAATATCCATGATTGTCTCCAACAAGTTTGTCTCCCAAGTAAAAGGCCACCGGCCAGCGTGGGGAGACACCACGTTTTCGCGCTAGGAGTCGCTAGGCCGGTGGTTAACGGAAAACCAAATACGTCCATTTGGACGCTTTTGGCTTAATGGATTACGGCGCCGGATACACGCGCTCGTACTCGTTCACGCCCATCATGTAATCGTTGATGGCGAACGACTCCGGCCCACCATTCGGGTGACTCGGGCCACCCAGCGGGCCCCGCAAGTAATCGGTCACGCCGTTTGCAAAGGCGATCTTGATGACGTAGTTGTCCTGAGAGGTCGGGTCGGCGGCAGCGAGCATGGCAAGCTGCCCAGCATCGCCAGCAGCATCAGCACACTGAATGGAGACAGAGCCGCCATCGGTGTTGCCCTTCGCCTTCAGGATGATGCTGCGATCCATCGTCGGGTAGCTGACCATGTTGGTCTTGAAACCGTACTCGCCAATGTTGCCGACATTGGCAATGTTGATGTAAGTAAGGGAGTCGAAGCCGGGCGAAAGACCCGCCATATCGGCGTTCTGCGCTGTGCTGGAAATACCAAACGTCGCGCCTACAAGGGTATACGGTGCCTGTGCCATGATGCGTTACCTCTTTGTGTGTGTTGCCACATTGCGCGGCGGATTGTAAGTACCTAACAACTCTCTGGTGAAACCACCAAGACTTACCACTTTCCCGGCCAGTCTTGGATAAACCTTTCCCCAAGTATGGCGGAAACCTTCAGCTTGCTTCCATGCGTAATTGTTATACACATGCGGCGCGCTGTCCATGCCGACCCCAGCAAGTACAACTTGTTGACAATCAAGACGTTCCAATGCGTACTTGACTGCATACAGGCCGCTTGACCCGCTACGATGCCCATCGTCTGATTTAGCTTCAGGCCAAACGTAATCGAATACTTCATCCACGCCGGGGATTTGAACAAAGCTGACGAAATAAGCCTGTTTCTTCTTGGCGTAGATAGCTGGGTGAAGGCTGACGTGAATATCAACTGGGCCAAACAATTCGGCAGCTCGGTTGACGCCAATTACTTTGTCGAAGTCGGAGCGTTCTATTTGGTCAAGTTCCGCCCTGACGTATTTACCGCATCCGATGACTAATGCCTTCATGCGTATAACCCACTGAACTTGGGAATATCCCAAGGGCGCGGCTTTCCGTGAAAGCAGATGACATCCGCACGGTCAGGGACGCCATGAAGGCAGTGACGCTTGTAACTGACGATATTCGTACCCCAGCGTCCAGCGTCAGGAAGTAATGGCTCTAGGAAGCCCTGATCGCCCCACGCTTGGGGTGTTGTGCACCGTGCCATGTGGCTGTCAGGGTTTTGCATCCAAATGCCGTACAGGCGCTTACGTTCGGCCTCAGTGGCATAGACAAGGCCAGAGCCGATATGACCGGGGCGTGTAAAGTCATTGAGCACCGTCGTCACCGTTGGCATCTCGGGCATCCGAAGCACCACGGTATCCAAGTCAAGGAGCAGCACGTCGCCGTGAATTAGGTCAGTGTCATACGCAGCCATCTTGCACCACCATCCCGGCCACTGCCATTTAGGCGTCACCGTAGGAGCGTCTGGCACATGCTCTGCGGTGATGCAAACAAGACCGGGAACCTGCCTAGCAAGCGCCTGAACGTGCTTGTGGGTGAAGTCGCCACCAGAGACAAAGGCGCAGACGGGAGTCATCTTGGCTCCCACGTGAATATCTGATCCTTGCCCCTTCCGTTCGGACAAATCTCAGCAACCATCTTGGCACCCCATGACTCAAGCAAGCGCTTGCACCCGTTGTCGGGGACGCCGTAGCGACGATTCAGTCCGTTTTCCTCAAGGATGATGACTGGCTGAAACTTGCGGATGGTCAGCTCACCACCTTTCAGCGCAAGAAACTCCATCCCCTCTACGTCCATCTTGATGAAGTCAGGAGAAAGGTGCAGCGAGTCGAGCGTGATGACCTCTACAGAGTCACCCTTGACACAGTACCTTTGTCCCGTGTTCTGCATGCCGTCGTGCATGTCACAGAATCCGGGCTTGCTGCCTAACGCAGCCTTGATGACGGTTGCGCCAGTGATCTGATCGGCAAGTTCGCTTGGCTCAATAGCCACTACATCACGGAAACTCTCAGACAACTGCCGCGTCACAATGCCTCTGTGTGCGCCACAGTCGATGGCTTGGTTAAACCGTGTGCAGAACCCCATCGCACGCTCCATCGTGGCTTGCTGGTGATTGTCGGGGAGGTCAGCAAGCATCAGCGCACCACCCGCCAGTCAATGCGGACCGGGACAAGCATGGCGGCAAGACGATCATCCTTCACCGGGCCACGGATGCTCGGCGTGTCAGTGACATAGGCAGTCCCGAACGTGCTTCGCTTAGTAAACGCGTCTCTTACGTCCTCTGCCATGTCCAGGATGCCCTCAATTCCTTCACCTTCACGGCTATAAACCATGATGTTGTGAGTTCCGGTCTCAGTGAAGTCAGCACCTACTTCCATACCCAAGTCAGTTGCGCTGCTCATCACAGATGAAACAAGTAGCCAAATACCTGACTTCGGCGGTACAAAATCAATGCCGATGTACCCAATCGGTATAGCTGGGCTGTAGGTTTGAGCGAAAGCCTCTAGTTTTGCTGAGAATCCGTTGTAAATGTCTGCTGTTATGCTCACGCGATGGCTCCTTTAGCGCGGTTTACGCCTTGTGACACATATTTTAGCCAGTCGCGTGTGCCGAAGCTCACAAACAAGTTCTTGTTGTCTTGGATGTTCGCATATTGCGCTGTCCAACCAACGTAAAGCGTCGTTGACAAGTCCCAAGAGGCGATCTTTGCTGGAACAACGCTAGGATCACCAATGGGGTCATGCCAGTTGAAGCCGGTGGCCGTAAGTGTTGGGCCTTCGCTTGGGCCTGATGGCATGGAGCCATAGCCTACGTTCTGGCTTGCTTGAAGGAACCCGCTATAGACCGGCATACGGCCTTCTGGCTTGGATACATTGGCAGCGAAGGCGGTTTCGGTAGAGGCGTACCGTGCAACAAAGACCATGCGGGCCTTTGCTTTGGTAGTCCATGCCGCTACTTGTGACCCGAAGTCCGCCACGTCACGCCCTCACCGTAACCTGCCAAACAACCGCAGCCCCCGCCGCAGGGCTACGGATGATCTTCACGACGCTGTACTGCGAGCCGTCGATAGTCACGCGGTCTGTGAGCTTCGGGATGAGCGTGTCAGCGGGGATAGTCACGACAAGATCAGTCACTTGCACCATGGTATCGGCCAAGTCCTGAGCATTCGTACCTCGCGCTACACCGTTGAAGGGTTGCGGAGTGTACGTGGGCGGGCCGGGTGAGTACACGGGGCCGGAGCCTGCCGCGTAGGCGTCAAGCGTCATCGTGCCCTGCTTGTAGTCTGTCAGCAGTTGCTTGGCGATGCCCTGCATCTGTGAGTAGAAGTCAGGCATGTTCAGTCTTGATCGACAGTGCCCGAGAAATGGCCTTTGACGCGATCAAAGTACGACGGCTGTGTATCTTGGCTCTCGGGCGTAGGATCGTTCTGTGAGTCCTCTACGGGCGTCTCAGGTGCCTTCACTGGCACACGGACGGTCGGCACAGGTTTGACGGGAGCAGTGGCGGCGGATTTGACGCGGAAGGCGAAACCTTTGCCCTTGCGGATGTATTCGTTTGACATCGTGTTGCCTCCGTTACCGTATGACGTTCATCGCAACAATGCCACCAACGCCGGTAAGAACTGGCGCAATGATGGCGTCGATTTCGGGGAAGATGGGCACAGTGGGAGAAACATCCAACTGTCCGGGGGTGTCATTAGTGGCGTTCTTGTAGGTCAAACTCTGACCGTAGGAAACCTTCACGGCCTGATAGACCTCTACCGAAGTAGGCAGGCGGTCAGCAGCAGGGTTGTAGTCAGGAAGAAGGCTTCCGGGATTCTGACCTTCACGGATTGCCGCTTCAATCGTGGCGTTAACGACTTCCAGTGGGATGCTAGACGGGTCAATGTCGTTGCCGTCATAGTCAGCCGCGTCTACACGCGGCCACTCTTGGTCTTGGGCGCGTCCCCCGGCCCGTGAGCCGGAGAACATGCTTTTCCATCGTCCTGTGCCAAGGCGCGAGCGATAGCGCAAGTCAATGTATTGCGACGCACGAACGAGTGCCGATGGTTGGTCGGCAATCGCACTCCATTCAGGAGTCTGCCCGCGTGCAGCGAAGTAGCTGTCCGCGTCAGTCGTGGTCGCATACGGGGTCATAGATCAGGTGGACAGTGCGAAAGCAATGTCTTGCTTGCGCTTGAAGTTGACGCCAGCCACCCGGAAGATACCGGGGACTTCCCAACGCAGCGGGCCAGCCTGATACACGGGCAGGAAACGATGCGGCATCGGGATGTACAAGGCAATCACGTCCGGGGAGCGACGGTAGGCGATGTACAGGGACTTGCTGGAACTGTTGGTCAGCCCAACAACACCCGTGATGCGCAGCGACGGATACTTCCGACGCAGGTAGTCAATGGCGGTCATGCTGCTGTTCGCAAAGAACGTGGTGTCGGCAATGTCGAACTGCGCGTCATCCATGACGATGGTGTCGGCAGTCGGGACGTTACCAGCGCCGGTCTTCTTCACCAGCCCAACAAGGTCAAGAGCGATCTGGTTGGCGGTGGTCGTACCAGCAACCCACTTGGTGATGGTGCTACCCAAAGGCGTTGCGGTGGAGGCGGAAACACCCTTCAGACCAGTGAAGCCCTTGGCGGCATCGCCGTTGAACGCGATGTCCTCGATCTTCACTTCATAGGCGCGACGTGCGGCATACGCCTTCTCTTCAGCAAGGTTGAAGCCACCAAGCCGCGAGGCGTTGATTTCCTCAAGGCCGTATCCGTAGCCAATACCACCCATGTAAGCCTGCTGGACAGTCGCATCCAAGCCAGCATCAGCCATCGGCACGTCATCGGCGTTGCCGTTGATGTAGCCCGCCTGACCCTGATGATTCGCAGAGACGAAGGTGGTCGAAGGTGCCCACGGGTTGCCAGCGGTAATCACCGGCAAGAACTGCGGGTACAGGATGCCAGAAGTCACACTTTCGTTGACAACTCGCTCAATCCGGGTCGTTTGACCCTGAAGGTAGGTTTCGACGGCAGTTGCGTCATTCAGATTGATAGGCATGTGACTCTCCTTATGCCGCAACGGCGTTGGTGCTGTTCAACAGAAGCTTGAACAACGCGCCAGACGAAGCACTGGTTTCGGCGTAGCCGTCCAGCTTGAAGTTGCTCGCAGTGGTGGCAACGTATTTATTGTATACGCCAGCGGCAGTACACATGATCGGGTCACCAGCAGCGATGGTGCCACCAGCAGTCAGCCAGATCGCGCCGAAGTCCATGACTCGGGCATCGTCGTACTGATTGAACTGCGACTTGGGCGATTCGGCAACGGTGATGCCGATGAAGTTGCCCGCAGCAAGGCCAGCCGTGCAGCCGTGGTCATTGGTGCCCTGCTTGACCGGCAAGCCAAAGGCAATACCAGCGGAGTCCTCAACCGTGCGGCTGAGAAGGTTTGCGGCGCTCATGTCCGCGATGCCGCCAGCTACGCCGACATCAGTGAGAATGGTATCAGCCATTGGTGTTCTCCTTGTTCTTCCAAGCGTTCGAGATACGCTCGTCGTAAGCGGTCTGCGAATCTACAACTTCATGCTTCTTGCCGTCGGCAAGCTGCTTGCGAACCGGATCAGCCTTGTTGGCATCTTCGGCAAGAATGTCAAAGCGCGCATCAACATACGCCTCCGACTTGTCTTTGATCGCCTCATCACCCAACACAGCCACGACAGCAGCCTTGCGGATGTCGGCGGG
>Ga0209342_10008619_pt1 | contig 10219 bp, 11 predicted proteins | sample RifCSP16_2_FD_184023 | JGI IMG/M metagenome (GOLD analysis project Ga0209342, IMG submission 184023) | Soil microbial communities from Rifle, Colorado - Rifle CSP2_sed 16_2 (SPAdes) (version 2) | ecosystem: Environmental > Terrestrial > Deep subsurface > Rock core/Sediment | place: Rifle... | reverse complement strand
ACGTTCACCGGCGAGGTCAGGGGGTTCACGCCGAGCTCGCCGTAGCCGCGCATCACGACCGGCCGGATGTAGCAGGCGTTCAGGTCGTTCGCCCGGATGACCTCCTTCGTGGCGTCGGTGATCGCCTCGAGCGAGTACGGGATGTCCATGTGGTACAGCTTCGCCGAGCGGAACAGGCGCTTCAGGTGCTCGTGCAGGTGCCAGACGGCCGCCCCGCGCGAGGTCTCGTACGCGCGGATCCCCTCGAAGACCCCGGTGCCGTAGTGCACGGCGTGGGAGAGCACGTGGATCTTGGCGTCGTGCCAGTCCACGAGCTCGCCATCCATCCAGATCTTCTCGACCTCGGTGAGCGGCATCGCGGGGTCCTCCTGTCCGGCGTCGGGCCCGGGCCTCCGGGGTGCGGACAGGATAGCGGCTGGTCAGGCCCCCCGTTCGGGCAGGTCGTAGGCGCGCCAGGTCGTCGCGATGCTGAACCGCTGCACGTCCGAGAGCGACCCCAGCCGCTCCTCGGCCCACGGACGGATCTCGGCCACGGCTCGCAGGCGGACACCCTCGGGGACCGGCCACGTCCACGAATAGCGGTTCTCCTCGATGCCGCGCATGAACTCCTCGAGCGGCTCCTCGAAGGACTCGTATGCCTGAGGGAGGATGCGCAGGCTCGCGCCGTGCCGCTCGAGCTCGGCGTCGAGCTCGTCGAACGCCGACCAGTCCAGCCCAACCGGCGTTGTGTCGAAGCCCGAGAGCTCCTCGAAACGCCGACGGATGTCCTCGTGCGCCCCGCCGTAGGAGCCGAGGTTCGCCACGAACACGCCGCCCGGCCGCACGGTGCGGACCACCTCGGCCACCAGCGCCCGCCAGGCCGGGATCAGGTGGAGCACCCACCGCAGGTACGCGGCGTCGAACGCGTCGTCGGCGAACGGCATCGCCGTTGCGTCGCCGAGCGCCAGCGGGAACGGCGGGCTCCCGCCGGCCTTCTCGACGAGCTTGCCGAGCATCGGGCCCGACGGGTCGAGCCCGATGAGCTCGATCCCGGCCTCGCGGAGCGGGAGCGCCAGCAGGCCGGTCCCGATGCCGACCTCGAGCGTCCGCCCTCGCCCGCTGAGCTCACCCACGAGCAGCTCGATCGTGCGCGCCATCGCCTCGGGCGCGATCGCCCGCGAGGCGTCGTAGAACTCCGCCGCACGGTCGAACCGGACCGAGCCGCTCATGACACGTGAACCACGTCAACCAGCTCGCCCGCGGCGCGCGCGAGCCGCCCGTCCCGCGTCAGGAGCGGCGCGCTCAGCGATTCGGCGAGGGCGACGTACAGCGGGCGGTACAGGGACAGGCTCGCCCCCATCCTCAGGGCGCGCGTCACGAACCGCAGATGCGAGTATCGGTTGATCGGAAGGTCGCGAAGATCGGTGACCGCCTGCTCGGCGCGCTCGAGGCTCAGCGCTCCGCGCAGGATGTGTCGCCGCAGCGCGTGGCCGACCTCCGCGTCGATCAGGTACGGGGCGTGAAGGTCCCCATCGAACTCCAGCACATGGGTCGAGATCGCGGTCGAGAACGGGGTGGTGTCGAGGATCAGGTCGACCGCGACGGAGGCGTCGAGGACGATCAACCTGCGTCGCGGATCGAGCGAACGGCGGTGGCGCTGTCCTCAGCAGGGTGCACCGACCCCGCCGCCTTGATCCGCGCGAAGACCTGCTCGAGCGTCGGCCGCCTCGCGGTCCGCTCGATCTCCTGCAGGAGGTAGTCGGAGAGCGACATCCCCGCTTCGGCGGCTCGTACCTTCAGGATCTTGTGCACGTCATCAGGCACGTTCCGGATCTGGATCATCTTCATGTGTGGCACATTACTGCATGTGCTAAAGCATGCGTCAAGACTTCGGGATGTCCTTGGCCGGGTCCACGAACGGCAACGGTGCCACGGTTACCGGGACGCGCCCCCGGGGGGTCTCTGCCTCGAACGCCGAGCCCGGCTCCTCCCAGCGGATCGGCACCCACGCGTACCCGACGTTCCTCTCCAGGCGCGGCGACCACGCCCCAGCGGTGATCCAGCCGAGGCGCGCGTCCCCCTTGACCAGCGGCCAGAAGTCGTTCAGGGCGCCCTCGTCGGTCATCGGATCGCCGCCGATCTCGACGCCGACGAGCTTGCGATCGAGCAGGTCGCCGTCGCGGATCTCCTGGAGGCGCTGGCGCCCGATGAAGTCGGCCTCCTGGTCCCACTCGACGTACTTCTCCAGGCCGGTGACGTGCAGCGGCGTGTCCTGCAGGCTGATGTCCGACCCGTAGTTGAAGATCCCCGCCTCGATCCGCCGGGCCTCGCTGGGCGCGATCACCCGGATCCCGTACGGCTCGCCCGCCTGGAACACGCGCTCGAACAGCTCGTCCCCGCGGCTCGAGTCCTGCAGGTAGACCTCGTAGCCCACCTCGCCGGTCCACCCGGTCCGGCTGATCACGACCGGGATCCCGTCCACCTCTGCCTCGGCGCAGAAGTAGTAGCGCAGGTCGGCCACCGCGCCGCCGAACAGGCCGCGGATCACGTCCTTGGAGCTCGGGCCCTGGATCTGCATCGGTGCCACGTCCGCCTCGAAGATCGCGGCGTCCATCCCGTTCCCACCCGCCACGCCCGCCACGTACAGCAGCGCATCCGAGTCCGCGAGAGCCAGCCAGAACCGGTTCTCGTCGAGCCGCAGCAGTACCGGGTCGTTCACGATCCCGCCCCACGGCGCGGTGAGCAGCACGTACCGGGCCTGCATCACCTGGACCTTCGTGAGATCCCGGCATGTGATCAGGTTCACGAGGTCGAACGCGTCGGGCCCGCGCACCTCAACACAGCGCTCCACCGAGACGTCCCACAGCGTCACGCCGGTGCGCAGCGCCTCGTACTCGGCGACGGGGTCCTCGTACATCGTGGGCAGGAGCATGTGGTTGTACAGGCCCCAGCTCTTGCATCCGTGGCGTTTGGTCGCCTCGAAGTACGGCGACTTGCGGTACCAGGGCTGGATGTAGAACGTGAAGGTCTCGGCCGCCATCGAACGCTCCCTCGTGTCGGTCGCGCGGGATGGTCATCCCTCTGGGTCGATGTTCTGATTGTTCCGGAAGACGTTCGCCGCGTCATACCTGCGCTTCAGGTCGATCAGGCGCGCGTAGTGCTCCTCGCCGTACGCGGCCCGGACTCGATCCTGGCCCTCCTCGCTCAGGTAGTTCACATAGACGGACCGGGTCGAGTAGGGCTGCATCGCCTCCCAGAAGTCGCGTGTCCACTCGATGTGCCGCTCGGTACCGGCGGGGTCCGACCAGCTCGCGGCGATGACGAGGTCGAACTCGGCTTCGCGGTGCCCGAAAGCGGTCGCGTCGGCCGCCACGCGTCCGACCGCGCCGCCGAGCTGTTCGATGAACGCCATCGGCTTCGGGGACGGGACGCGCTCGTAGAACGCGATCATGGTGTCGACGGCATCGTCGCTCAGGCCGCGCAGGTTGCTGGACTTCCAATAGTTCTGGATGCCGTAGGGGAAGTCCTCATCGAATGCCTGCTGGACCTCGCAGTAGCTCATCGGCTGGATCAGGTCATCGACCGGTCGCCCGAACTCGCGCACGGGGCGAAGGACCGCCTCCCCTTCATCCGGCGCACCGCCGTAGAAGACGAACAGGAAGACGCCGGGCTCGCCGTCCGGCAGCGTACCGAGGACGAAGTCCGCCATGACCTCGTCCGGTGCGGTCTCCGTGTACTCCCTGAAGAACTCGAAGGCGTCTTTCGCCGCCGAGAAGGGATGCAACACCGCACCGGCGAGGACCTGTCCGACGGGATGCAGCCGGTACTCGAAGGAGGTGACGATCCCGAAGTTGCCGCCCCCACCGCGCAGTCCCCAGAACAGGTCGGTGTTCTCGGTCTCGCTCGCGGTCAGGAACCGCCCGTCGGCGGTGACGACGTCGGCCGAGAGCAGGTTGTCGCACGTGAGGCCGTGCTTGCGTTGGAGCCAGCCGATCCCGCCGCCGAGCGTGAGTCCGGCGATGCCGGTCGTCGAGACGGCGCCGCCGGTGGTCGCGAGCCCGAAGGCCTGCGTCTCGCGGTCGAACTCGCCCCACGTGAGACCGGCCTGCGCACGGGCGACGCGGTTCACGGGGTCGACGCGCATGCCCTTCATCGCCGACAGGTCGATGACGATACCGTCGTCGCAGATCGCCTTGCCGGCGACGTTGTGCCCGCCACCGCGCACGGCGATCGGCAGGTCGTGGGCGAGCCCGGATCGTAGAGCGGCGATCACGTCGGCGACCCCCATGCATCGCGCGATCACTGCCGGGCGCTTGTCGATCATCGCGTTATGGACCCTGCGGGCGGTCTCGTAGTCCGCGTCGGCCGGGCCGATCACCGGACCGCGCAACTCGCTCCGCAACCCCTCGAGTACGGACTCGTCCAGAACGGGCGTCATGTCGATCCTCCCTCGCTTGGCATCGCTCAGCGCACGTGCGCGCGGAGTGCCCGGAGCGCGAGAGCAAGTGCGACGGCGACGAGTAGGCCCGCAGTTGCGACGGCGAGCATGATCTCGTCCGCGTCCCATCCCGAGAGCGTGAGCGCCCGCAGGCCGCCGAACACGTACGTCAGCGGATTGAGCCTGGCTGCGGTCGCGAGCCACCCGGACATCGCCTCGATCGGCGCGAACGACGTCGTGAGCAGGAAGAGCGGGAACATGAACTCGGCCAGGGACCTCGAGGCCGCCGGGTTGCCGGTCCGGAGCGCGATCGCGAACCCCAGCGCCTCGAACGCGAGCCCGAACAGCGAGGAGATCAGGACCATGACGACGGCTCCAAGCACACCGGTGGCGATCTCGGTCCCCGTCGCCATGGCGATCGAGGCGGTGAGCAGGCCTTGCACGAAGATCCGAACGAGATCTGCCCCCATGGGTCCCAGGAGCAACGCCGAGCGGCTCACCGGCGTAACGAGCAGCTTGTCGAAGTACCCGCTCTCGATGTCCGAGGCCATGTAGAGCCCCGCGCTGCCACCCACGACGGCGAACACGATCGCCAACGGCAGGAAGAAGCCGCCGTAGTTCTGGATCCCTGCGTCGCGCGCGAACGTGGAGAGTGCGGCGACGAAGATGAAGAACAGCGCCACGGGCAGGACCAGATTGGGTACGAAGACCTCCGGGTTCCGCAGCGACAGGCGGACCTCGCGTATGCCCAGCTTCAGCGCCGCGCGCGAGAACCCGTCGAAACGCCCCGCCGGACGGCCGGGTTCGATCGTCGCACCCAGAGAGCTCACGATGCCACCTCCTCGGCGCTCGCACCCTCGAGCCGGTTGCCGGTGGCACGGAGGAACACCTCGTCGAGGGTCGGAGCGGACAGGGTGAGCGAATCGACGGGCACCTCCGCCCGGTCGAGGAGCCGTACCACCTGCGCCACGGTCCCGAACCCATCCGACAGGAACAGGGTCAGCGCTGCCTCCTCCAGTCGTGTCTCCCGAACGCCTTCGAGCGCCGCCAGGGCCCGGCCGGTCATGGCCAGCGCCTCGGGGGGGACCGTCACCCTCAACACCTCGGAACCGATCGAGCCCTTGAGGGCCTTCGGCGCCCCCGCGTCGACGATCCGGCCACGGTCGATGATGGCTACGCGGTCGGCGAGGCGGTCGGCCTCCTCGAGGTACTGGGTCGTGAGGAAGACCGTCGTGCCGTTCACCTCGTTCAGTCGCTCGACCTCCTCCCAGATCGCACCGCGGCTGGCGGGATCGAGCCCCGAGGTCGGTTCGTCCAGGAACAGGATCTCCGGCCGCGCGATCAACGCGCTCGCGAGGTCTAGCCGGCGCTTCATGCCGCCGGAGTACGTTTCCACACGGCGCTGGCCCACGTCGGACAGCCCGACCGTCTCGAGGAGTTCGCCGCCGCGCGCCCGCGCTTCGCGGCCGCGCAACCCGTGCATGGCGCCCTGGATCTCCAGCAGCTCGCGGCCGGTCGACGTCTTGTCGAGCCCCGCGTCCTGGAGAGCCACTCCGATCCGCCGGCGGATCTCGTGAGGTTGCGCATCGAGGTCGAAGCCGGCGACGCGGGCCCGTCCCGATGTCGGACGCACCAGTGTCGTAAGCATCCGAACGGTGGTCGTCTTGCCGGCGCCGTTCGGGCCGAGGAACCCGAAGATCTCGCCTCGGCCGACCCGGAGGTGCAGATCCGCGACCGCCTCCCGGCCGTCGCCGTACACCTTGCGGAGGCCCTCGATCTCGATGGCGTTCACGCCGATCTCCACCTCGTGCTCCTGGACACGGTGTTCACTACGGGTCCTCCCGGTGGGCCGCGACGTTCTTGGCGACCACCGCGAGCGATCGGACGAGCTCGTGCGTGGGACTGAACTCGACGGTCTCGCAGTCCTCGAGGGCCTCGTATCGGTGGCCCGGAGGGAGGTAGTAGGCCTCCCCCGCGCTCACGACGACGTCACCGCCACCCGTGAGCTTCGCCCTGAACCTGCCCCTGAACAGGTAGCCCCAGTGAGGGCTCTGGCAGGCGTCGTCCGGGAGGCCTCTGAACATCGCCTCCCCGCCGGGCGGGAACCCGGCCGGGATGGTCTCGAACGCGACCGTGTAGTCCAGGAGCTCCGCGGAGCGCGCCTCGTAGCGCCCGATGGTCTCTACCGGGAGCGATCCCTTCGACGCTTGCATCTGTGCCATGCCGCCACCTCCGTCATCCACGTCGATCGACTCCCGCGCCGGCGAGCATCCGTGCCGATCCAGGACGCGAACGGTAGGGCCCTGGCAAGAGGGGCGGTATCGGGGATCTACCTGATTGTCGCGGCGTCGGGAGCGTCGCTGATGAGACCGTGGCGCATCGCGAACATCGCCGCCGCAGCTCGGGTGGAGACGCCGAGCTTCTCGTAGATGTGCTGGACGTGGGTGTCAACCGTCTTCGGAGACACGAAGAGCGCACCCGCGATCGCGCGGTTCGCCTCCCCCCGGCACAGGTGCTGCAGGACCTCCATCTCGCGTGGAGACAGCCCCGCGGGGCGATCGGACCGTCGGAGCGGCAGGTGTCCCGCTTCCGCGAGGACGGCGCTCACGGCGTCCGGGTCGAGCGAGCCCGTTCGGGCCTGCTCACGGAGGTGGGCGGCGGCGATCTCGGCGACATGGGCCTCGCGGTGCGGCCGCGACTCCGTCATCGCGTGGTAGACGTCGGCAGCCGCGAGCACGCGCGCCGGCATGGGGAGCTGTGAAGCGGTCGATCCCCGGTGATACCCGGACCCGTCGAGCCGCTCGTGGTGGGCCTGGCCCACGGCGCCGAGACGGTGCAGCTCCTCCGATCGCGCCAGCACGCGCTCGGTGTAGTACGGGTGCAGGCGCACGCGCTCCCAGTCTCCGGCGGACAGGGGGCTCTGCTTCTCCCAGATCGACGCCGGGACGCCGACGCGGCCCAGGTCGTGGACGAGCGCTCCGCGTCGCACCAGCTCGACCTCGGGCGCTCCCATGCCGAGTCTGCGGGCGGCGGCCTCCGCCCGAAAGGCCACCCCTCGCGAGTGCCCCAGGGTGAACGGTGACTTCAGATCCGTGAAGTCCGCGAACGCGCCGAGCGCCTCGTCCAGCCGCTCTCCGGCGAGGTGGGCGGGAGGTCCGGGTTCCATCGCGAGCAGGGCATCCCAGACCGACTCGGACTCGAGGACGGCGAGCGAGTCCTCATCGAGCGCGTCGAAGGACCCGACGATCGCTGGGTCGTAGTTGTGGCCGGACCGCTGGCGGGCGACGGTCCGGGCCGCATCGAGCCCGCCGATCGCTCGGAAGGTCTCCCAATCCTGGGCGACCTGCACGATCCGGGCGAGGACGGACTGGTCCTCGCCCTTGATCGCGTTCGGCCACCCGTGACCGTCCCACCGCTCGAAGACCTGTCCCAGCGCGAGGTGCACCTGCGCGCCGAACCCGAGCCGCTCGGCGATCACCTGAGCCACCTCGCAGCCGGCGCGGACCGATCCCTTCAGCTCCTTCATGCCGCTGGACAGGAACCTCGCGACCATGAGGGCTCGCTTGGTCGGCGGGTGGCCGGTTCCGACCGTCCGCGCCATCAGGCTCATCACCTCGAACGGGCGCCCGTCCAAGGTGCTGCACCGTTCCGCGAAGGCGATCTCGTCGCCGAACAGAGCCGCGGCCACATGCGCGTCCGCCGTACACCCAGCTACGCGCAGGAGGGCGACGTAATACAGGTCTCGAAGGTCGGGTTCCGAGAGCCCGTTCGCCGCGCCGAGGCGGAGCGCCACGAGGCAGGTCCGCAGGGCGTGCTCCCACGGCTGCCCGAGACCCAGATCGCCGGCGAGCGCAAGGGAGGCGACGAGCTCCGAGAGCCGGACGCGAGGACCGCTTTCCTGGGGCTCGTCCGGGGTCGGGCTCTCCATCGCGACTCCTTCGGGGCGGGGAGGTCGTTCAACGGACATCATCGGCGGACCAGGGCGACCCGTCGACCCCACCGTCGAGCCGAAACGCGAGGGTCGAAATCAGGTGTATGCCCGATTCCCCACGCGCGCGGGCTCACTAGCCTGAGCGACGACGCGATGGAAGGGGGAATACCATGCGAGGGAACGCAGTCGGCCAGCGCAGCAGACCAGGACCCTGGTGGGCGTTGGCGGTCGTCGCGGCGTTGTTCATCGGCGCGGCGACGAGTGCCGTGGCGGGGTCGAGGGCACCGAGCGGCAACGAGGTGCTCCGCTTCGATGTCGCCGAGGATCCGACACGCTTCGTGTTCTCATCCGAGAACGTTCACGCCGACGGCTTTCCAGCCTACGGGAACTACTTCGTGACCCAGGGCTACATCTACCCAGAGGGCACCCTCGTGGGCGGCGAGGACGGGGTCAACGAGGACGGGAGCCCGAGCCTCCCCGGCGAGGTCCTGGGAGAGTGGACGTGCTGGGGGGTCCACATCGGCGACGGTGGGCACACCACGGAGGGAGCGTGGGTCGTCACGACCCAGCTCTACAGCCTGGGGAGCAAGAAGACGATCGTCACGGACGGTTACGAGCTGTCGGAGGTCGGCGTTGCGGGGTCTCGAGCCATCACCGGCGGGACCGGACGCTATCGAGGGGCTTCGGGTCAGCAGATCCAGACGCTGCTCGGTTTCGGCTCCGCCAACAACATCCTTCTCCGCACCGAGTTGCACGTGGCCACCGGCTGAGCTCGACCTATCGACCGAGCGTGGCGTCGCGGGCCAGGACGCTCGTTCCGCCGGCGCCCCTGTTCGGAGCGAACGGGGGCGCCGGCGCGCTCGGGTCGGCCGCGCGCAGGTCGCGCGGAGCGTAGCCGCTAGTTGAGCGACGGGTCGAGCGGCATCGAGGCCATCAGCGCGTAGCTCGGACCCTTCCGGCGCAGGACGTCGCTCCACAAGGCCTCGGCGTCCTCGGCGAACACGTCGGTCGGCTGCGCGGGCTCGACGATCCACGCGCCCTCCTGCAGCTCGGCCTCGAGCTGACCCGCGCCCCACCCCGAGTACCCCGCGAACACGCGCGCCCGCCGGAGCGGTCCGAGTGCGTCGGGGCCCACCTCCTCGGGCAGGAACCCGATCGAGCCGAACGCGACGACCTCGACGCGCTCGGGATGCTCGAGGTCCGCGAGCACGACGGCGGCCTGCGGCTGCACCGGCCCGCCGATGAACAGGCGCTCCCCCGGCGGCACGAGCGGGGCGAGCGTCGGGACCGCGTCCTCGACCGCGACCTCGGTCTCGCGGTTCAACACGACGCCGACGGCGCCCTCCTCGTCGTGGTGCCCGATCAGCACGACGGTTCGCCGGAAGTTCGGATCGACCAGGCTCGCGCCCGAGATCAGCAGGTGCCCGCGGAGGCTGTCCACGCCTCCAACGCTACGACTTCGGCACGTCCTTGTTCGGGTCCAGGAACGGAAGCGACGAGGTGACCGCGGGCACCGGACCGTCGGGCGAGATCACGTGCACCTCGTTCCCGGGCTCGGCCAGGCCGATCGGCAGCCATGCGTAGCCGATGTTCTCCTCCAGGCGGAACGAGTGGCTCGCGCTCACGAGGCGGCCGACGCGCTCGCCGTCGCGCTCGACGGGCCAGAAGTCCTCGAGCCACATCCGGAACGGCTCGCCCCCGATCCTCACGCCGACGAGCTTGCGGGCCACGCCCTCGGCCGCGATCTTCCGGAGCGCTTCCTTGCCGATGAAGTCCGCGTCGAACTCGACGAGGCGCTCCATCCCGGTCACGTGGAACGGCGTGTCCTCGACCGTCATGTCGTTGCCGTAGTTGAAGATCCCGGCCTCCAG
>Ga0209342_10008618_pt1 | contig 10219 bp, 14 predicted proteins | sample RifCSP16_2_FD_184023 | JGI IMG/M metagenome (GOLD analysis project Ga0209342, IMG submission 184023) | Soil microbial communities from Rifle, Colorado - Rifle CSP2_sed 16_2 (SPAdes) (version 2) | ecosystem: Environmental > Terrestrial > Deep subsurface > Rock core/Sediment | place: Rifle... | reverse complement strand
AACGCGAGCAACCTCCTCATGGACATCAAGCCCGGGTACATGCTCGGCGCCAAGCCTCGCCAGCAGGCCATCGGGCACGTCATCGGCATCGTGGCGGGGGCGTGCGCGGCGGTGCCCGTCTACTCGCTCATCGTCGCCGGCGACCTCTCGCGCCTCGCCTCCGACGCCCTGCCGATGCCGGGGGCCCAGGTCTGGCGCGCCGTGGCCGAGCTCCTGGCGCGCGGCTTCTCCTCGCTGCACACCACCACGGCCTGGGCGATCGCCATCGGCGCCGTGCTCGGCCTGGCGATGGAATGGGCCAACCTGCGCATGGAGGGGCGGTTCCCGATCTCGGGCGTGGGCGTGGGCCTCGCCGCGGTGGTGACCTTCCCCGACGCGCTCTCGATGTCGGTCGGCTCGCTCGTCTTCTGGTTCCTGGGCCGCAGCCTGAAGAGGCCCGGGACCATGGCTCACCGAACGTTCGTCGAGAACCGGGAGACGCTCTGCGCAGGGATCATCGCCGGCGGGGCCCTCGTCGGCATCATCCTCATCGTGCTGGAGACGCTGGTGCTGAAGTGACCGTCGGGGAAGTAGAAGTGGAACCGCTTCGCGGCGAGGTCCTCACTTCTGGAGCAGCTCCTTGATCGCCTCCGGCGAGAGCACCTTCCCGGACGACCTCACCTTCCCGTCCACGGCGAGCGCCGGCGTGGTCATCACGCCGAGCTTCCTGATCTCGAGGATGTCCTCCACCTTCTCCACCGTCGCGCCGTTCGCGAGCTCCTCGACCGCCTTCCGGGCGTTCGCCATGAGCGTCTTGCACTTGGCGCACCCGGTTCCGAGCACCTGGACTTTCACTTCTCTCCTCCGATCTACAGGACTGCGTTGAAGAGCCACCCCACGGCGAGGATCCCGATGGCCACGATCCCGACGAAGGTGGCGATGAGCTGCGGGCGAAGGACCTTCCGCAGGATGACCATCTCGGGCAGCGAGAGCGCGATGACCGACATCATGAAGGCGAGCACGGTCCCCAGCGCCGCGCCCTTGCCCAGGAGCGCCTGGACGACGGGGATGATGCCGGCGGCGTTCGAGTACATGGGAATGCCGACGAGCACCGCGAGGGGCACGGACCACCAGGCCTGCTTGCCCATGATCCCGGCCATGAGCCCCTCGGGCACGTACCCGTGGATGCCGGCGCCGACGGCGATGCCCGCGAGCACGTAGGGCCACACCTTCCCCACGATCTCGCGGACCGCCTCCACGCCTCTCTCGACGCGCCCGGCGAGGCCCAGCCGCTCCGGCTCGAACGAGGCGTCCTGCTTCATCGACTCGTACACCCAGCCCTCGACCCACCGCTCCAGCCGGAGGCGGCCCAGCACCCAGCCCGCGGCGATGGCGACAGCGAGGCCGGTGACGAGGTAGAGGGCGGCGACCTTCCAGCCGAAGAGGCCGAAGAGGAGGACGAGGGCGACCTCGTTCACCATGGGCGCGGAGATGAGGAACGAGAGGGTCACGCCGAGCGGGATCCCGACCTCGACGAAGCCGAGGAAGAGCGGCACCGCCGAGCAGGAGCAGAAGGGCGTCACGACGCCGAGCAACGCGGCGAGCACGTTCCCCGCCGACTCGCGCTTGCCGGCGAGGATGGCCCGCGTCCGCTCGGGCGTGAAGAAGGAGCGGACGATGCCGACGCCGAACACGACCAGGGCGAGGAGGAGGAGGACCTTCGGCGCCTCGTAGAGGAAGAACGCGGTCGCCGCGCCGAGGCGAGACCCCGGGGCGAGGCCGAGAGCGCGGAAGGCGACGAACCGGGAGAGCGGCTCCACCGAGAGGTACAGGCCCGTCCACAGGGCGAGCGCGAGCGACAGGCCGCCGAAGACGCGAGCGGTTCGGCCCGTTTCCGAGGAGTCGGCCGCGGGCGCGCCGGTCGTCGCGGTCATCGCCACGCCTCGACGCGAGCGGATCGGCTGGCGGCGGCGGTGGCGGGCGCCCGCTGCTTCGCCTTTCGCCTGCGCCACTTCTGGAGGCGCTCGCGGAGCGCCGAGAGGTCGCGCCCGCCGAAGATGACGCGGAGCGCCGAGACGATGGCCTTCCCCTCTGCGCCCAGGTCCGGCGACATCCGATAGAAGACCCAGAGCCCGGCGCGGCGATCCTGGAGCAGGCCCGCGTTCCAGAGGTATCGCAGGTGGCGGGAGGCCTTCGACTGGGAGATCTCCAGCGACCCGACGAAGTCGCACACGCACAGCTCGCCGTCCTCGAGCAGGAGAGCCAGCATCTCGAGGCGGGTCGGGTCGGCGAGGGCGCCGAAGGTCGCGGCGAGGTCGCGCATGAGTTGTCTATACCCGCTTACGCGTGTATAAGCAAGCTCACGCAGTCCACAAGAAGTAGATGCCGGCCGCGGCCACGAGCGCGCCGGCCCCCTGGCGCAAGCGCGTCGCGGCTCCGGATCGATCGGTCCAGCGGAGGTACCTCTGCACGAGGCCGGCGGAGGCGCCGGCCAGCGCTATCGTCGCGGCGTGGCCGAGGCCGTAGAGCGCGAGCAGCACGGCTCCGTAGGCGGTCGCCGTCGCGCCGTAGCGGAACGCCAGGGCGAGGAGCGGCGCCATGAAGGCGAAGCTGCATGGGCCGAGCGCGACCCCGAAGACGAGCCCGAGCACGAGCGCGCCCGCGGCTCCCTTGCCGCGCGCGGTGGCCGGCGCGGAGAGGGAGGCGGGCAGCGGCAACAGGCCTGCGAGGTTGAGGCCGACCAGCACGAAGATCGCCGCGAGGAGGTAGTTGCCTGCGCGACCCACGTCTCCGAGCATGCGCCCGGCGAGCGCCGTCGCCACCCCGATGGCGGCGATGCTGGCCAGGATCCCAACCGCGAAGGCACTCGAGATCCACAGGGCCTTTCGGCCCGACGGGAACTCGCGGCCCGATCCCATGTAGCCCACCACGAGTGGAATGCTGGCGAGGTGGCACGGGCTGAGCAGCACGCTCAGCACGCCCCAGGCGAGCGCGGCCGCCATGGCGAGGGGCGCCGAGCCCGCGAAGGCTCGTCCGAACGCCGAGAGGAGCTCGCCCATGACTAGTCGAGGACGACGCCGTGGGCCTTCCACCGAGCCAGGATCTCCTCGCGCGACATGAAGCCCTCGTGGCGCGAGAGCTCGCGCCCGTCGGCGGCGTAGAAGATCTGGGTGGGGATCATGCCGATGCGGTACGGCTCGGCGGCGGCGCGGTCCTGCCACACGTCGATGAAGTCCACCTGCAGCTTGCCTGCGTAATCTCTCCTGAGCAGCTCGAGGATGGGCGCCATCGCCTTGCAAGGGATGCACTTGCCCGCGCCGACATCGACGAGCCGCGGGACCCCGGCTGCGCGGGGGGCGACGCCTCTGACCGCGTCCTGGGGCTCGCTCGCCCCGGAAGAGGCGGACCCGCCCAGGACGGCGACCCCCGCGATGGCCAGGACGGCCGCGCCGACGATCCCGAGCTGCGTCTTCGACAACATCGTGTGCTCTCCTCTCGCTTCACTCGGTCTTCACGCGATGCGCCGGGCCAGCCGGGTTCTCTCCTTGGCCTCGACCGCGAGGACGGCCTCCACGCACTCGAAGAGGCGGAGCACGCAGGGGACGCGGAGCTTGTAGTGGATGCTGTTGCCGTCCCGGCGGGTCGAGAGGACGCCGGCTCGCTTCATTAGCGCGAGGTGCCGCGAGACGGTCGACATGTCCGAGCCGACGATCTCCTGGAGCTCACACACGCAGCGCTCCCCATCCGCGAGCGCGTCCAGGATCATGAGGCGGCTGGGGTGCGCCAGGGACTTCAGGACCTCGGCGCGCACCTCGTACACGCGGGCGTCTTGCGGGCGGGGGGCTCGTCGCATCGTTGCTATTTTTGCCAAATGGCCTATGGGCAGTCAAGCACTTCAGGGCGATTCTCGACCTGATCCGGCGACCAGCGCCTACCGCATCTCGTGCAGCCACAAGAGCTGACCCCATCTACTGCTCAATTCCGAGATCGGGGCGCGGCCTTTCGTCGGTCACCGCTCGGGCACGCTGAGGTGCTCCGCGCCGCGCGGCGTGGCCGGTTCCCATGCCACCACGGCGAGTCTGCGAGCGATGGCCGCCACTTCCTCTAGGTACGGTCGCTCCGCTGCACGGCGCGCCCTCAGGACCGGGTCGCGAGTGGTCACCTGCGTGAGGCTCTGGTTCACGATCCACGCGAAGGGCGAGATGCCCGCGAGCTCGGCGAGCACCTCGCGGGCGGGGTAGCTGCCCTGCGCGACGACCTTGCCATCCACGAGGAGGAGCGGCAGCGCGTCATCGCGCGCGCGCATGGCCGCCGCGACCTCCGCGTTCGAGACGAAGGCCGCCGGCTGCTGTGCGAGGTTGAACCGCTCCACCTCGACGCCCTGCGTCTTCAGCCACTCGAGATCGGCGGCGAAGCGGACGAGCGCCGGATCGACCTCCGGTCCGCAGACGCCGGTAGGGCAGCACATCGCGGGATCGAAGACCTGGATCTTGGACATGGATGGCTTCAGGAGGCAAACAGGATGGAGAGTCGGCGGCGAAGCTCGTCACGGACGTTGCGGAACGCCTGCAGGCGCTCCTCCTCGGTGCCGCTCGCGCCGGCTGGATCGGGAAGTCCCCAGTGAAAGCGGCGGGCCTTGCCGAGGAACACCGGGCAGACCTCCTCGGCGCAGAGCGTGATGACCGCATCCACGCCAGCGGGTGCGATCTCCTCGACGCTCTTCGAGCGCTGTCCTCGGATGTCGATCCCGATCTCGTCGAGCGCGCGGATGGCGAGCGGGTTCACGCGAGAAGGGCTCGAGCCGGCCGAGGAGATCTTCACGCCCTCGGGCGCGAGCGACCGCCCGATCCCTTCCGCCATCTGGCTGCGCGCCGAGTTCGCGACACAGAGGAAGAGGACGTGCCGCGGGGCGATGCTCCGGAGCTCCTCGGCCTCGCTCATCCAGCTCTCGCCACTCATGGTGACACCGCCTTCCATCAGAGACTTCCGACGAGGGCCTTGAGGCGGCGCAGCACGTGCGGCTCGACGCAGTAACAGACGCGGGGGCCGTCGATCTCGCCGCGGATGAGGCCTGCTTCCTTCAGCACCTTGAGGTGCTGCGAGACGGTCGACTGAGCGAGCGGGAGCTCGTCCACGATGTCACCGCAGATGCACGCCTCGCGGCGGATCAGGAGCCGGATGATCTGGACGCGGGCCGGATGGCCCACCGCCTTGCAGAGGAGCGCAAGCTCCTCGTCGGCCTCCTCACCTTCGACGGGGCGGAGGTCAGGCGTCCGTGCTGGGTGAGACGGCGGAGGGCAAAGGGCCTTGGGGGGCGTCGCCATTAAATCGTGCATCTACGATATACTGTAGTTCGGATCAAGGGGGGCCGTTCGCCGCACCCGTATCGGTCATCTGGCGCGCCCCGGGCGATGCCGCAGGACTGCCGCCCGCCCCATCTTGACACTATTCGGGCAACCGGCTATCCAGATGCCATTCTGGAGCGCGCTTGAGAGACGTCGCACGATTCTTCAAGGTCCTCGCCGACGAGGTCCGGCTGCAGATCCTGTGGTTGCTCTTCAACCACCGGGAGCTGTGCGTCTGCGACATCATGGAGGCGCTCGGCATCACGCAGTCCAAGGCCTCGCGCCACCTCGCGACGCTGCGCCACGCCGCGCTGGTGGTCGATCGGAAGGCTGGGGCCTGGTCCTATTACTCTCTCCGCACACCGGAGAGCGACCTCGAACGCGCCCAGCTCGAGTCCTTGCGCGGCAAGCTCGCCAAGCATCCCGGGGCTGCTCGCGTGCTCCGGGCTCTCCATGACTGGCTCGAGCGCAAGGAGCGCGAGCCGTCCTGTACCCCTCGCGAGGCAGGCAGATCGACGCGGCGAGCCGTGGTCGCGGTGGCGAGCCGTCGGTAACTGTGAGGAGATCGCCGATGAGCAACGAGTCCCTGGCGGCGGCGCGGGTCGTCGCCGAAGAGGCCGGAGTCGCGAAGCGCCTATCGTTCCTCGATCGCTATCTCACGCTCTGGATCTTCATCGCCATGGCGGTGGGGGTCGGCGGGGGATACCTGTTCCCCGCGGTCGTCCCGTTCATCAACCAGTTCAACGTCGGGACGACCAACATGCCGATCGCCATCGGCCTCATCTTGATGATGTACCCGCCCCTGGCGAAGGTGCGCTACGAGGAGATGGGCCCCGTCTTCCGCAACACCAAGGTGCTCGGCCTGTCGCTCGTCCAGAACTGGATCGTCGGCCCCATCCTGATGTTCGGGCTGGCCGTCCTCTTCCTGCACGACAAGCCCGAGTACATGGTCGGGCTCATCATGATCGGCCTCGCGCGCTGCATCGCGATGGTCATCGTCTGGAACGAGCTGGCCAAGGGCGACACCGAGTACTGCGCGGGCCTGGTGGCCTTGAACTCCATCTTCCAGGTGCTGCTCTACTCCGTCTACGCCTACGTCTTCATCACCGTCCTGCCGACCTGGTTCGGCCTGCAGGGCGTCGCCGTCAATATCACCATCGGCGAGATCGCCAAGAGCGTCTTCATCTACCTCGGCATCCCGTTCATCGCCGGCGTCGTCACGCGCTTCTCGCTCATCAGGGCCAAGGGCAAGGACTGGTACCACACCAGGTTCATCCCGAAGATCAGCCCGATCACCCTCGTCGCGCTGCTCTTCACCATCGTGGTGATGTTCTCGCTCAAGGGCGAGAAGATCGTCGAGCTGCCCTTCGACGTCGTGCGGATCGCCATCCCGCTGCTCGTTTACTTCGTGTTGATGTTCTTCGTCTCCTTCTTCATGTCGAAGAAGGTGGGCGCGACCTACGGCCAGGCAGCGACGCTGTCGTTCACGGCGTCCTCGAACAACTTCGAGCTGGCGATCGCGGTCGCTGTCGCCACCTTCGGCATCAACCACGGCGGCGCGCTGGCCGCGGTCATCGGGCCGCTCGTCGAGGTCCCCGCCCTCATCGGGTTGGTCCACGTCGCGCTGTGGCTCCGTCGCCGGTACTTCGCCAGCGAGCAGGGCTCGGTCGGACCGGACATGCAGCGAGCGGGCTGAGCGCATCCTCGGCGTCCACATCCCTCGGCCCGCGCGCGACCGACCGGACGCGACCATCCACGCGCATTCTCGTCGAGAAGAAACCATGCCGAAAGCGTGGCTGTCGCTGGCAGTCGTCCTCGCCATACTGGGCGTGGGGATCGCCGGCTGCGGCAGCGAGCTCGACGCCGCGAGCGTCCCTGCGCCACCCCCGGCCTCGGCCAGGGCCCTCGGGGTCTGTCCGCCGTTTCCCCTGCGGGACGAGGCGGGCAACGTGATCGACCCGGTCAAGGGCGTGAACGACACCGTGCCCTACTCGCCCCGGCAGACCTGCGGCGCAAGCGGCTGCCACGACTACGCCAAGATCACCGAGGGCTTCCACTTCACCCAGGGCAAGGGCGAGAAGGTCCCTGCGGCGATGGCCGAGCGGTACGCCTGGGTGAGCTCGCCCGGCAACTACGGCGGCAACTGGTGCTCGCCGGCGCCGCTCTACCGCCAGCTCGCGCCGAAGAAGAACGCGAGCGAGCGCGCCATCGACATGACCTCGTTCGACTTCGTGACCGCGACATGCGGCAACTGCCACCCGGGCGGCGGTCCGCTCGAGCGACCGCGACGGCAGGCGCTATGACGCATGGATGCGCGACCCTTCCTCGGGTCTCGTCGCGGGCGGGGAGAACGGGCTCGACGGTGACTACTACAAGGCGCGCTGGTCGGAGACGGGCGTGATCGAGGCCGACTGCCTCCTCTGTCACGCGCCCGAGTACGATCTCAAGAGGCGCAACGCGTTCGTGTCGACTAGAACATCCCCAGCTCGAGCCGGGCCGCCTCGCTCATCCGGCTCGGATCCCAGGGCGGCTCGAACACGAGCTGCACGCTGACGTCGCTCACCCCGGGGAGCCGGGAGACCTTGCTCCTGACCTCCTCCACCAGCATCGGGCCCACGCCGCATGCCGGAGCGGTGAGGGTCATGGTGACGAGCACCCGGTGCCCGCCCTCGACCGGCTCGGAAACGACGTCGTAGACGAGCCCGATCTCGACGATGTCGGCCGGGATCTCCGGGTCGTACACGGTCCGTAGCTCCTCCCAGACCTTCGTGAGCTCGAACGGCCCTTCGGCGCGCTTCGCCCGCGCCTCGGCATCCCGGGCCGCTTGGGCCGCGAGCTCCGCGAACTCGGGCCCGAGAGCGCCCGCGTCCCTGGCGTCGATGCGCGCCAGGAAACCCCGCCCGGTCATGACGGTGACGTTGCCGTCGAGCATCTGCGTCGGGATGACGCACTCGTCTTGCTCCAGGCGGACCTTCTCGCCGCTCGGGATCTGGATGGCGTCGCATCCATGTACTACCAGTGTTGGCTCCTTGCGCATGGCCTACTCCGTCGAGACGGCCTTCCCGTCCGAGAGCGCGCTCCGGAGCGCGTGCCAGGCCAGGATGGCGCACTTGACTCGCGTGGGAAACTCCGACACTCCGGAGAGGGCGGCGAGCTTCCCCAGCTCCTCGGGCGGCAGGCTCTGCGGCCCCTCGGTCACGAGCCGACGGAAGCGGAAGAAGAGCTCCTCGGCCTCCCCCACCGTCTTGCCCTTCACGGCCCCGGTCATGAGCGAGGCCGACGCCTTGGAGATGGCGCAGCCCAGCCCCTCGAACCCGGCGTCGAGGATGCGATCGCCGTCGACCTTCAGCGTCAGCTTGTAGTGATCCCCGCACAGCGGGTTCAGCCCCTCCGCCTCGCGGTTCGCGCCCTCGACCCGGCGGAAGTTCCGCGGCCGCCGACCGTGGTCCAGGATGACCTCCTGGTAGAGATCGTCGAGCTCGGTCATGGGAATACCTCGCTACGCTCGGTGAGCTCGTCAACGCACCCACGCCGCGCAGTCTTGGAGCGCGGCGCGGGTACCCGGCCGCCGCAAGCTCCTCGCTCGTCCACGGCCAGAACTCGCTGCGGGCCTGCAATGGGCGGCGCGGCCTGCTCGCTCATGCGAACATCCTCCTCACCTTGTGCAGCCCGGCCACGAGCGCGTCCAGCTCGGCGCGCGTGTTGTACAGGGCGAGCGAGGCCCGCACCGTGGCGGGGACGCCGAACCGCTCCATCACCGGCTGCGCGCAGTGGTGGCCGGTCCGGACGGCGATCCCATCGCGGTCGAGCACGGTGCCGATGTCGTGCGGGTGGACGTCCTCCATGACGAAGGAGAGCACGCCCGCCTTCTCGGGGGCGGTCCCGACGAGGCGCACGCCCGGGATAGCCAGGAGCGCCTCCGTCCCGTAGGCGAGGAGGTCCTGCTCGTACGCGAGGACGGCGTCGCGCGGCAGCGCCTCGAGCCAGTCGATGGCCGCCCCCAGGCCCACCGCGCCGGCCATGTTGGGGGTGCCCGCCTCGAACTTGTACGGGATGCGGTTGTAGACCGTCCGGTCGAAGGCGACCGAGAGGATCATGTCGCCGCCACCCTGCCAGGGCGGCATGGCCTCGAGGTGCTCGGCCTTGCCCCACAGGACGCCGATGCCCGTCGGGCCGAACACCTTGTGTCCGGAGAAGGCGTAGAAGTCGCATCCCAGGTCACGGACGTCGATCGGGAAGTGGGGCGCCCCCTGCGCGCCGTCGACGACCACCGGCACCCCGCGAGCGTGGGCCAGCGCGGCGATCTCCTTCACCGGGTTCACTGTCCCGAGCGCGTTCGAGACGTGCGTCACCGCGAGCACCCGGGTGCGGGGCGAGATGAGCCGCGCGAGCTCGTCGAGCCGGAGCGCGCCGCGGTCGTCGACGGGCGCGGCCACGAGCCTCGCGCCGCGCTCCTCGCACAGCATCTGCCAGGGCACGATGTTCGAGTGGTGCTCCATGGCGGTCACGAGCACCTCGTCGCCCGCTCCGACGCGCGACCTCCCGAAGGTCCACGCGACGAGGTTCAGCGCCTCGGTCGTGCCGCGGACGAAGACGACCTCGCGCGCGTCGGCCGCTCCGAGGAAGCGCCGGACCTTCTCGCGCGCGCCCTCGTAGCCCTCGGTCGCCAGCTCGGACAGGAAGTGCACTCCGCGGTGCACGTTCGCGTTCTCCTGCTCGAAGTAGCGGGTCACGGCCTCGATCACCGCCCTCGGCTTCTGGGTGGTGGCGGCGCTGTCGAGGTAGGCGAGCGGCCTCCCGCGCACCGGGCGCGAGAGGATGGGGAACTCGCGCCGCACGCGCTCCACGTCGAAGCCGCCCCTCTCCTCAACCCTCCCCCCATCGAGGGGAGGGAG
>Ga0209342_10008617_pt1 | contig 10221 bp, 8 predicted proteins | sample RifCSP16_2_FD_184023 | JGI IMG/M metagenome (GOLD analysis project Ga0209342, IMG submission 184023) | Soil microbial communities from Rifle, Colorado - Rifle CSP2_sed 16_2 (SPAdes) (version 2) | ecosystem: Environmental > Terrestrial > Deep subsurface > Rock core/Sediment | place: Rifle... | reverse complement strand
CGGAATTATCGCCGATGCCGCCGTCGCGCAGTCGCGAGCGGATGGCGACGCCATGTGGGCGATTCGCGACGACGTCGGCCAACTCGGCCGCTTCGCGCCGGTGCGCGTCTTTGATATATCGCTGCCACTGTCGGCGACGGAGCGCTACGTCGAGAAACTATCGAGTGACGTGCGCACACGCTGGCCGCACGCCCACTGCTCCATCTTCGGCCATCTCGGCGACGGAAACTTGCACGTCGCGGTCGGAACCGCTGACGCAGCTGCCGGGCGCGTCGAAACCGATGCCCTGTGCGAAATGGTGTATCAGCCGCTTGCGGCAATCGGCGGTTCGGTGTCGGCTGAACACGGAATCGGACTAGAGAAGAAACCGTGGCTACACATCTCGCGCAGCCCCGATGAGGTCGCGATCATGCGCGCCATCAAGGAAGCGCTCGACCCCCTGTATCTGCTTAACCCCGGCAAGATCTTCGATGTACCAGCCGCGCGACGCAGAGAGGCGACGACGTAGTTTTGTTTCGGTACCAGGCGGCGTTATCTCGTACCATCCCCAAGGGCATTCCGCTCCTTCAGTCCACGAATTTAATTGGTTTTTATATCAAGAGATCAGGAAAGCGCATTGAAACAGAACGCTAAAATTTCTGATCTGCCTGAACGTTACAAAAAGAAATCCGGCAGCAGCGGCGCACCCGGAACAACTGCGTACCGATCCAACTCAGTAACGCCCTCCGCCTTCAAGACGTCATCGTCGATGAAAAAGTTGCCCGTGCAACTGCGGCTATTCTTGGTGAAGATGGCGTGAGCGGCGTCGGCGACGATTTCTGGCTTGCGGCTACCGCGGATGGTGGCCTCGCCGCCCAGGAGGTTTTGGACGGCAGCGGTCACGATAGGGGTGCGCGGCCAGAGCGCATTCACGGCAATGCCGTCCTTTTTCAGCTCCGCGCTCATCCCGAGCACACACATGCTCATCCCATACTTCGCCATGGTGTAAGCCACGTGCGACGCGAACCAGCGGGCGTCCATGTTGAGCGGTGGCGAAAGGTTCAAAATATGCGGGTTGGCGGCATTCTTCAGGTGTGGGATACAGGCTTGGGAACAGGCATAGGTCCCACGCGTGTTGATCTGGTGCATCAAATCGAAGCGCTTCATCGGCGTCCCAACAGTACCGGCCAAAAAGATCGCGCTGGCGTTGTTCACCAGAATATCGATGCCGCCAAAGGTCTCCAGCGTCTTCTCGACGGCTGCCTGAATTTGGGCCTCGTCGCGCACGTCGACCACGAGGGGCAAAGCCCTGCCCCCCGCCGCTTCGATCTCCTTCGCCGCCGTATAGATAGTCCCTGGAAGCTTCGGATGCGGCTCGGCGGTCTTGGCCGCGATTACCACGTTCGCTCCGTCGCGCGCGGCCCGCAGGCCGATTGCCTTGCCGATACCTCGGCTCGCACCAGTAATAAAGAGCGTTTTTCCGCGCAGATTCGCCATCTTCGCCTCCAGGATCTAGTGAGTTTGGGCGGGAGGCACAGTGTAAATCAGTTTGGGGCCGTGGCTGAATCAGATCTAGTCGACTTCCGTTGTCGCGAATTCATCCGCCGACATTTTCCTGCGCGATCTGGCCAGCGTCGCCGCCTTTCGGCGGCGGAATTTATCCCGTTAATTTGCGTACCGATCGATCCAAAGATAAAAACGACGCCACACCAATTACCAAAACTGCCGCGACACTCGCGAAAGCAACCGCATAGCCGGTAAGTACAATGGTAAATCCAATGGCCGGTCCAGCAACCAACAACCCCAGCCAATCGACTGCCGTGTAAAACGCCATGGCGGCACCGCGCTCGTGCAATGCGGCACGCTCGACGACCAGGCTGAACAGCACCGGATAGGTGTAACCGTGGCCGGCGCCGCAAAGCAGGCCAGCTACTAGGATTTGCAACGGCGTATGTGCAAACGCCAAAACAATGAATCCCAATGCATAGCTCGTCATCGCGATACCAAGCATATTCCGTGTCCCGACACGATCCGGTAACCAACCCAGAAACAGACGCAACGCTAAAGCTATCGCGGCATAGGCGGTAAAGAACCCACCGACACTGCCGACGTTAACCGTCGCCACAAACGTCTTGAGAAAGAAGAACAGCCCGCCCATCGCCACGAAAAACGCAAACGCGGCGTACCAGATCGGCTGCAGGTTCGATTGCGTGGCGGCGGCAAAGAGTCCGCGCGCCGGGCGACCGCTCGCGCTGGCACGCGCGTTACTGACGTCGCGCAACGTCAACGACAATAGCAAACCGACGACGGCGCAGCCGAGCGAACCGAGAAACAACGCGCGGTACCCGGCGTACGTCAAGATCGCGTCGCCGAACTGCGCCCCGAGCCCGATCGTAATGAGCCCGGCCGCGCCGAAAATCGCGAGACCTTCGGTGCGCCGGCTTGCCGGAACTAGATCGGCACCGAGCGTGAACAAGGCGGCGTACCACATCGTCGACGCCACACCATCGAGGAATCGCACGAAGTACACCATCGGACCGAGCGAGGTGATTGAGAGATAGAGCGCAATCGCAACAACGTAGAGCACACAGCCAGCAACAATGACAACACGCCGACCGTGACTATCCATGACACGACCGACAAATGGCCAGGCAAGAATTGCGCCCAAGGCCTGCATCGCCATGATTCGACCGATTTGCGATTCCTCGGCACCGAGCTGCTGCAAAAGACCCGGAAAGTGAACCAGCAGAAAATTCGCCAGATTCAACATCAGCGCGGCGCAGGCGGCTAGAACGAATGCGCGGGTGAGGATAGGTTGTTGGGACATGCGACGCCGACAAGCTCGTGGATACAGTCAGTGTACCGTCTGCGCCCAGTTTTTCTATAATATTCCGCGCTCTAGGTTGGTTTTAGCTCCCAACGTATTGTCGCCAAAACATTGGAGGTCCGCATGACCACATTGACATTTCCGAATGAAACCACCGACTACCGTCGCGCCCGCGAAGAACTGGCAAAAGCAGAATTGGATCTAAAGCGCCAAGTTGACCGCACCGCGGCGCTGCGCCGCCAGTTGCCGCTCGGCGGCGCTCTCAAGGAAGACTATGTGTTCGAGGAACTCGGCAAGAACGGTCGCGCGCGCAAAGTGAAACTCTCCGAACTATTCGAGGACGGAAAAGATTCGTTGTTCGTTTACTCCTTCATGTACGGACCGAAGATGAAAGATGCTTGCCCGATGTGCAGCTCCTTCCTTGACGGCTTGAACGGAAACGCGGCGCATATCACGCAGCGAATCAATCTCGTCGTCGTTGCGCGCTCACCGATCCAGCGCATCGCCAAGTTCACGCAGGCCCGTGGCTGGAAGAACCTGCGAATACTTTCGAGCGCACGCAATTCCTACAACATCGACTACTTCGGCGAGAGCGTCGACGGTGCCCAAGACACCATGGCCAACATATTCGTGAAACGTGACGGAAAGATTTTTCACTTCTGGGGAACCGAGAAGCAATATCTCACTCCGCAAAGCGACCCTTGCCACATGGATACGATGTGGCCGCTTTGGAACGTGCTCGACACCACCCCCGAGGGACGCGGCGCTTGGTATCCACCGTTGAATCTCAAACCGAAAAGAAGTGCGTCGCGCGGAAAAAAGAAAAGTCGCCGCTAGATGCCGTGCGGGCCGACTACGGGCCGAACTACTACGCCGCGTTCGCAATCGACCCTGACGGATACCGTATCGAGGCCCATTGCGGACTTAGCGCTTAGAAACCGCCGGCGTCAGGGACGCGGCTCGCGGCAAAGGAAATAGATGGGAACGCCGACCACCGCAGCGATTGCGACAAGCCCTGCTTCATACCACGTACTGCTAAGCAGTAACCAAACGCTGAGCGCAATCGCGGCCAGGGCGACAAAGATTCCGCCCGAAACGTTGAAGCTCGCCGGTTCGGTTCCTTCTTTGTTGCGTAACGCGATGAGCGCGATACAGGTTGATGCGTAGGTGATCAAACGAATGACGGTGCTGATCTTAAGTGCGGCAATGAATGTGGCCGTCAAACTCAGGCCCAGCATCAACGCGCCGGAAATAAGAATCGCGACGTACGGTGTATGAAAGCGTGTATGCACGCGCGCGAGGGCGCGCGGCAGTTCGCCGTGTTCAGCCATCGCGAACAGCAATCGCGGCGCGGCGATCATGCCGGTGTTCAGAGTTCCGGTAATGGAGATGAGCGCACCGGCGGTGATGAACGCGGCGCCGCCGGCGCCAAGAAAAACGGCAGCGGCGTCGGCGAGCGGACGCTCGGATTGCGCGAGTGACGGCAACGTGCCGATACATACCGCTTGAATGAGTACGTACAGGAGCGTTGCAATGCCGATGGCCGTTAGCAGCGCGAACGGCGTATGCCGCCGCGGGTCGCGCGTTTCGCCGGCTGGAATGAGCGCCACTTCGAAACCGGTGAAGGCGAACACGAGCAACAACACAACCGTGGAAAATTCATCGAACGTTGGCGGTTCGGCGAACGAGTAACTCTGGGGTTCGATAAAGAATGCGCCAACACCGACGAACACGAGCAAGGGTATGAGCTTTCCGACGGTAAACACGTTGCTCGTCATCGCCGAAGCGCGTATGCCGAGAATATTTATCAACACATACGCGCCGACTACTGCGACGATGGTCACGACCCGCCCGACCCCGGCTGTCGCCGCCGGATAAAAATAACCGAGATAGCCGACCAACAAATTGCACAACGCGGCAAAACCCGTCAGCCGCGTGAGCCACATCAGCCAGCCGACCTCAAATCCGGCAAACGACCCAAACGCGGTCCGTGCGTAAAGATACGGGCCGCCGGTATCGACAAAGCGGCTCGCGACTTCGGCGAAACACAGCACCAGCAGCACAATGAAGAAGGCGCACACCAGAAACGCCGGCAAGCTGTAGCTACCGGCGAGCGCGTAGATTTTCGCCGGCAAGCCGAATATCCCGGCACCAATGACACCGTTAATAACGAGCGCGAGCAGGCTCCAACGGCCGATTGCTCTGACTAGATTTGTTTGAATGATCTACTCCCAACAATTCCGAGCCGCCCGCGGCCGCGCAAGTGTACGTTTTGCGATCAACGCCGACACAACGAATCCCTATACGCCATCATACAACCACGCCATGTCCTCGCGCGTGAGATTCTTGAGCATTTGATTGCGCACTTCCGCGGCTGGTCCGCGCGGGTGATACACATAGTCGCCGACGAATCGAGACGTCAGTTGCACGCGCGCCGTGCGTAGATACCGCTCTTCCTGGTATGCGAGGAACGCACGCGGAAAATCATGCGGCGTCGCTTCGACTTTTCGAGCCAGCACCACGGCGTCCTCGATTGCCATGCAACCGCCTTGCGCCATGTACTGGAGCGTTGGGTGCGCGGAATCGCCGAGCAAGGTGACTCGGCCGGCGCTCCAGTTCTTTACCGGATCGCGGTCGCACAAGACCCACATGCGCCAAGCGTCGATCAAGCCCAGTAACTCGCGAACCTCAGGGCGTGCGTGTTTGAACTTCTCGTTCAGCTCCTCTGGATCGCCGAATTTATCCCAACCTTCCGCGTAGCGGTCGCTGTGAAATACCGCGACCAGATTCAACAGTTCGCCGCGCCGCAGCGGGTAATGCACTAAATGAATCTTCGGCCCGGCCCACAACGTTACTCGGCGTTCCTGTGCGTGCTTTGGCGCTTTCTCGATCGGCAATACCGCACGGTAGGCTATATGCCCGACAACCCGCGGTTTGCCGTCGCCGACGATGCGCTCACGAATGCGCGACCACAGACCGTCGGCGCCGATCAGCGCGGCACCTTCGAAGCTTTCGCCATCGTCGGTGCGAACCGTTACGTGCACGCTTCCGTCGTCGTAGTCGGCGACCGACTTTCCGGCGTGCAATGCAATCAGCGGCGACTGTTTGCACGCGTCGAGTAATGCATCGAGCAAATCCGGTCGGTAGATGACGCCGTAAGGATGATGAAACCGCGCGAGAAAGTCCGGTCCGAGCGGGATGTGCATCACCTGCTCGGCGGTTAGCGCGTCTCGGATTGACAGGCTATCGGGGAACACGGCGATACGCTTAATGGCCTCGGTGATCCCGAGCACATCGAACATCTTGAACACGTTGGGGCTGATCTGGATGCCGGCCCCGACTTCCTTGAAATCAGCGGCCTGCTCCAACACCAGACTTTTGCGTCCGATCTTGGCGAGCGCCAGTGCCGCCGCCAAACCGCCGATCCCACCGCCGGCGATTAGAATTGGTAGGTTTGCTGAACGCGACATAAGGCCCCCTGGCCGCGAAAAACTACGATCTGTTCAATCTGCCGCAAAGATCCACGAAATTTCTCAATGACAGATGAGCGCTAAACGTGTCCGATGCTTCTTAGCGTTCAGACGATCAGCGCGTCCAGTGCCAACACACCGCGCGCGTAAACGCGTAGCGGATTGATTTCGATCTCTGTCACTTGCGGATTCTGTTCCAAAAGAGTCGCGACCCGCACGATACTTTCGGCTAGCGCATCTCGGTCCACTTTTGCGCTACCACGCCAACCATCGAGTAGCGCCGCGGCGCGCAGTTCACTTAGCATCTCCAGCGCTTGCGACAACGACAGCGGTGCGAGGCGTATCGCAGTATCGCGTATCGCTTCGGCAATGGTGCCGCCCACACCGACCATCACCGTCGGACCAAAGCTCGGGTCGCGTATCGCGCCTATGATAACCTCCAGTCCCGGCGGCGCCATTTCCTCGATCAAATAGCGGCGCGCGCCATTGAGCGGAATCATATCGATTGCGTCAAGTGCGCGTTTTAGCGCATCTTCGTCGGCAAGGTTTGTGTGCACTCCACCGACGTCGCTCTTATGTGCGATCTCGCTCGACAAAATCTTCGCGACGACGGGGCGCTTCAGTGAGCGCAGGGCGGCAAGTGCCTGATCGCGCGACTCGCAGACGACGCTATTCGGGACCGCAATCCCGATTGACCGCAGAACTTGCTTCGCCTTGTATTCGTCGAGGTTTTCCGCTATCGCGTTGGCGTTGGGTATCGACACCGACGAGACAGACTGCCGCAGCCGCCACTGTGCGGCGGCGTCCTGGGCTAAAACGATGCCGGCATGCGCCAAGCGCTCGGGTGAATCAGCGACATGCAGCTGATGCCGCTGCAATGCTGCTAGCGTTGGTCTGATCGCGGATTCCGGACCGACGGTGCCGAACACCATGGGTTTGCCGATCGATTGCTTGGCGCGCGGCAGAACGTCTTCCACACGCACGGCGGCCGGCTCGTTGATCGCGAATGCAACGATCGCGTCGACTTCCGAATCGCTTGCGACCGCAGCGATTACCTCGCCGAACGTCGAGCCCGGGCGACCAGTGTCGACTGGATTTTTGATGTAGGTCATCGGCGGCAGCAATTTCGCAATACGCACGACAGTGGTTTCGTTCAATGTTGGAACGGAAACCCCTGCTGACTTGAGGCGATCGAGAATAACGAGCCCCGCACCTGCCTGTCCGACGACGATGCCGATTCCCGGCGCGCGTTTCGGAGCGAGCCGCGACAGCGACAGCACCGCGGCGGCGGCGGCGAGCTCTTCGGTGGACTCGACCAACACGGCACCGGCTTGGCGCAGCGCCGTCGCTTTGAGCGCATACGATCCGATCAAATTGCCGGTATGCGATTGCGCAAAATCGCCGATGTCTTCGCGGCCCACCGCCAACACCACCACGGGCTTGCGCGGCGTAACGCGTCGCATCGTTTCGTAGAGCTTGCGGCCGTGGCGTACGCCTTCGAGATGCAGCGCAATCGCCCGCGTGCCTTCGTCATCGGCCAGATATTCAAGTGCGTCCGCGGCGTCGATATCGACGGCATTACCCAAACCGATACCGCAGGAAACGCCGTAACCGAAGCGATTGATGAGAAAGCCGGTGATGACGTTTATGCCGCCGCTCTGTGCAATGACACCGATGTGCCCCGGTCGTATCTGGTCGATACCGGGAGCGAAGCTGGCGACGAGTCCGACGCTGTTGTTGAAGAACCCCGAGGTATTCGGTCCGAGTACGCGAAAACCGGATTCAGTGCAAAGCGCACGTATCCGCTCCTGTGCCGCTATCCCTTTGTCGCCGGTTTCCGCGAATCCGCCGCTAACAATGACACCGCCGCCGCAACCGCAGCGTATCGCCTCCTCGACGGCGGCGGTAATCGTCGCCGCCGGAATCGCGAACAACACCATATCGATCGGCTTACCGACCGCCGTCAACGATGGGTACGCGGTACGTCCGAGAATTTCACCGCCTTTCGGATGAACCGGGTAGACCGCGCCGGAGAAATTTCGCAGCGACACCAGCGCCTGGTGCCCGACTTTCTCGGACGCCGCCGAGGCTCCGACGACAGCGACGGAGCGTGGCGCGAAGAGACGTTGTAAGTTACCAAGACGTGGTTGCATTGACTTCGCTCGACCGCCCCCGCCCTCCCCCTCCCCCGCAAGCGGGGGAGGGTTGGGGTGGGGGACTTGAGTTGCGACTGTATCTTCTGCAGCTACTCCGCATCCGGCTGGCGCGAGGGCGCGGCATTCTTGAATGCGTCAAGCGCATTGCAGTTGGTTTCGATACGAAGCAATGTCGGGTAACCGCTGAGATCGCACTCGAAGCGACGAGCATTCGCTACCTGCGGGTACAAACAGCAATCGGCGATTCCCGGCGTGTCGCCGTGGCAGAACTTACCGGTGTGCGAGTCGCCGGCGACTTGCGCCTCGAACGCCTGTAAGCCGAGCGCAACCCAGTGTTGGTACCATTTGTTCTTCGCTTCCTCTGAAACACCGAGCGTGCCGCTCAAGTAGCCAAGCACCTGCAAATTGTTCAGCGGGTGAATCTCGCACGCGACGATGAGCGCGAGCGCGCGCACGCGTGCTCGACACGAGTGCTTCTTCGGCAACAACGGCGGATTCGGATGCGTCTCCTCCAGGTACTCCATGATCGCGAGCGATTGCGTGAGGTGATGATCGCCGTCTTGCAGCACCGGCACGAGTGTTTGCGGATTCAATGCCTGCAAACGCTTGCGATCCTCGGGCTTGCGGATATGCAACGGTAAGTATTCGTAGGGTAAGCCCTTCAGGTTGAGCGCGATGCGCACGCGAAACGAGGCCGAGCTGCGGAAGTAGTTATACAGTTTCATTTTTCAAACGCCTCCTTGAATTCAGGCGGGATCGGGATCGCTTGCAGCCGCTGCGCGTCGTCCGGATGCGGCTTACCGCAGATGCGGGTCTCGCGCCCTTCGAGCAGCAGCACGTCGTCACGATAACCCTGGTGCAGTACCGTAAAGCGCCGCTCCTCCCAGCGCTCGACGCTGCTTTTTATTTCCAGTCGTTGGCGAAAACGGCTGGGTCGCAGAAAGCGCGCCGACACCTCGGCGAGGGGCAAGCCGATCACACCGTGGCGCTCAAAAAGTTTTGCGTACGGCCAATCGGCCGTATCCAGCAAACCGGTCGTGGCGGCGTCAAACCATTGGAAATACTTTGGATAGAAAACAATCTGCGCGGGATCGCAGTCACCCCACTCGATGGTTACCAGGTAGTTAGAAACGAGCGCCATGCGTACATTGGTTGTTATAGTTTCGCCAGGCTCCGCCGAATCGCCGGATAGCGTGCAAGTACGCCCGCGGTCCACGCCATTTCTTCGACGTCGTTGAACATCGGCACGCCGCTCGCCTCCATCTTGGCAAACCAGGCATCACGGTGTTCAAGCGTACCCATCATCGAATGGAACAACGGCATCGGCGCTTGCGCGCTCAATTCCGCCAACCGTTCGATCACCGGACCCGCATCGACCATGAACGGTACCACATGAATCATCAGCACCGCATCGTACGCCTTGGCGGCAACTTCGAGCATGCCCTGGAATGTATCGCCGAATCGTTCTTCGCGCGCGTCGGCCAACAGGTCGAGCGGATTGGCGATCGACGCTTCCGGCGGCAAGAATGATCGCAGCCGCGTTGCGAGTGCGTCTGGCAGCGGCGCCAAATCGAGACCGGCACTGGCGGCGGCGTCGGTGGCGAGCACTCCCGGACCACCCGAGTTCGATAACAGCAACACGCGCTTACCGAAACCTTGCGGATAACGTCCGAACCCTTTGCCGGCAAGCATCAGCTCGCGCAGGCTCAGCACACGCACCATGCCGCAATCGGCGCAAAAGCGCGCGATCTCGTCTTCGGTCCAGACGGCGCCGCCCGTATGCGCGCGC
>Ga0209342_10008616_pt1 | contig 10221 bp, 14 predicted proteins | sample RifCSP16_2_FD_184023 | JGI IMG/M metagenome (GOLD analysis project Ga0209342, IMG submission 184023) | Soil microbial communities from Rifle, Colorado - Rifle CSP2_sed 16_2 (SPAdes) (version 2) | ecosystem: Environmental > Terrestrial > Deep subsurface > Rock core/Sediment | place: Rifle... | reverse complement strand
ATGGGATTAGTATGAAAAATCTAGGTGAAAGAATATCTGATGTTTCGTTCCATCTGCAATCTTTGGCAGCCCCCGAATTCTCTTCAAAAGTTCAAGAAGCAGTCGAGAGAAAAGACAAAAATGCACTCGTAAAAATCTGCAAAAAAGCAAAAGTTCCAGAAAGCTACTTGAATATCATTGTGTCAGTGATGCTCGCTGTTAGTCCTCAACAGAAGTGGCCTGAACTCGTCTAGTGTGTGATACCTTTAATCTTGGGCAGGCTTTCGATAAAAAGTCGGGGTTGAGCCTCAATAAAAAGCTGGAGCGTTTGAGTAGTTGTATTCCTCTTCATTTTAGTAAAAACTTGTTTCCCATTTTCTGTCAACTTTTTTATGGTTTCAAACGTATTATTCAGAGTTTTTGCTTTGATAATAGCTGCTACAATTTGTTTTATGTAGATTTGCTCATTTTCTTTGGTTATTGAACTAGCAAGAATTTCCTGAAGGCGTTCAGAGTGTTCTTTTGCCCACAACACCGTGTAAGGTAATGCTTTGCTCCTTATTTTTTCAGCTAGTTCTAACGTTAGATTGAGTGATACATGAAAGTCTTTCCATAATTCCATGATTATTCCCAGGTTTAGTCCGTACTTTCCGAGTTGACAGATTTCGTTTTGAGAACCTTCGCCTAGTATTGCGCCAATTTTCATGCATGTTTCCAAGTCGGCAGCTTCAGTTTTGATCTTCCAAAATTTGTCTTTGGTAGATGGATTTTCTTGGTTGCGCAGTCTTAGGTTTATTGTTTCGGCTCTTGCCATTTTGGTTAAAAAGTTCCATATTAGCTTGTGTATGGTTTGACGCTTTTTGTATTCAATGTTTGCTTGGCTAAGAAAAGAAAATGCTTTAGCAGTCACGAGTCCGCCAATGATTAGTGTTGTGTCTTCTTTGAATTTTCCGTAGAAAGTGGGTTTAAATGATCTGATGGATGTTTTGTCTATCATGTCGTCCCATAGACGAAAGCTAAGGTTAATTAGACTCATAGCCAAAGCTGGAATATAGGTTTCTTCTGGTTTGCCCCCGACGGCTTCACATGAAAGTCGCATCATGGCAGGGGTTAGAGGATCGCGCCAATTTTTGGATAAAAATTCAAAAGGAGGGAATAAATCTTTCAGGGCTGAATCTTTTAGGAATATTGTTCTTGCCTTTTCTGCGATGAGGCCACCGTTGTCTTCGAGGATTTTGCGGCAGCGTGTTTCTAAACTAGGCGTTCCGTCCATGTTTATTCAATAATGATATCTCAAACCTTCGTTATATTTCTTGAGCTGTCTGGCGGTAAACGGAAAGAGGTTACGGATTCAGATACGGATTAGAAAGTATTATATGCTGCATTATTGCATAATCAATAATGCACTTTGCAGTGTTGAAAATGGCTGCTGAAGAGACAAACTCGAAGCTGGAGGCGTTATTGGCGAAGAACCTTTCCCTATTTCAAACAATTAGTCAGCAGCTTGATTTGCTGATCAACATAAACGAGAAGATACTTGAAACGCAAAAGGAGTTTCTTCAAGGAGTCAGTCGTCGCCCTGATAACGGTATTCCGCCAGATACGTTGTCTTTGTTGACTTTGCCATTATCGCTGAGGAAGACTGTCATGGTGTTGTATAAACTGCAGAAGGCAACTGCTGAAGGCATTTCGGAAGAAACGAAACGGTTGAGGGGTGTAGAAAGCGCCGCTGCGAACCAGTTGGTGAGAATGGGATACTTAAAGAAGACGCGGCAAGGTCGAAAAGTGTATTTCTATATCGAATCCCCAGTGGAGATGAAGAAATGAAGGCGAAGGCAATTTCTATTCACTCGTCACGGGGAGGCACTGGAAAAACAGTGATAGCAACAAACTTGGCAATGATCATGGCGGGCAAAGGGATGAAGGTGGCGCTTTTGGACTTGGATTTTCGGGCGCCTAGTTTAAGCATGGTTTTTTCGAAAGCAATCGAGAGCCCAGTTAGATTCTGGTTGAACGACTTCTTGAACGGTGAATGCACTGAAAAGCAAGTTATGATCGACGTATCGAAAATCTACAGTCTTGAAGGCAAGTTGCTGATCGGCTTATCAAATCCTTCCATAGAAGCGATTAGAAACATAATGGGGAAAAGCAGTTCATGGGAGGTTACTGCTGTGAAGAAGCTTTTCTCTCTATTGTCATCGCTTTTTAATGACATGAAGGTTGACTGTTGCCTTTTGGACACTAGCCCTGGGGTTCAGTATTCTTCAATTAATTCTGCGGTCAGTTCCGATTTGACGGTTGTTGTCACAACTTTGGATTCTTTAGATTTGAAGGGATCTGAGAACATGCTGCTTGATCTATACGATGCTCTAGAGAGAAGGAGTGTTGTGTTGGTTAACAAGTATTCTCCCGAGTCACGAGTTTTAAAAGGGAAACGCTCCGAGAGTGTGGCTTCAAGTGTCGAGGGAATTTTGAAGCATCCGGTGATTGGAATGATACCTTGCTTTTGTGATGTGCTTCAGCGAGAGCGAGCTTCTATTATGGCTATTGAGGATCCGAAACACCCCTTTGTGAAAAGCTTGGAGGAAGTTGCAGAGAAACTCGACCATTTACTAAGTATATGAGGAGGAATTGTTTTGAAGAATGATAATCTGGAAAAAATGCAGTCATCTTTAGTCAAACACTTCTTAGATGTAATAGTAATGGCTATGATGAAACGCTTAGGTTCTTTGAGTGGGTACGATATAATCAAACAGGTTAACCAAAATCTCGACATTTTTGTCAGTCCAGGAACAGTTTACGCTCTTCTATATTCGCTTGAGCGGAAGGGATTGGCGAGGGGTGAATGTACAGATGGGAAACGCGTCTATTCCTTGACGGAAAATGGTGAAGCAACAATCGACGAAATCTTGCGGTCGAAGGAAGAATTGTTTAGCTTCATGCGGACTCTATTTGAGAAACAGTTGATTATTTGAATTCATTTATAACGGCGACTTTGTTGACTTGTTTACACCAAGGAATGATTACTCTTCCTTCGGATAAGTCGCTGAATATCTCATCTACGATTTCGCTGTTTTTCTTTTCACTACATTCTTCGACTAGTGATATTTCTATGATGACTTTCTTATCCATATCTTTGCTCCTATAAACCTTGTAACGTTTTCTTCCTTACAAGTTTTTTCTAGAACGAAATAGTAACAGTCGTTCTCGAAAAAACAAATGGGATAACTTTGTAAATTGCAGTTCTTCCATAAATGTTCTCGCTTTTTTCCCTCGAAAGTTGTAGAAGGCACACCCATCAAATTAACCTTATTCGGGTTCTGAACATGGTTGACTACCTATTATTAGCCGATTTTCACGGAAGTTAAATACGTGTTTTGCTGCTGTTTCAAGCGAGGAAAGCAAGCAGGCTGTTGACTGGTAATGTGGATAGACTTTCTGATCGGGAGTTCATGGGTTGTTTTCGCTGTCTATTGCTGGTGGTATTTTTTTCTTGCCAAGACACTCCAGCCTTTGACATTGGAGGATTTGGGATTGACGTGGCAAGTTCATAAGAGACAAATGGGATGCTCAGGATCACGAATTAACAATTTACTCATGAAACACGATGAAGTTGTAGGATTTAGATGCGAATGTGGCTACGAGTACAAGCAAAAACGTTTGATTACCCAAAAAGTTCTTGCACGAGCCACTCCTTGTGAAAGTTCGAAACATCTAGTTTTTGAGGGTATTGAAAATAATAGGAAGAGAACTTGGGATGATCATAGCTGTTCACTCATATAAAGGTGGAACTGGGAAGACATTAATCTCGCTGAATCTTGCAGCTTTGTTTGCTAAAATGGGTAAGAGGGTTTGCCTGATAGATTTGGATCTTCGCGCTCCGAGCCTTTGCACAACTTTTGGAAAGAGAAACAGGTTTTGGGTCAATGATTATCTTAGCAAAGCTTGCACGATAGAGAATGTTCTAACGGATTGCAGTTCGAATATTGCGCTGAAGGGAAAACTGTGCGTGGGTTTAGCGAACCCTTCCATCGAAGCTATTCGTGAGATGACCGCGAAAGATAGGAAGTGGGAAATGGAGGCTTTGGGTCGTTTGGTTTCGCTTAGACGTGTTCTTATGGAAGATTTGCACTTTGATTACGTTTTCTTTGATACAAGTCCAGGGCTTCAGTACTCTTCCATAAACGCCGTCATCACAGCAGACCTTGCACTGGTTGTGACAACGACCGATGAAGCTGAATCAGAGGGAACTCGACTTATGATTCGAGATCTTTACGACCTTTTTGCGAAGAAAACTGCGATAATAATCAACAAGATTGATTCTGAATGCTTATCAGCTATGTCTCTTAGAGATGGTCTAATAAAAATTGGATCACGCCAGTGGCCCATTGTGGGAGCTTTGCCTTGTTTTTGCGATATACTTGAGGATGAAGGAAGATGCATATACACCGTTGAAAAGCCAAATCACCCCTTCAGCTTGATGCTTCAAGAAATGGCAAAGAAGTTAGAGAAGTTACAGCCAGCCACTTCTCATGGATTGTGTCAAATCTCTTAGAATACAAGAAACCCATTAACATCCAACATTTTCTTCAACATAATAGCTCAAGACTTTCTCAACCAAAGAGAAGAATAAAGTCCACCACTGACCACAGCCAACAATTTTCCTAGAAGCAACAGCTTAAAGTCTCAACGAGAAGCTACTGTTCCAGAAAAAAACGTAAAAGAACGTATTCTATGCTCCTTTAATTTGGGTTAGATTTGGTCAACAATGCAGAAGGAAATACCCAGAACGGGATATACACGATTTTATCTTCGAAGCATAGTTTGTTCCTTGTTATCAGGAGCCCCGAACGGGCTAGCTTTAGTCTTCATACAATCTCTTAAAATTTGCCCCCCTTTAAGCAGGGAGTGAAACTCATCATTTTGCCCCATTAAATGAGGACAAAAAAATTGCTCCAGTAAAACTGGGCTTTGAAAATCATTCTCTTTGAACGCCAGACTTTGTTAACCTCGAACATCAATCAAGAATTATTCTAGAACGATACCCAAACCTCTTAAAAAAACCCTGAAGAGAGTAGAGGCGAAAATGCACACCAAATATCGAACAACAATCTAAAAATAAGGCACAGTGAAAACCCAAAACACACACAAACATACATTCACAACCACAACTCACAAAAAACAACACCCACACAAAAACAAAACGCTTTTCGTCTATAGAGAAAAAATCATGAACTCGCCAACAGTCAACTCCATGTTGCCTGCTTCATAATAGGAGGGCTTTGTTTTTCCTAGCACTATAGCTGCAAGAGAGCAAGCTACTTGAAACATCTTTTCTCGGCTTCAACGTCTATTCTCGATAGAAGTTTCAGGACTTTCCTGCCTCTTTTTGCCTTCTGTTTTTCAGAAATGGTGTTTCGCGCCGGACAAATATTGTCAATCACTATTCCATTGTCCTCATCGTGCATGACAGGGTAAATTCGGCATCCTAAAGGACGACTTGCACGTTCCCTGCAAACCCGCTTTTCAGAGTCGAAGAAAACGCAAATCCCCTCCTGATTTCGAAGTATCGCGTAACCATCCTTGTCAATTCGCACAAAAAAGTCTCTGGTGTAGCCTTTTCGCTCTAAACGCTCAACATCCTCGTTTGACAGCAACATCTCTGTTTCTTTACAGCATTCACCGCAGCGCAAGCATCGCATGAACGTATTCTGTTCCCAGGTTGCTATATCAGGCTTTTTCCCAGAAAACGCAGTTCACCTTAGTTTGTGACTTTGTAAACCAGCCAAACGAGTCCTTTATCGAGTTTCTCTTGTTTCCGAAGTTTCAGCTTTAGATTCTGGCTTATGTTGCCAAAGACGTTGTACGATTTTTCTCCCACAATAACAGGGTGAACAAGCAAGCTTACCTCATCCACGAGACCTTGCTCCAACAGCAAGTTACCAAGTATCCTTCCAGTATCAGTCAATACTTTCTTTGCCTTAAATTTCACGGAAAAAAGCTCCAAGGCTTGCCTCAAGTCAACATGCTCATCACCAACCACAAAATAATCGTAATTTCTTTTTTCAAGATATGAGACATATTCTTTCGGCGTCGTCTCTGAAATAAGCACGACAACGTCTCTGCAGAACTCAAATCGCCTGCAAGCATGCAAAAGCCCCTTCAATATTCCTTTAGTGTCTGGTATAGCCCAGTAAGGAAAACTCTTGTCCCGTTTCGGCTTTTGAAAGTCCGAAGGTTCTTCCGGTGGAACGCCGTTTCCAAAAAGTTCAACACCGACCTCGGCAGTGTTCGAACCAATCAAATGAACAGCGGGTTTGTAGTCCCCAGCTATCTGGTAATGCAAACCCATGTTGGGTTCAAACCCAGTCAAAGAACCATCCAGACTTATGGAGTTGTGAATAATCACTTTCGGTAACATAGCTACCACTGCTTTGCGCTATAAGCATCTTGCCTATTGGAAAACGAGAGATTTTAGAGATTTGCCTACCTTACCCCGCAGTTTGGAAAAAGTCAAGGTTCAACAGTTCTGCCCAAGCAATATTCCGAAGCGGAATCCGAGCAACCTTACGGTTCCCGTAAGGAACGTATTCAAGCAGCATTCCTTTCCCGATTACGCCTTTCCTGATTTTCGTCAACTGCACGTTCACAATTACCGCACCATCTTTCAGATGCAAGTTCACGTTTCTCCCAAGATAAGATTTGGCGCTGTTCAAGCTGAAATTCTCCATCGCTTTTCACCAGTCAACCTCTTTCTCTGCGATGCTGCTCCAACATTGCCTGCAGATGGGAAGTTTTTCCCCTTTAAAAAGAATATACAGTTTGATGTTCTCACTATTGCACTGGTGCTTCCAAGGGTTTTTACAACTCTCCAAACACGTAAGCCTCCAAGGTTACCTCAAACACAAACGTTTGGCATTTTCTGCTTTTAAAACAGACGTAGCAACTGACCTTGCGTTCTGTGGAGAGGTGTGTTAAAGTAAACTTTATACGTTTAAGTTCTTAACTGATTTACAGGTAGTTATTTATGGTTTCTGTGATGGAAGCAACCGTAAGTTTGGTTATACAAATCATCGTTCTAGCTCTTCTCACCGTCGCGGTAGTGCTCAAAAATAGGAAAAAATTTCGCGAACACGGAATCCTAATGACCACATCCGTTGTGCTCCACATCATCACAATACTATATGTCATGGTACCATCCTTCAGCAGCTTCTTCAATTCTCCAGGCACAATTGTCATCGACGTGATCGTCATAATCTCATTCATCCACGTCGCACTAGGATTAATCGCAGTCGCACTTGGAATCTGGCTTACAGCCTCATGGCATTTCAAAACAGATCTTCAAAGGTGCTTCTCCAACAAAAAGTTGATGAAACCAACGCTAACAATGTGGGTAACAGCTATCTTGCTTGGAGTTATTATGTACATAACTTTCTGGGTAGGATTGCTGTTCTCATAGCACGAACCAGCCAATACTCCCTTTTTACTTCCATTTCCAGCAACCTAAAAGTCACAAAATTATATGTGAATTATTTCGGGCGTTATCGTTTCTCTCGTCACTTTCAGTATCGCAACCGAAGGCTTAACAATGAAAGACGATGGATTCGTGGGGCTTCCAGGGTTAATGTAAAGGGTTTTTCCTTCCCACTTTATGCTGGAATTGTGTGTGTGCCCATAAACGAAAACGTTGAAGCCGTTCTGCTTCGCGATCTCACGCATCTTACCCATCCCGAACATTGTGTTAGGGTCATGCATCACGCCGATTTTCCAATCAGACACCTTCAACGAATTAAGCTTTGGCAAAGCACCGCTAACTTCTGGTCCATCCATGTTCCCGTGAACCGCCAAGACAGGCGCCAACTGCTCCAATTCGTCGACGACAGCTAGCTCCACCAAGTCCCCCGCATGCACAATGAAATCCGCTTTCTCAAAGATTTTGAAAACCTTCTCAGGGATACATCTCGCCCTTACAGGCACATGCGTGTCAGAAATTAAGCCCACAATCTTGACTGGTTTCATTTTTGGTATTTCACGATATACCTGAGTTTGTTCAGACGTCATCCAACGCTCATCTGGAACTTGTTTATGGCTGTAAACTAATATTACGAAAGATAATAAAGATTCACATGTATCGATTGCACCATCAGAAAAAAGGGAGCAGATCAAGCCGTTGTCAGCTTAATCCCGTGAAGGGACTCGCGAAGCAGGCTTAGAAGGTTTTTTCTCTTTAGTCTTCAAATTCGCCAGATACTTTAGGTTGAAAGGTTTAATCGTGACCCCAGGGGTTAAGTCTGCTTGAAAAGTCTGACTTTCCACTATAACGTCGGCAAGCTCCGAATCATGCGTTCTGACAAACGAGGCATAATCCGAGTAGCTCTCGTGGAGTGAAACGCAAACCGAATCCCAGCCTAATCCCCGTCCTTCCTGAACTAAGACTACGTTTGGCTGTTTATTGTACCAATCCTTCAGTTTCTGGAGCGCCTTGGTTCTTTCTTCGCCGCTTAAGTGTTCAAGCTTGCTTTTCAAGAAGGTGAAGGCGGCAATCTCGAACCCGATTTGCCCGAACTTTGGCACAACCGTGTAGCCGTCAATGTAATTCTCCTCTAGCATTGCCCTTCTTCGGGTCACTGTTGGCTGCGATACGCCTATAGCTTTAGCTATTTGTCTGTCGCTTCTGTGAGAGTCTTTCATTAACTCGAACAAAAGTTTGTAGTCGATAGGTTTCAGTTCCTTCAAATCAATCACCTGAAATTGTCCAATAACATTTCTTTCTTAATATATAAACTTGGTTGTTGACTCGTGAAAGATCGACGTGTTCAGCTATCGATTACCATCTAAAACTATGCATAAACTGAAAGACTTTATGCCAAGAGCGTAATTCTTACACTGGACAAGGTGGCGAAATGCGCGGGCAGCTACTTAAGGAAATTGAAGCAGAAGCAACATCTCTGTTGAGCAATTTAATCCGAATAGACACAACAAACCCTCCAGGAAACGAGACGGCAGCAGCAACCTTCTTAGCTGAGAATTTGAGTAAAGATGGATTCGAATGTGAAATCATCGAATCTGCACCTGGCAGAGGGAACATCCTAACTCGCTTGAAGGGCGCTACCGAAAAACCCAGTTTGCTTCTTTTGTCCCACCTCGATGTTGTTCCAGCCAAACCTGAAGAGTGGAGCGTAGATCCGTTCGGCGGCGTCGTGAAAGACGGTTTCGTTTGGGGACGGGGCGCTTTGGACATGAAAAGCATGACGGTAATTGAAGCCTTGACGATGAAGCTCTTGAAGAGAAACAACGTGAAGCTGAAAAGCAGCATCATTCTTGCTGCAACGGCGGACGAAGAGAAAGGCGGGTTAGCGGGAGCCGACTATCTACTCCGCAATCAACGCAGTAAAATCTTCGCCGACTACGTTTTGAATGAGGGCGGCGGACTGGCGTTTCCAACTCAGAACAGGAACGTTTACACTGTTCAGACGGCGGAGAAAGGAATTTTATGGTTCAAAATAATAGCAAAAGGAATTCCTGGGCACGGTTCCACGCCTGACGTTGCTGACAACGCCATAATTCGCATGAACAAAGTCATTGAGAAGCTGACGAGGTATCGTCCTCCAACAGTGATTGTTCCGACAATGAAACTGTTTCTCAACGAAATTGCAGGTGAAGATGAAAATTTGCAGAAGCATATTTCGCGTTTGTTAGCTAACCCGCTGCAAGGTGACCTATTGCTTGACGAGTTGGCGAAAACGGAAAAGCTGTTGGCGGAGGAGATTCGGCCTCGGATACGAATGACTATTGCGCCCACAGTTATTCATGGGGGCGTTAAAGAGAACGTGATCCCCTCAGAGTGCGAAGCTACGTTTGACTGCCGCATTCTCCCTGGTCAGGCGACAAGCCAGGCTTTTGAGTCGATTAAAGAATTGCTGAAAGAGGTTGGCTTGGACAAGTTAACGTTCGAAATCATACAGGCTAATGAACCTTCTGAATCGTCCTTTGAAACGCCGCTTTCCCATGTTATAATTGACGTTTTGAGGCAATTTGAGCCAAACTGCGGCGTTACCCCCCTGCTCATGACGGGCGGAACTGATTCTCGATTCTTCAGACAAGAAGGAAGCATCTGCTATGGCTTTCATCCGATGCTTCCTGAAATTGCTTCTGGCAGGATAATCAAAAGGGAGCATGGTGTTGATGAACGTATCTCCGTGGAAAACCTGGTTTTTGGCACGAGCGTGTTGTATGAAGTGG
>Ga0209342_10008614_pt1 | contig 10222 bp, 11 predicted proteins | sample RifCSP16_2_FD_184023 | JGI IMG/M metagenome (GOLD analysis project Ga0209342, IMG submission 184023) | Soil microbial communities from Rifle, Colorado - Rifle CSP2_sed 16_2 (SPAdes) (version 2) | ecosystem: Environmental > Terrestrial > Deep subsurface > Rock core/Sediment | place: Rifle... | reverse complement strand
ATGTCTGGGCGTAGGCAATCCCCCAAGCAGAGGTGCGTTCCTTATGAGAGCGGTCGGCATCGACGTGAGCGAAGCCCAGGGACAGATCGACTGGAGCAAGCTGCAAATAGATTTCGTGTATCGGCGGGTGGCGAATGGGGCGCTGATCGACAAGGAGTGGGCGAGCCAGCCTCACCCGTTGCCGGATCAGAGATCCTACGCGGTTGGGGGGTATCTGGCATTCTACCCCTGGGTGGCGTGGGACGACCAGGCGAGGGCATTTGCAGATCATGCCGTGGATCATGGGGAGACTGAGCTTCCTCCGGCTGTCGATTGCGAGGTAGCTAACAAGGTTGATCCGGTTGGGTATCGGGTGTTGTTGGGGGATCTGATTGCGTCTATCGAGGATCGTCTCCAGCGCCGCTGCATCATCTACACCCGAAAGGACTGGTGGCAAAAGCATGCGACGCCGCCTCCCAAGCACTGGCCGGGGCCGCTGGTGGGGCGCGACTTGTGGCTGGCCAGCGCGACGGCGTATCTTCCGAGAGACGCGTGTCCCAGCGGTTGGTTGACGTGGGCGATCTGGCAGAAGATCTATACGGCGATGATCCCTGGGATCAAGGGGCGTGTCGACCTGAACGAGTTCAATGGGTCAGTCGCGGATATGAAGGCGTGGGCGGACGCGCTGCGCCGTGTCTGACCCGGACCCACACCTGCCCAGATGTTCGGCCGCGCGCCCCGAAGTTTGAGGGCTTCTGCATTTTCGGGGGAGCTACGCCAGTCGGATCGTCTCGCCCTCCCATGTCGCCTGCCGCGCCTCGCCGGATACGTGGATGAGCCGTGCGGCCATCGCCGCGAGGCGACCCGCATCCCCCGACGAGATGTAGGTCACCTTGCCCCCTCGGCCCGGCGGTGCCGAAAGCCCCTTCTCCTCCAGCACTCGTTGAGCCTGCCGGGCAATCGCCGGCGCCGGATCGATCACCCGGACGTCCGGGCCGGCGATGGCGGAGATCTGAGGGATCACAAACGGATAGTGCGTGCAGGCCAGCACCAGCGTATCGACGTCTTGCTCCAGCAAGGGCGTGATTGCCTTCTGGAGAATCTCCCGGGTTTTGGGGCTGTCGAGATCGCCGGTCTCGATGCGCTCGACGAGCCCGGGGAGAGTCTGCTGGAAGACTCGCACGCCGCTGGCAAAACGCTCAACGACCGAGGCGAAGAGCTCGCCCTGGAACGTGGCCGGAGTCGCCAGCACTCCTACGCGCCGAGTCCGCGTCGTCTCGGCCGCGGGCTTGATAGCCGGCTCCATCCCCACGAAGGGAACCTGGGGGATCACCTCGCGCAGGTGGCGGAGGGCGGCGGCCGAGGCGGTGTTGCAGGCCACGACGATCACTTTGGCCTCCATCTCGAGCAGGAACCCGCTAATCGCCAAACTAAAAGCCCGCACCTGCTCTAGCGGACGCGGGCCATAGGGGACGTGAGCCTGGTCGGCAAAGAAGACGACATCCTCGTCCGGCAATTGCCGCCGTATTTCGCGAAGGATCGAAAGGCCCCCTAGGCCGGAATCCAACATCCCGATCGGGCGCTGGGTCATCGTGGGGAGGTTACTCTACTCCCGCCGTACGGGTCAAGCCGAGAAAAAGCTCCCGGGATTAGGGCCGCCCTAGAAGTCGCTCGGGATGCCACGGCACGGCAGCCGCGAGGGCACAGTTCACTCTGCATCACACTAGGCAGTCTGGGGACGATGGCACAATGGAGTTCTAACGGACGCTAGGGTCTGGATCTTCTTCTAGTCACATCCCACAGGAAGAAGAGCAAGAAGAGGAGGATGTCTTGTACCCCGATGCCGAGCACAAGCAAGATGAGGAAGATCACGTTACCGTGCAGGAGACTCGTGTAGACACGAAGGCCAACGATCAGCTCCAGAACGGATAGCAGGGGGATCACCAAGTAGTACACTCCGACACCGCGGGCGAGTCCAAATACGTCATCCGTTTTCCCGATCACCGCGTCAAGGTCTTGGCGAATGGTGATCAGTGATCGGTCTTCACCCCATTCCTCCTTCTGGATCTTGACGATCACGTCCCGGTAGCGAGTGAACAACAATCCGACTTGCGCCATCATGAGACCCAGGATCCAGTAGATCAGGTAGCCTCTCAGCCAGAAGTAGAAGAAGAGGATGATTTCGGCTAGCAGCGCGATCACGTTAAGCTTGTAGCCTAGCGGCACATCTCTATCTCTGAGTGCCCGCAGGACGGCCAAAGGTCGAGGCCATTCGCCGTGGATCAGGCCCGCGTAGGCGAGGAGCCCGGCCATTCCAGCCAAGACGCTCAACGCCAGGATGTTCATGTGCCGCTCAGGGTTGCTCACTGCTTCGGCGAACTCAACTCCCGTGAGTTGCGAGAAGAGGTCGCACATCACAACCATGAACACAAGTATCCCGAGCACAACGAAATAGCCTTCGGCCTTACCTACCTTCTTGGGCAAGTCTTTCCTCCCTTCGAAGGGGTGGCCGGCCGAGACGCCAATCAGGTGCCCATTCTCCGGTGCACCTGATCTTCATGGGGTTGAATTGCCCTCGGGCAATGGCGGAGGAGCGATCAGCCCTCGCGCTTCTCTCGGAGCCGGGCGCGCTTGCCGGTGCGTTCCCGCAAGTAGTAGAGTTGGGCGCGGCGGACGTGCGACCGGTGCTGGACTTCCACTTTCTCGATGCGTGGCGAACGTAGGAGGAAAGTTCTCTCGACGCCGATCCCGTGGGCTGCCGTGCGCCGGACGGTGAAGTTGGCGTTGTTGCCGCCTCGGCGCAATCGGATGACGATTCCGCGAAACTCCTGGACCCGTTCTCGGCCGCCCTCGGTGATGCGAAGGTGGACGCTCACGGCATCGCCTGGGCTCAGCTGGGGAACGTTGGAGTTGATGGGAGCCTCTACGACGTTGTTTGGATCAGTCATGGCGATCATCCTGGTCTCATCTACAGACGACCGGCCGCCCTTTCTTGCCGGGCGGCTCGGCGGGCAACAGTATACCACGCCCCGTGCAGGGGCGTCCAGAGAATCTAGCTCAGACTCCGAGGCCCAGAGACCCACGGTTGAGCAGCAAGAACAGCCCAACAATCGACTTGGCGTCTCGCAACTCCCCGCGAGCGGCGAGGGCCTTCGCTTCCTTCTGTGTCATGAGAACCGCCTGGATCTCCTCGTCCTCATCGGGCGTCAGGGGCGCCGGCGCCAGGTCTTCCGCCAGGTAGAAGTACATGTACTCGGTGGCATAGCCCGGGACAAGCCAACACTCGCCAATCAGTGTCAGACGCCCGGGCGCCATCCCCACTTCCTCCCTGCACTCTCGCTCCGCACAGGCCTGCGGATCCTCCCCGGCATTCAATGTCCCCGCCGGCAGCTCCAACAGCTCACCTTCCGCGGCGTGCCGGTACTGGCGCACAAACCAGATCCCGCCTCGCCCGTCGACGGGGGCGATCGTCACGGAGGCAGGGTGGTCGATGATATCCAGCTGCGTCTCTTTCCCGTTGGCCAGCCGGACCCGGTCCTGGCGCACGGAGAAGACCTTCCCTTGGTAGACGGCTCGGCGGTCGATCACTTCAGGGGGCACGGGGTACCTCCAAGGTCAAAAGCGGCGGGGGAAAGAGGTTTCTTTCCCCCGCCGATGGGAACTCAAGGGTTTGGGCGCGGCCGCGCCCCAGGCTCGCCTTATGGGATATTGATCGTCGATCCAACGCTGAGTGTATATGGCGAGCTCAGGCCGTTGCTGGTGGCGATGGCCATCGGGTCGACGTCGCCAAAATAGCAGGCCACCGCGTAGATCGTGTCGCCCGAACGCACGGTGTACGACGCCGGGTGGGCGCGCAACGCACGCGCCGCCGGGAAGGGGTCCCCGCTTTGAGGGATCTGCAGCGTGGTGCCCGGGCCCACCGTCGTGCCGCGGTTGATCCCGTTCAGGCTGAGGAGTTCATCCGGGTTCACATTGAACCTGCGGGCGATGCAGTAGGGGAACTCCCCTTCCTGGAGGGTGTAGGAGCCTGGCCGCGCCCCACTTCCGGACGAAGTCGGCTGAGGCGTGGTAGCCTCGGTCGGTTCGGCGGTCGCGTCTTCGGAAGTCGGGGGTGGCGGCTCGGGTGTCTCCGCTGTCTCCGATGTCGCCGAGGGCTCGACGCTGGTTGCCCCTCCGGCCTGTGCCGTCTGGGTCTGCATCACTGCCTGGCGGACGGCATTCATGGTGGCCTGCTGCCAGTTCTCTTCGCCCGGGGTGAGGGCGGGAGCGGCTGTTGGGGGCAGGGTCGAGGCCGGGCGCGTGCAGGCGCCCAGTAGGACGCCGGCGAGCACGACGCCGGCGGTGATCAGTCTTCCAAGCCGTGACAAACCCATGGGGTCCTCCTTCGGAGTCGGTCCCCGGGCGCCTCTCCAGGGCGGCAACCCGGGCGGATGGTAGCACAGGCGTTTGGGCCCGTCAAGCAAGCCCCCCCTTGAGTGGGGGATGGATGCAAGGTGCATGCCAGGCCTGGCGGCCGATTCAGGAGATGCGCAGGATATGGGTGAGGATTGTGGCGCCCGAACCGCCGATGTTCTGTGCCATGCCGACTCGGGGCTCGGGAAGCTGGTTGTCGCCGGCCGCCCCCCAGAGCTGGCGGGCAACCTCGACGATCTGGTAGACGCCGGTGGCGCCCACCGGATGCCCGCGGGCCTTGAGCCCTCCCTGGGTGGCGATCGGAAGGCGCCCGCTGGGGAGGATGGCCCCTTCGAGGCCAAGCCGCGGGCCTTGGCCGCGCTCGGTGAAGCCGCAGGCTTCCAGGGAGAGGGCGGCCATGATGCTGAACGCGTCGTGCAGCTCGAAGAAGTCGATCTCGTCTGGGCCGACTCCGGCCTGGGCGAAGGCCTGACGCGCCGAGCGCTCGGCGGCCGCCAGCCAGAGCAGATCGCGCCGATCATGGACGGCGAGGGAGTCGGTTGCGGCGCCCGATCCGGCGACGACGACGCGCGGCCGCCCGCCGCCGGGCACCAGTCGCTCGGCGGGCACCAGGATCACCGCCGCCGCCCCATCGCCGATCGGCGAGGAATCCAGCAGGTTGATCGGCTCGCACACCATGCGAGCCTCCCGGTAGTCTTCGTGGGTGATCGGCTGCTGAAGCCTGGCGTACGGATTGAGGGCACCGTTCGCATGGGCGTTGACCGAAAACGCGCCGAAGTCCTCGTGCTTCCAACCATACTCGTGCTGGTAGCGCCGCATGATCAGGGCGTTGAGGGCGATGAAGCTCGGCCCGTGTGCGGCCTCGGTGTCGGCGTCGGCGGCCGTTGCCAGCCCCGCGGTCGTCACCGTCGAAGGTGTCTGTGTCATCTTCTCTACGCCGACGACGAGGGCAAGATCCACCAGCCCGGACCCGACGGCGTGGACCCCGGCGCGGAAGGCGGCCCCGCCCGACCCACACGCCGCCTCGATCTTGAAGGCTTCGACTCCCTTCAGGCCGCACCAATCGGCGATCTGGGCGCCCAGGTTGAGCTGCGAGCCGGGGCCGACACCGGAAAGCATGTTGGAGACGATCAATACATCCGGCCGATCGAGCCCGGCATCGCGCAGCGCCTCGAGCGCCGCCTCGCCTGCCAGGCTGACCAGCGTGCGGTCCCAGTGCTCGCCAACCGGCGTCTGTCCGGCGCCTAGCACGGCGACTTCACGCATAGGCGCGCCTCAAGGCCGGCTGCAGCCGGCCGGGCGAGTCGATGGTGTGATCTTGAGGCATCAGGCTGGTCGGAGGACTGGGCGGAACTTGTAAGCGTAGACGAGCATGCCCCGCTCGCCATCTTCGCCGATCTTCCGGGTGGTCATCTCGACTGGCGTGCCGATCTCGATCGGCTGGTCCCCGAGGTCGGTGAGCTGGGCCGTGACCATCGGGCCTTCTTCAAGTCGGATCACCGCGACGGTGTAGGGGGCGTAGGCCTCGTGGCCGGCGGGGGCGTCGTGGACGGTGGTGTAGGAGTAGACCTCGCCGCGCCCGCTGAACTGGTATTCTGTGCGCGCCTCACGGCCGCAATCGGGGCAGATGTCCCGCGGCGGAAAGATCTTCACGTCGCAGTGCGGGCACACCTCGCCCACCAGGGCGTAACGCTGCTGGCGAAGCCTCCAATGCCTTGAAACCTCCATCCTTCACCTCAGTCCGACGAGTCCCCACCGGATTCCGGCGGGCGCGCCCAGTGTAGGCTTGCGGGACTCTCAAGAACTATCACCTTGCCCTCAGAGCCTGTCTGCCCGGGCCAGGATGTGGGTGGCGACTGTGGCGCCGGCCCCTCCCAGACATTGCCCCATTCCCACCTGCGCCTCAGGGACCTGCGCTTCTCCGGCCCTCCCCTGGAGCTGCAGTACCACCTCGACCGCCTGGTAGACGCCGGTGGCGCCGCCGGCATCTCCACGCGCTTTCGAGCCGCCCAGTGTGCTGATCGGGATCCGGCCGGTGCGGGAGATTTCACCCTCCGCAGCCAGCCGCCAACCCTGTCCGCGTTCGGCAAAGCCCGCCGACTCAAGAGCGAGGGCGGCGTAGATCGAGAAAACATCGTGGAGCTCGAACAGGTCGATGTCGCGAGCCGCCATCCCGGCCTGCGCCATAGCCCGGCCGGCCGAGATGAGGGCCGCCTCGAATCCGAGCGGATCCGGCTGGTCGTGCAGCGCGAGCGGCCCGGTGGCGACGGCCGAGGCCAGGATGCGGATCGGGGTCCTTTCGCCTGCAGGCCGATGCCTATCTCCGCGGGTGAGCAGGATTGCCGCCGCGCCGTCGGCCACCGGGGCCGCGTCGAAGAGATTGAGCGGATCGCTCAACATCGGCGCCGAGGCGTAGTCTTCGAGACGGATCGCCCGTCGATACAGCGCCCTCGGGTTGCCCACCGCGTTGGCATGGGCGGTCAGGCTGAACCCGGCAAAGCCATGCTCCGGCACATGGTGTTCGTGGATGTAGCGGCGCATTAGGAGCCCCGCCTGCGCCGCGGGGGTGAGGCCCTGGACGGCCTCGAAATCGGCATCGGCCGCGGCGGCCAAGGCGGCCTCGACCGAAGAGCCGATGCGGTCCGTGAGTTTTTCGACGCCCACGACCATCACGCGATCCATCTCGCCGGAGGCGAGTGCGAGCACGGCCTGGCGGAGCGCGACGCCACCCGATGCACCCGCCGCCTCGTAGGTGGCGGCCTCGATCCCCCGCCAGCCGGCGAAATCGGCCAGGAGGACTCCTAGGTGAGTCTGAGCGGAGAGAGCGGGCGCGAGCATATTGCCCACGAAGAGCGCTTGCGGGCGGAGGCCTCCGGCATCTTCGACGGCGGCGGTCATCGCCTCGAGGGCAATCGAGCGCAGCGACTTCTCCCAATGCTCACCGATGGGAGTGAGCCCGACGCCGGCAACGAGGATCTCGGGAAGGGCGGAACCGGGCGCGTGCATGCGTTACTTCATCACCAGCTTGCCGCGGTAGCGCGAGTAGGTGGCATAGTCGATCTCGGTTCGCCGGGCGACGTAATCCTGGGTGGTCGGGGCCAGCCCTTGCCGCCCGGCGAGGCGCTCGGTGGTGCGCAGGCTGAAGGCATCGGAGCCGGCCCCCGAGCCGAAGGAGACGACCAAGATGCGCACCCCGGGATCGGCCACGTCCAACACGGCGGTGAGGCCGACAAGGGCCGATCCGGCATACGTGTTTCCGATCAAGGGGACCAGCAGGCCTGCCGAGATCTGCTCCGGGCGGAAGCCGAGGGTCTTGGCCACGCGCTGGGGGAACTTCGTGTTGGGTTGGTGGAAGACGGCGTAGGCGTAATCGGCCGGCGTGCTTCCCATGGCTTCCATCAGCGTGTGAGCGGCCGCCTCGATGTGCTTGAAGTAAGCCGGTTCACCGGTGAAGCGCTGGCCGTGCTCGGGGTAGCGCTCGTTGGCGCGGCGCCAGAAGTCGGGCGTATCACTGACGAAGGAATAGGAGCCTTCGATGATGGTGAGCGATTCGGCGGCCGGCCCGAGGAGGAAGGCCGCGCCTCCCGCGCCGGCTGTGTACTCCAGGGCGTCGCCCGGGCGGCCTTGCGCTGTATCCATCCCGATTGCGAGCGTGTAGTGGGCCATGCCCGAACCCACCATTCCGATCGCGGCCTGGACGGCTTCCGTGCCGGCTTTGCAGGCAAACTGCCAGTCGGCGGCCTGCGTGTGGGGCACCGCGCCGATGGCCTCGGCAACGATCGTGGATGTGGGCTTGACCGCGTACGGGTGTGATTCGGAGCCCACCCAGACGGCCCGGATCTCGGACGGGCTGATGCCGGCGCGAGCCAGAGTGTTGCGGGCGGCCTCGATTGACATGGTCACGACATCTTCATCCAGCCCGGCAACGGCCTTCTCCCGGATCGGAAGCCCTCCCTCTTCTGATTTCCAGAGGCGGGCCACCTCACGTGCTGGGAGTCGATAGCGGGGGATGTAGGCGCCGTAGCCCACAATGCCGACATCTTGCACGGGCTTCAGCATGGGAGCGTGGTTTGTCATGGCGAACCCTCGGGTGCGGAATTGCCTACTGGGGTGATCGGGGATCGGTTGCTCGGTGATCGGGAGATGCCTTCGTGCCGTGGAACCGATCACCGATCACTGATCACCGATCACCATTCGCCTGGTTGCCCGGCGCCCTGGTGCCATAGTGCCCCGGTGCCCAAGAACTGACCACCGATCACCGATCACTGATCACCCATCACCGATCACCCCTCTCCTCTTGCAGCGCCCTAAGCAATTCATCCGCCCGATCCGCGCGCACGACTCCCTCCGCGGTCATGCGCCGGGCCACCTCTTCGATCTGGGCTCCCTGGGCTCCAGCGGCGATCGCCACCTGCCGGGCGTGCAGGCCCATGTGTCCTTGCTGGATGCCTTCCGTCGCCAGGGCGCGCAGCGCAGCCAGGTTCTGCGCAAGCCCGATAGAGACGATGATCTCGGCCAGTTCCCGTGCCGTGCGCACACCGAGCACGGCCAGCGAGGCCCGCGCGCCGGGATGGACGCGAGTTGCGCCACCGACGATCCCCACGGCGAGCGGCATCTCGAGGAAGCCCTCCAGGGCGCCGTCGGCGCCGACGCTCCAGCGGCTGAGCGAGGTATAGCGGCCGGTGCGCGCCGCGTAGGCGTGCGCCCCGGCTTCGACGGCGCGCCAATCGTTTCCCGTCGCAATCACGACCGCGTCGACGCCGTTCATGATTCCTTTGTTGTGTGTCGCCGCCCGATAGGGATCGGCCTCGGCGAAGGCCCAGGCCTCACAGATGCCATCCCGCACCCGCTCCCCGCCAAATGCCTCAAATGCCAGGGCGGAGGCGGGTATTCGGCAACGAGCGCGGGCCAGGCGGCGGTCGGCGAGATTCGAGAGGATGCGGAGATGGGCGCGGCCGCCGGTAAGGCTCTCGATGAGAGGCGCCAGGCGCTCCACGGCGGTGTTCACGGCGTTGGCGCCCATGGCATCGCGAGTGTCGTAGATCAGGTGGACCACCAGCATCGTGCCTGCCATAGTTCCTTCGAGGAGCCGGACGTCGAGATCGCGCGCGCCGCCGCCGAGGCTGGTGATGACCGGGTCCACCTGATCGGCCGCGGCCAGGATCTCGGCTCGGTGGGCGAGAATCTCTGCTCTCGCCGCAGCCGGATCAGGAACGTCGAGCACCTGGATCTGGCCGATCATCTCCGGCTCACTCGTTTCGGCGAGGAAGCCTCCGCCCTCGCGAGCGAGCTTGGCCATGAAGGAAGCACCGGCGACGACCGACGGCTCTTCGATGGCCATCGGCACGAGCACCTCGCGGCCGTTGACCAGGAAGTTGACCGCGATCCCCAACGGAAGGCTATAAACCCCGACAACGTTCTCGATCATCCGATCGGCAAGCTCGGGGGTCAGCCCGCCTTCGATCGTCAGGGGCTTCAGCGCAGGCTCTTCGAGGCCGGCGGCAGACCGGATGCGAGCGAGCCTTTCGCCGACGGGAAGGTCGTAGAAGCCCGGGAGGCGGGAAGAAGAACGGGAAGACATTGCGTGCGGCGCTCCATCGAACGCGGGCTTGCGGGCGGGGAAAGCCCGCCGGGACACGCCACCTTTATAGAAGCCGGTTCCTGGCAAAAGCTATCAGGATGGCGGCTGTGCTCTGGGGCGTTGGCCCGACCAGGGGGGATCGGGTAGAATCCAGTCAGGCTGGTTCCCTTGAGCCGCAACGCTGATCTGGATCCTCACTCCGGCGCAAGCCGAACGGCTACCCCTTCCGCGGAGACCCGGATCAGCGTT
>Ga0209342_10008610_pt1 | contig 10225 bp, 8 predicted proteins | sample RifCSP16_2_FD_184023 | JGI IMG/M metagenome (GOLD analysis project Ga0209342, IMG submission 184023) | Soil microbial communities from Rifle, Colorado - Rifle CSP2_sed 16_2 (SPAdes) (version 2) | ecosystem: Environmental > Terrestrial > Deep subsurface > Rock core/Sediment | place: Rifle... | reverse complement strand
TCCATGGCTATTCCTGGAGGCGGTGTTCCATAGGGCGGTGAATTTCTGGACGCCCCGGCCCGACCCTTTTGACTCATCCTGGACGGCCAACGATACGGTGATGTCGCTGATCTGGTTTCCAACGCTTCTGTTCTCCGCCCTGTCGTTCCTCCGTACGCCCTGGCAGGTCGACTGGCCCTCGCTGGCCGTCATCGCTTACATCTTTCTGGTCACGCTCCCGTTCTGGGGGACGCCGAGATTCCGTTTCCCCGTGGACTCATTGATCTTCCTGCGCGCCCTGGTTGGCCTAGAGGCGACCGTGGCCGTCGTATTTGCGCGCCGGAGCCGATCGCGGGACGCCAGGCGTGCCGAGTAGGAGAGCCGGGTGGAAGCAGCCAAGCCAACCTCGACCGGGGTGGAAGTGCTGTTCCAGGTTCTCGCGGTCGTCCTGGATGTGGCGTTGGATGTCGGTGGCACCTGTAGAGTTCCACTTCGCCGCCCTCGATCTCGGATGCTTCCAGCTGCCGATCGCGCTGTACCACGAATCCTCACTCTCTGGCGTCCTCCAGGGAGCGCTCGTGCAATTCGGGCAGGCGACGGCGAGCACCCGCAATGGCCCGATGCGCCTCGAATCGTGGTATGAGCCCTTCGTTCCCTGCGGGCGTCGCCGCCCGCTTCCCTCGGCACGCCATTTGAGCAGGAGTGACTTGTGAGCTCCTCGGCCGCCCTCGGCTATCGCTGCACGGTCTGCCGGCGAGACTACTCCTTCGACGAGGCCACCTACACTTGCCCGGCCGATGGAGGCAACCTCGACGTTCTCCTAGACTACGAGGCCATCTCGCGCGCGAGCTCTCCAAAGGTGATCGGCGACTCGAGGGACGAGTCGATTTGGCGCTATCTGTCCCTCCTCCCGGTGGAGGATCCGGGCCTGCACGGCACCGCGCTCCGGGCGGTGGGATGGACGCCTCTCCTTTCGCCCCCACTCCTTGCGGCCGAGCTGGGCCTGCGGCGCCTCTGGCTGAAGGACGATGGACGAAACCCCACCGCTTCCTTCAAGGATCGTGCCAGCGCGGTGGCCGTCGCCCGGGCGCGCCAGGTGGGAGCGGAGGTGGTCGTCACAGCCTCAACGGGCAACGCCGGCGCTGCCCTGGCCGGAATGGCTGCCGCCGCCGGGATGCCGGCGGTGATCTTGGCCCCGCGGACGGCGCCGCCGGCGAAAGTGGCCCAGCTTCTGATGTTCGGCGCCCGCGTGCTGCTGGTCGATGGCTCCTACGACCAGGCGTTTGATCTGACGCTGGAGGCGGCGCGCGAATTCGGTTGGTATTGCCGCAACACGGGCTACAACCCCTTCACCGCCGAAGGAAAGAAGACGGCGGCGTTCGAGATCTGCGAACAACTTACGCGAAGTGTAGGGGCGCACACCTGCCCAGAACCGCAGGCCGTCCGCCCCGGCGGGCTGCGCCCGCCAGGGCGCGGCCCGAACGGGGTGCGGGGCGGCCGTGCGGCCCTACAATGGGTCTCGCCGGACGCCGTCTTCGTCTCAGTGGGCGACGGCAACATCATCTCCGGCTTGCACAAGGGCTTCAAGGATCTCGTGGCCCTGGGATGGATCGAGCGCGCGCCCAAGCTCTACGGAATCCAATCGGAAGGATCGGCGGCGATCTACAACGCCTTCGTCTCCGGGTCTGAGGTGATCACGCCCGTGCACGCCCAAACCCTGGCCGACAGCATCTCTGTGGACCTTCCGCGCGACGGCCTGCGGGCGCTGCGCGCCGCTCGTGAGACCGGCGGGGCGGTTCTTGCGGTGACCGATGCAGAGATCCTTGCCGCCATGCGCGCCCTTGCCCGGAAAGCGGCGGTCTTCGCCGAGCCCGCCGGCGCGGCGGGGTACGCCGGCCTGGTGAAGGCCGTTGCCGGTGGCCTGATTTCCCCGGAGGAAAGAATCGTCGTCCTCAATACCGGGAGCGGGCTGAAAGACGTGCAGGCCGCCATGCAGGCGGCGGGAGAGGCGACGGTGATCGAGCCGAAGCTGGAGGCCGTGCGCTCAGCCCTGCGGGCCGGACTGGCCGGCCAGTGAGGAGGCAAGTCATATGGCAGACGATGTGACCTACTCGGTGGTGGCGCCGGTCTTCAATGAGGTCGGCCTGGTGGACGAGTTCCACCGTCGGCTGAGAGAGGTGATGGGGGGTTTGGGCGAGCCCTGGGAGCTCGTCCTGGTGGATGACGGGAGCAGCGACGGCTCCACCGAGCGGATCCTGGCGCTCGCCGAAAGGGATCCGCACGTGCGGCCGGTCGTCTTCTCCCGCAATTTCGGCCACCAGCTCGCCATCACCGCCGGCACCGACTACAGCCGCGGCCGGGCGGTCGTCATCCTGGATGCCGACCTGCAAGATCCGCCCGAGGTGATCCCGGAGTTCGTGGCGAAGTGGCGGGAGGGGTATGAGGTGGTGTATGGGGTGAGGGCGGTGCGCGAGGGTGAGACCTGGTTCAAGAAGGTCACGGCCTCGCTTTTCTACAGGCTCATCTCCAGGATCACCGATGTCAAGATCCCCCTCGATACGGGAGATTTCCGGCTGCTGGATCGGCAGGTGGTCGAGGTCCTGCGCGGAATGCGAGAGCGGCACAGGTTCCCACGCGGGCTGGCCGCCTGGGTGGGCTTCCGGCAGGTGGGGATCCCCTATCGGCGGGCGGCACGGACGATCGGAGAGACGAAGTACCCGTTTCGCAAGATGTTTCGCCTGGCGCTGAACGCCATCACGAGCTTCTCCTACTTCCCTCTCCAGATCGCCACCTTCGTCGGCTTCTTCTGCGCGGGGCTCAGCATCCTGGCCATTCCGATCGTCATCGCCCTCCGGCTCGTGGGCAACCAGGCGTTCTTCGGGCAGGCCACCACGCTGATCGCCGTGCTCTTCTTGGGCGGCGTCCAACTCATCTCGTTGGGAATCCTGGGCGAGTACATCGGCCGGCTGTACGATGAAGCCAAGGGGAGGCCGCTCTACATTGTCCGGAAGGGACCGGCCGGCGACGGAGAACCTGAGGGCTAGAGAGAATCCGCAGGCGGCCGCCTGCACAACCGGAGCGGAGCAATGATCGACCTGCACATCGAAGAAGAGAGGCTCGAGCGCGCCGTTATGCGGGCGCGCGAACGCAACATCATCATCCCCACGTTCGCCCAGATGAAAGATCCGTCGCAAACGCCAGCCAAGATCCAGGAGGAGCTGAGCGGGATCGGGCTGTGGGACGTTCACCCCCGCAATCTCTTCCGCATCACCTGGAAGAACCGGCCGGCGCCGTCGGGAGGCGGGTTCGGGGGCGTGAACTACCTCGAGTTCCCGCCCAGCCTGACGGGCGTCGAGGCGCGCATCCTGGCTCCGATCGGGAAATGGTTCCCGACGGGGGCCCACAAAGTGGGGGCGGCCTTTGCCTGCCTGGTGCCACGGCTCGTCACCGGGCAATTCGATCCCACCTCCCAGAAGGCCGTCTGGCCCTCCACGGGCAACTACTGCCGCGGCGGCGCCTACGACTCGGCGCTTCTCGGCTGCCAATCGATCGCGATTCTGCCGGAAGGGATGAGCCGGGAGCGCTTTGAATGGCTCTCCAAGATCGCCGGCGAGGTGATCGCCACGCCGGGGACCGAATCGAACGTCAAGGAGATCTTCGACAAGTGCTGGGAGCTGCGGAGATCCGGCCAGGATCTGATGATCTTCAACCAGTTCGAGGAGTTCGGCAACTACCTGTGGCACTACGAGGTTACCGGCCATGCGATGGAGGAAATCCTTCGCAGGGAGCTCGGGCCGGACGACGTCTACCGCGGGGTGGTCCTCACAACGGGCTCGGCCGGGACGATCGCCTGCGGCGACTACCTCAAGGGCCAATTCCCTTCGAGCAAGATTGGGGCCAGTGAGGCCTGGCAGTGCCCGACCCTGCTCGAGAACGGATTCGGCGCTCATCGCATCGAAGGCATCGGAGATAAGCACGTCCCCTGGATCCACAATGTGAACAACACCGACCTGGTGGTGGCCATCGACGACAATGCAGTCGTCAGCCTGGCCCGTCTCTTCAACGAAGCGGCTGGCAGGGCCTACCTGGCCAAGAAAGGGGTGCCCGAAGCGCTCGTGGGCCGCCTCGACCTGCTCGGGTTCTCCGGGATCGCCAACCTGCTCTCCGCGATCAAGTTTGCCCAGTACTACGAATGCGGCCGCCGTGACGTGGTCCTGACCGTGCTCACCGACTCGATGGAGCTCTACCAGAGCCGGCTGCGCGAGATGCACAAGGAGCAGGGCGAATACGGGGAGATCGATGCCGCGGCCGATTTCGCCCGCTATCTGCTGGGCGAATCCACCGATCACCTGCTCGAGCTCCGGCAGGGGGATCGCCGGCGCATTCACAACCTGAAGTACTTCACCTGGGTGGAGCAGCAGGGGCGGACGTACTCAGAGATCCTCGCCCAGTGGCAGGACCCCGGCTATTGGGCTGGCGTTCAGAAGCAGGCGCCGGAGATCGATGCGCTGATCGATGAGTTCAATTCACGCGTTGGCCTCGTGAAGAAGATCTAGGGACTGGTGGCCGATCAACGGCCTCGGGGAAAGGGGGCGCCATGCTCGAAATCCAACCCAACGATCTGGTATTGGTGGCCGTGCTCAAGGCGCGCCGCGATCTGGAGATCGCGCGCGTCTTGGGCTGGTATCGCATCCCGATCCGCACGGCTCCTAAGACCATCCGGGTCGACTGGATGGCGTTCTACCAGCCTGGCGTGTTTGGCCAAGAGGAGCACGCCATTCGTTACATCGCCCCCGTGCGCGGCTTCGAGCTCACGACGCGGGCCGATCTCTTGCGTGACGAGCAGGATCACCCGGGGGCGGAAGAGCCGTACTACAAAGTGCAGCTCGGCCCGCTCGAGCGGCTGCCCAGGCCGATCCCGGCGCGACGCTGGCGTCGAATCACTTTTCTCTATACGACCGGCGAGCGCCTTCTCCTGGCCGAGGACGTGAGCGACCTCGCCGTCCCGCCCTCCGACGAGCACGACCGCCTCTGGCGGCTGATCCGTGAGCGGGGAGGGTGAGCTCGGAGCCCTGCCCTCGATCAATCGTGTGAGGCTGTGAATGAATCGGACGAGGACATGCGCAAGCATCCCTCGCATCCAACTGCACTGATGCAGTGTCCTCCATGTCTTGTGCCCTTCCGCCTCACCCCCTTGCCTCCTTAGGTCACCACCCCTCCCCCGGCAGATCCTCGTCCCCCGAATAATGGGAGCAACTGCCGGGGGTCCGTCCGCTCACCCGCACTTGCACCCGCGTGCAAGTGCAGGTGCAAGTGGCGCTCCGGGATGCAAGCGAAGGGGTCGGGGGCCGCATCGTCCTGACCCAGCACCCACCTGCACTGCAACCACCTGCACCCCGGCGGGCCGGGGCCTCGCGGCCCGAACGGGGTGCAGGTGTGCGGTCTGGGCACTCAGTGCCCGTGCCCGTAGGGCAGGTGTGTCCTTCGGGAGGGCTTCGCGGCCCGCCTGCACCGGTGCCTGCGCCACAGGCGCAGGCACAGGCGAACGGGGTGGGGGCCATTGGGCACGCGCCAGCTGCGGAGAAGGGTCCTGGTCGGTCGATCCGGGATTGGTTCACGGGCTCTGAGTGCCGTCCGCTGTTCTTGGGGGAGAGGCGCCCCAGGCAAAGCCCGGCTTATAATTGCGCCAGGGTAATCCCCGCATGGAGAAAGGCATGAATCGCGTTCTCGTGCGCGGCGGCACTTTGGTCACTGCCGCCGAGATGATCCCCGCCGATCTCCTCATCGTGGGTGAGACGATCGCTGAGGTGGGCCGGGACCTCCGCCCGGAAGGCGCCGAGATCCTGGACGCAGCCGGCAAGCTGGTCATGCCTGGCGGCGTCGACCCGCACACCCACTTCGATCTGCCGATGTTCGGCACCGTCTCCTCCGACGACCACTACACCGGTCACAAGGCCGCCGCCTTCGGCGGCACGACGACCGTCATGGACTTCGTGCCCGAGCCTGAGGAAGGCCCGCTGCGAGCCGGCATCGAGGCCTGGCACGCCAAGGCCGATGGCAAGGCGGCGATCGACTTCGGATTTCATATGAATATCACCCGCCTCGATCCGCAAGTCCTCCAGGAGATCCCTCTCCTTGTGCAAGAAGGCATCACCTCTCTGAAGGTCTTCACCGCCTACAACAACCGGCTGCGTCTCGATGACGGAGAGATCTTTCAAGTGATGCGGCTCGCCGCCCGGCACGGCTTACTTACGATGCTGCATGCCGAGAACGGCGACGTGATCGAACTCCTGGTGGCCGAGGCGCTGGCGGCGGGCAATACCGCTCCGGAATGGCATGCCCTCACTCGCCCGGCGTGGGGCGCCGTGGAAGCCGCGCTGCGCGGCATCGCGCTCGCCGCCCAGGCCGGGGCGCCCCTCTACCTCGTCCACATGAACACGGCCGGCGAGGTCGATCAACTTCGCTATGCACGCGAGCGTTCCCTGCCTGTGATGGGCGAGACATGTCCTGCCTATCTCTTCTTTTCCCTCGAGCACCTGCGGCGGCCCGACGGCGCCAAGTGGGTGTGCTCCCCGCCGATGCGGTCCGCCGCCGACAACGCCGCCCTCTGGCGCGCCCTCACCGAGGGCCGGATTCAATCCGTCGGCACCGACCACTGCCCCTTCTTCTTCGACGGCACGAAACCGATCGACTACGAAGGCCGGCCGATCGCGATCCCCGGGAAGGAGCTGGGCGCCGGCGACTTCACGAAGATCCCCAATGGCGTCCCGGGAGTGGGCGACCGGTTGCCAGTTCTCTGGTCGTATGGCGTCGGACAGGGGCGCCTCACGCCCGCCCAGTTCGTCGGCCTCACCTCCACCAACCCGGCCCGCATCTTCGGCCTCTACCCGCGCAAAGGCGCTCTTCTCCCCGGTTCCGATGCCGACATCGTCATCTGGGATCCGGAGCGCCGCCTGACCTACGGCGTGGCCCACGCCCGCCACCGGACCGACTACAACCTCTACGAGGGCTGGGAGCTCAGGGGGTTCCCCGAAACGGTCTTCCTGCGCGGTCAGCGGATCGTTGACCACGAGCGATGGCTCGGGCGCGCGGGCATGGGCCGTTTCGTGAAACGAAGCCCCCCCGAGGTGATCTAGAAATCATTCCTGTCGAAGGTGCGGGTCTCCGAAGGCGCAGTACCCACATGCACCGCACCTGCGGTGCGCCGCAGGTGCAGGTGTGCCGAGTGATCTTCTCGGCCAGACCCGCCACCTGGCAGGGGACCGAACGAGGATAACCATGACGCTGATTCCCGAGATCGCCCCCGAAGACATCCTCCCTCTCACTCTCAAGCACAACTTCTGGACCTGGTCGGCCCAGGGCCGCGTGCAGCCGATCTCGGTGGCGCGGGCGGAGGGGGCCTACTTCTGGGACGTCGACGGGAAGCGCTATCTCGATTTCAACTCGATGGTGATGTGCTCGAACATCGGTCACGGGGATCCGCGCGTCGTGGATGCGATCGTCGAGCAAGCGCGGGAGCTCGTCTTCGCCGGGCCGGGCATGGCGACGAAGCCTCGGGCGCTGCTCGGGAAGATCCTGGCAGAGATCACCCCCGGTGACCTGAACACCTTCCTCTATACACTCGGCGGCTCTGAGGCCAACGAAAACGCCATCAAGCTCGCCCGGGGCTACACGGGCCGGCACAAGATCCTCGCCCGCTACCGCTCCTACCACGGCGCCACCCACGGGGCGATGGCCCTCACCGGCGATCCCAGGCGCTGGGCGTGGGAGCCGAACGTCATGCCGGGGGTCGTTCACTTCCTCGATCCCTACCGCTACCGCTCCACCTTCCACCGGCGGGCGCCGGACATTTCGGAAGAAGAGTTCTCTCTGGACTACCTCAACCATCTGGAAGAGATCATCCAACTCGAAGGGCCCGGGACGATCGCGGCGGTGATGCTCGAGACCGTCACCGGAACGAACGGCGTCATCATCCCTCCCGAAGGCTACCTCCAGGGCGTGCGCCAGATCTGTGATCGGCACGGCATCCTGTTGATCTGTGATGAAGTGATGAGCGGTTTTGGCAGGACGGGGGAATGGTTTGCTGTCGATCACTGGAACGTCGTCCCCGATTTGATGACGATGGCCAAGGGGCTCACTTCCGGCTATGCCCCTCTGGGCGCGGTGGCGATGAGCGACGCGATCGCGGGCTTCTACAAGGACCGCGTCTACCAGGGTGGCCTCACCTACAATGGCCATCCCCTCTCCTTGGCCGCGGCGATCGCCAACATCCGGGTCTTGCAGGAAGACGGCCTGATCGAACGCGCCCGGGCGATGGGGCGGGCGATGGCCGGCCGCTTGCACGATCTGGGTGAAGCTCACCCTTCCGTGGGTGATGTCCGCTCGATCGGCCTCTTCGGTGTGATCGAGCTGGTGCGGGACCGGACGACCCGGGAGCCGATGGCGCCTTTCAACTCGAGCAGCCCGGAGATGGAGGCGCTGCGCAAGGCTCTCCTCGAGCGCGGGCTGTTCGTCTACACCCACTGGCACACGATCCTCCTTCTGCCGCCCCTCATCATCAATGAGGAGCAGCTGGCTGAGGGATTTGAGATCCTCGATCGGGGCCTGAGCGAGGCCGATCGCGCGGTGCGCCTCTAGCGGCATCGGCGCCGCCCGCGCCGGTCCCACGGGCTCCATCCTGCGGCCGGCGGAGTGTCACTCGTCACTACCGCGGGTTCGGCCAGGGTGCTAGAATACACTCACCTCGGATCGAGCGGTCGGCGCGGGGCGGTCCCGCGGCGGCGTCGAGCATCCCCGCTCGTCGACAAGCGCCGTCCGATCCCATCGCCCTTCCATGCATGCCAATGGCCCTCTGGAAGCGTTACACGACTCCCGCGAGTGTGGATGAGGCGCTTGCCTTGCTGGCCGAGGCGCCCGGCGCCTCTCGCCTGATTGCCGGCGGCACCGACTTGCTTCTCGACCTTGAGCAGGGGAGGCTCGCCGCCGTCGACACGCTGATCGACGTCACAGAGATCCCCGAGCTACGGGCCGTCCGCGACGACGGCGAGAGGATCTTCATTGGGGCGGCGGTCACCCACGCGGAAATCGCTTCCAGCGCCCTTCTCCGGGCGGCGGCTCACTGTCTCACGGAAGCGAGCGAGCTGATCGGAGGACCTCAGGTCCGAAATGTCGCCACGATCGGAGGAAACGTCGCCCATGCGCTGCCGGCGGCCGACGGCGCCATCGCTCTCCTGGCGCTGGAGGCGGAAGCCCTGCTGGCCGGTGCGTTCGGCCGCCGCTGGGCGCCGCTGGAGCACCTGTTCGAATCTCCAGGGGTCCCCGCGTTTCGAAGGGGGTCCGAGTTGATTGTGGGCTTCAGATTCGTTCCGGCAAGGCCTCCGACGCACACGGCGTTCCGGAGAATCATGCGGCCCCAGGGGCTGGCCATCGCCATCCTGAACATGGCCGCCTGGGTGCGGTGGGGGCTAGCGGGTCGGATCGAGGACGTGCGTCTGTCGTTGGGGCCGGCGGGGCCTTGCCCGAAGCGGGCCCGGGCCACAGAGGCCGTCTTGCGGGGAATGGCGATCGAGCCGGACGAGATCGCCAAGGCGGCACGAGTTCTGGAAGACGAAGTCCAACTGCGCACCAGTCCACACCGGGCCACCGAGGACTATCGAAGACACCTTCTGGGAGTGCTCCTTCGAAGAGTGTTGCAGGCCACATCGCCGATCCCAGCAGACCATGAATCGCTTGCGGCTTGAGGGTGACGGTATGTCGATCGTAGACCATGTCAGGGAAACCGGCGGCTATCGCCGGGCGCTGAGTGTGACTTTCTCCCGGGCAGGCTTTGATGCGCGCTGCACGATGGGCGCCGCGGACCGACCTCGGGGCGGCCGGAGCTCCGAGGGGCGGGGGCGCGCGTGAAGGAGCTCCGCTTGTGGGTCAATGGGCGCGAAGTGCGCCTGGAGGTCGAGGCCGAGGAGATGCTGGCCGATGTCCTGCGAGGCCGCCTCGGCCTCACCGGGACGAAGATCGGATGCGGTGAAGCGGAGTGCGGATCGTGCACCGTTCTGGTCGACGGCGAGGCGGTGCTCTCATGCGTCCTGCCCGCAGCGAAAGCGGCCGGCCGTCATGTGGTCACCATCGAGGGGCTGGCTGCGGAGCAAGGCGGCCAGGGGCTCCATCCTCTGCAAGAAGCCTTCGTCGGGCATGGCGCGATCCAATGCGGTTTTTGCACCCCGGGCCAGATCCTGGCGGCTGCGGCTCT
>Ga0209342_10008608_pt1 | contig 10226 bp, 20 predicted proteins | sample RifCSP16_2_FD_184023 | JGI IMG/M metagenome (GOLD analysis project Ga0209342, IMG submission 184023) | Soil microbial communities from Rifle, Colorado - Rifle CSP2_sed 16_2 (SPAdes) (version 2) | ecosystem: Environmental > Terrestrial > Deep subsurface > Rock core/Sediment | place: Rifle... | reverse complement strand
TGCGTGAGTACGCCTTCGCACCCAAGCGGCGTTACCGCGCTGACTTCGCCTTCCCTGCGCACATGCTGTTGGTTGAAATCGAGGGGGCAATCTACACCGGCGGGCGGCACGTCAGGGGGTCTGGCTATGAGGCTGACTTGGAAAAGTACAACCTGGCTGTATTGCAGGGATACCGGGTTCTGCGCTTCTCGCCGCGCATGGTGCGGGACGGGACGGCACTAAGTATTGTGGAAGAGGCGTTGATAGTGGAGGTGTGATGAAAAGGAATTGGGCTGAGTTAATAGGAGATGATTTTCCCTTATTTCGGGCCGCACTGGAAGAGGCGGGCGTGGATAAGGCGAAGGCGCAGTTGATAATTGAAGAAGTGGTGGCATATAAAAGGGCCAATCTTGAATGGGCCGAGTACACGGTCAACGCCCTCCAAGAAGCGAGGGCGGAGGTCGCTTCGCTTACGGCGCGATTAAATCAACCCAAAAAATATTTGGAGACACCTTATGGATCTATTCATTTGGTAGAGGAGGCGTGATGGAACCAACCACGATCACCGTTAACGGTCGCATTGATCCAGACCCGTGGGATTATGATACTTATTTGCGGGTAGATGAAGAGTTATTTGAGATGGTAAGATTTGTCAGGGCATGGATCGATCCTGAAACTGGAAAGTATTGTGAGACCTGGGAAATAAAACCGAGGGAAGGGGATGAACAAGATAATCATAGACAGTCTTAGCAAGTTACCGCCGGATGAGGACCTGGCGATCTTCATGAACTGCACGGCTGACGCGGCGGCGATGACGTTCGAGGAGAACACGAAGCAGGCGGCGCGGGTGGTGTATTCATACACGCGGCGGAGCGGGAAGGTGGTGCACTATATCCCGCTCGACGGGGCGGTGCCGGACTGGGGGATGGGAGTGAGGATGTGAGTGTGTTAGTGACACGATAAGGAGATGCGATGAACCCAGACTACAAACTCAGCGTGATATTCAATCGATTGACCCGCACGACGGACGGAGATTTATATATCAGTTATGCGCTTGACACTCCCGGCTGCATGGCGCAGGGCGCGTCGATAGCCGAGGCGGAGGAGGCGTTAGAGAAGGCCAGGGAGGATTACTTGCGGGACTGGTGGAAAGAGATAGGAGTTGCGTGGTGAACGTGCTTCCTTCCCTCCCAGATGACCTGCGGGTAACATGGATAGCTGGTTTAATGCGTGAGAATTATGAGGCCGTTGGGTTTATACCTGACACGACTATTAGGAGTCGCTATCTTGCCAACGGTCAATATATTCTACAAACAGACGAGCGCGGGATACGAGTAGGATACTTACTTCACGGTGTAATGTTGAGTGGTAGACCAGTGGTTATTAGTCAACATTGCATCCAATACGAGAAGCGACTACGAGGATATGGTGAAGTTGCAGTTAAGAAACTTATTGATCGGTGTATATCAAATGGAGTTACGTCAATAAAATTACGCTGTGCCGAAGATTTACCGGCATTGTTTTTTTGGCAATCGCTTGGATTTTCAGTTACTGGAATAGTAAATCAAAATAACCGGCGCAATAGATTGATAGTTGAGATGGTTATGCCATTGGATTTACCCATGTTCAAAGGGTGCGACACATGACACAGCTACCCTCCCTCCCGGACGACCTGATCGATGCGGTCAGCCAGTTGAACAGCGACGAGGGCAGCATCCAATGGGCGATGGGCGACCTGTTAGCGGCGGCGGTGGATGAGATGGGGCCGGTGTATGCCACCCACCCCGGCATCGGGTCGCTCAGGCGGGCTCGCACCTACATCTTGCGGAAGATAGGCGACCTGGCGGGCGTGGATGACAGTACGCTTCGGGATCGGGAGACGGTGTGCCGGTTCTTCACGCCGAAGATGCGGCTGGAGTATGACGGGTTTACGTATCACCAATGGAGAGCTTTCAAGGCCGCCGGAGGTCAGTGGCGGAAGTATGCAGAGCAGGCGGCGCAGAACTTACCGGCTCCGGTGCGTGTGATCAGGGGTTGGATCAAGGATGACAAGAACGAGGTAGTTATCCCAGCCTGGCAGCGGATGCTTGACAAGTTCATCGACATCGCGTGGTCGCTCGAGCGCGACGAGGCCGCGCCGGGCTGGGTGCGGCAGGCGGCGCGGGATGTCGTGGAGATCAGTAATGAAAAGCACAATACTTTATGACTGGTGGCTGAGGGATTCCATGATCAACACCGACCGCCAGGTCAAGGTAACCTGGCGGCGGCTGATGAAGAGAACAGTAGTAGCAGGTTATTGGTTTTATAAGCGCACAAAAATGCGCGGTATTGGGTGGACTGGCGAAGTCCCTTATCAATTCAATCTAAACTGATATAATAGGGTTAGCTCGTCTGCCATGTGTAGAAGTGAGTAGCGGGGCCGCTCATCGAGCGGCCCCAGCCCATTAAAGCGCCTTGCTGAGCAAGTATTCTCGGCAGTCCTCGACGTCCACGATCCACGCCTTGCCGAATTTCCTTGCCCTAACCTTGCCCTGCCTGCACCACAGGTTGAGCGTCGAATGGGGGACGCCGAGCATACGGGCGGCTTCGGATACCGGCAGGGAAGCGAATGCGTCGGTAGTCTGTGACCAGCTCAGCTCCGCCAGGTAGCGGACGGCGGCGGCCAGCGGGCGCGGCAGCCCGTCCAGGTTCACGGTTACTTCTGATTTGTTGGTCATAGTGGTTATCTCCTGTAAGTTAGAACGGAAGCTCACTCAGTTCATTGCGATAAACGCAGTAGCTTTCGCGTCCGAAGTCAAACAGCACGCCGGGCGCGTCGTGGTCTGTGGTAGTGGCTACAATCAGGTTATAGCAGACATCGCACACCTTGACGACTGGGAAGCCGCGGTAGTGCGAGCCTGGCGTGGTGAAGCAATCGTATCCATCGCCAGGTCCGAATGGCTGCCAACTCCAGTCAACCTCGTTTGATTTGCAGATTTGACAGCGCATGGGTTATCTCCTGTAAGTGGTAGGGTTAGAGGTTAGCACGGCGATACTCACGGCCAGGCACATGACAGCCACGCCCAGCCACGGGAACGAGACGGTAGCGGCGAACAGGGCAGCGGCGCGATAGCCGGCGTAGGCGATAGCGAGGGCGGCTAGGGTGCGCATGTTATCTCCTGGATGGGGTCAATACGTGCCCAGTAAGAGCAACCATCGATCACAGTCTCATACAATGGTTGGCCTCGGGTCTTTACATATCCTGTAGATTTCAGATAATCCAAAGCTTCACGCTTACTGTTGGCGACAGCGAGAGGCGTGCCGTCGGTGTAAAACTGGCCTCGCATGATCAAATAGACGGTGCGCATGTTATCTGTCCTTTGGTTCGGCAATGTAAACGACGGCGAGATCGTAGCCGTCCAGCCCGCCGAATGTCAAGCGGAGGATGGAGGCTTGGTCATCGAAGCGCAGCCAATAGCCTGGGACGTTGCGCCCGTCTCGCGATGGCTTCCACACCACCACCTGGCGGCGAGTGATAGCGGCCAGTTCTTCAGCGGATTGGATTGCTCTGTCTAGTTTAGACATGTCATCATCCTTTCGCCTTCTCGATGACGGCGCGGGCGCGGCGGGTCTGTTCGCGTACGCCTCTCGCAGTTGCATTGTGCCCGATGCCTTCAATATATTCTTTTGCTAATTCGTCAAGTGATAGGCAAGCTTGCTCTAATTCATATAGCAGGTCCGGGCAAGCGGCGATCAAGCGGGCGTTGGCAAGCATAGTGTCATGATCAATCTCACCGAGGTAAGTAGAGGCCTCGGTGTGCACGGTGGCAATGATAGGGGCATACTCGCTGCCGGTTGTAATGTTAGCTTGCTTCCAATCAGATACCCCATACTTAGAATTGATACCGGGGCAGTACCACGGGCCGGGCGTGTGGTCGTTAGTGGTCATTTTAGAATCCTCCAATCGAATAGACTACGGGTTGCGTTTTGTCAGAAGCTCTTTAACTTTTGGAAGGTCAGCCTCGGAGATGGAGCGGTATTTGAATCCATCTATGCAGACGATTCCCTTCCTGGCATGTAGATAAACAACATGCTTGGTGTCGATAAGTTGTTTCACTTGGGCAAGGTTTATTTTATTCATAGTACTCAGGATAATCATAGTCCGGGTCATCCGGGCCGGCCAGGTCGCGAACGGCGCGGCAGATGCCGAGGCAGGCGAGTAGCAGGGTCAGGTAGAGCATGACGCCTCCCATAAAATAAGCTTTTGAATATTTTCCCACGTTCTGCATTCCTCATGCGCCCATAGTTCAAATTCGCCAATAATAAACGTGTCTTTAGCTGTAAACTCTCCAGGATGATGACAAATTGCGCATGTACCTGATAATGTTTTGCCATAGACTAATTGGCATTTATCACACTGGCATTTGTTATCCATTTGCTTTGCCTCCATCGTTTAGTCTAGTGTTACCCGAACAACTTACAGCGACGATATTCCTTGACTTCCCGAATCATGTCGTTGAGAATTTTTGCATCTTTATAATGTTCGGTGTCAATGTACTTTCCCAATGACAACCAGATTTTAGACAGTTCTTGATCTGTCATGGCGTGCAATTCCTTGCGAGTGTAATCAAACTTGGGTTCCATTTGCTTTATCTCCATTCGTATAAGCTAGTGCTCTGGTGAGCACCTGCCTGCCGGGGACGAGTCGAACGTCCGTTGTCACCCACCCGGGCAGCAGGAAGGTGCCCGCCAATAGCGGGCGGTCGGATTGCGTTACTGTAGAACAGTGCCCTTTGCTTGATTGACAAAGTATTCAATCGGTTCCCTGGCATAGCCTTTTTCTACAAGCAAATCAACGGCCAGGATTAGATACTCTTCCCAATCAAGACGGCACTCATCGATTGCATACCGGACGGCTGAGATATACTTCAGCCCTATAATCATTTCTGCAATGTTGATTAGTTTCCAATCGGTTTCGTCCATTTGCTTTGCCTCCATCGTCTGGTCTAGTAATTTAGCTGTGATAGTCGTGCATACAACCGATAGAGCAGAAGTACTCGGACTGCCACTCATCGCGGCAGCGATCATCGCGGTTGATGCCATACTGAAACAGCCTACCGTTGCGATTCTGTCCACACCATGAGCAGGTCTGAGTATCCGTAGTGATTACACGCCGGATGGTGGCAAATCTACCGTATGGATCATGGCTGATAACAGTTGTGTTTAGACTGATTGCGATCATTTGCTTTGCCTCCATCGTCTAGTCGTCTGATACGCTAATATGATAGCAGATTGCACCAACGATGTCAATAGCTAAAAGGATTATAAAAGGATTATCTTTTCCATAATTCAACGATTGAATATTACCCGTCTGTCATGGTATAATGAACAACATGGCTAAGAAGAAATCACCCACACCCACCCAGGCTGCGTCCGGCAGCGATGGCACGACCGGCCAGGTGGCCGAAGAACGGGCAGACTACAAGACGGGCAATGGCGGAGACGGCAGCGCGCCGCGGACGAAGGTGCTAAAAAACAATGCCATTTATGATCTAGACAAGGGAAGAATAGTGGGTTTTGCTGGACCTAATCCTTATGCAATAAATCAATCGAACTCAAACGCAATGTCACGACTTCGCTGGGACAAGGTAGCCGAAGCCCAAGCAATGGCCATAGAAAGCATTCGAGACGTATCTTTTTCGCCGACCGGCATCGCAGCGTGGGGTAAACTGGTAGGATTTCGCTACGAGCGGGCGATGGACGCCGGCAACAAGCGCGGAACGGAAGATGCCAGGCTAGTTGGCCATGCTACTGGCTTCCTGCCGCTCAATCGGGCGGGCGACGACGCCTCCGCCGGGCTGTCCGTGACGGCACACGTGAGCGGAGACACGCTAGCCGGGCTGTTCTCGCTGCTGGCGGGCCGGCGGGCGGACCTGGACGGCGATGTGGTGGATGGCGAAGCGGCGGACGTGGACGAGACATAACTTGCGGATATGGTGATTTCCGTAAGCGTGACCAGGCGAATGACCGGCGGGCCGGCGGGCCGGCGGGCGGATGGCGAGGGCGATGGGCGAAGAAGTGGTGCGGCGATGTCGGTGTCGGCTGCTATCCCCCCACTCACGTTGCTTTCTATTACTATTACGGTGCTTCTGACTTGCAGACAGAATTATGACCCAATCCGTACTTTCAACGTCCGTACCCGATTCGCCCGCTGTCGTCGTGCTACCGGCTGGCGAGGCGTCAGTCACGATGGCTGCTGGAGAAGCAGCGATATTAACGCGGATAGCCGAATTTGCGGCGAGTTATGGGCGCACGCATAACTATGATGATCGGAGCGAGTTATTCAGATTAGCGAGAGAGTGGAGGCAAGAATGGAGAAACAAGCGGAATACTACGTAGTGATACCGGGCGTGACCGGGCCGGCGTACACGACGACTGACAACATCAGCCTGTCGTTCCTTCCCGAAGTGCACGGTGAAGTCGAAGCGGTAGTTGTCGGAGGCCGCGTGCTGGGCGTGGACGTGAGCCATTGGCAGGCGAAGCGGGACGTGGTGCCGGTAGTGCACATGGACTGGGAGAAGTGCAAACAAGCGGGAGCGCAATTTGCATATATAAGGGCTGGCAGCATTACGCAAAACAGTGGCGAGAACTACTTTGATTTTGAATTTGAGTACAATACCCAGGCAGTATCCGGGTTAATGCCATTTGGATGCTACTGGTACTTCAGGCCTCAGCACGACCCGATAGGGCAGGCGAACTACTTTATTGACCTGATTGAGGGCAAGGACTGGCGTTTGCCGCCAGTGGTGGACGTGGAGCATACTGGCGGGCTATCGCCGTCGAAGGTAGCCGACGCGCTGCATCTATTCGTCAGCAGGATGGCGTATTATATTGGCAATCCAATGGTATATACGCGGGGCTACTTCTGGAACGATTACGTTGCCACTCGTTCATTATGGAGCAATTTAGAATTATGGATTGCCAGGTACACCAGCTGGCCGCAGCCGTGGGGCAATCCGGGTGATCAGGACAAGTTAAGGCCGCGAGATTGGACAGAATGGCTATTCTGGCAGTTCTCGGCGGACGGCAACGGCAGAGGCGCGGAGTTCGGCGCGCAGTCGGCTTCGATTGACCTGGACTACTACAACGGCAACCAGGACGACTTTGACGACGAGTTCGCGGGCGGCAACGGCGGGATGCTGCTGGAAGAGCGGGTGGCTAAGTTGGAAGTCGATCTGGAACTGCTGAAAACTGAAGCCCGTCGTCACGGATGGGAAGTGTGAGGTGAATGGAAAGCAGGATGTTGCGTACCTGATCGCCATCCTGATCGTAATCTTCGCCTGGCTACTGATGACTTACCTGCTTTACAGTAGATATAGCATCCTGCTAGGAAGCAAGTATTGATTAATATGCGTTTTTTGAGTATTAGCCGATATGGGACGTAAAAAGAATACCGAACCTTCGGTTAAACCTAACATTCTGACGATCACGCCCGAAGTCGTGGCGGATTTAGCCGAGCAGATACGGAAAGCTAAGACGAGTGCGGAAATCGACCATCTGGAGCGGATCGCCAAGCTGATGTCGGCCATAGCCGAAGACAACCCGCGCTCGTTCGCCGCCTTCTACCAGATCATCCACGGCAACGAGATACCGGCGCATTGCATGGAGTGGGTCGAGACGCTGTACAAGGCGCATGAAAGCGGGATGGGCGCGCTGATCTGGGCCTCGCGCGGCTTCTGGAAGACCACCACTTTGAGCGTGACGTTCGTGGCTTACAGGATTGGGAAGGAGCCGGACAAGTCGCACCTGGTCATCTCGTCCAACGACGACAGCGCCGATAAAGTGACGGCGGCGATTGCCAAGATTATCGAGTTCTCGGATGGCTGGAAGACCGTTTTCCCGAACGTCGTACCGGATAAAGAACGCGCCTGGGGCGCACTGGGGTATGAGGTTAAGCGCAAGGATTGGGAATATAACCGCTGGATAAACTTGAACACATCGAGGGTCGATCCAACATTCGTCGGCGCGGGCATCAACACCAGCCGGGCGGTCGGCAAGCACCCGTCCGGCTGCCTGGTATTCGATGACATTCACGATGAGAAGAACAGCATCTCGGCTAAGGAACGCAATGGCGTGGTCAAACTGATATCGGACACTTTCATGCCAACCGTTGTGCGGAAGGAAGAAGTGTTGATCACCTGGATGCTGGGCATCGGCACGCCGTGGGACGAAGACGACGCCTATCACTATCTGAGGAGCACCGGCCTGTTCCTGTTCCATAACACGCCGTCCATGATAGCGGCGCAGGAGGGCGAGAAGGGCGCGGTTTATATCGATGGTGTGGCTAATGACGGTGTAATTCATCGGGACTTGATCGGCTGGTGGAAGTTGCTCTGGCCGTCCCAATTCGGCATATCTTCCACGCTTTCTGCCCGCAGCGCATCCGGCAAGCGCGGCTTCGCCAGGATGCACCTGCTGGACTTGAAGACCAGCAAGGAAGGCGGGATGAAGTACCAGCTCTTCCCGTCCGACGCCATCGATTATAACTGGCTGATGGGCGGCGGGGTGGACTACGCAAGTATCCGCGATAGGCTGTCGAGGCAGGAATTGAACCGTGACTATTTCGCGTTTGCCTATATTGCTAAAGTTCCGACTGGCGGGGCTGTTATCGTGGATGGTGTTTTCGGCCACTACACTCAAAGCCAGGCCGATCAAGCGGTCGAGAACGCGCAAAAGGTGTTTCCCACATGGCGCAGAGCGGTGATCGAGGATATCGGCAAGGGCGAAGCCTTCGTCGATACCTTGCTGCTGAAGCCGCATCTGCGCATCACGCCTCAGAAAAGTTATGTCAACAAACACCTGCGCCAGGAGAAACTGCTGGGGCCGCTGCTGGAGATGGGACTGCTCAGAATTTCGGATCGGGATTCGCCGTTCTTGAATCTATTGCGCAAGTCGCTTGACGACTTCCCGGACGGCAACGATGACGTCAGGGACGCCGTGTTCTGGGCGACTTACTGTTTCCCGGAACTCAGGATCATGCCGGTCGATAACCAGGCCGACCCGCTGGGGGGCAGGAAGATATACCGTGAAAATCCGCTGCTGGCGTTCGGAAGTGCAGGTAAGAGATGAGCGAACACTACCGTTACCGCAAAGATAAAACCCATCTAAGCAGCACGTTCAGGCTGCCCATCGATGATTACCATTACTTGCGGATTTATGTCTGGAATAATCTGGAGGGGATGTCTGCTAACGTTCTTCCGAGCGACGATCCTAAATGGGAAACTGGTGAATACCTGGCTTGCTATATAGGGATGGATGGAATTGAGGATGAAGTAACAAAAGAAATACTCCTCCCTAAATTTTTTGGTGAAATACATCTCGTCTTGAATAAGTTTGGGGTAGGAATAGTGGCGCACGAATTGACCCACTTTTTATTCGATTGGCTTAGGTCGCACTTGGACGCCCTGCTGATCACAGGCGAGTTAGATGACGAAGCGTTTGCGATTTTGATCGGTAATCTGAATAAGAAATTCTGGAACGCCTTTTATAAGCGTTATGAACTTGTCGATGGAGTTTGGGAGCGATAGTATGCCAAAAAAGATAACTTATTACAACGAAATTGCTCAGGATATGATCAAGGCGGATAAGGATCGCAACAACGCTAATCTGGCTTACGATGCGATGGATCATAACCAATGGCAGCGGCCCAGCACGCTGGAGAATATCCTGTGGATCAGGGATGATATCGACACCGGCCCTTCCACCGACATCGCCGCCGGCCTGCGCGTTCTGTCGGCTCTGCAAGAGAATATCACCATCCAGCCGCTGGCCTCGAACCAGGCCACTAAAGAGAAGGTCAATGAGTGGGAACGGTCATTGGCCTGGGTCATGGCGCAGGCCAACCGCCGCAGGCAGGGCACGGTTAGGCAAAGTATTGTCAAGAGCGCTATCAAGTACGATGAAGTCTGTGCGCAAGTCATTGACTTGGATTACCAGATCGCCCAGAAGGATATCTTCGAGGGCAGTACCAATCGCGAGAAAGCCGCCCGCAGGCATTATGGGCGTTTCGTGGTGGTCACTTACCACCCGAATGACGTGCATGTCAGGTATAGTAATCTCATGCCTGAAGCGGTACTGTTGCGCCAGAAGCGCAAGGCGCAGGAAGTGCTGGACGAGTGGGGCAAGCTGGTCTACCGCAAAGGGAACCTGCGCGATTGGGCCAGGCAGAACCTTGACGTTTATTACTTCGATTACACCGACTACGAAGA
>Ga0209342_10008606_pt1 | contig 10229 bp, 5 predicted proteins | sample RifCSP16_2_FD_184023 | JGI IMG/M metagenome (GOLD analysis project Ga0209342, IMG submission 184023) | Soil microbial communities from Rifle, Colorado - Rifle CSP2_sed 16_2 (SPAdes) (version 2) | ecosystem: Environmental > Terrestrial > Deep subsurface > Rock core/Sediment | place: Rifle... | reverse complement strand
CGCGCCCGAGGCCGCGCCCGAGGCCGCGCCCGAGGCCGCGCCCGAGGCCGCGCCCGAGGCCGCGCCCGAGGCCGCGCCCGAGGCCGCGCCCGAGGCCGCCGGTCGCCTCAGCGTCGCCTTCCGCGACCGGGCGTTCGCCGCCGGCAATCGCGTGCTCATCACTGCGGCTCGCGAGCGGAACGATCGGGGCTTCGATCCGCCCCTCGACTCCCGCCCAGAGGCCGCGCGACGGCGCCAGCACCGGAAGCTCCGCCGCGTCGCGCACGATCGTGCGCAGATCGGCGATGAGCGCGGCGCATTCGGCGCAGCCGGCGACGTGCGCGTCGGCCGCGGCGCGCTGCGCGACGGGGAGTGCGTGCGGCTCGAGGTAGTCGCTCGCGAGTCCCTGGAACTCCGCGCAGGTCATCATCGGGTCGGTCATCAGGTCAACGCCTCCCTCAAGAGCATCCTCGCGCGATGGAGCTGCGCCTTGCATCCCCCCGCGGTCACGCCGAGCATCGCGCCGATCTCTTCGTGCGTGTACCCCTCCACGTCGTGCAGCACGAAGACCTTGCGTGCGCCGGGCGGGAGGCCGGCGATCGCCTGCTCGAGGTCCATCGAGAGGCCCGGCACCGGCGCCGGCCGCGCGTCACCGAACGAAATCGCATCCACATCCTCGACCGAATCATCGTGCCGCTCACGGCGCCGGCGCTCCGCCTGCTGGTCGTTCAGCACCACGTTCACCGCGAGGCGGTGGAGCCAGGTGCCGAACGCGCTTTCGCCACGGAACTGCGCGAGTTTCTCCCAGCAGCGCACGAACACGTCCTGCGTCAGCTCCTCGGCGTGCGCGCGGTCGCCGACCATGCGGGCGCAGAGGGAGAAGATCCGGTCCACGTGACCACGGTAGAGCCGCTCGAAGGCCCGCCGATCCCCGCGCGCAGCGAGCGCGACGTCGTCCTGCGGTCGGTTCGCCGGCCCGTTCACGGGCTCGAATCGCAATGCCACCGCCATTCGGTCATTGGTCCTGTTCTTCTCACTGGATGAGATAGGCGGCTGGTGGGAATGGTTTGAAGGCGCTCTCGGCCGACACTCCGGCGCGGTACCTTACGTACGGAAGCCGAAGGCCCTCAGTGTCGGAGCTGTCACGATGCCGTTCAGCACATTCCAGGGCACCCAACCGCCAGTGCCGCCGATTCCGAAGATGGAGGCGCCTCCGCCGATCGCGCGACCCGCGCAGGCGGGGACGCAGGGCCCCGTGACGACGCCGGGCTCTCCCGGACCCGGCGGGCCGCAGACCACGCCCGGCGTGCTCGTGCCGCCGCCCCGCGGCCGGCGTGGCCCCGACATCCCGACGGGCGCGGTGGACATTTCGGTGGCGTTCTTCACGACGTTCGCGATCTGCATCATCGGCTATCCGCTCGCGCGCGCCTTCGCCCGGCGCATTGACCGCAGGACCGAGGCGCTGCGGATCGGGGGGTCCGACGTCACGCCGCAGCTCCGCCAGTTGCAGGACTCCGTGGACGCGATGGCGATCGAGATCGAGCGAATCAGCGAGGCGCAGCGCTTCTCGTCGAAGCTGCTGGCGGAGCGCGTGGGCGTGGCGCCGAAGGTGGAGGGGACGGCGCGCTGATGGCCACGTACGAAGAGATTGATACGACGTACGGATTCATGGAGGAGTTCTGGCGGCTGAGCGCCGGCGCCCACGCCGACATCACCGGTGCGTTCTACGACGGCGACTACACGAAGACGCTCGAGCAGGCCCAGGCCGACAAGCACGATTACATCCTCTCGCGAGTCCGGTTCTTGCCCGGTCAGCGCGTCCTCGACATCGGCTGCGGCTGGGGCGGGTTCCTCCAGACCGTGATGCGGCGTGGCGGTACCGGAGTGGGCCTCACGCTGAGCGAAGTGCAGGCACGCGTGTGCCGCGACGCCGGCGTTGATGCCCGGCTGCTCGACTGGAAGGAGGCCGACACGAAGTCAATCGGCCAGTTCGACGCGGTCGTGAGCATCGGCGCGATGGAGGCGTTCTGCTCGGTGGAGGAGCACCTTGCCGGACGCCAGGAGGAGGTCTATCGGCACTTGTTCGAGTTCTGCCACCGGGCGCTGCGCCCCGGTGGCTGGATGTTCCTCCAGACGATGTTGTGGGATCGGAAGGTGCCGGCCCCCGAGGACTTCAACCTGAAGGCGCCCAGGGGGTCGGATGCGTATATCCTCGCGGTGCTCAAGCAGTTCTTCCCGGGTTCGTGGCCCCCGAGCGGCCTGGAGCAGATCGCCCGCGCTGCCGCACGGTGTTTCTCGGTCGAGTCCACCAACAACGGCCGCGCCGATTACATCCGCACGATGGAGGAGTGGAGCACGCGCCTCAAGCGCGTCTCGTTCGGGAAGATCGTCGCGGTGCTCAGGATGCTTCCGCACTTCGTCACCGACCGGGACTTCGGGCTGCGCCTCGAGGCGCTCTGGCACGATTACAACAAGCAGGCCTTCCAGCGCGGGTTGATGACCCACGAGCGGATCGTGCTGAAGCGGCTGAGCTGAGCGCCCGCGCCGACGACGCTCACTCCGGGAATCCCGGCGCGAGCATCGCGGTCATCCGGTCCACGTTCACCACGCCCTGGGAACGCATCCAGGCATCGGCCTCCGCCACGAGCGTGGCGCCGCCGTCGCCACCGGTGAGCTCGCCGAAGCGCCGGCGCGCGGCGGCCGCGTGCGCCGCCATGTGGCTGAGCTCGAATCCCGAGACCGCCCGTTCGGCGAGCGCGGCGGCGTCGGGTTCGTGGCGCATCGCCGCCACGCCGGCGAGCACGAGGTCGGCGAGGGGCCTGGCCCACGCGGTTCGCTCACGCACGAGGCGACGCGCATCCCGCGACGCGCTCTCGAGGGACGCCTGGCGCCTCGACGGTTCACGGGCCGCCGCCAGCGCGCTGCGCGCGCGCAGGTGCAGCATCTCGACCCGGAGCATCTGGAGGCGCATCATCATCGCCCTGCTGACGTCGCTCCAGTGCGCCGAGACCCGGGACCAGGCCGATTCCCCCTCTCCGACGTACAGGTCAATCTGTCCCAGTGCGATCAGGCTGACGTAGCGCTGGAAGTGGAATCCCTGGCGCGACCAGCGGTCCATCGCCTCGCTCTGCACCGCGCGCGCGCCCGCGACGTCATCGGCCACGAGCCAGGCCAGGTTCGGGCGGCCGGCCGCCACGTCGGCCGCCGCGTAGAGGTCGCCGCGCTCCCGCGCCTCGCGGAGCCGGAGCGGCACGCGGCGGGTGAGCTCGCCCCACTCGCCGAGGAAGCAGAGCGAGGAGAGTGAGTAGGTCTGGGACGTGTTGATCTCCCACGCGACGCCTGTGCACCGGCCACGAAAGATCGCCTCGGCGTCCTCGAAGCGCGGGCGCGCTTCGGCGAAGCGCCCGGTGAAAAAGCGCGCGATGCCCTCCGCGAAACTCGCCAATCCGAGGGCGTGCGGATGCTGGACGCGCTCGGCCAGCGCTCGCGTGACGCGCTCGAGTGCGGCGGCGCGCTCCCGGGCGGATTCGCCTGCCGTCGAGAAGAACGCCGACTCGGCGGCGAGCGCGCGGGCGATGCGGTAGGGCTCGCCCGCCTTCAGCGCGAGCAGCAGACCCAGCGATTGGAAGGTCTCGGCCCGCACCTTGTCCACGCGGCCGAGGCCGGTCGCGACGCCCCAGCACACGTCCATGCGGCGAAGCGCCAATGCATCAACGTCTTCCGCCGCCCGCTCGGTGAACGCGAGGCCGCGCAGGCGAAGGCGCGCGCGCCGCCAGATCAGCTGAAGGAGCGCGGTGCGCGGCGAACGCGCGAGACGCAGCCCCACGGCGCGCAACACCGTCTCGAGAACGGCGAGCCCGCGATCCACGTGCCCGGAACGGAGCAGCTCTTCCGCGGCGCGCCGCCTGAGCCGGAGCGCTTCGGCTTCGTCCGAAGCACCAGCCGCGGTGAGATACACGTCTGCCGCCTCCGGACCGCGTCCCGCGTTGGCCAGCGCGTCGGCAAGCCCGATCCGGAGCGCGGTGAGATCCCGCGCGTCTCCCTCGCCGTCCGCCAGCTCGATCGCGCGCTGGTAGAACAGCGCCGCGCGCTCGAACGCGAGGGCGCTCTCGGCGCGCTGGGCCGACCGCCTGGCGTATTCAGCCGCCGACTGCCGCCGCCCCGCCGCCGCGAAGTGTTCGTACAGCGCTTCCGGGTCGTCGGCGCCGTGCGCTTCCATCGCGTGCGCCAACCGGAGGTGCAACCCGCCAAGCCGTTCGCGATCGAGCTGCGCGGTGAGCGTCTCCCGGAGCCGGTCGTGGTAGAGTTCGATCTGGTCCACCGTGCTCGTCGCGCGGAGCAGGTGCTCCGCGCCGAGCCGCATGAGCAGCGGACGCACCTCGCCGCTCGTGCCCGCTGCCTCGAGCGCGATCTTCGACCCGATCGGCCGGCCCGCGGTCGCCACCACCTCGAGCAGGCCCCTCGCTCCTTCCGGCAACCGCGCGAGCCGTGCCTCGAGCATCTCCGCGAGGCTGACTCCGGCCGTCGGCGCATCCTCGCCCGATGCCAGCGAATGCGCCACGAGCTGCTCCACGAGAAACGGGCTCCCTCCGGCTTCCCGGGCGATCGCGGCCGCGCGCGCGTCGGCGCGCGCGTCGGCTTCCGGCTCGCCGTCGCCGAGCAGCACGCGTGCGAGGTGGCGTGCCGCCGGCTCGCTGAACGGCTCGATCGTCACCTCCCGGACGCGCCCGGTCTTCGCTCGCTCGAGCAACGCGCGCAGCAGCGGGTGCGTGTCGCGCTCTTCCGACCGGAAGCTCGCGACGACGAGCAGGGACGGCGGATCCGGTTCACTCATCAGGTCGTTCAACAGGAGGAGCGTGTCCACGTCGGCCCACTGGAAGTCGTCAATCCAGATGACCACCGGCCGCGACGAGCGGATGCGACCCAGCATCGCGCGCAGGGCACCGAACGCGCGCAAGCGCAGGTCAACCGGGTCGTGGGCTGGCTGCGCCGTGTTCAAGAGCGCTTCGATTCCCTCGACGCGTGCCAGCACCGGAAAGAGCCGCGTCAGCGCTGCGACGTCCGCGGGCAGGAGTCGATCGAGATCCTCCGGCGAGAGTGCCCGGAGGTACCTCGAGAGCGCGTCAATCACGCCGTCGAAGCCCTTGTACGGCACCGTTTCGCGCACGAAGCAGCGCCCGGTGAGCGGGAGTGCCCGCGCGGTTCGCGCCAGATCGTCCACGAATCGCTGCACGAGCGTGGACTTGCCGATGCCCGATGGCCCCTGCACGTAGATGGAAACGGCCTCGCCCTCACCAGACGCGGTGAACGCTTCGGTGAGGGCCGCGAGTTGGAACTCCCTCCCCACGAGCGCGAGATCGGCGTCGAGACTCCGCGGCCGGCGGTCGGAGGTTGGTGCCTGCTCGCCCAGGGCGCGCAGGATCTCGGCGTAGCCGGGCCGGTCCGCCGCGTTGCGCGCGAGGAGGCGCAGGCACAGCTCCGCGAGGTCCGCGGGCACTCCGGGCGCGATGACCTGAGGCGCCACGGGGTCCACGGTGTGCTTGTTCGAGAGAATCACAAACGCCGTGCCCGCGTACGGCAGCCGTCCAGTGAGCGCTTCATAGAGCATCGTGCCGAGCGCGTACCAGTCGGCCGGCGCGCCCGCCTGTCCGGAGACCTGCTCGGGGGCCATGTAGGCGGCCGTCCCCATGGCGCCTTCGTCCGCCGTCTCCAGCGCAGCGTCGCCCGACGCCATCTCCCCCACGACGCCGAAGTCGAGGATCACGGCCCGGCCTTCGGGAGTCACGAGCACGTTCGACGGCTTGAGGTCGCGGTGGAGCTTGCCCGCCGCGTGGATGGCCGCGACCCCTTCGACCGTCTGGCGCAGCGCGGATCGCAAGCGCTCCACCGAGAGTTCCGGTGTCCGCACGAACTCGGTGAATTCCACGCCGGAGACGTGCTCCATCGTGAAGAACCACTGCTCGTCGTGCGCGATGAGCTCGTAGAGGCCGACGAGGTTCGGGTGCACGACGTCGGCGAGGGAGCGGAACTCCTTCTTCAGGCGGTAGATCGCGGCGGGGTCGGCCCAACGCAGCGTCTTGAGTGCAACGCGCTCGTCGCGCTCGCGGTCGTGCACCGAGAAGACCACGCCGAACCCGCCCGAGCCGAGTCGTCGCAAGACCTCGAAGCGGGTGGTTCCGGCGAACTCACCGGGCAGGAGGGTCATGGCGGCGGTCCCGCGATGAGGGGATGCGGCCGGGACGCTGCCCCCGAGCGCGGGAGCTATAGTACCCTCGAAGGGGTTATCACGGAAGGATCACGGCTCGGACGAAGCCGCAGGCGTCACGAGGAGCAGCGCGAGGACCTTCGGCCGCGTCGCCTGTGCGCCCGCGTCCGGCGGGCCGCGCGGGCCGCCGAGCGCACGCTCGACCGCGTCGAGCCAGCGCGCGTCGTCATGGGCCGCGCCACGCGCGAGTTCGGCGAGGACCAATTCCATCCCCGCTCCCGCGACGGTGGAAACGGCTGCGCGAAGGGCCGCGAGGCGCGCGTGCTCGCGAGCGCGCATCGCCGGCGTGGCGTGGGCGAGGATGCGGTCGAGGCGTTCCAGTACGCACCGTCGGGCGAACGACCGGGCGCCGAGGTCGGCGCCCGATTCCGTGCGCGCACGCCGCCGTTCGAGGAACCGGCGCAGCACGCGCCAGGCGCTCGCGCACCCGCCACGAGCGAGGCGCCGCCGGCGTCCTGCATCACCGCGACAAACGCGGGCCGCGGGCCCTCGGCGAACGCTACGCCCGGGGACCCGAGTACCGGAGGAGGCCGCAACCACGGCGCGACGCAGCGGCGGAGCTGCTCGAGATCGCGCGCGGCGTGCGTGGCGGCTCGCTGCGCCGAGCGCTTCTCGACGAAGCGCACCCCGAGCGTGAGCAGGCGTTCGGCCGCAGGCGGCGGCGCAAAGCCGTGGACGTGCACGCGCGTGTGCGGAGAGCCGATGCGCACCGCGCGCCCGACGCGCTGCTCGAGCCCCGCCGGTGTCCACGGCACGTCGAGGTGCACGATGACGGACGCGCCCTGCAGGTTCACGCCTTCGCTGAGGAGATCGGTCGCGATGACGAGCCGGATGTCGTCCACGCCGCCGGGAGCTGCGTGGTGCGGACCCGCCGCCAGCGCCACGAGCACGTCCGCGCGCGGGCGCGGGCCGCCCGCGGTGCGCGCCCCTTGGCCCGTGAGCACGGCCACGCCGGGCGTTCGTCGCAGCGTGCGATGGAGCGCGTGCGCGGTGGCGGCGAACGCCGTGAACGCCACGATTCGCGCGCCGGGATGCCGCTCGGCGAGCCTGGCGAGCAGCCCCGCACGCGCCGCGGCGTCGCGGGGCACGTGAGGCAGGACGCGCTCGCGGAGCGCGCGCACGGCCTCGAGGTGCGCTCGCAGACGCGCACGCATCCGTGCGGCGTCGGGCTCGACCTGTGCGACGAGCAGCGGAAACGCGAGCTGCACCGCGTCGTCGCCGACGACCCACGTGCGTAGCTCGGCGCGGGTCGGCACGCGGCCGGCTTCGAGCACGGCGTCCAGCGCGGCGCCACGCTGCAGCCGTCGGCGGAGCGCGGCGTCGAGCGCGGCGAGACTCGAGGCCCAGTGTCGCGCGAGAGTCATCGCGAGCAGCGCGCGGGCCTCTCGTCCGTCGAGGGCGGGGAGCGGGGGCGGCAGATCGGCGACGTCGCTCGCGACATTGACCATCTCGGGCGCGGTGTGCCAGATCGGACCGACGATGGCCGGCAGCACGGATGCCTCGGCGCCGCGGCGAATGACGCAGCGCGCGCGCGTCGCCTCGTCGAGCGCGGCGGCGCGCGGTCCGAGGAAGAGCGCGAGCAGCGCGTCCAGCTCGGCCCGTCGGTTGCGCACGGGCGTGGCGGTCAGCAGGAGCACACGTGCGCCGGCGGCGAGCCGCGCGAGCCGCGCGTACCGCGCCGCGGCCGGATTGCAGGCGTGATGCGCCTCATCCACGATCACGAACGGCGCGCGCACCGGAACGTCGCGCCGGCTCAGCGTCTCGAGCGAGACGAAGGTCACGGGCACCGCCGCACGCGTGCTTGCCTCGCGCCACATCGCGCAGAGCGCGGCGGGCGCGGCGACGATGGTGGACGGAAACTCCCGGGCGAGCGCGAGCGCGACGTACGTCTTGCCGAGCCCCGGCTCGTCGGCCAGCAGCGCGCCGCCGAACTCCGCGACGGCGTCGCGCACGCGGAGCAGCGCTTCACGCTGGTGCGGCCGCAGCGTGATCGTGCCGATCCGCACGTGATGCGCGTCGCCGCACGAGTCCCGGTCGCCGAGCAGGGCGCGCGCGATCGCGTCTAGCACACCGGCCAACGTCGCGGTCAGCGCAGGCACCAGGTCATCAGCGCCGACACGTCGGACGCGCGCACGCGATACGCGCGGATCGCCGCGTCGGCGAGCGTCGCGGGATCGGGCGGCGCTCCGTTCGCCGCGGCGCGTGCCAGGGGCGCGAGGATCGTGACGGCGCGCGTCCAGTCGCGCGGCACCGGGAGCCGTGCGAGCGTCCAGCCGAGATAGCGATGGTATCCGCCGCGCGCCGGCTCGGCGATCGCGGCGAGCCAGGCGGCCACGACGGGTGAGTTGAGCAATGCCGCGAGAGCGAGCGCGTCGTCGAGCGACGGTGCGCGCACCGCGTAACAACTGTTGAGCGGAACGGTCGGGTCGCCCGCGTGGAGCACGAGCGCGCGCGGCGACTTGCCGATGTCGCACCAGACGACGCGCGGTGCGTCACTCCGCGCCGACTCGGTACGATAGAGCGCCCACCACCGGTCGCGGGCGTGCGCGTCCGCGCGCGCCTCGAGCCGTCGTCGCCAGGGCGCGAGCCACGCGGCGGCACCAGCGGGCAGGCGAGTGAGCGGCCGGTCGTCGCGGTCGTGCGTCCAGACGATCGCGGCGTCGTCGCCCTCGGCGCGCCACGCGCGCACGTGCTCGCCTCTCAGGAGCGGCCGGAGCAGCGTTGCCTCCACCGCGCCTTCGCGCGCGCCGGCGTGCGACCCTTCGCGCACGGGCCACTGTTCGTCGCGCGCGTCCTGCCAGCCGGGACGCGGAGTGACGATGAACGCCTCGTTGCAGCCGCTCTTCACGCCCAGCAGCGGCCGGCCGAGCGGCGTACGCGCGAGCGGAGGTCCGGCGGCGGCGAGCCGGTCGAATCCGGCGCGCGCGTCGGGTGGAAGGAGGAGCCAAGGGGCGCCGGGGGTCGCATCGAGTGGCAGGTGCGCGCGCTCCATTCGCCAGGCAAGCACGTCGTCGCGCCGGTGGACGGCGATGTGGACGGGCGGTGGGGCGGGGGACGCGGCCCTGCCCCCGTCTTCGGTCTCATGGCGCTCACCGCGCACAGTGAAGTCCGGGGCACGCGTGGCGTTCCGGACGGCGAGGAGAAAGGACGGATACACCACCGCGTCGAACGCCGCGCGCGACTCCGCCCAGTCCTCGACGGCGTGGAGCACGGCGCCGTCGGCGAGGACGCGCCGAAGCCCTCCGCCGGCCAGGGAGCGCCAGAGCTTCGCGGGAAGGAGGAGCGCGACGGCGCCGCGCCCTCGCGCGAGCGCCAGCGATCGCTCCGCGAAGAGCGACGAGAGATCGGCCTGCGCCGCGAAGCCGTGGCCCGCGCCGGTCTCCTCGGCGCCCGGGAGCCACGCCGCCTCGCGGAAGGCGCGATACCGCCGGCGCAGCGCCTCGCGCGCCGCGGCGGGAATGTGGTGGAGGCGCACCCAGGGCGGGTTGCCGACGACGAGATCGAACCCGCCGCGCGCCGCCGCGTCGGCGAAGTGGACGGGAAAGGAGAAGGGGAGGCTCGCCCCCGCGCGCAACGCCGCCAGCCGCGACCGCGCCGACCGCGCGGCGATGCGCAGCTCGTCGAGGTCGCGCCGTTGCGCCGGAGACGGCACCGTGCGTGCCGCGAAGAGGTCGCGCGACCGGAGCGCGGCAATGAGATCGCGCCGGCGCTCCACGAGCGACATGCACGCGCGTTGCGCGACGGCGATCGCGACGCGGCGTTCCTCGCGGTCAAGGGCGCGCGCGAGCGAGCGCTTGCGCGCGCCGGTGGAGCGCGCGTACCGGCCGCGCAGCCGCGCGAGGGGTGTGGGCGCGGTGGAGGCCGCGGGCGCGGCGGACTCGGGGCGGGGCACGTCGGCGGCATGGGGCGCGTCCGGCGCGGTGATGACCGTCGCGTCGTCGAACGCGGGGCCCGCGAGCGCGTCGCCGATGCGCACGTGCCGGTC
>Ga0209342_10008605_pt1 | contig 10229 bp, 7 predicted proteins | sample RifCSP16_2_FD_184023 | JGI IMG/M metagenome (GOLD analysis project Ga0209342, IMG submission 184023) | Soil microbial communities from Rifle, Colorado - Rifle CSP2_sed 16_2 (SPAdes) (version 2) | ecosystem: Environmental > Terrestrial > Deep subsurface > Rock core/Sediment | place: Rifle... | reverse complement strand
GGAAGATGCTGAAAAGAAGTTCTATTCCAGCGGCGGCGGATACGTCGTTCCCGACACAAAAACCAGGATGGAGGAATATGAACGATGGTCCAAAACGCTTGCCACCCGCGCAGTTGAAGGAATTCTGAGCGCCACCAAGACAGATCCGAATGAAATCGAACGCCTGATCACAATTTCCTGCACGGGATTCTTTGCGCCCGGGCTCGATCATTATCTGATCGAACGGTTTCAGATTCCTGCCACGGTAAAGCGCACGAATATCGGGTTCATGGGGTGCGCTGCCTCTCTTATCGGGTTCAATTCGGTGCTCGAATCAATGTCCGCTGCCCAAAGCGCCGGGAGCAAAACCCTTCTCCTCAGCGTTGAGCTATGCAGCCTGCACCTCCAAACGGAGCCGACCCGTGACAACATTCTTGCAAACATGATTTTCGCCGACGGGTGCGCCGCGGCGATGTTTGCCAATGATGCAACCCAGGGCGGTTTGGATCTTTTGTCGACCTCATCGTACCACTTTCGGCAATCTTCCGAGTACATGGGATGGAAGATCGGCAACTTCGGCTTTGAGATGATCCTCTCTTCGGATCTTCCAAAGATCATCCTCACCGAGGCGGTGCCGAAGCTGAAGGAAATTCTGGTCGGTCAGGGCGTTCGCCCGGAAACCATTGTGCACTGGGCGCTTCATCCCGGAGGGCGGGCGATCCTCGACTCACTTCAAAAGGGAATGCACCTGACCGACGAGCAAATGCTTCCCTCCCGTACGGTCCTCAACACATACGGAAATCTCTCCTCGGCTTCGATTCTTTTTGTGCTGAAGGAAATCCTGAAGAATTCCGTTCTGAAAAAGGATGATCTTGTCTGCGCCGTCGCCTTCGGCCCCGGGCTGACCATGGAATCAGCATTACTGAAAGTATGCTGAAACGCAGCTACGATCCGGAAATCATGGACGATTTCTCCATTCAGGATGAACGGGTGGACTCGGCGCTTGAAGAATTACGGCTGGTGAACACATTTCTCGGCGGAAGATCAGCCACGCAGAAGGGGCTCCGTCTCATTCGGGATGAACTGGGCCCGCATCACACCATGAGCGTCCTGGATGTCGGCACCGGAGGAGCGGACGTATTTGATGATTCGGCCCGGCCGCTCGATATCACCGTGCTCGACCGTAACCCGCGTGTCTGCCGCTACCTGAGCCGAAGCGGGAGATATTCCGTGATTTGCGGAGATGCATTGCACCTCTCATTCCGGGAGCGGTCGTTTGACATTGTCCACGCCTCGCTGTTTCTGCATCATTTTCGCGAAGAGGAGATTCGGCAAATGCTCTCATCATGCCTGCGGATCTCCCGCCGCGGAATCATCATCAACGACCTGCGAAGATCGGTTTTCGCCTACGCGGGGATCAAAGTCCTCACGGCTCTTTTTTCGAAGAGCGATATGGTGAAACACGACGGACCGCTTTCGGTGCTCAGGGGATTTTCAAGAAATGAGCTGGAGACCCTCCTTGCCGAATGCGGAGTCACGAAGTATTCGCTGCAGCGCAGGTGGGCCTTTCGGTGGCTCATCGTCATTTGGAATTAGGGAGCAGCCATTTCTACGCGCTTTGATGTCATCGTCATCGGCGGAGGGCCGTCAGGTTCCAGCGCCGCGATCGGACTGGCCCGCGGTGGATTGAACGTCGCGATCGTGGAACGAAAGCAGTTTCCGCGTGAGGTGATGTGCGGCGAATTCCTGTCCCACGAAGTGATCGGCGCAATAAGGCGGTTCGGCCTCTACGATGAGTTCATCTCCCTCCGTCCAAACAAAATAACCTCGTTCGCATTCATTCCTGAAAACGGTGTCCGGGTCGTCCAACCGTTCGGCTTTGAGGCCTGGTCCCTCAAGCGATCTCTCCTGGACAAAATGCTCCTGCAGGGGGCGGTGGCGCGCGGGGTGACAATCATTCAGCCTGCCGATGTCATTTCCATCAATCGCATTCAGGATGGCTATGAGGTCCGGTGCAAGACGAGGCAGGACCAGCTCTCCCTTTCGGCAGGGACCGTGATCGCGGCCTATGGAAAGCAAAGTCCGCTGGACAAGTCCCTGAAGCGAAGTTTTGCGTCCTATCGTTCCGGCATGAGCGGAGTGAAGTATCATGTTCCCAGGAGCGTGTTTGCCGAATCCCCCGACGGCGCTATTCAGCTCTTTGTAGGAAATGGCGTGTATTGCGGGGTCAATCGGGTGAATGAGAATGAGGCGACGGTGTGTTTCCTGGCGGATAGTGCGAAACACGCTTTTCATCCGAAGGAGGCGCTGGGGATTCTTTTGCAGAAGAACAGGAAGTTCCGTGCATTGTTTCAGGTCGACCTTCTTTCTGCGCTGCCGGCGTTTTCGCCGTACGGTGCGGGAAACATCTTCTTCGGAAAAAGAAATCTCGTGGAGAACGGAGTCTACATGATCGGCGATGCCGCAGCAGTCATTGCACCCCTTGCGGGCGATGGGATCGGGATGGCGATCGAAAGCGGGCAGTTGATCGCGCATGTCTTGAAAAGAGCAAAACAAGATTCACTTGACAGACTGCAGACGGAAATATTGTACACCCGCGAATGGACGCGTTTGTTCAGAAAGCGCCTCACGGTTGCTTCATTCCTGCAGGGGATTGCTATGGATTCCCTTGGTGGAAATCTGGGCGGGCGCTTGATGAAGACCTTGCCGCACCTGGCGGAAAGAACAATCGAATGGACGCGTAGCCAGAAGGGAAAGCGGTAGAAGATGGATTCAGCCCCGGCTACGGAACACTGCAGATGGTGAATTGCAGATTGAAGATTGAGCTCTGCGAAAGCCCGCCTTTTTTTTCTGGCTGCTGCAGGTGATATTCAGGCCCTGGCTACCGAAGCAACGCAAGCAACACACCCGCAACGACCGCCGTGCCCACAACCCCCGCAACGTTGGGCCCCATCGCTGCCATGAGCGGATTCACCTTTCCGTCGGTTTCCTCCGAAACGAACTTTTGCACGACCCGGGCTGCCATCGGCACGGCCGAAACACCGGCGGCTCCAATGCAGGGATTTATCTTCCGATCGGCCGGAAGCAAGAGATTCATGATCTTCGCGAAAATCACGCCCCCTGCAGTGCTGAATGCGAATGCGACCGCCCCGAGACCGAGGATGAGGAGCGTCTGGATATTCAGGAAGTTCTGGCTCTCCATGGTGGCTCCCACGGCGATCCCGAGGAAAATCGTCACGATGTCGATCAGCGCGCCGCCCGCGGTTTTCCGCAGTCGCTCGGTCACGCCGCACTCCCTGATCAGATTGCCGAACATCAGCATCCCGATCAGCGGAGCGGCCAGGGGGACGACGAATGACGCGAGAGCTCCCGTGCACAGGGGGAAGAGGATGACCGCAGTCTTTGAAACAGGTTTCGCCTGCCGCATGTCAATGGCCCGTTCCTTTTTCGTGGTCAGCAGCCGTATGACGGGGGGCTGGATGATGGGAACGAGAGACATGTAGCTGTATGCCGACAGGGCAACGGGGCCCAACAGATGAGGTGCCAGCTGGGTTGTGAGGAAGATGGCCGTGGGGCCATCTGCACCGCCGATGATGCCGATACTCGCTGCTTCCTTGGGCGTGAAACCGAGCAGGTACGTGGCGCCCATCGCGGCCACGAAGACTCCGAACTGAGCCGCTGCCCCCATCAGAAACGTGAGTGGTCTCGACAGGAGGGGCCGAAAATCTGTCAGAACACCGACTCCCAGGAAAACAACCGGCGGAAGAAACTCCGTTTTGACCCCGGTGTTGTAAACCATTGCGATGATCCCGTTGCTGTACGAGCCCATCTCTGCCAACGGAAAATTCGCCACAGCCATGCCGAAGGCAATGGGGATCAGCAGAAGCGGCTCATATCCCTTTTTGATGGCCAGAAAGACCAACGTGCCTGAGATCGCATACATGATCAAGTTGCCCAAGCTCAAGTGCGCAAATCCGGACTGTTCGAGGAGCCGAAGTAGTTGATCCATGGTCAGCTCCTTGATGAGATGGTCAGGATTTCCGTTGTCGCGTCGATTTCATCGCCGACTCTTCCGCGGATCGAAGTAACCACACCATCGCAGGGAGCTTTGATATCGTGCTTGGCCTTCATGGCTTCGACGGCGGCAACAACCTGTCTGGCCCGCACCGTGTCACCGACCTTTACCATGATATCGGCTATGGCAACGAGCCCGTCAAAAGGAGAATAGACCGCAACGCCGTCACCTCTTGCCGGAACAGGTGCAGGCACACGTTCAGCTGCGGGAAGCGGTGGTGCGGATGCAACAGCTTTGCCGGAAACTGCCACAGGCTCAACGGTGACCAGAAAAGTCCTCAGAGTGCCATGCTCGTCGACCGTACATTTTGTCGTCACGGGTCCGGTGAGTGCAGGAGCGGCCGTCGCGGGAGCAGAAGCTTGAACAACCGCCTGAGGCGGTTTCTTCTCTTCTTTCTTCCTGAGAGGGATATCGATTTTGAAGTTTCCCGCCAGGAATTTGATCCCTTCGTTCGTTTCCATATTCTTTTCGGGAACCATCGAAGCCAGCACCAGGAAGATATTCCGATCCGTCACGGGGAGTTTTCGTTCCTCGAGAGCGCGTCGCGCAGGAGCGATATTCTTGGGGGCGGCCTCTAATGGATCGCCTTCAAACACGGACAGCTTCAGCTCGGCAGCAGCGATCTTCACGACTTCAGGATCCGGGGGGAGCGGAGTTTTGCCGAAATAGCCCAGGACCGCGCGTCCGTACCCTGGATCGATCTTCTTCCATCGTCCGAACATGACATTGTTGAATGCCTGCAGCCAGTACTGCTGGCTTCCCGGTGTGACGCTTGTCCATGCGCCGGCGGCTTTTACCACCACGGGAAATTCACCGAGAACCTCGCCGTACTTGTGGAGGATTCCCGCCTTCACCATCATATGGACATTCGGGCCGATCGCACCTCCCGGCATGGGAAATCCCACAACGCGAGCGTCCGCAGTCGTGGTTGCCGGATTGAATTCATAGTCCTTTAATCCGTTATCCAGGATTTCCTCGATGACCGTCATTTTCGTTTCGTCGACATCAAGCGAATAGCCCGTTCCCTTCAAGGCATGGGCCATCGAGCGAACGTCCGGCTGGACCGTCCCGCTCGCCATGGGACGAACCGACAGGTCTATCCCGTCGACGCCCGCCTCGATTCCGGCCATGTAGCACGCAACGGCAATGCTCGCCGTGTCGTGCGTGTGAAGCCACAGCGGCATTTCGGGCGGCATGATTTTCTTCAGCCCCACAGCCGCGTCATAGATGGTCTTCGGATCTGTCGTGCCGCTGGCATCCTTGAGACAAAGGCTGTCGATCTTGACATCGCTCTTCAGCAGCCGCCGGCCGATATCGATATAGAAATCCGCTGTATGGACAACGTCGGATTTGAAGGGAAGGCCCATCAGCGCAATTGCGGCCTGATGGTGCATGCCCGCTTCGACAATAGGCCGGCCGGTGTTAATCAGATTGTGCACATCGTTCATGTAGTCGAAGTTTCTGTCCCACGTCGTTCCCGTCTCTTTCATGAGCCGCGCCTGGAGCTGAAGCCCTTCCATCGACTGCGTCGTCAATGTCACTCCCGAGACCGACCTCGTCAGGATTTGGAGAATGACATCGGGACCCACCGCCTTGCGGATTTCCAGCATTGTTTCAAACGGATCCTCCCCCAGATAGAAGAGGGGTGCCTGGAACCGTGCTCCTCCCCCGAATTCAAAATGACGAATACCGGCTTCGACGGAAGCCTTCATCGCCGGAAGGAAGTCCTGCAGGCGGACCTTCCCGCCAAAGGAACTTTGCAGTCCGTCTCTGAAGGTCGTAAGCATGACGCGAATACGCTTTGACGTCTTTGAGTAGATCATTTCGTTTCCTCGATCTTGGTAACGGTGGTTTCGGGAGAAAGAGCCTGGTAGGTTGCCTTGACGGCTGCGATGAGGGCTGCATCGCTGGAATCCTTCCGCTCCGGGAACAGTAGGGTGATAAAACGCATCATAAGGGCCAGCAACGCGAGAACTGCAAACGCCACAACATATCCAATCGTGCTGACAACAATAAGATCTGGTGAGTTCATGTCAATTCCTTCAGACTGGTGTAGGTTTTGTCAGAACAGGAGCCCATGCCGCCCGCTTCTTTGCCGCTTCAGGTTCCACGACAAGTCTTCCCCGGAACACAGGATGAAGCTCGCCTGCCAGAATAAGTTCGAGTCGGTCTCCAATGGACAAGACCGTTCCTCCTGCCACTCGTTTGCGGTCATCATCCTGCGAATCCTGTAAATCCTGGTACACTGAGACGCGCCGTCCCATAACAAGCGACCTCTCCCGATAGAATTCCAGAAGCTCTCCCGCGCGGCCGGTGACGACCTTACCATAATTCTGAGCCAAAAAGTGGAGGAGGCGGTGGAAGACAACGGAGAGAGAGCATACGCCGGGATCGGAGACGTGATGACAGAGTGCAGTCACGGAAGGGACGAACATTGTCGGCGCGACATGCGGGACGATCCCAACATTGAGACCAATCCCGATGACCGCACCGGTGACCCTACCGGACGAGGACTGAGTGTGAACAAGAAAGCCTGCAGTCTTCGAATCATCAATGAGGATATCGTTCACCCACCTGATGCCCGATCGCTTTTCGAGTCCGGGGATGGAGTCCAGCGTTTGCACAAGGGAGACAGCCGGAAGCACGGTGAGCCCCGCTCCAATATCGTTGAGATGGAGGTCGGGAGAGAGGAACACTGAGAGATGAATGTTGCCCGGCGGGGCGGCCCAAACCCTCTCCCGTTGGCCGTGGAAGCCTTCACCCGAGCCGGCGAGGCATATCAGGCCGTGGGGGGGCGCCAGTCCAGCTCTCATTGCGTTTACCAGGATGTCGAACTGAGACCTGACAGCATGTTCGACAAGAACCACGTGCTGCCACGGTTCGGGAAGTTCGATTGAACCTGTCGCAGCAGGAGCTTGTAAGAGGAGATGATTGATGATGTGACCATACTCGGCCGACATCCGTTCGGGGAGACCGGATTTCCAGTGGGGAGGAGAGGAGAACCACTGTTCTGCAAACCGGATGCTGTCAGTGCAGACGTTCATGGAGAGAAAGCTGTGAAGCAGGGGTGTGAGTAACCTCTACCGCGATCCCCAGGCAACTGCTTCAGCACGTCCGTCCGCAAGAGGCGAGGGCGAGTGTGGTTGCCTGTCCAACTCCGCGTTTCAAATTAGATAATACAAAGGCGAGAATCAACCATAACTGATGTCCCAGGTTGTTGGAGAGACACAGAGAGAAGACTCTGAATTCTGCCATTTCTTTCAAGACGGCCAATAGTGGATCTTCAGTTACATCTTGCGAAGTTCTGCCGATTCCACAACAGCAATGGCTATCAGATTCACGACCGATTCCACGCTGGCGCCGTATTGAAGAAATTGCGCGGGTAGTCGAGTGCCCATGAGCAGGGGTCCGATCGCATTGGCCTCTCCCATGCATTGCAGTGAGTGCATCGTCAGATTCCCTGATTGCAGATCCGGGAAGACAAGGACGTTGGCATTATTCTTCAGTTCGGCGAATGGAAAGTATTCCTGCCGGACAGACTCATTGCGCGCGGTGAGAAGCTGCATCTCTCCGTCGAGACTCAGTTCCCCGGCTCTCTCCTTCGCAATCTCTGTCGCCCGACGTATTTTCTTCGCAAGAGGGTGATCGACGCTGCCGAAGTTGGAGAACGAGAGCATCGCGACGCGGGGCTCGATGCCCAGCGATCGGCATGTCCGGGCGGAGAGGAGGGCAATTTCGGCCAATTCCTCTGAATCCGGATCGATGTTCACCGTGCAGTCCGCTATGATGACGACATCTTTCGCCAACAAGACGACATGATGGCTGGAAATCCTTCGGACGCCTTGAGCAGGGCCGATGACCTCGATAATCGTCCGCAGTGTCTCCACGTAATGGGTGGAGAGCCCGGCGACCATCATATCCGCGTCGCCAGTGTGAACCATCATTGAAGCAAAGTAGTCCCCGTGCCGAAGCCGCTCATCCGCCGCCTGCCGGATCACACCCCGGCGACGGCGCATGCCGAAGTATTCGTTCGTATAAGCCTCGAATCGCGGACTGCGGGCTGGATCGATGATATCAACGCCCCCCAGATCCAGGCCCAACCGGTCCGTCGATTTCCGGATTTCCTCTTCTCTTCCCAGCAGGATGGGGACGGCCAGCCCCTCGTCCTGGAGAATGCGACTGGCACGCAGGATCGTTTCGTTGCTTCCCTCCGAGAACACCACACGAAACTTCTCTTGCCGGGCCCTGAGCATCAGCCCGCGAAGGATTTCCCGCCCGGTTCCAAGCCGCGCAGCCAGGCTCTCCTGGTATGTTTTGCTGTCGATCGGCTTGGAAGCGACCTTTTCCTCGATAGCTTGCTGAGATACTCCTGCCGACTCCCAGATCAGAATTCGGGGATCAATGGGTTTGGGCAGCAGGTATTCAGGGCCAAAACTGAAATGTTCATTTCCGTATGCTTTCTCCACTTCCTCGACGACTTCCTCCCGCGCGAGTCTGGCAAGTGCACGAGCTGCAGCCAGCATCATCCCTTCCGTAATGCTTTTTGCCTGAACATCCAACGCGCCGCGGAAAATGTACGGAAAGCTCAGCAGGTCCGTCAACGTGTTAGGATGGAGCCCGCTGCTCGTTGCCACAATGATATCCTGCCGGCTTCCCCGCGCTTCCTGGTATCCTATTTCAGGTTCCGGCGTTGCCAACGCCAGGACCAGGGGGAACCGATTCATGGACCGCAGCATCTCCAACGTGAACACGGCACCGGTCGAAGCTCCCACTAAGACATCCGCCCCGCGAACACCATCCGGCAATTTCGAAGCAGGATGTTTTCGGGCTAATTCCCTGTGGCAATCGAGCAGGTCGCTTCGGTCCGGGTGGAGCAATCCATGGACGTCGTAGACGAGCAGATTCTCGGCGTGGACTCCCAGGCGCAGAAACAGTCTCGCACATCCGATACCGACCGTGCCGGCACCGCAAATAACGACACGGATTTCATCAATTCGTTTCCCGGCAAGCTCCAGAGCATTTATGAGCGCGGCGGCCGCCACGACAGCAGAGCTGTAGAGGTTTTCGTGAAACACCGGGATTCCCATCGTGGTGCGCAATTGTTCGTAGATTGACAAACCCTCCGGAGCTTTGATGTCCTTCAGATTGATTCCCCCAAAGGTCGGCTCAAGCATCCGGACGGTATCCACGAAACGATCAGGATCTCGTGTATCAAGTTCGAGGTCGAAGACATCGATATCGGCGAGTCGCTTGAACAACATCGCGACCCCTTCCTGCATCGGTTTCGCGGCAGCGGCTCCGACATCCCCCAGACCGGGCACTGCTGTGCCGTTCGTGATCACTGCCACCAGGTTTCCCCGAAGGGTGTAACGGAAAACACTGCTTGGGTCCTTCATAATCTCAATCGAGGGATATGAAGCACCGGGAAGGTATGCCAGACGCATCTCCCACGGAGTGAGGCATGGCTTTGTCACCCTCAATTCGATTTTACCGGGCCTGCCCGAAGCATGATATTCAAGAGACTCTTCGCGTTTGATCATGGAGTACTTCTCCTTGGATGGCATGGGACACTCCTCCCGCACGTGTCAACGGATAATTCTGCAGCGTTTCCTGCAGCAACGAGAGTGACGTTGGCAAGGGTCGGACCTGCAGAATCCAGAGCCGATTGCCCTCGATGCCGAACTCAATGTCGAGGGGGTAACCATACGATGATTCCAGGTGAACTGCAGCTGCAACCAGTTCGCAGAGTTCCGAATATTCCAGTGCAGGCCGAAGGCGTTGATGATACAGAGCTTCGCAACGAGTGGTGCCGAGACCTGCACGTTTGTTGAACACCACATACTCTTTCTTGTCAGCCGTTATATAACTGAAACGGAACGGCCCTTTTTCCAAATCTCCCTCCTTCGAAACGGTGACTTGGTCTGCGGCGACAGTCCCGGAGACAATCCCTTCCCCCAGACCCCAGCCGGCATTGATGACGATTTCCCGGAATTCATTTCTGGCGACATTGATGGTTTGCAGGACTCCCGATACCCTGGAATTGATGATCTGCTGGACGATGACTCCGCCCCCGGCCATCGAGGTCGCGGTTCCCAGCATTTCCCGCGTATGGATGGCCCGGTCGCTCCACAGTCCGCTCCAGGTCCGTAGCAGGTATTTGAGAAGGACTGTGGAG
>Ga0209342_10008603_pt1 | contig 10231 bp, 9 predicted proteins | sample RifCSP16_2_FD_184023 | JGI IMG/M metagenome (GOLD analysis project Ga0209342, IMG submission 184023) | Soil microbial communities from Rifle, Colorado - Rifle CSP2_sed 16_2 (SPAdes) (version 2) | ecosystem: Environmental > Terrestrial > Deep subsurface > Rock core/Sediment | place: Rifle... | reverse complement strand
CGTCTGGTGCTCGATGTCGCGCCGTTGCAACATATAGATCAGCTTGCCGTCCCTGACGAGCGCGATCGACGGCGACGAGGGCGGGTAGCCCGTGAAGTAACCGCGCGCGCGCTCGGTCGCCTGCGGGTCGACCCGTCACGCTTCGAAGTGAGTTGGGACTCAATCCCCATCCGGCTGTCAGCCCTCGAGTTCGAGTTGCTGGGGACCCTGATCGCCCATCCGGGCCAGGTGTTCACCCGAGATCAACTGCTCGACACAGTCTGGGGATACGACTACCACGGCGACTCGCGCGCCGTGGACACCGCCGTCAAGCGTCTGCGCGCCCGCATGCGAGAAGCCTCGGCCGAGGCCGCAGACGCCCTGGAAACCGTGCATGGCATCGGGTACAAGCTCCGAGATGACTGACCGCTTGGGGGAACGTACACCGTCACCTTGGCCGCCCAGTTACGGGCTACGCACCAAACTGGTGCTAAGCCACCTGGCGGTCATCGCTGTCGCCATGACGCTGACGGGGTTCGGGCTGCTCAGCTTGGTTCGCAGCTATCTGCTCGATTCGCTGCTGGACAGCCTTCAATCTCAAGCGGAGTTGGTCACCGCCGGTCTGCTCATGGACGCGGGCGTGCAGATCCAGCCTCCGGCGCTCGATCCGGCGTACAACACACTTCAACAGCAGCAAATCGCCAACCTCGCCGTCCAGGTCCAGAGCCAGTCGACCGGGCCCGGTGAGAGCGATATCCCCTTTCCCAACCCGGAGTCCATCCAGCTCACCTCAGCATTGCCGACCCACGTTCTGGTGCTCAGCCTTTCCGGTGAGCCCGTTTTCGAGAGCGGGTCTCCAGGACCACCGGGGTTGCAGCACAGCGCGGCGGTGAGGTCTGCTCTGGCCGGGAGCACCGGGCGGGTCGTGCTGCGAGGCGAGGCAGGTGACTGGATCGCCCTGGCGCTTCCGCTTCGCCGAGAGGGGGCGGTTGTCGGAGCGCTCGCCCTGGCCCACCCGCTCGGCGACCTGAACGCCGTCCTCAACGACACACTCTCTCGCTTGCTCCTGGCCGCCGGCGCGGCAGGCCTGCTTTCCGCCCTGCTCGGCCTGTTCCTCGCCCGCCGACTCGTCCGTCCGATTTCCCAGCTCACCGCGGCCGCCCGCAGATTGGGAGAAGGCGATTACGAATACCCCGTTCCCTTTGAAACCCATGACGAAATCGCATCATTGAGCGCTGCCTTCGAGAGCATGCGCCAGGCGCTCCAGCGGACCGAGCGGACGCGAACGCAGTTCATCAGCGACGTCTCCCACGAGCTGCGGACGCCCTTGACGGGGATCAAGGGTTTGGTCGAGACTCTTCAGGACGGCGCGCTGGAAGATCCGCAGGTTCGCGACCGATTCGTCGCCTCGATCGGCCTGGAGACCGAGCGCCTGATCCGCCTGACGCAGGATCTGCTCACGCTCACCCGGGCGGATGAACACGCCCTTGAACTGCGCATTCAGCTGCACGACCTGGGGACGCTGGCCGCCGCCACGGTTGATCGCTTGCGTCCGGAGGCGGAAAAGGACGATATCCTGCTCGAATTCTCCAAGCCCAAGGTGGCCGTGGCCGTACGGGCCGATTCGGATCGGCTCGAGCAAATCATGCTCAACTTGATAGACAACGCCCTCAAGAACTCGTCGCCGGGGGGCATGGTTAGCGTTGTCATCGAGTCGGTCATTTCGCATACGCCGGAGACTGCGCGGCCGGTTCAGGGCGGCCCCGCCCGACCCACAACTTCTGAGCCACCACCGGGAAACTGGGCCGTGGTTCGTGTCCTCGATCGGGGTGCGGGGATCCCACCTGAGGCTCGTGAGCGTGTCTTCGATCGTTTCTTCCGCGCCGATCCCGCCCGGGATCGTGATCGAGGCGGGAGCGGCCTCGGTCTCTCGATCGTCAGGGCGCTCATCGAGCAGCACGGCGGCCGGATCTGGATCGAGAGTCCGTCCCCGGAGTGGAATGGCGATGGACCTCCCGGCACCCAGTCCAGTTTCGCCCTTCCCCTCGTCTGATCTACACCAAGCCTCGGTTTGAGACAATCACGGGTTTCTGTCGACCCGAAATGGGCTGCGCCGAAAGGCTGTCTCCCAATTGCTCCACAATCGACGCGCGGTTGTCACCATCCTGCCATGGCCTTCCACTAAAGAAGAGTAAAGGGACAGAAAGGAGAGAAAGGCCATGAACAGTCTTCCGGGATTTCTATCCGCGGCCATAGCCGGCGCCCTGCTCTGGAGCAATCTGGGCCCCATTCAGCCCGCGGCCAGTCCGCCGGGCTCGATCTCCGTGACCGGCGAGGCCGAGATCCGGGTCGTGCCGGATGAGGTATTGATCACCCTCGGTGTGGAAACCTCGCACAGGGACTTGAGCGTCGCCGTCCGACGCAACGACCAGCGTGTGGCCGAGGTCATTCGCGTGGCCGCCGCCCATGGGATCCAATCCAAAGACATCCAGACGGACTACATCAGCATCGAGCCCAGCTACGACGATTACTACGCCGACCCGCCGATCATCAGCGGATTTGTGGTGAGGAAATCCGTCGTGGTGACTTCGAAGGACATCGGCAAGTTCGAGAGGCTTCTGACTGCGCTGAGCGAAACCGGCATCACAAATGTGCATGGTGTTCAATTTCGGACCACGGAGTTGCGCAAGTATCGGGACCAGGCTCGGGCATTGGCCACCAAGGCCGCTCTTGAAAAGGCGCGCGATATGGCTGGCGTCCTGGGGATGAAAGTCGGGCTGGCAACTTCGATGGCGGAGAACCAAGTCGGCTGGTGGTCTTGGTACGGCTACGGTTGGTGGGGCAATCGCAGTCAGCAAATGACGCAGAACGTGGTCGTGAATGTCGAGGACGTCCCGTTAAGCTCGGACAGCACGTTCGCCCCAGGACAGATCTCGGTGACGGCCCGGGTGAGCATCACCTTCCAGATGGGCGGCTAGCCGGCCTGGGATGCAGGGCGGCTCGGCTTGGAGAGCCGCCCGATCGCATGGGTCGTCACGAGGAGCACGCCGATGACGGCGAGTAGCAGGGCCGCGCTGTAGCCGGGGATTGTGCCCAGCACCCAGAGCGCGAAGGGAATCCAGGCCAGCGCTCCCACAAGGATCGCCCCATATGACGAAATCCACAGCGAGTGGCGCGCCTCCGAGGCAAGCGATGCGCGCCGGTATGCTCTGGACCAGCCGGCAACCATCGACACAACTACCATCGTCAGGATGAACAACGGCGGGGCGACGAAGCGGATCAGCTCCTCCAGGTTGGCCAGCGCCATCAGGACGAGAAGGCACAGATCCACAACCGTCCCGACGATCCACGGCGACCGACCCTTCCGCTCTTCCGAGGTCTGCTCCCCGCCGGGTTCAAGTCTGGCCCAGGCGACCATGGAAAGGAAGATGAACGCGGCCATGCCAGCGACGATTGCAATGATAGTCTCGCCCTGGATGATCATCGGCGGGAACAAGTCATCGATTTCGCCATTTTCGGGGCTGGGTTCAGCCCATCCGACGCCAAGCCTACTCCATTCAGCCAGTCCATAACGGCCGCGTAAGATCCCTTCATTCCCCAGGGCCACAACCGCGATGTGATCCTCCCCCCGCTCGAGGACGACAATATCGCTCGCTCTCAGGTCGAGATCTTTGCCGCACGCAAGCAGCCTCCCATAACCCGAAGCGACCCGCGCCATGTAGGCTCGCCGCGAGGCGGGCACCGACCAGGCGACCTGCCACGTCTGACCGCCGTCGGCGGAGGCCTCCAGCTTTTCCTCGCCGGCGATCCGGTAACAGACCAGATCCAACGCAGGGACGCATACAGTCTTGGGGAGCTGCACCGGGGCCGCGGCGGACCTCAGAGCGCCGGCGGGCAACGTTTCGGGATCCACGACTGGCCTTCATTGGTGCTAATGAATGCGTTGCTGACCGGCTCCCAGGCCGTGGCCAGCGCGTATAACCCCTTTTCGGTCGGAACCAGGTGGGTGATTGGCTGCGCTGGCGGGCATGGGGAAGTAGCCAGGACCGCCAAAGAAGCCAGCCCGAGCACAGCGAGCGATCGGTGGATGGCCGGCCTTGGTCGAGTGGATTCAGCCGAGGCCAGCAGGGCAAACGAGGGAGCGAGCGCGAGAAGGGCGATCAGGTCGGTCGGATCGAGCAAGATCCAGATGGGCAGCCCGGAGACGTGACTCAGCAGTCCGTTCGCCGCGGCATTAAACGCCGGACTGACCTTGAATGCCGAAAACAGGACGCCTGTCGAGACGTAGGCCGACAACGCAACCTGGCCAAGGGTGAACTTGCATGGCCAGGCGAGCCCTGAGAGATGCTTGCCAGCGAGCGAGATCGCCAGCCCCGCCAGGCAAAAGAAGGTAGTCAACAGGTAGGGGAAGAAGAACAGGCCGGCAAAATCGCTCAACTTGCCGGTCAGCGCCGATGGGTAGAGGCCCTTGAGAATGTGATCATTTACCAGAAGGAGCCCGATGCAGGCCAGGGTCAGTGGGTGGCCCAGCGAACGCAGGCTGGAACTCATGGCGTCCCATCCCTGCCCTCGCTCTCGGGTTCTGCCGCGGGACCCGGCCTGTAGGGCTTGTCCGGGGATCACGGAGTACGGCCTCTGCGGCGACGGTTCGGCAAAACTGTACAGCAGGACCGGTCTGATTCAAGATGACGGTCGTCCGGTCCACCAGTGCGTTCCGCAGCGCGCCTGCGCTCAACCGAGGCCTTCCTCGACCATGGCGCCTTCGCCTATAAGGAGGGTGTCCCCAGGACCCGAACTGTGACCGGCCCCTTGATCCCCTTCAGCCTTACCAAGCGCGACTTGCCGACGCCCTTGGGGAGCCCGGCGGCTTTCAAAGCTGCGGGGCTCACCAGCACTTCCCCATCAGCCGCTTCCGAGGATAGCCGGGCGGCCAGGTTCGCCCCGGTCCCGAGCACGGCGATTTCGTTTACCCCATCCTTCGATCCGATCGCCCCCACGTAAACGCTCCCGGTGTGTACACCGACCCCGATCTGGATCCAAGGATCGGTCCCCGGTGCGTGCCCCGTCGCTTGAAGCAGCTCCGAGGCGGCCTCCAGGGCCACTTCCGCATGATGCTCGCCGGCGAACCTCGGAGCGAACAGCCCGATGACCTGGTCCCCAATCAAGCGGCCGACCATCCCGTCGTGGCGCACCAGGACGTCGGCCGCCGCCTTGTAGAAGCGGTTGATGAGCTCTTTGTACGCCTGGGTCGAGGTCGACTGGGCCAGGGCCGTCGAGCCGCGCACGTCGGCGAACAGCAGGGATAGCTCGACCTCGGCCCCGCCCTCCTCCTTCTTGGCGGCGTTCTCACACATGTTGCACAGGCGCGGCGTCAGGCTCGAGGGGCCGACGCCCAGCAGGCTGACGATGAAACCCCCGACCCCAGCCAGAGGAACGCGGCACTCGATGCAGCGCGGGGATCCGGGCAGCACGCCATATACCGTCTGCTCGAACTTTAATTGAAGCATCTGCTTTGGACTAAAGCCGTCCTTGAATTCGCCGGTCAGATACCAGTACCAGATCTCGTCAATGTCTTTGGAATGACTCGCAACTTCGGCCACGGCCGGTCTCTCCTCACTTTGGCGGATCGGAAAACAGGATCCCCTCCTGTCAATTCTAGCAGGATCCTCGTTGGCCTGTACACGCAGTCGAAGCGAGCCTTACCCGGGTCCGATCGAGCTCAACCCAGGCAGCCGCACGAGCGCCTGACGATCAGGCGAGTGGGGAGGATCACGCTGCTCGGTCGGACCGTCCCGCCATGGATCAGCGTCCGCAGCATCGACATGGCCTGCCTGCCCATCTCAGCGGCGGGGAGGCGGACCGTCGTCAGAGGCGGATCAACCAGGTGTGCTTCCGCCGGATCCTCGCAGCCGACGAGCGCGATATCCTGCGGGATGCGCATCCCCCGCCCTCGGATCGCGTGCATGGCGCCGAAGGCCAGTTCGGACCCGGCCGCGAAGATAGCGCTGGGAGGAGGCGAGAGGTTTAGCAGCGCTTCGGCTCCTGCTCGACCCGCCTCGAGCGTCAGATCTGGGAGGGCGGCGACGAGGTCCGGAGATGCAGGCAGCCCACGATCCTCATGGGCGCGGAGATATCCCTGATACACCGGGGCGGCGTGCGGCCAGCCGTCCGGGCCGGTGATCAGCCCGACACGAGTGTGGCCGTGACCCAGGATGTGGCTCACTGCCTTGGAGGCTCCGGTCTCCAGGTCGAAGAGCACCTTCGGGCCGGGCGCGTCGGGGAGATCCACGTAGACGATCGGCGGCAGCGCGAAGGCCTCAAGCAGACTTTCTGAGAGGGCTGGATCCTCCGGCCTGCCCAGGGAGGCGACGAGGATCCCGTCGACGTTCTTGGCCACCAGGCGATCGAGATTGTCGCTCACCTCCCGGGGGTCGTCGTGGGTCGTCCCGATGACCAGCAGAATCGGGTCCTGCTCCCCGGAAGGCTTCAGAGCTTCCAGGAACGGGTCGAAGTAGGCGGAGTGCCCGGTGATGAGCACCCCGATGATGAAGGTCGGGACATCCGGTGTGTGCGAGGCCCGCCGGGAGCGATCGTAACCCAGCACGCTCGTCCCCCTGCCCTGTCGGGTGGAGACCAGACCGTCGCCCTCGAGCTGGCGATAGGCCGCGGCCACAGTGTGCAAGTTGACGCCCAGGCGAGCGGCCAGACCCCGGATTGGGGGCAGCCGGTCGTTCCGCCCGATCCGGCGGCTTGCGATGAGCCAGGTGATCTGTTCGGCCAGCTGGACCGCGATCGGGACCCGCGCGTGAGGATCGATTCGCAAGTACTCGAAGGCGTCCCGCATTGGGTATCCATCCATGTACTCGACTTGTTCTATAGTACTAGTACTATAGAATAATCGCAAGCCTCGTACGGGTACATCCCGATTTCGCCGGCAAAGGAGCATCCTGCCTGCCCTGGCCTGATCGGCCAGGGCAGGCGGGCCAGGGAACGAAGTCGAAGGGGCTTCCCAGGTCCGGTAATCGCGCTTCGACTGCCCTAAGCGGAGTTCATCCCGAGCTACGCCGAGGGGCTCAGCGTGATTGCTTCGCTTCATCTGTCAATTCGCTTGGAATACACACTTCTTAAGCGACCGGCCGAGGAGGACTTTGGCCACGGCCTCCACTAGCCATCGGTCCAGGCGGATTTTCGAAGTGTGGCGGGTCGAGATAAGAGTGTGGATCCCCCGGGCGGCTGAGCTGCCGCCGCCCGGCGCGAGGGTGGGGCCTCAAGGCCGGCACAGGGCCGGTCTCCGCCACAGATGCGCCACTCCGAGATCGGAACCCGACGTTGTGGACTACCCCTGGATCGGAGGGACAAGTTCGACCGGGCCAGTCGGGGTGGCCGCCGGGCGAATGAGGCCACCTGTCCGGCGTCAGCGAGCCTATCACCTTGGTCCAGCCCAGACCGCGTGAGGCCACCTCGGCGGCGCATCAAGGCGCGCTGAAACCACCCGAGGGGCTCCTCAGAGATCGCGGAGGGGGACCGGGCCGGGCTAGACGGCGCGCATCCGGTTATTGCGTGGGTTGTGCTCGACTTCCGCCAGGCCCAGGGCTTCCAGGACAGGCGGGACATAGTTGGCGAACCGGCCACGCAGGCCTTTCTTCAGCCCGTACCACCCGCCGACCGGGTTGCGTTTGGCCCTTCCCCAGGCTTCAACCGTCCCGGCGGCCGCCGATTTCTGCTCGTCGGCGGCTCCCAGCGGCATCCAGTCGCCTTTCTTCTTGAGCATCGCGTGCAGGTCGTCGATGCAGCGCAGATGGTAGCGGAGCTCCGTCTTACCGACGGTCACCACGCGCGCCGGTGGGTCGGCCGCCGCATCCCGGTAAGCCATGTACTCGGACTTCCCAGGTGGCGTCAGAAGAACCCACGGCTTGTCCTTGGTTCCCTTCCCCTTCATCGCTTGTTTCGCCATTCTCAACCTCTATCAAGGTTTCATCGCTCGGGGCTGAATCACAGCAACCCCAATGCCCCTTATAACGCCTCATTCAGGCGTTGCTTTTGACCATGTGCTTGACCGATTTCTGGATCAGCCTCTTGAGTGTGGGGATGTTAACGTCATCGAGAGACTTGATATACAGGCAGGACTTGCCTGTCGAGTATTTACCCAGCTTCTTCAACAAGTCGTCGTACTCTTCGAAACCGGACATGATGTACAGGGTCAGGTTTTGTTTCCGTGGGGAAAAGCCGGTGAGGAACCACTCGCCTTCCCGGCCGCTGGCGTACTTGTAGCGGTAGCGCCCGAAGCCGACGATGCTCGTCCCCCACATCTCGGGCTTCGTCTTGGTGACCGTGGCCATCAGAGCTTGAATGGCCAGGCTATCCTTTCTCTTCTTCTCGTCCTCGATACCGCGCAGGAACTTACTGACGCTGGCTTTGGTCGCTTTGGTCTTGAGATCGGCCATGATCGGCTCCTTGAAGGTGGTGCGTGAATCCCCCGGCCTTCAGGGGCGGTTCGACCCGCGGATTGCGGCATGGTCATCCCAAGCAGGGATACGAATTAGTCTATCAGAACCGTTCGGGCTGGTGAGATCGATACAGCGCGTCGCCGCTGCGGGATCAACTCCGGCTTGGGTCTGACGGAAGTGGTCCAAATCCGGAGGGGTCCAGGCGCGCCGCGTCCTCGATAAGGCGGCGGACCGCATCCCAATCAGCCTCATCGTAAGACTTCAACACTGCGTAGCGTTTGCTGAGGCGGTCGCCGTGGAGCAGCGAGTCCGGATCTTCCAACCTGACGCCATGGATAAATGCAACACGGACTTCATCTCTCAAGATCTCGATCTGGCAAATTGCGCCCTTGACCCGGCCTCCCTTTCGAGCGTCATGGTAGGACAGGCCGCCCCAGAGGATCCGTTCGGTAGCCCGGGGGCATGCGCCAGCGACGACGTTCCTCAATTCGAGAGCGATGCTCCTCAGACTCTCGGGGACGAAGGCCAGGAATCGCTCGACCTCGGCGCTCGGAAGGAACTCTCCTCTTTTCATGGTTGTACCCGTTTCAATCATAATCCACGGATCGAAGCGACCGCTGCATTCTCGCTCCGGACGACCGTGGTTTTTGCGGCCTCAGGCGTGCAGGATCAACCTCGCTCGATCATCTTCTCGAAATGTCGCGCAGTCTGGACCGAGTCTCCAGCAAGCTCCTGAGAGGTTCTTGACAGTCTTTGCCAGGACGTTGGAAGCGTCTGAGGCCTGCTATCGCATCCAATGGGTCCACTTGACCGTCCCGCCCGTGGCCGCCACGAAGGAGGCTCAACGAATACAGGCGCATGACTCGGGAGACTTGCGGAACTGAACGGACTGAAGGAGCGATCGTGAGAGTCAAGATGATCCTGCCCGCCCTCACAGAAGCCAAGAGTCCTTTCTGGAGGCCGATCAAGTACTCATTGTTCCCACCGCTGGGCCTTGCCACCCTCGCCGGATACCTGGATGCGGACGACGAGGTGACGATCCAGGACGAGCACGTTGAGAGACTCGAACTGGATGATTCTCCCGACCTGGTCGTATTCCAGGTGTACATCACTTCCGCCTATCGCGCGTATGAAATCGCCGACCACTACCGCAGCCGCGGGGCGTACGTGTGTTTGGGTGGGCTGCACGTCACCTCGCCGCCAGAGGAGGCCGCAGTCCACGCCGACACCCTGTTTATCGGTCCAGACGAAGACACCTGGCCGGCATTCATCGCCGACTATCGCCGCGGCGCGCCGCGCAAAGTGTACCGGTCGATCACGCGGTCGCTCGACGCACTGCCCCCCGTCCGTCGCGACCTCATCCAGCGGCATCTCTACCTCGTACCCAACTCCATCGCACGGTGGAGTGGGCGATCTCCCAGGGGGTGGAGACCGCAACCTTCCACATCCTGACACCGTACCCTGGAACGGCCTTGCACACTCGTTTGCAGGCAGAAGGCCGGATCACGACCTCAGATTGGGATCTCTACGACACGCGGCATACCGTCTTCGCCCCGGCTAAGATGACAGCACACGACCTGGAAGCGGGGTACCGGCGTGCCTACAAGGACTTCTACCGCTGGGGATCGATCGTCCAGGGAGCCCGGACCAAGCCTGACCTGATCGGGAGGCTGCGGCATTTGTCCTATGCGGGAGGCTGGAAGAAGTTCGAACCGATGTGGGACTGGGTCATTCGGGCCAAACGCGTCGCCCAGTTTCTTCCACTCCTGGAGACTGTCCTCGACGGGTTCCCAACGCCTGACGCG
>Ga0209342_10008602_pt1 | contig 10232 bp, 11 predicted proteins | sample RifCSP16_2_FD_184023 | JGI IMG/M metagenome (GOLD analysis project Ga0209342, IMG submission 184023) | Soil microbial communities from Rifle, Colorado - Rifle CSP2_sed 16_2 (SPAdes) (version 2) | ecosystem: Environmental > Terrestrial > Deep subsurface > Rock core/Sediment | place: Rifle... | reverse complement strand
TCGTAGTCGCTCACCATCTTCAATTTGTGCTGTTCTTTCATCGTCAATGTCACCTTGTTTTCCATAGGGTGACATTTTCCCTGAACAGTCAGGGGGTGTCAATATCGCTGAACAACAACAAATTTACCTCGGACTTATTGACAAACTGCAAATATCGACTATACTATAATATGTCGCATTAATTTGACGATGATCGATCAAATCGAGACATATTAAACCGATCTGACAGGTCTATTCCGCTAAGGTTGCCTGATCTCGCACTGCCCTGCCTCTGCAAAGGACATTTCACATGACGGTGAGCACATTCTACAAATGGCAAGGCCAGCCCCTGGATGAAATCCTCTATCAATGCCGGGAGCTGCTCGAGGACATGAGCTTCCCCACCGTGCAGCGCTGGCGGGGTGAGGGCGGCAAAGTGATCGGGCACTTTCAGGTGTATTTCCCCGAGGAGATCGCCCACGCCGCCGGAGTTCTACCCCTGAAGCTGCGCGGCGCCCCCGTGGAGCCGCGCCACGCTGACTCTCGCTTCGGGTCTTATCTGTGCTCGATCATCAAGACCTCCCTGGAGCTTGCCCTCAGTCAGAACGTCGACCTGGATATGTTCGTCACCCACCCCATCTGCGACGCCGCCCGCAACCTGGGAGCCATCTGGGGGCGCAACTTTTCCTACCCCTGCCAGATACTGTATCTACCCCAAAACGCAAATTCATCTTATGCTGCAAAATACCTGAGCGAGGAGTACGCCCGCCTCTTGGCAGATATCGAGGCGGTGGTGGGTCGCAAAGTAAGCCAGGACGACCTGCGCCGCTCGATTTCCGTCTTCAACCACAACCGTTCCCTGATCCAGCAGCTCTACGCTATCAAGCGCGATCGACCCTGGTTATGTTCCGCTGATGAAGCCTACGCCCTGCTCGCCATCGGCGGATTGATTCCCCGCGAGGAGCACAACCAGTTGCTGGAAACCGTCCTCCCCATGTTGGACAGCCGCCCCAATAAACCGCAGGACAGGATTCGGGTGGTCTTCGAGGGCGGTTTTTGCGAGCAGCCCCCGCTGGATATGATCCGCATGATCTCCCAATCCTGCTACGTGGTCGATGACGATTTGCTCATCGGCTTGCGCTACCTCCTGGAGGAAGTGCCCCTGGAGGGAGATCCCCTTTTCAACCTGGCTGAGGCTTATTTGGAGAAATCCACCTACAGCCCCGTGCAGCACGACCTGCGCAAGCCGAAGGAGAAGATGCTCGTCGAAAGGATCAAGAACGCCCGCGCCGAGGCGGCGATCGTCACCGCCGCCAAAATGTGCGAGCCCGGCTTGGAAGAGCAGGTGGCGTACACCCGCCTCCTGGATGAGCTGGGCACACCCTACTTCATCAGCGAGTTCGAGGAAAACATGACCAGCTTCGACCACATCGAGATCCAGTTGGAAACATTCGTGGAAAACATCCTGTTCAGTTGAGGGCATGCACATGAAAGATGAACAAAAACCGGACGGCATCGTTGGGCGCGGCAATCGCGAGGGCTCTGATCTTTTCCGCATGTGGTTCGAACAATTGGATGACGCCGCTAAAAAGGATGCTCCCTCCGCTTATGTCTTCGTCATGGGCAGCCTGGCTGAAATCCTGCGAGTCTTCGACTTCCCCTTGGTCTTCCCGGAGATCAATTCGCTGCAAACCGCGGTGCGCCGCGTGGCGCACGAATACCTGAGCCAGGCGGAGGATTACGGCTATTCGCCGGACATCTGTGGTTACGTGAAAGCCGATGTCGCCTTGCAGATCCGGGGCGGGCTCCACCCCATGGGAAAGATCCCCAGGCCAACCCTGGCTGTGCTGACCAACGCCTGCAATACCTACATCAAATGGGCGGAAATCTGGGAGCGCATGTATCACGCCCCGGTCTTCACCATCGATATCCCCGGGACCCGCCAGGCAGGTCGAAAATCCCATCCCGGCGAGTCCGATTTCGAGCGCGACCGCCGTTACGTCCAGGCCCAGCTCAACGAGCTGATCGCCTTATGCCAGCAGTTAACCGGCCTGAAATTTGACATCGACCGCTTCCGCGAGATCCTTGATGATACGAACCGGATGAATCGTGCCTGGAAGCAGATCATCGAGCTCAACCGGAATCACCCTTCCGTATTCAACGCCCTCACCGATGGCACCATTTATCTGGGCGTCTCCAACGGCCTGCGCGGCGTCCCGCAGGCAAGCCAGTACTTCGAAAATTTGCTCGAGGAGATGGAATACAAAGCCGCCAGGGGCATCGGCACCCTGGTAGAAGAGAAATATCGCCTGGTCTTCGTCGGTGTGCCCTGCTACCCCATCTTCAGGCGCTTTAACGAGCTCTTTACCGAATGGGGGGGTACGTTTGTCAACTCGACCTATCTCTGGTTCGCATCGGGAGGCGCCAACCGGGGTTACGAGTATGACTTGAGCCGCCCTCTGGAAAGCCTCGCCGAGGGGCTGCTGCTCAGCGTGCGCGATGCCATGGACAGCATGTTCCACCAGAACCTGGCGCTGCAAGAAATTATCGCTGAATTCGACGTCGACGGCGTTGTTTTTCATCCCATCAAGTCCTGCCGTACGGTCTCAACCGGTTTGGCGGACGGTCGGCGGGCGCTGATGGAATGGCGCGATATCCCCAGCCTGTTCATCGAGTCCGACATGATGGATCGCCGCGTGGTCTCGGAAGCCCAGATGAAAAACCGCATCGATGCTTTCTTCGAAGGGCTCGCCTCGCGTAAGCAGCGCGCAGCCCTGGTTGGATAAGGAGGAGGTTGATCGTTATGGCTTATGCTGCTGGTGTGGACGTTGGCTCGACGCAGACGAAAGCGGTGATCGTGGATGAAAGCGGGCAAATCGTCAGCCGCTCTTTGATTGATACCGGGGCTAACGTGGTCAAGGCCGCCGAAAAAGCCTACCAGGTCTGCCTGCTGAACGGCAATCTGCGTGAAGAGGAAGTGGAATACATCGTCGGCACCGGGTATGGGCGTTACCGGGTCACTTTTGGCAATACCCAGATCACGGAGATAAGCTGTCACGCCCGAGGCGCAGTCAATATGTTCCCCAAAACCCGCACCGTCCTGGATATGGGCGGGCAAGATACCAAGGCGATCCGGGTGAGACCCAATGGTGAAGTGCTGGATTTTTGCATGAACGATAAGTGCGCTGCGGGTACGGGGCGTTTCCTGGGCGCTGCTTCCGCCGCGCTGGAGATCCCCCTCGATGACCTTGGCCCGACCGCCCTCAAAGCCGAAAAGCCGGTGCGCATCAGCACCACCTGCACCGTATTTGCCGAATCGGAGGTTTTATCCTGGCTGGGCAAAGGCAAGAAAATCGAGGATATCCTCCTCGGCGTTCACCAATCCATCGCCTCCCGCTCTATCGGTCTGCTGCGCAGAGTCGGCATCGAAGAGCAAATCACTTTTACCGGCGGGGTGGCGAAGAATGTAGGCATGGTGGCAGCGCTGGAACAAAATCTCGGCTTGAGCCTGAATGTCAGCGCAGAATCCCATTTTATAGGCGCCTTGGGAGCCGCCCTCTTCGCTCTGGACCATATTTTGACCAGCCGCGCTCCCATCGGGACCCGGGAGGAACTGGTATGAGCCTCTATGCTGCGGGCATCGACGTTGGCTCCACCTACACCAAAGCGGTCATCCTCAAAGACGACCTGGTGATTTGCGGCAAAGGGATCACCAATACCAGCTTCAAGCTGGCCGAAGCGGCGGGGCGCGCCTATCAGCTTGCCCTCCAGCAGGCTGGCCTGCGGGAAAGCGATGTCGCCTACATCGTAGCCACCGGGTTCGGTCGCCACCAGATATCCTTCCGAGATGTGAATGTCACCGACCTGACTGCCAGCGCCTACGGAGCAGCCCACCTGTTCCCCGCCACGCAGACCATCCTGGATGTGGGCGGGCAGACGATGAAAGCCATCCGCCTCGGCGATAACCGCCGGGTGAAGTCATTTCGCCTGAACGATAAATGCGCTGCGGGCACCGGCGCATTTCTGGAAAAAACCGCCCGCTATCTGGGCTACACCACCCAGGAGATCGGCGCCCTGGTAGCCACCTCCAAGGATCATGTGCCTATCTCCGGCGTTTGCGCCGTGTTCGCCGAATCCGAGGTGATCAACCACCTCTCGCAGGGCGCCTCCCCCGCCGATATCATGCATGGCGCCATCGTTTCTTTAGTCGATCGCTCCGTGCAGTTGATGAAGCGGGTGCGCATGGAGCCGGAATTCACCCTGATCGGTGGAATTTTGCGCTTCGAAACCATGGCAAATGTTGTCCGCAATGAATTGAAGACCGCAGTCAACGTGCCTACAGGAGATATGGTCCAGTTTACCACCGCGTTAGGCGCAGCCATCCTCGGTCATCGCCGCCTGGAAAAGCTGAAGCAAAATCAGATCCAAAGAGTGCCAGATGGTCAAGCGCGCTGAATCGCCAGGCGGCAGTTCCACTCGACCCGTGAGCGAAAACTCCAGCCTGCCCTCGCTGGATCGGGTCGCTGACCCCGGCGCTCTGGGTATAGATGTGAGGCCAGATCCAAAACTGATTGCTGCAGGATGGGAGCGGCGCTTCGTCGCCGACCCGCCGCGCCTCAGGGAGGCCGTCGAGCTTTACACCGAGCTGGGGTTCGAGGTCCTGGCGGAGCCTGTGCGTGTTTCAGAGCTGAATCCAGGCTGCGCCGACTGCCAGTTGGTGCTCAGCCGCTTGTTTGTCACCATTTACACCCGCAGGAAGTGATTCGGAAGGTTCAAGAATGCTATGACTGACCGGTCTGAAAAGCCATCCGTTCGCACCCAGTTTCTAGTTTTCACCCTATTCGGTGATTACTTCCTGCCCCGCGGCGGCAGAATCTGGACCAGCCAGTTACTCCAACTGCTGGCTCTGCTCGGGGTGAGCGAACGGGCCGCCCGCTCGACCTTGTCCCGCATGGCCCAAAAGGGTTGGATAACGGCCAGCAAACATGGGCGCCTCAGCCAATACGCCATCACCCCGCGCGGCTGGATACTGCTGACCCAGGGAGAAAAGCGCATTTTCGAGCCGCAGGTGACCGAATGGGATGGGCTGTGGCAGATTGTGGTCTATTCCTTGCCCGAAAAAGAAAGGCGCCTCCGCCACAGCCTGCGCCAGGCGCTGACCTGGCTGGGTTTTGGCTCCCTGGCGCCCGGAACCTGGATTTCCCCGCACAATCGCAAGGTAGAGGTGAAAAACTACTGCAACGAATTGGGCGTTCAAAAGTACGTCGAAATTTTCTCCGGCATGCACCTGGGTCTCTCGATAGACAGAGATTTGGTGCAGCGCTGTTGGGACTTCGAGACAATCGCCGCCGATTACCAAAAATTTATCCACCTCTATGAAGCCGCTTACGAAAACTGCCGCAAGGGGAATATCCCCTCGCCCAGGGATTGTTTCGTGGAGCGCTTTTGGATCACCCACCACTTCCAGTCCTTCCCGCGCCAGGACCCCAATCTGCCCACCGTGTTATTGCCTGCCAACTGGATTGGCTTCAGGGCGCGTTCCCTGTTTGAAAATTATCGCCAGCTTTTAGAAGCCCGAGCCAACCAGTTCGCCGATGAGATTATTGGGAAGAGAAGGGTCGACTTGGCGGAGCAGCCGGCAAATATCTTCCGCCTGGGTTCCGAGATAGCCGGTCGGAGGTGAGCTCGCCCCGCTGATCGAAAGGCCGGCTTGGCAGGCCAATCATTAACAGGCTGATCATTAAATTGGAGCGTACCCATGGATGTTCTACGCGAACAAAAGACCGATTTTCAAGAGATTTTTTACCAAAAGGGGAATTGGGTGGCGCGCATCACCATCAACCGCCCCCACGTCTATAATTCCTACAGCACGAATTGCCTCGAGGAGCTGGCAACCGCTTTCAGGCAGGCCAGCTTCGACGACGAAGTCGCCGTGATCGTTTTCACCGGCGCCGGCGATCGCGCCTTCTGCACTGGTGGGGATGTGAAGGAATACCGCGAGCGCTATACCCGCTCTCCCCACGATTACTGGAAGTACATGCGCCTGTTCGGCGCTTATATCGAAAGCATCGTCAACACCGGCAAACCGGTCATCGCCCGGCTGAATGGGATGGCAGTCGGCGGCGGCAACGAATCCCAGTTAGCCTGCGACCTGGCGGTCATCGTCGAACATGCCTGGCTGGGTCAGGTGGGCAGCGGGGTTGGCAGCGTCGCCGCCGGGGGCGCAACCCAGTGGCTGCCGCTTGTGGTAGGCGACCGCCGCGCCCGCTACATGCTGATGACTAACCGCCGCATACCCGCCTACCAGGCGCTGGAATGGGGTTTAGTCAACCAGGTCGTGCCTTCGGTGAAAAAAGACGGCGAGTTTATCGAGCGGGCGACGCCCGAACAGATTTCTCTCGCCCAGAAATCCCAGCAGGGCTACAGCCTCGACCTGGCGCTGCTGGATGAGGCTGTGGACGACCTGGCTCAGGAGTTGGTCGATAAATTCCCCGAATGCATGCGCTACACGAAAGAGCAGACCAACTTCTGGAAAAACATGGCATGGCACCAGACCATCGGTCACGCCCGAGACTGGCTCTCCATCCATTACACCTCCTGGGAACCCCTGGAAGGGATGAGCGCCTTTGTCGAAAAGCGCGCCCCCCGCTACCGCATGCTTCGGGAGCGGGCCGCGCGGGGCGAGAGCAGCGAATTCATCTGGGGCCCGTACACGCGCCTCTGCCCCGAATGCGGCTCAGGCGACCTGCCGGAGGGATTTCAATTCTGCGGTGTGTGCGGCTCAGCCCTGAACGGAGCTGAAAAGCAGGGTTAGCACCGCAAGGTGATGCACCTTTGAAGGATGAAATGGCTGAATCTGACCCGATCTTTGTCACCGCACAAATCCAGGATGGCGTTGCCTGCCTCACCCTCGACCGGCCTCCCCTGAACGTGCTGAATATCCTCATGTTGCAGCAGTTGGAAGCAGCGCTGGTAGAGATTTCACGCGACCCGGCTGTGCGCGTGCTGATCCTGAACGCCCGCGGGGTGCTTTTCTCCGCCGGCGTGGATGTGGCCGACCATACCACTGACAAGGTTGCCGTGCTGATCCCCCTATTCGATCGCCTCTGCGCTGCTCTGGCTGACCTCCCCATACCTACCCTGGCGGCGGTACATGGGCACGCCTTGGGAGGAGGCTGTGAGCTGGTGCTGTGCTGCGATCTGGCAGTCATGGCTGAGGGTGCCGCTATCGGTCAGCCGGAGATCCACCTGGCTGCCCTGGCGCCGGTCGCCGCCCTACGCCTGCCTTACCTGATCGGGTACCGCCTCGCCGCCGACTTGCTCTTCACCGGTCGCCGGCTGAGCGCCCAGGAAGCGCTGCGAATTGGGCTGGTCAACGCCGTCGTGCCTCCAGAGCAGGTGAGCGCCCGGGTCGAAGAGATAGCCGCAGAGCTGGCGAAGCTCAGCGGGGCTGCCTTATCCCTGGTTAAGAGAGCGCTCCGCCTGGGATATGGGGAATGGACGAAATCCGTGCCTGAGATGGAGCGGCTTTACCTCCAAGACTTGATGGGCACCTACGACGCCCATGAAGGCCTCGCCGCCTTCATGGAAAAAAGGACCCCAAGTTGGGAGCACAGATAATACCTGCCAGACGTAGGACAGGTTTCAACCTGTCAGACATTTTCTAGGGAGAAGGATATGAGCGCTGGGCGCGGCTTGACATTTGATCAATTCGAGCTGGGAAATTGCTACCATTCCCAGGGTCGGACGGTGACGGAGGCGGATGTGGTTTCCTTCGCTGGTCTCTCGGGCGATTTCAACCCGCTCCACACCGACGCGGAGTTCGGCAAAACCACCCCATTCGGGGAGCGCATTGCCCACGGCATGCTCCTGGTCGCCATGGCGACCGGCATGGCCAATTGGACCGGGATTTTTGAAGGCACCACGATTGCCTTAATGGAGCAGGTTCTCCGCTACAGAGGTGTCGTCAAGTTCGGCGATACGATTCACCTGGAATTGGAGGTGATCGACAAAAAAGAGACCTCCAAACCAGATCGAGGGGTCGTGCGCTTTGCCGCCCGGGTCAAAAAACAAACCGACGAGGTGGCTGTGGACGGCGAATGGACGCTGCTGATGAAACGGTCGCCGGGATCATGAGTCTGCCAGCATTTCTTTGGATTGTACGACGAAACGAATCAACCACCGTAAATGGAGGGCAGGATGTTGCTGGAAAATAAAGTCGCATGGATAACGGGGGGAGGCAACGGCATTGGCAGGGCCACCGCGCTGCGCTTTGCCCGCGAAGGGGCCAGGGTTATGATCAGCGATTTGGATGAGCAGGGGTTAAACGCCGCCGCCGAGGAAATTGTCGCAGCCCAGGGGCAGGTCGAGGCGGTCGTCGGCAGCGTCACCGAACGCCTGGATGTGCAGAGGATCGTCAACGCTGTCCTGGCAAAGTTCGGTCGCCTGGATATCCTGATTAACAATGCCGGCGTCAACCGGGACGCCCTGGTCACTCGCGTGAAGGACGGTGAAATACGCCTGATGTCCGATGAGCACTGGGAGCTGGTGATGAACGTCAATCTCAAAGGCACCTGGTTGTGCTCGCAGCTCGCCGCAGTGCCGATGATGGCGCAAAAATACGGGCGCATCGTCAACACCTCTTCGATTGGCGCCCTGGGGAACATTGGGCAGGCCAACTATGCGGCTTCCAAAGCCGGCGTGATCGGCCTGACCAAAACGCTCGCCCTCGAATGGGCGCGCTACAACATCGCCGTCAACTGCGTAGCACCGGGCGCCACCAAAACCACGATGACGGCCGGAATCCCCGAAAAGCTGCTCGAAGGTCTGCTGGGGAAAATACCCTTCCAGCGCCTGGGAGAGCCTGATGAAATCGCCGCCGCCCACGCTTTTCTAGCCTCCGACCAGGCCTCCTACATCACCGGGCAGGTGCTGTTCGTGGACGGCGGCATAAGCGTTGGCGTCTAGGGTAAATAATGAGTGAGATCACCATGGAATCGAACACCTTTTCACAAACTTCATCCCCAGGGCGTGAATTAGCCGGAAAAGTCGCCATCGTCACCGGTGGCAGCCGGGGCATCGGTCAGGCTATCGCCCTGGACCTGGCCTGCAATGGGGCGCATATCGCCATCAACTACCGCCAGAGCGCTGCCGAAGCGAAAAAAGTGATCCAGCAGGCTGAGAGCATGGGCGTCCATGGCCTGGCAGTCCAGGCCGACGTCGCTTCCTTTGAAGACGCCCAGGGTATGGTTGAGGCTGTGGTCGCCGAACTGGGCGGGCTGCACATCCTGGTGAATAACGCCGGGATCAACCGGGATAGCGTAATTTGGAAGATGACCGAGGAACAATGGGACGAGGTCATCGCAGTGGACCTTAAAGGCACCTTTAACTACATCCGCGCCACAGCGCCGATTTTCAAAGAACAGGGCTCGGGCAAAATCGTCAATGTAACCTCGATCAACGGCCTGCGCGGGAAATTCGGCCAATCCAACTACACGGCAGCCAAGGGCGGAGTGATCGCCCTGACCAAGACCATCGCGCGCGAGCTGGGGCGCTTCAACGTGAATGTCAACGCCATTGCGCCGGGGCTGATCGAGACCGATATGGTCAAAGAAGCACCGGAGAAAGTGCGTGAGCTGGCGTTATCCGAGATCGTCTTGGGGCGGCTGGGGACGCCGGAAGAAGTGGCCTGGGTGGTCACCTTCTTGTGCAGCGAGCGTGCCCGCCACATCACCGGAGAGATCATCACTGTCGATGGAGGGCAGTACCTATGAGAGAGGCAGTAATAGTCGAAGCTGTGCGCACGCCAATCGGCAATCACGGCGGCGCGTTGAGTTCGGTCCGGCCCGACGATATGGCCGCCCTGGTCATTGCCGAGCTGGTCAAGCGCGCCGGGGTCGATCCAAACGAAATCGAGGAGGTCTATTTCGGCTGCGCCAATCAGTCTGGCGAGGATAACCGCAATGTCGCCAGGATGGCTGCCCTGCTGGCTGGGCTTCCCATCAGCGTCGCAGGGGTGACCTTCAACCGCCTGTGCGCCTCCAGCCTGGCAGCCATCAACGCCGCGGCGCGGGCGATCAAGGTGGGCGAAGGCGATGCATTTATCGCCGGCGGCGTCGAATCGATGTCCAGGTCTCCCTGGGTGCTGCCAAAAGCCGAGGGGGCATTCCCCTGGGGCAATCTCACCGCCTGGGATACCACCATCGGCTGGCGCTTCCCCAATGCCCGACTGAAGGAACAATACGGCAACGAAA
>Ga0209342_10008600_pt1 | contig 10232 bp, 8 predicted proteins | sample RifCSP16_2_FD_184023 | JGI IMG/M metagenome (GOLD analysis project Ga0209342, IMG submission 184023) | Soil microbial communities from Rifle, Colorado - Rifle CSP2_sed 16_2 (SPAdes) (version 2) | ecosystem: Environmental > Terrestrial > Deep subsurface > Rock core/Sediment | place: Rifle... | reverse complement strand
AGTTTGAGATCGATGTTCCCGGCCGGTATCTGCTGGTCGACCACGCCCTCAGCCGCCTGGAGCGAGGCCTTGTGGGCTTCCTGTACGCGGAAGGGGAGGATCACCCGGAGATCTTCTCCGGGGAGGAAACCGCCGGCTCGGGCCACTAGAATCAGCCGAATGGATCTCGTAGGGGCGACGCACGCCCACTGGCACTGCGCTCACTCACTGGCACTGCGCTGGCGCGCAGCGCCAGCGCATGTGTGCACCGCACTCACCTGCACCGCACCTGCGGTGCTTTGCAGGTGCGGTGTGCGTGCTGCCTGCACAGTGCCGCACACCGTCCCGGCCCAGTACCTGCGCTCTGGGCAGGTGTGTCCTATCGGGAGGCACACGTGTGCAAGCGCGGTGGGCGCGCACATCGTCCCGATCCAGCACCTGCGGTCTGGGCAGGTGTGTCCTTCGGGAGCGCCAGTGCAAGTGTGCCCTGCCGCACCATCAAGCCCCGCCTCGAGTGGCTTGCCGCCCAGTACGCGGGCAAGGTCGAGCTGGTGCGGGTCAACGCCGATGAACAGCCGGAGACCGCCGGCGCGTTCGGCGAGCCGGCAATCCCGACGCTGATCGCATTCCACGCCGGGCGCGAGGTGAGGCGACGGACCGGGGCACCGGCGTAGCCGATCCTGTTGGAATCACTTCGAGCGGCCCTCGAGGGCGCCGCGCTTCGCGGCACGGCTAGGCCCATGGCCGCGGGAGAGATCGCGGCGTGGCCCGGGCTCAAACCCCGGCAGACCTTCACCGGGCTCGCTTGCACACCGGGGTCGGGATCCGCGGGCAGAATAGGCCCTCAGCCTCGTCCGTGGACGTCCTTTGCAGGAGTCAACCATGACCGACCGATCCTCAAATGGCTCCCTCTCATCTGCGGAGTCGGATTTCCTCCGTCGGTTCCCGGAGTTCCTCCAGACCCGGGCCCTGGACGAGCTGCGCAGCCGTGAGTATGCCCGGCTGGAGCGGGAGGGCCACATCTACCTCGACTACACCGGGGGCAACCTGTACGCGGAGTCCCAGGTCCGGGCGCACGCCGAGATGCTGCTCGGCCACACCTTCGGCAACCCGCATTCCACCAATCCGACCTCGCTGGCAATGACCGAGCACATCGAGCGCACCCGGCGAGCGGTGCTCGAGTTCTTCAACGCTCCTCCGGATGAGTATGTGGTGGTCTTCACCCTGAACGCCAGCGGCGCCTTGAAGTTGGTCGGGGAGTCCTTCCCGTTCGGGCCCGGCGGCCATTATCTCCTCACCTTCGACAATCACAATTCGGTCAACGGGATCCGGGAGTTCGCGCGCGCCCGGGGAGCCACGGTCACCTACGCGCCGGTGCTGCCGCCGGACCTGCAGATCGACCAGGCTCGTCTGGACTCACTGCTCGAGCGGGATGGCCGTGCGCCGCGGCTCTTCGCGTACCCGGCGCAGTCCAACTTCTCCGGTGTCCAGCACAGCCTGGAGTGGATTGCTCGCGCCCAGCAGCATGGGTGGGACGTGCTGCTGGACGCGGCGGCCTTTGTGCCCACCAACCGCCTCGATCTCAGCCGCGTGCATCCGGATTTCGTCGCGCTCTCGTTCTACAAGATCTTCGGCTACCCCACCGGCGTCGGGGCATTGCTGGCGCGCAGGCAGGCCCTGGCGCGGCTGCGCCGCCCGTGGTTCGCGGGCGGCACGATCGAGGTGGCTTCGGTCCAGGGCGACCGGTACTACTTCCACGAGGGTCCGGAGGCGTTCGAGGATGGAACCCTGAACTACCTGGCCGTCCCGGCCGTGGAATCGGGTCTGCAGCATATTCAGCGCGTAGGCCTGGAGATGATCCATGTCCGCGTGCACTGCCTCACCCGGTGGCTGCTGGAGTTCCTCACGGCATTGCGCCATCGCGGGGGCGCCCCCGTTGTCCGAATCTACGGACCGGTCGGGATGCAGAGTCGCGGCGCCACGGTGACGATGAACTTCTACGGAGCGGACGGCCGCTTCATCGATCACCGCCTGGTTGAACGCCGCGCCAACGACTGGAAGATCTCCCTGCGAACCGGCTGCTTCTGCAACCCCGGTGGCGGCGAGTTGGCCCTGGGGATCTCGGCCGATGAGCTAACCTCCTGCTTCATCACCCACGACCGCATGACGCTGGACGAGTTCCGCCGCTGCATCGACGATAAGAGCACGGGGGCGGTCCGGGTCTCGCTCGGGCTGGTCAGCACCTTCGCCGATGTGTACCGCTTCTCGGAATTCGCCCGGGGGTTCGTGGACCGGCGCACCGACGAGGCCTGACCGGCGGACGGAAAGCCCATTCTCGGGCGCGAGCGCTCCACCGGTGACCTCATCTCTCAAATCGGGTCCCGTTCATCTTTCGGATCCGACGATGCGGGAAGAGCGCCCTGCCCCCCATCACCCTGACGGTGGAGTGGAGCAACTTCTCCGGATTGCACGCTGGATCCCGCAGGCGGGGGAGCACCCTTCGGTTCGCATGCTCGGAGGTTGAGGTATGTCCGGGCCGGTACTCACTCTGATCGCGGTTGGGCTGTACGGGGCCCTGCACAGTCTCTCCCCCGCTCTCCATCCTCAGAGGCTCAATGGCGCCGCTCTGAACTCGCCTGCCTGGTGCAGCCTTCCTCCGTCTGGCGTCAGGCCACCGCCCACCAGTCCACGCCCTCTTGCAGTCCCATCCCGGCGAGCTGGTCTCGGATCAGGAGGCGGGCCCCGCGCGCGCCCACGGCCACGAGCACGACGGGCCGAGGGAAGGTCGCCCACAGGGCAGGCAGTTCCTTCGGCGCTACCACCGGGAGCCCGCGCTTTCTCGCGCCGATCTTGGATGGATCGATATCGATGAAGGCCAAGAGCGGCGCCCCCTCCCGCAAGAGAAGTTTCGAGAGACGCCTCCCCATCTGCCCCGCCCCCCACAGGATCACCGACTCGCGCCCGCGCAGCGGGCCCGCAGCCAGGTAGTGCGTCTTCGCCCGCAGGAAGTTCTCCACCGAGTAGCGCGAATCAGTCCGCGTCAGACGCCCGGGATGTTCTCGCCAATCGAAGAGCACCTGCGGGATCTTGGCGAAACGGGCGCCGAGGAGATGAAGGCGGAGCCACAGATCGTAGTCCTCCGGCCAGCCGTGATCCTGATATCCTCCGGCGCGCTCGAGCCATTCCCGTCGGATCATCACCGAGGGATGCGCGAGCGGGCTCTCCACGAAGATCTGGCGGGCGATCTCCTCCGGCGACACGAGACTGTTCAACCATTCGAGATAGATCCTGAACCCCTCGCGCACCTCGCCTTCGGGGACCCCTTGCACCAGGCAGCCGACGGCGGCAAGATCCGGCCGCCTGGCGAGCCAATCCGCCTGGAGAGCCAGGCGTTCGGGATGAGAGCGGTCATCCGCGTCCATTCGGGCGATGAGAGGCGCCCGGCAGGCAGCCAGACCGGCGTTCAGGGCTGGGACCAGCCCCTCATGTTCGCGGCGCAAGACGCGCACCCGGGCCTCGCGTTGCGCCCAGGCATTGAGCATCTCCAGGGTGCCGTCGGTGGAGCCGTCGTCGACGGCGATGACTTCGAGGTCCCTCAGCGTCTGCCCGAGCATGGAGTAAAGGGCCTCGTCGAGCGTGGCCGCCGCGTTGTAGCTGGGGATAAGGACTGAGACTTGAGGGGGCGAAGTTGAGGTCATGGCCCCGACCCCAGGGCCTGGGCGATCCCAGGCTCCCGGAGGCTGAGAGCTCTCGAGTGGCCTGTACCGACCCGCCGAGGACGCGCTAGGCGAATCGTTCTGCGTAGTGGCAGGCCACCCAGTGCCCGGGGCGAAATTCCCGCATTGGAGGCTCATCCACGGCACAGTTGGCCTGGGCAATGGGGCAGCGAGGGTGGAAGCGGCAGCCAGATGGCGGGTTGATAGGGCTGGGGATCTCACCGGGGGGCATCGGCTGCGTGCGCCGCTGCCGGGGGTCCGGGACAGGCACGGCTGCCAGAAGCGCCTGGGTGTAGGGATGGAGTGGGTGACCGTAGACTTCATGCAGCCCCCCGACCTCGGCCAGCTTGCCCAGGTACATGATCCCGATTCGGTCGCAGATGTACTTGGCGGTCGCAAGGTCGTGGGTGATGAAGAGATAAGTGAGGTTGAAGTCCTTCTTGAGCTGAAGCATCAGCTCCAGCAGCAGTGCCCGGACTGAGACGTCGGCCATGGCGATCGGCTCGTCGGCCACAACCAGGTGCGGATGGAGCATCAAGGCTCGGGCGATCACCGCCCTCTGCCTCTGGCCACCGCTCAACTGATGGGGATAGGTATCGTAGAGAACCGGCGCCGGCTCCAGCCCCACCCGTTCCATCATCTCCACGACTCGCCCCCGCTTCTCCTCCCCATGCGCCATGTCGAAGATCTCCAGGGAATGGCCGATGGCTTCGCCGATCTTCATCCGGGGATTGAGCGAGGCGAACGGGTCCTGGAAGATGGCCTGCATCCGCTTGCGCATGCGACGCATCTCCTCGCCGCTCAGGCGCGCCAGATCCACCTGATCGAAGAGAATGCTCCCTCGAGTGGGATCGACGAGGCGGAGGATCAGCCGCCCGGTGGTGGTCTTCCCGCTTCCGCTTTCGCCCGCCAGACCGAAGACCTCTCCCTGGCGGATGTCGAAATCGATCCCGTCGACGGCGCGGACAAACTGGCGCTGCGGGGTCACCAGCCGCTCGATGAACCCCTTCTGCACCGGGAACCACTTCACCAGGCCCCGCACCTGGACCAAGGCTGGGTCGGTCATAGTGCTCATGGATAGAGCCAACATGAAGCCCATCGGCCTGGCTCCACCTCCCGCAGCTCGGGCTCTTCCGTCTTGCAGCGTTCCATCACGAACGGGCAGCGGGGGTGGAACTTGCAGCCGGCCGGGGGGTCGAGAAGGCTGGGAGGCGATCCCTTCATCACCTCGAGGTGGTCGTCGGCGAGCTTGATATTGGGAACGGAATGGAGCAGGCCCTGGGTGTATGGGTGGAGGGGCCGGGCAAAGAGCGGGCCGGCCTCGGCCAGCTCGACGAGTTCACCAGCATACATGACCGCCACCTGGTCGGCGAGTTCGGCGACCACGCCAATGTTGTGGGTGATCAGCAGAATCGTCAGCCCGAACTGCTTCTGGAGCTCCCGTAGGAGGTCGAGGAACTGAGCCTCCACAATGACATCCAAGGAGGTGGTTGGCTCGTCGGCGATAATCAGGTCGGCGTTGAGGGTGAGCGCCAGGCCGATCATGACCCGCTGGCGCATACCGCCACTGAGCTGGTGCGGGTGATCGTCGAGACGGTCCTTGGCGATGCCCAGTCGATCAATGAGAGCTGCGGCCCTTTGGCGCGCCGCATCCTCGCTCACCTCGGGCTCGTGCGTCCGGATGGTCTCGACGATGTGATCGCTGATCCGTTGGAGGGGGTTCAGGCAGGTCATGGGATCCTGGAAGATCATCGAGATGCGGGCGCCCCGGAGCTGGCGCATCGCCTCCTCGTCCAGCTCCAGCAGATTACGGCCTTCAAACACCACCTCCCCGCCAACGATCCTTCCGGGCGGGCGCAACAGGCGCAGGACGGCCATCCCCATCGTCGACTTCCCGCACCCCGATTCGCCGACCAGCCCTACCACCTTCCCCCGGGGGATGGTCAGGGTCACCCGGTCGACCGCCCGCACCAGGCCTCGCCGGGTGGGGTACTCGACGATCAGATCCCGGATTTCGAGCAGCGGCTCGGTCACGACTCGGTCAACTTCGGATTGAGGATCTCGCTCAGGCCCTCGCCAAACATACTGAACCCGAGCGCCACCAGCGCGATCGCCAACCCCGGGAAGGTCACTGGCCACCACCGGCCTCCCGCCAGCTCCGAGCGCCCACGGAAGATGTCGTAGCCCCAGTCGGGACGGGAGGGATCGACACCCAGCCCGATAAAGGCTAGCCCGGCCTCGGTGATGATGGCATCGGCGATGTTGAGGGAGAAGACCACCACGATCGAGGGGATGACGTTGGGGAAGATGTACTGCCAGAGCACGGTCCGGCCTTTGGCCCCCAGGCTCCGCGCCGCCTCGACATACAGCTGCTCTTTGATCGAGAGCACCTGGCCGCGCACCAGGCGGAAGAAGATTGGCACGTAAACAACAGCAATTGCGATCGCGATATTGAGCACCCCCGCCCCGAGAAGCGCGGCGAGCGCAATGGCCAGAATCAACCCCGGGAAGGAGTAGATGCTATCCATGACGAGCGAGAGAGCGCGGTCGAGACGGCCGCCCACATAACCCGACATCAGGCCCAGTGGGACTCCGGTCACCAGCGAGAATGTAGCCGAAAGAGCCGCCACCTGGAGAACGATCTGTGCGCCGTACATGATCCGGCTCAGGATATCGCGCCCCAGCTGGTCGGTTCCGAAGATATGCCCGGCGGAGGGTGCAGTGAAGGGGTCACCCGAACGGACCTCAGGATCGTAGGGGGCCAGATTCGGGGTGAGGAAGGAGACGACCGTGAGCGTCAGCACGACGATGACAATCAGGCCGCCAGTCACCGTCATGTACCACTCTGCCCCGTACCATTTCCGCCCTCTCAGGAATCGGGCAAGCAGATTGGTGGGTCCTGCGAGTTCGAGCGTCGGCTGCATGGATCGTCCCTAGTAGCGTACCCGTGGGTCAATTCGGGCATAGAGGATGTCGACGATCAGGCTGACCGACGCCACCAACAGGGCGAAGAAAACGATGGTCCCCTGGATGGCCGGGAAATCGCGGTCGCTGACCCTGTCGACCAGGAACAGCCCCATCCCTGGCCAGTTGAAGGTGGTCTCGGTGAGCACGGCGCCGGCAAGCAAGGTGGCGAACTGAAGGCCGAACATGGTGAGAATGGGGATAAAGGCATTCAGGAGCGCGTGGCGGTAGACCACGATTTTCTCCGGGATGCCACGCGCCCGCGCTGCGGTGATGAAGTCCTGTTGAAGGACATCCAGCATATTGGCGCGGGTCAGGCGCGTGAAGACGCCGGAGAGGTAGAGGCCCAGAGTCAACGACGGCAAGACAAGATGATACAAAGCGTTGGCCAAGCTGGCCCACTGCCCGGTGACAAGGCTACTGAGGAGATAGAAGCCGGAGAGGAAATCGGTCACGGCGAGCACCTTCTCGCCGATGGGCCCCGTCAGCATGGTCTGCAACCCATAGGCTTGGGCGATCGTGTCGGGGCGCAGGCCGCTGCTCACGCGATCGGCCACCGGGAACCAGTCTAGCGCGATGCCGAAGATTAGCTGGAACATGAGGCCCAACCAGAAGATTGGGACGGCGTAGGCGACGATGCTCCAAAGGCGCAGCCCGTAGTCGGCGGCGCTGCGCCGTTTCTGGGCGGCAAAGGCGCCGCTGAAGATGCCCACCAGCGAGGCCACAAGCATGCCGGAAACGCTCAGCTCGACGGTGGCCGGGAACTTGGCCGCCAGATCGAGCGCCACGGGTCGCCCACGGAGAGTGACCGAGCTTCCAAGGTCAAAGCGGGTGACCAGGCCCCACAGATAGTTGAAGAACTGGCTGTCGAACGGATTGACCGCGATCTCAAACCCCGCCGCAGGCGCCCAGCCCTCCACTCCACCCCGGGAGAGGATGACCTGAGCCCACTGATCCTGAGAGCCGTCGGGCGGCATACCACCCTCCACCGGCGTGTAGAGGAACTCGACCTGTCGGAGCCACTGGAGTTTCGAGGCCTCGACCCATACCGGCACCTCGGCCTCGACGGAGAGCCGCAGCCAATCTTGATCCCCCTCGCTCCAGCGGTCGGTGATGGAGAGGTGGTCTCCCTGAACCACGAGCAGCACCGGCGGGCTGCCGGGATCGTGCCCGTTGTACAGGACAATCCAGGTCTCAAGGACCGTGGCCCAGCTCCCGCGCAAGTTCAAGACCAGGGGGCGATCCAGGCCCTGGGCATGGCGAAGCTGGTCCAAGTATTCTTGCGGAACACCCGGGCGGAGGGCGGCGCGGATGGGGTCACCCGGCATCACTCGCAGCAGGATGAAGACGAGCGTAAGCAGGATCAGCACCATCGGGATGGTGAGCAGGAAGCGGGTGATGATATACGCGCGGAGTGAACTCATCGCATTCGCGCTTCGTTCTTGCCCAGGGGTCGCGACAGGCGTTCGGCGGGTGACTCGGCTTTGTGCCGGCCAGATCCGTGCGGGCCTCGCCTCGGCGACGTTGCCCGCATTGGAGCAAGGGAAGGGTCCTGACGAGACAGGCCCGTCAAGACCCCTCCCTTACTCGAGCTACGGTATCGACCCGACTACTCCTTGGTGAGTGTGAAGTAGTGCAGGAAGAGGGTCGGGTCTAGAGTGACACCCCCGATCCCGGGCCGGGTGACGACGACGAGCAGGCCCTGGGTGAGCGGGATGCTGGGGACCTCCGTGGTCCAGAGTTGCTGGATCTGCGCGTACAGTTGCTCGCGCTCGGCCGGATCTGTGGCCGTGCGTGCCCTCACGAGAAGGTCGTCCATCTCCGGGTTGCTGTAGAAGATGCCCAGGTCTTCGGAGGCATCTGTGCTGGCGAAGGACGAGGTGTAGTTGTCGGGATCCAGGTAATCCGGATACCAGCCAAGGAAGAAGACTGGCATGGTGCCCGGGCCGAAGTAGTCGGTGTAAGTCGCCCACTCGGCGCTCTGCAGGTTTACCTGGATGACGCCCGTTTCCTCCAGCGCCTGCTTCACTACGGCGGCCACGTCACCCTCGGTTGGGCCGTAGTGATCGGGCGTCCACCACAGGTCCATCACCAAGGGATTGGTCTCATCGAAACCCGCCTCGGCCAGGAGGGCGCGCGCCGCATCCAGGTCCCGCTCCGGGAAGGCATCGATGTGGGAGAACATCCCACTCGGCACCATGCTGTACAGATTGGTGTGCGTGCCCTGGAACACGGTGTCGGAGATGGCGTCTCGGTCGACGGCCAGGGAGAGGGCCTGCCGCACGGTTGGGTTGTCGAAGGGCGGCGTGGTGGTGTTGAAGAGTATGTAGCGGATGTATGGCCCGGCGCCGTCAAACACCTGGTAATCCGCGTCGGCGCGGAAGTCACTGTAGTCGGAAGGCGTCAACGTCTTCCAGGCCACATCGATATCGCCCGCCTCCAGGGCCAGGCGCATAGCCGTCGAATCGGCGAAGTAGCGGACGACCACGTTCGGGTAGGCGGGGGCCTCACCGTAGTAATCCGGGTTGGCCTCCAGGACGAGCTCGACATCCCGCTCGAATGAAACGATGCTGTAGTGGCCGATGCCGCCGCAGATGCTGTCCGAGGCGAACTCGTTCTCGGGGTAGCAAGCGGGGCTCACGATCGAGTAGGGCTGGCTAGCGATGAGCAGCGGGAAGAACCCGACCGCGTCCTGCAGGACGAACTTCACGGTCAGGTCATCCACAACCTCGACGTGATCAACGAAGGATGTCACCAGCCAGCTAGGATCTCCTTCAAGGCGGATCACGCGGTTGATCGACCAGGCCACGGCGTCGGCATTGAAGTCGGTGCCATCGGGGAACGTGAGCCCGCTGCGAAGGTGGAATGTGTACTCCAGCCCATCGTCACTGATGTCATAGCTCTCCGCGAGGCCGGGTTGAAGCTCGGTGCCACCTGGGATGTACATGAGCAGCGTATCCATCGTGTTGTGATGGATCTCCCAGGTGTGAAAGTCATACGACTGGGCGGGGTCGAGATCGGTCACCGAGTCGGTGGTGCCGATGACCAGCGGCTCCACCTCTCCGGGACCACATCCTGCCAGTGCCAGAATCGCCACGAAGAGCAATCCGAACAGGGTGGCTATTTTGCGGCCGTGCACGGTCTCCTCCTCCTTGACAGATGCTCGGTCTCACACAGGCGTGCGGCCAACAGGTCAGGCGGTTTCCTGTCGCGCGAGCCCACCTCCTTTCCCCGTTTCCACGACTCCTCCCGGGAGACATGCACCGCCCATCGCGGGCGGCTGGCGCACCGGGAAGGAGACTGCACTCAAAGGGGCGATATGTGAATTCTATAGCCGCTCCCGCCCGGCGTCAACACACCGACCAGAGGCCTGCAGGACACCCCCTCGGCCAAGGAAGGGCGAGGAGAGCAAGGGAGGATTGACCACCCAGGTGGGGTAAAATCCCTCCTTGGCGCAGTGAGCCTCCTCGCCGGCACTCCAGGCCGGTTCACACCCGGGGCGAGTTGGACAATTCTCGGATAAGGCTCGAGGGCATGCACCTCCCCCTTCCCTCGGGGAAGAGCCAACGACCG
>Ga0209342_10008598_pt1 | contig 10232 bp, 13 predicted proteins | sample RifCSP16_2_FD_184023 | JGI IMG/M metagenome (GOLD analysis project Ga0209342, IMG submission 184023) | Soil microbial communities from Rifle, Colorado - Rifle CSP2_sed 16_2 (SPAdes) (version 2) | ecosystem: Environmental > Terrestrial > Deep subsurface > Rock core/Sediment | place: Rifle... | reverse complement strand
GCTAAGGTATACGACGGTCTTTCACAAAAAGACATTGAGGATATAGAAATACTGGCATTTGACAGAAGCCACTTTTCTAGAGATTGAGACTTATCAATGCATCCACCGTCACTTCTTGATACCGACAGGCTGCTGACATATATGCCAATTTAAGAGAACAGGGAACTATCATCTCTGATGCAGATATCCTCGTTGCGTCTATAGCTATTACGAACAACCTTGTTTTAATTACCAACAACACTAACCATTTTTCCCGCATTCAGGGTTTACAACTGGGAAACTGGAAAAGGTAATCTTATAAAACCGCCTCTGTACCCTTCCTTTTGCGGGTTTGCAACTTTAACACCACTTTTTATATTCTTGACCTTGTTACCGATTCATATAGGGATTATGTTGGGTGCGCTTCTTTAATCCAACCTACACGACTTTAAAACATAATCTATCTTTTGCACAACCTTATAGCAAGATTAAAGACCTGTCCCCATTTGCTTGCATTTTAATAATAGTAATATAGTTTTTTTCTCCTGTTTCTATGATACGGCATTTTCCCCTGCCTCCTTCCACTGGGAGTTTTCGTTCAAAGTTGTTCGAAAGACCTCAAGGGTTGAACAGCCATAAAGAAATACTATTATACCTACTGCAAGTAATGCTATACTCATTACAAATCCTCCTATTTGCCCGCACCTTTATTCTTAGTGGAAACATTTACAGTAACACCAGCTGGTTCGCTATTTAAAGATCCATCATTAACAGTTAAGCTTATGATATACGTTCCTGGTACATCAGGTTTAAACGTTGGTTTGTAAGAGGTTGGATTGCTTAAAGATACCGTGCTTCCTGATGGAACTGACGTAAACTTCCAACTATATGATAATGAACCACTAGCATCATGATCTAAACTTTTACTACCATCAAGAGTAACAAGATCGTTAACTTTAGCCGACTGTGCGGTCAATACACTTGCAAGTGGGGCTATATTAGCGACAGTTGTTAAGAGAGAGGTATCAACTTTAATTTTGACTTCCTCGTCTGTATATGCTTTTACTTCATAACCAGCAGGGAAACTTGCATCTTCTCCTTTTATTAAGAAACCAGTTGGGGCCAGTAATGGGCACAATAACACTCCTGTTGTGACAGCTACTGTTGTAGCGGCTGCACCATGGCCTTTTCCTTCGAGTTTCTGAGAAGCATTCAACAATACCTCAGTACCATCAACTGCAGTAGTTGAATTAACATTTAAAGAAATATCACCTTTTCTTCCCCAGCTTTTTGCATATTTTACTTCAGCAATTCTACCAATTGCCTCAGCATTGGTATTAATTACTATAATACCATCTACTTTAACAGGCCTTATAACAACGAACTTTGCAATGTACCCGACTTGTACATACTTACCATTTATTTCTTCTTTCAACGCTAAAAGTAGAGGAACCCCTGCCCCTAACTTTATTTCTTTTATTTCTGCATAACTAATATTGCTTAACAATAAACAACATGTAAAAGTAACAATCCACTTAAGCATAATTAATTTACCTCCCTTTTCATGAGAAAGATTAGACAAAATCCTACTCCGCAAAGAGTTCCAGTTATAGAGCGAGTTATATTATTACTTATATCCTTTGTTACTATCGGAATAGTACCATCAACCATAATTGGTATAATCAACAATACGCCAGACCAAAAGATATATTGTTTTTTTAATCTTTTGTTAAGCCAAAGAAACAACGGAATACAAAAAGAAACCGAGGCAAAAAGAGAAAAACATCTAGCGCATAGTCCTATGTTTGAATCCCATATCCAAAAACATCTTGAAGGAATTTGATGACAGAATAAACGGAGAATTAAATAAATATGTTGTGCAAATGCAATTCTTTGGAATTCTAGAAAAGGGGCTAGAATTGATAATATTGTTGCTGTTGTAGTTGTTATCCAAAGAAATATTATAAATGATAAATAAATGAACCCTTTTATCATAGATTATACAAGTAATAGGCTTTTCATTTTATTACTCTTATTTTCTAATAAAGCCATAGTGGTCACGTCTTTATTCTTGCTATTGAAGCAGATTCTTTTTTATCAAGAAACAGGATACGATTTGTATCAGTAATAAATATGGGTTCTCTTGCGTTGCCTTTTGATGTAACGTGGTAAAGTGTCCCGTCAAATTCTATCCTTAAAGGTCTTGCCATAATACATAATCTATCTCTTGCACAACCTTATAGCAAGACAAAAGACCTGTCCCCAATTGCTTCTCTTTTTATAATAAACTCACGCTATCTATCAGGTGGGGTTGAGGTCCTCGGTTAGCTCGTAGAGACCTCCTCCCTCATACCGGAGCTTACCCATTTTTACGAGTTCTTCCCACACCTCTTGAGGATAACTGTTTGGCGGACGAATGGCCACAATGCCGGAATGTTTTCCACCGCTGAGCGCGCCGCCACCGAGTTTGGACTCGGCGTCAAGCCGCGTTAGTCTGAGGCGTTTTCTGAACGTCTTAAGCGCTCGCTTGAGAGAATCCGGAGTCATGAAGTCCTCGGGCACGTCGTTACTCATGGTGTTTCTCCTGTTAAAGGTTTGTTAAGAAGCTTGTTGTGTCGCGAGTTCTACGGTCATGTCTTTATTCTTGCTATTGGAGCTGATTCTTTTTTATCAAAAAACAGGACACGATTTGTATCAGTAATAAATATCGGTTCTCTTGCGTTGCCTCTTGATGTAACGGTATAAAGTGCCTTATAAAATTCTATTACACAAACATATGTCAAGGGCAAGGACATCTAACCCCTATTTCTTGTAGCCCCTTTTTTACTTTTCTTTATTTTTTAATCGCCAGCAAACCCTTGATTTAAATTGGCTGGGGAACTAGGATTCGAACCTAGACTAAATGATCCAGAGTCATTTTTTAAGCATTTTTAGAAATTTTCATAACTGACTGAACTTGTGTCTGTTATGACCGTAATATTTTATCGTAGAATAAGTTACAAAACAAGGTTAATTCCGACAATTCCGATGGATTCCTTTTGATTCCTTTGGAGTTGACTACAATTTGACTACACATATTTTGCTGCCTTTTGATTTGTTTTTGTGATTAAGCACGACATAAGTGCCAAACACAAACAAGTGGAATCCCCAGTTTCAATCCATAATTAATTTTGCCGTATGGTTTTATCTATTGACTTTTTTCATTGATAATGTATAATTCAAATTGAATGTAGCTTCCATACAAAACAGTACTTACATCGATTTCTTTCAAATGGATTTTGTACTCGACACTCTATAAGGGTGTTTTTTTCACACTTTTGTAAACGTCACACTCATGTGTCGTGGCACATTTGTGTTCATGAAAATTTTACAAACAGTAGTATGTAAATATTCCTTAACCACTGTGAATTATGCAACTTATTAGATTTAATACAACAATTATCATTTACTTGGTATGGAAATTGACCTTGCATTACTGATTTATGTTCGTGTCCAGGCATTTCAAGGTTGCCACAAAGTCAATAAGGCACCAAGGGTTTTCTTTGTTGCTTTGTGTCATAGTAGCCAAAAAGTAGCCGAAGGCTTAATTTAAAAATTGAATATATCCCTCCAAGGTGGGATTTCTTTTTTTTCCAAAATACTGTATAAATTTATGGAATCACACGAAATAATTAAGCAACGTTCTTCTCCGGGAATACTAATATTTGATTTGCGAAGTAAACTTCAATACATCAATGAAGAAGCATTAACGATAGTTTCTTCTACACAAGAAATCTCAAAACCCATAATAACGAGTGAAGAGCTGCATATTCCAAAGGAAATATATAACTGCTGTTACCGACTGAAAGAAAGTATTAAGTTAGATAATGGCATAACTAACATTACCAACGACCATAACCACATAAATGATATTCTGCGAAGCAACACAGGGAATTATGCCATACGAGCCTTTCTAATCGAAGGAAAGAGAAAAGAATATTCTCATATACTAGTTCTCTTAGAGAAGACGATCGAAACTCATAGCATTAATTTTTCAATGGCAAAGACAGAATTTCAACTAACTGACAGGGAATTAGAAGTACTTGTATTACTCTGTGAAGGGTTTTCGAATAAGATAATTTCAAAGAAGCTATCTATTAGTGTACATACGGTTAAAGACCATATAAAACATATAATGGAAAAGACACACACCACTTCAAGAGGCGAAATAGTAGCTATTCTGAGACAATGAAGACAAGCTTCTCTTAAAGGTAAAAATACATTTTATGGTTATACGCTTGATTACCACACTCACAATATGTAATATATTTATGGCATAGAATAGTGTTAGATATAGCAGTAATGGCAGTCAAGCGGATAGCCATAATACATTTAACTAGCTTGCAGTGGTGGGAAAGTGGGAAATCTGATAGGGTATTTTAGGATGGCATTAACGGCAGGCTTTCTGGTAATTGTATTGTTCTTTGTTGTTTTGAAAAATGGATATTCTTTCGATTCTATAACACAATTCTTGGATACGCTCTCCTATAATTACAAAGGTTTTGACATAAAGCTCAAAGGAATATCACTTGGAGAAATGTACGATGACAACGTAAGATTCGACAAAGAAAATAAAAAAGAGGATTTTATAACAACCCTCGGTGTTGGAATGAGCGCAAAGTATGAAGAAAAAACTAAAACGCTGGAATTAACCGCCAATATAGGTAATCAGACCTTTGCCATGAACGGTGATTTTAACAATATTACGCAAGACATAGCAATAAATTTCATGAACGAGTTCTCAGAATACGACCGTATGCATCTTACAAACAGCTTTTCACACAGTGACGAACCTATTTTTTTCAGGGATGAGTTTTTCCGGGAAGAGGAAGTTGTGTCGAAAGGATTTGACCAATTTAAAAATAGATTTCATGCGGATTATTCCAGGGACGTGTTTAAACAAATGCGTGTAACTTTAAGATACGACAACGATATTGACGCATTCTCTGGCTTTGACATAGAAGATTCGATTCTCAACCGGGTAGAGGTTGAATCGAATTACTCCATTACTCCTGATACCGCCTTTTTATTTTCATATGACTTTGCTAACAGGAAGTTTGAAGAAGGAAGTGATGCCTCAATAAATACAGTAACCACCGGGATAAGGCAGGATATAACAAGGAAAATTTATTTTGATGGTAAAGCAGGACTAAGCTTCATAGATTCCTTCAATGATGAAAGCCTTATAAGACCCGTTCTGGAAGCAGCGTTTTCATATGAGGTAGATACTTTCACGCTTGCAAGACTTTCATTTAGAAAAAAGACCGATACAAATCCTTATATTAGAGTTCTGATATGCTAAAGGAACATCATGTATTATTTAAGAGGGTAATGATATTTTCAGATCTTTGCATCGTATTAGTAACTTTTTTTCTGGGATTTTTATTAAGGAATAACGTTGCACATTTCTATAATGAGTTGGGTAATTATATTGTGGTCGTGCCTACCTTACTCATTACCTGGGGAGTCCTTCTTTATTATTTCGGCATGTATGATTCTTTCAGGACAAAGCAAATATCCGATGTTTTATTTATTGTAATAGAAACAACTTTTTTAGGGATTGGTTTCTTTGGGAGTTTCCTCTTCATTATAAAAATGCACTCAATTAGCAGGTTGCAAATAGGTTATTCTTTTCTCCTCGCGGCTTTTTTTATTAGTATTGAAAAAATATTACTTATAAAATATTCTCGATATCAACGCAAGAAAGGCATTAATACCAGAAATTATTTAATTGTTGGCACTGGCAAGAGGGCGCAACACTTTATTAACATGATTAACAACCACGCGGAGTGGGGCATCAAAGCTATTGGTCTTGTAGACGACGATACGTCAAGGGTAAGCGCTGGCACAATGTACGGATATAAGGTACTCGGCACCCTTGACGACATTCCCAATATTATCCATAACCATGTAGTAGACGAGGTTTTATTCGTTGTTCCACGGTCATGGTTAAATAAGATAGAAAAAGTTATATCATATATAAGTGAAGTTGAGGGGATAAAGGTTAGCGTGGCTATTGACCTTTTTGAACACCATCTATCAAAGGCAAAATATACCTACCTCGACACATTGCCTTTGCTTACATTTGACAGCGCCCCTAGCGAGTTAATGCAACTATTAATAAAACGGCTGCTTGACCTTTTCTTTTCTATTATTGCGATGCTCGTGATCTCACCTGTTTTTCTAATCGCCGCCATATTTATAAAGGTCTCATCAAAAGGTCCTGTATTTTTTAGGCAACAAAGATGCAGCTTGAATGGCAGGCGTTTTACGCTTTACAAATTCAGGACAATGGTTGCCGATGCTGAAACTAAATTAAGAGAACTTCTTGAATATAACGAAATGCAGGGACCAGTCTTCAAGATGAAAAATGATCCGAGATTAACAAAGGTGGGAAAATTTTTGAGAAAGTTTAGCATAGATGAGCTGCCACAGTTTTGGAATGTATTTAGAGGTGATATGAGCCTCGTAGGTCCGAGACCCCCTATACCAGCAGAAGTTGCTAAGTATGAGCCCTGGCAAAGGAGGCGATTAAGTATGCGGCCTGGGATAACGTGTCTTTGGCAAGCGCGTGGAAGAAATAAGATAAATGATTTTAACGAATGGATGGAACTTGACTTAGAGTATATTGACAACTGGTCGCTTTGGTTTGATTTTAAAATACTCCTGAAAACCGTGCCGGTTGTATTATTTGGGATAGGCGCCAAGTAAATCTACGTTAAGTGATTTCAATTTATACCGTAGTGCGGGGGTTCATCCCCCCGTTCAGGGCCGACCACAAGGGTGTCGGCGCTACAGAGTATCCACGACTGTCCCCTCCTAGTTTGAGACTGTGTCGTAATTACAACGAAAAGGGGTATCAATTGCTCTTTGACAAGAGGAAAAAAACAAAAGTGAAACGCATACTAAGAGTTATCGCAAAAAGACATCATTTTTTCATAGGAGGTGAACGGGTGAAGATCTCTTCGTGCAACTCTTAGCTTTGTAATGCAAAGAACTGTCCCATGAGCTCTTTAACACCGCCAATCAACGTAATCATCCATACGATATTAAAACATGTTGCGGCAATGGATATCTCCGCTTGCGCACCTTACCTTCCACGCAAAAGAAAGTTCGTCATTCCGAGATTCCTCTCGACTATGCTCAAGACAGGCCTCTTTATGTGTCCAAACGGATGTTCAACCCGTGTTTTTCGTCGTGCGTATACCTCCTGAGACTCAGGCTGTTCATATTGCCGTTCAAGCTTCTCTTTGACCTCTTCTTGTGATAACCGCACGATCTTTCGCCCACTCTGGGAATTCGCGCATTCACCATAGTGTTTGCAGGCGCTGTATGTAGCAGCATCTGTTATACGGTATGCTATCTTTTTACCACCGTCTTGTTTTCCTTCATAGACGAGCTTGTGCCCTTCATCATAAACAAATTTATTCTTACTAAACGGCTTCTCTTCAGGATTGTGTAATGCTTGTCGTTGCGAGGGAACTACTACCTTCGTCCCCCTTCGGTCTATCTTCTCAAGTTCCTCTGTATCTGCACATCCTGCATCGGAGCTCCCAACCTCACATTCCTTCCCGTAATTGTCTCCGACTGGGTAACCTGATTTGTAAACTGGTTTACATCACTACTGTCACTTACCGCATCAACTTGTACAATAAGTCCGTGTTTATCATCCACAACACTCTGCACATTATAGCTCGCATGTGATCCTTGCACACTTCTCATCAGTGCGCTCTCTGTATCTGTTTGGTTTATTGTCTTAGGCAATTTTCCATTTTCTTCTTGCTCTTTGAATTGGTTCAGTATATCCTGCGCCCTGTTACGATATTCCTCATTATCTGCAAGCTCTTTTTTCATCTTTACCAATGAATCTTGAGCGTCTTCTTCTTTGTCAATACGCTCACATTCATCAAGAAGTACCTCTATGTTCTTATCTATTTCAACCAGCTTTTTTTCACAGCGCTGCTTTGTATGGTTTTTGCCGCGCGCTGCATTCGCCCTGATTTTTGTGCCGTCTACAAAGAGTACATTGCCGTCTATTAAGTTCAGTTCCATACATATCCGAACACATTGCTTTAAGACCTCTTTCAGGGCTTTCTTATTATTACGTCTAAACTCTGATATGGTCTTATGATCCGGCGTCAGACCTCCCATAAGCCATATGAATGACAAATTATGATGGACCGCACGCTCCAGTTTCCGGGAACTCTTCCATCCATAGGAATAACCATACACGAACAATTTGAGCATCGTTTTCGGGTCATACTCAGCGTTACCAACTTTACGAGGCTCAATCTCAATACCAAGATCTTCTAAATCAACTGCATCTATGAATGCGTCATATACTCTTACAGGATCCTCTGCTCCAACGTAATCCTCTATACTTTTCGGTAATAAAGCCATTTAATTACGATTTCCATATCGATATGCCATTGCTATACCTCCTTCTTTGAGGTATATTATATTACACCACCTTTTCTCTGCCTTATGGCTTTTGTATTTTTTTAACTAAAACTCGTTGTAATTATGACACAGCCTCTAAGGCAGGGATTCGTGTACCTTGTAGCGATAATCGATTGGTATAGCCGCTATGTGTTGTCGTGGCGTATAAGCAACACTTTGGATGTTTCCTTTTGTAGAGAGGCATTGGAGGAAGCCTTGGGAAAAGGATGTCCGGAGATATTCAATAGTGATCAGGGTTCTCAGTTTACCAGCAGTGATTTTACGGGAATGCTCTTAAGCAAAGAGATAGCAATCAGTATGGATGGTCGAGGGCGAGTGTTTGATAACATTTTTACGGAAAGGCTTTGGAGAAGCATGAAGTATGAGGAAGTTTACATAAAAGACTATCAGGTTTGCCGAGATGCCCGTGAGGGGTTGGAGGCGTATTTTTCATTTTATAACAATCGGAGGTATCATCAAGCAATGGAATATAAAACACCGTATGAGGTTCATTATGGAGTTTCTTGTGGGAATAAGTAAGGAAAGGATAGCGATGGGCAAAGGTGGATTGCGGGGTGTTCATGAATCAATGCATCTAAATATTAATAAAAAATGGTCTTGACAAACCCGTACACTTTAGGTTACGGTTCGTATTGGCAAGGCGCGCCTATCTCAGAACAGTACAAATTTATAATCCCACCTTTGAGGGATTGACAGGAAAAAATAAAAATGGTATTAAATACCTAATAATTGCAGTCGGACACAGATAAACGCTGATTTACACTGATTTTTCAACGACATAAATAAATCACAGGTAATTACCTAATGAGTGAGTTAAACAAAAGAATTAAGTCATTGTTTTATCTGCGCTTATCTGCGTTAATCTGTGTCCCATTGCAGAATTTAGGTTCTATTTAAAAGGGGGTAAAGATGCATAAAAGTGTTTTTGTAATTTTATTCATTTTTTTAAGTCTGTTAGTTATAGCAAAACCAAATCATGCAGATGAACCAAGTGAACAATATAAAGTTGGTGTAGATGATACGCTTTACATAAGCGTGCAGGGAGAAGAGAACCTCAAGGCGACATCACCTGTAACATCAGATGGTTCTATATCTTTTCCTTATATAGGAGTTGTTTATGTTAAAGGATTAACCCTGACAGAAATTGAAAAGGAACTAACAAAAAGGCTTTCCAATTATTTAAAATATCCGGTTGTGTCGGTAACACTATCAACTTCTAAAAGCATGAAATATTTTGTATATGGGGAGGTTAGAAATCCAGGGAGGTCTATACTTGAGGATAATATGACAGTAATAAAAGCTATCTCAGCAGCAGGAGGCATTACCCCGGATGGTCTTTATGGCAGTATAAAACTCAGAAGAAAACAGAAAGACAAGAATGAGTACAAAGAAATTAATATAGATCTTAAAAATACAAAAGAAAGTAGTTCGAATTGCGATATGCCCATTGAAACAGAAGACATTTTGGTTATCGAGCGTAGCAGAAATTTCTTTGTATATGGTGAGGTAATGAGACCCGGTAAATTCACTCTTGAGGATAATACGACAGTTCTCAAGGCAATCTCCGTGGCGGGAGGTTTTGCGAAATATGGTTCTCCCGATAGAGTCAAAATACTCCGAACTGCCCAGAGTAAAGTGGGGTATGAAAATATCAAAGTTGATATGAAAGGCGCCGTGAAAGGCGAAGCTGGTAAAGATATCCGTTTAGAGTCCGATGATATAGTAATAGTGTCGGAAGGAATTCTTTAGGGGGG
>Ga0209342_10008597_pt1 | contig 10233 bp, 8 predicted proteins | sample RifCSP16_2_FD_184023 | JGI IMG/M metagenome (GOLD analysis project Ga0209342, IMG submission 184023) | Soil microbial communities from Rifle, Colorado - Rifle CSP2_sed 16_2 (SPAdes) (version 2) | ecosystem: Environmental > Terrestrial > Deep subsurface > Rock core/Sediment | place: Rifle... | reverse complement strand
CCCCTAGGCTAGAGTCTGGGCCAGGAAGCTGGCGTCGCTCCGTCCGCTTATCAAGATTACGTTTCGACGTATGCCCGACGCCAAGACCAAGATCGCATTCGAGCTGAACGGCGAGCCCGTCGAGGTGGCGTTCGCGCCGCACAAGACGCTGCTCGAAGTACTGCGCGAGGACCTCGCCCTCACCGGAACGAAGCACGGCTGCGAGCTGGGCGAGTGCGGCACGTGCACGGTGCTCGTGGACGGCAAGCCCATGCTCTCGTGCCTCGTGCTCGGTCTCGCGTGTGCGGGGCACCAGGTAAAAACGGTCGAGGGGATGGCCGCGGGTGGAACGCTACACCCGTTGCAGGAAGCCTTCGCCGAGCTGGGCGCGGCACAGTGCGGCTACTGCACCCCGGCGTTTCTGCTCGCCGCCGAAGCGCTCCTCGCCGAAAGCCCGCGTCCCACGCGCGAGGAGATCAAGCTCGCGCTGTCCGGCAACCTGTGCCGGTGCACGGGCTACATCAAGATCTATGAGGCGGTGGAGCTGGCGGCCGCCCGCATGCAGGGCGAAGATGCGAAGCCCGCGCCGGAGACCCTGTATGGCCTCCCGTAAGAAGGCGGCGGTCCGGCGGTCCGGCGGACCGGCGGTCGGAAAAACCGCGGAGCAACCGACCGCCCGACCGCCTGATCGCCCGACCGCCCTCCGGGTGGTGGGGAAAGCGCTCCGCAAGGTGGACGCCACGGCCAAGGTGACGGGCGCCACCAAGTTCGCCGACGACCTCTTCCTGCCCCGGATGCTCTACGCCAGGCTGCTCCGGAGCCCCCATCCCCACGCGCGCATCGTCCGCATCGACACCGCGAAGGCCGCGGCGCTCCCGGGCGTGAAGGCGGTGCTCACCGGGAAGGACCTGCCCATCCCCTTCGGCATCCTCCCCGTGAGCCAGGACGAGCACGCGCTGGCGCCCGAGAAGGCGCGTTTCGTGGGCGACCCGGTCGCGGCCGTCGCCGCAGTCAGCGAGGAGGTCGCGACCGCCGCGCTCGACCTGATCGACGTCACCTACGAGCCGCTGCGGCCGATCGTGGATGCGCTGGACGCGGTCGAGCATCCGGCGCCGCGCATCCATGAATACGGCGACGGCGGAAACCTGCACAAGCTCATCAACCTCGAATTCGGCGACGTCGAGGAGGGATTCGCGCAGGCGGATTTGATCCGCGAGGACCTGCTCTTCTTCGAAGGCAGCACCCACTTGCCGATGGAGCAGCACGCTGCGGTCGCCGACTGGTCCCCCCCCCCGGACGGGAAGATCACGTTGTGGAGCTCCACGCAGACCCCGCACTACGTGCACCGCGCGCTCGCGAAGGTCCTGGAGCTTCCGGCGGCGAAGGTTCGCGTGATCGCGACGCCTAACGGGGGCGCTTTCGGCGGGAAGAGCGACCCGTTCGGCCACGAGATCGCCGTCGCCAAGCTCGCGATGGTCACGGGCCGACCGGTGAAGATCACCCTGACCCGCGAGGAGGTGTTCTACTGCCACCGCGGGCGCCACCCCACGCTGATGTGGGTGAAGACCGGCGTGAAGACAGACGGCGCGATCACGGCGATGCACTTCAAGTCGCTGCTCGACGGCGGCGGCTACGGCTCCTACGGAGTCGCGAGCACCTACTACACGGGCGCGCTGCAGACGGTCACCTATCACGTCCCACGGTACAAGTTCCAGGGCGCACGAGCGTTCACGAACAAACCTCCGTGCGGACCGAAGCGGGGCCACGGAACGCCCCAGCCACGTTTCGCGCTCGAGGTGCACGTCGACAAGCTCGCCGAACAGCTCGCCATGGACCCGGCCGAGCTCCGGCTCAGGCATCTCGTTCCCCCGAACTCGCTCACGGCCAACTGGCTGCGCATCGGCTCGATGGGGCTCGGGCGTTGCATCCGCAAAGTCGTCGCGGGCTCCGGATGGAAGCAGAAGTTCGGCAAGCTTCCCTACGGGAAAGGGGTCGGTCTCGCCTGCTCGTCGTACATCACCGGCGCGGGCCTCGCGATCTACTGGAATCCCATGCCGCACTCGGGCGTGCAGCTCAAGTGCGACCGCGGCGGCGGCGTCACGGTGTTCTGCGGCTCCACCGAGATCGGCCAAGGCTCGGACTCGATCCTCGCCATGCTCGTCGCCGAAGTGCTCGGAGTCGATCCGTTCGACATCGCGGTCGTGACGGGCGATACCGACCTTACCCCGGTGGACCTCGGCAGCTATTCGAGCCGCGTGACGCTCATGACCGGGAACGCGGCGATCCAGGCGGCGGAGCGCGCGCGGGACGTCATCGCGCGGCATGCCGCGCGGAAACTGGAGATCCCGGTGGAGCGCTTGGCGTTCGCCGAGGCCCGGGTATTCGACGTCGCCGACCCCGGACGCGGGCTCACGTTCGCCGCGGCGGTGCAGCTCGCCGAGGCGGCCGAAGGGACGATCGGCACGGTCGGCTCATACACGCCGCCCGCGAGTCCCGGGAAATACCGCGGCGCCGGCGTGGGGCCGTCGCCCGCGTACTCGTACAGCGCCTGCGTGGCCGAGGTAGACGTGGACCCCGCGAGCGGCATCGTGCGTGTGCCGCGCGTCTGGATCGCGCACGACGTGGGACGCTCGATCAACGCCGCGACGGTCATGGGTCAGATCGAAGGCTCGGTGTACATGGGTCTCGGTGAGGCGCTGATGGAGGAGATGGCTTACCGCGGCAACCGCAACGTCGTGCATAAGATCCCCAGCCTGCTGGAGTACAAGAGCCCCACCACACTGGAGATGTGCGACATCGCGACCTATGTGATCGAGGACCCCGACCCGAACGGTCCGTTCGGCGCGAAGGAGTGCGGCCAGGGACCACTGCTCCCCCTGCCGCCCGCCGTCGCCAACGCGGTGTACCAGGCGGTCGGCGTGCGGGTCGATGAGGTGCCGATCACGCCGGAAAAGGTCCTCAAGGCGCTAAAGCGCAAGGCGAAGGGCGAAGAGCCGCGGTTCGGGCCGACCGCGTTCCCCGACATCCCGTGGCCGGAGCCGACGCGGGTGCCGCCGCCGTGGGAGGGCGGTGACGGAAAGGCGGTAGGGGGCGGCAAGGGGCGGAAGGAGGCGGTAGCCGCATCCAAGCGCTAGTCTGGCCTGTGTAGTATCTCGCCCCGCCGGCGTCTCTCCTGCTAACCTGCCCCGGGGGGACCCATGCTGCTTCAACGCGTTCACCTGTTCGTCTTGTTTGCGACGCTCGCCGCGCCGCAGCCTCTAGCTCGTCCCGAGACCGGCCGCATTGAGGGATACGTTCGCGATGGCGCCGGTATCCCCATTGCCAAAGCTCAGGTGTCGGTCGTCGGGACGTCGTTTCATGCGGTGACGAACGACAGCGGCCACTACGCCATCGCCAACGTCCCAGTCGGGGCCTTCACGGTCAGAGCCCAGTCCATCGGATACATGCCAGCGGAGGCGCGCAACGTTCGCGTCGTCGCGAATCGGACGGTCACGGTGGACCTGCAGCTGCGTGCGTCGGTCGTGGCTCTCGAGTCCGTCGTCGTTGACGCGGCGAAACGGGCCGCGCCGGGCCTCCTCGGGCGTGCTCGCGCCGCCTACGCGCCGCAAGGCATCGAGCACTGGCGCATGCAGCGCCAGCCGGGGAATCGCGAGCAGTACGACAAGATCGATGAGAGCCCGTTCCTCGCGGTCACGGCCCACCCACTCTCGACCTTCTCGATCGACGTGGACCGGGCGTCCTACTCGAACGTGCGGCGGTTCATCACGCAGGGCCAGCTACCTCCCAAAGATGCGGTCCTCATCGAAGAGCTGGTCAACTACTTCCCTTACGACTACGCGGAGCCCGAGGGCGACGCGCCCGTCGCGATCAACACCGAGGTGGCTCCCGCGCCGTGGAAGCCCGCCCACCGCCTGGTACGCATCGGTCTGCAGGCAAAGCGCAGTCACACCGAGGGCCTGCCCCCCAGCAACTTGGTGTTCCTGATCGACGTGTCCGGCTCGATGATGCCGGCGAACAAGCTCCCCCTCCTCCGGGCGGCGTTCCGGCTGCTGGTGAACGAGCTGCGGGCGCCCGACCGGGTGGCGATCGTCGTCTACGCCGGGTCGGCGGGGCTCGTCCTCCCCTCTACGCCTGGCGATCAAAAAACCAAGATCCTCGACGCCATCGGGCGGCTCGAGGCCGGCGGCAGCACTGCCGGCGGCGCCGGGATCCGGCGGGCGTACGACCAAGCCGTCGCCAACTTCGCCCGCGGCGGCAACAACCGCGTGATCCTCGCCACCGACGGCGACTTCAATGTGGGCGTGTCGAGTGACGCCGAGATGGTGCGGTTGATCGAGGAAAAGCGACAGAGCGGGGTGTTCCTCACCGTGCTGGGAGTCGGCGAGGGCAACCTCCAGGCCGCGAAGATGGAGAAGCTGGCCGACCACGGGAACGGGAACTACGCATACCTCGACAACATTCTCGAGGCGCGCAAGGTGCTCGTCCACGAGCTCGGTGGCACACTCTACACCGTCGCGAAGGACGTGAAGATCCAGGTCGAATTCAACCCGGCCCGCGTGCGCGCGTACCGCCTGATCGGCTACGAGAACCGGCTACTCGCCGACGAAGACTTCACCGACGACAACAAGGACGCCGGCGAGATCGGCTCCGGTCACTCCGTCACCGCGCTGTACGAAGTCGTTCCCGTGGGCGTCGACACCGATGTCGTCGTGCGGGTTCCGGACTCGCTGCGCTACCAGACGCCGAGGGTCCAGGGGAACGCCGCGGCGGGCCCCGAGCTGCTGTTCGTCAAGGTCCGCTACAAGCAGCCCGATGGCGACCGCAGTCGGCTGCTCACGCACGCCGTGCTCGACCGGTCATCCGGCTCCCCGTCCGTCGACTTCAGACTCCAGACGGCGGTGGCCGAGTTCGGGCTGTTGCTGCGCGAGTCGGAGCACCGCGGCACGGCGGACATCGGCCGTGTGATCGCGGTCGCACGGGAGGCGCTGGGTGGCGATCCGCACGGCCACCGGGCCGAATTCGTGCGACTGGCACAGGCTGCGCAGGCGCTCGGCCTGGCCCGCGGTGACGCCGCGCGTTAAGGTTCCGGCGATGCTGCGGCTGCCTGCGTTCACCTATCTCCAGCCGAACACACTGGCTGAGGCCCTGCGGATGAAGGACGAGGCCGGGCCCGACGGCATGTACGTCGCGGGCGGGACGGACCTCTACCCGAACATGAAACGGCGCCACCAGGAGCCGAAGACCGTCATCACGCTCATGGGCATCACTCAGCTCCAATGTCTGTCTGAAAGGGTGCTCGGGCCTTGTGTCACCCTGACCGCGCTATCCGCCCATCCGCCGATCCGCCAGCGGTTTCCCGCCGTTGCCCACGCTGCCGAGCTCGTCTCCACGCCGCTGCTCCGCAACATGGGCACGCTCGGCGGGAACCTCTGCCTCGACACGCGGTGCAACTATTACAACCAGACCTACGAGTGGCGAAAGGCGATCGACTTCTGCATGAAAAAGGACGGCCACATCTGCTGGGTGGCGCCGTCGTCCCCGCGCTGCTGGGCGGTGAGCTCCTCGGACGTGGCTCCGGTGCTGGTCGCGATGGGCGCGGAGCTGGTGCTCGTGGGACCGCACGGGGAGCGAGTCGTGCCCGCGGCACGGCTCTACAACAACGACGGCATCGACTATCTCACCAAGCACCGCGACGAGATCCTCGCCGAGGTGCGCCTGCCCGCGCCGGACGGCTGGGACGCCGTCTACCGCAAGCTGCGCCGTCGCGGGTCGTTTGACTTCCCGGTGCTGGGCGTGGCCGCGTGGGTGCGGTGGGACGGTCGCACGATCGCCGACGCGCGCGTCGTGCTGGGCGGCGTAGCCAGCTGGCCGCAGGAGGTCGCGGAGGCAGGCACCGCACTCGTGGGCAGCGACTTGTCGGACGAGGCGATCGCCGCCGCCGCCGAGGCGGCGTACCGCCCCGCGAAGCCGCTGGACAACACCGACTTCGATCTCTCCTGGCGAAAACAGATGACGCGCGTGTACGTGAAGGCGGCGCTCGAGGAGCTGCGGGAGCGCCGACGCTAGTACCGCTTCAATCTCGCTGTCGCGCAGGCCCGGCGCAGACGCAATCGAGGCAACCGTGGGTCGCGCAGGTGCCGCAGCTCCGGGTGAGTTGCCGCCGCAAGGCCTCGCGGGCGCGATGAAGGCGCACGGCAGCGTTGTTTCGTGTGATGCCCGCTTCCGTCGCAAACGCGACCACGCTCTCGCCGTCGAGGTCCACCCGACGGATGGCCGTGGCATACTCCGGCTTCAGTGCGTCGATCAACGTCGTGACACAAGCGCACACCTCGTCCTCAAACGACTCGTCCGGACCCGGCTCGACGCGGTCCATCACGCCCGCCGCCTGCGCCAGCGCGCGATCCTCGGCTCCGCGGCGCCGATAGTGATCAACCACGGCGTTCCGCAACAGTCGGTAGAACCACGCGACGACCGACTCGCCGTCGCGCACCGTTGCGGCGCGGTCCGGCCCGCGCACGAACGCGTCCTGAAGGAGGTCCTCGGCGATCTCGCGCGAGCCGACGCGCCGCTGGAGGAAGGCGAGAAATCGGCGGTGGTTGTGCACCAGCGTCTCTAGCACGCCAGGAGCGGCCAGGTCCCGCTCGGCGACGTCGGGCGGCGCTGCGGTCACTCGGCGCAGTCGCAGGCGTCGCCGCAGGCGCACGCCTCACCGCACACACACGTGTCAGAAGTGCAGCGGGTGTCGTTCATATCGAGCTCCTCCGTGAACAGGTGGGTGTTGCAATGCCTTCACCCCTGCTGACGGACGACCCGCCCAGCTCATTACACCCCAGCGGGCGTCAGGGGACCAGCGCCTCGATCTCCTCGCGCATCTTCTCCAGCCGCTCGGCGATCTGCTTTCGCGTCGCTTCGTCCCGCGAGCGCCAGCCCGCCCGATACACGGCCTTCACGAGCCGGCCCACGGCGCGGTTCATGTCGGCCATAGCCCCGCCGAGCACGCGCTCCACGCTGTCGTGCACCCGCTCGAAAATGTCGTCCACCACATCCTTGTGCTCGTCCAGAAACTCCCGGCCGGCGTCGGTCATCTCGTAGATCTTCTTCCCATCCACCTCGCGGGAGGTGACCAGCCCTTCGTCCTCGAGCCACTGCAGCGTCGGGTACACGGTGCCGGGCGACGGCGAGTAGCAGCCGCGCAGCCGGTCCTCGAGTTCCTTCATCACCTCATAGCCGTGGCGCGGCTTGTCCTTCAGGAGCTTCAGGATCACGTACTTCATGTCGCCCGATTCGAACCACTGCCGGCGGCGGCGACGCGGGCCGGCCCAGAAGGAGCCGCGGGGTCCGAAGCCAAACGCAAACGATTCCCATCCGAAGTGCCGAGCCATGTCCGCTCCAGTGACGATGTAACAGCAAGATACTATGTCACGATATATCGTGTCAACCTGCCGTAACCATGCTCACAGCCCGCCCGGTCGCATCAAGGTCAAGTTGTAGGGACGCACAAATTTGTGTGGCTGGGCCGCTCCCCTAGATTAACTGCCCACGCCCGCCTCCGTTCTCGATGGACCTAGCGCCCTTGGAAGGAGACCTGATGTCCGTGCAGGTGACCCCCCACCCCAGATGGGTGGCCGACCTAGATGCGGTCTTGGATCCGAGCCGCGACGCGATCCTCGACACTCCCGTGATCGTGCACGCGTCCGAGAACCAGTTGATCGACGGCCAGATCCAGGACTTTCTCGTGGCGTTCTACCCGATCATCCGGGACTTTCCGCGGTGGCTCCAGGTGTTGCTCGACCGCTCGCCCGACGACGGCAAGGCCTTCTTCCGAGACAACATCCGTGTAGAGAAGCGGCACGACGCGATGTGGCGCGCCATGGGAGACGGCTTTAACGTCCCGCGGGAGCGGTTTCAGGTTCCTGAGCCGATGATCCCCACGGTCCAGGCGTTCCATGAGTACCTGACCGAGATGTGCCGGGGTGCGCAGTTCGGCGCGGCGGTCTCCGCGACCAACTACGCCGTCGAGGGTGTGGCGCAGAAGATCTCGGAGAAGGCGTTGCGGGGTTTGGCCAAGAACGAAAAAATCGGGCCGCGGGGACGCTGGTGGCTCGAGGAGCATGCCAAGTACGACGATGAGCACCCGATCCACGCGCTCGAGATCATCAAGAACTGTGTGCAGCGGGGCGAGACGCCGGACTCGGTCACCGAGGCCGCGCGGCACAGCCTCGCGCTGATGAAGGATGCGATGGTGGCTTCCTACGACTCATGAGTAAGAACCGGCGCGCTTCGCCCGTCCGGGGGATGCGTCCCCCCGCCGCCGCGCCCAAGGCCCCTACGAAGCGCCCGGCGTTCGACCCGGTGCGGGTGGCCGCCGAGATCGTGGCGGCCCTCGCAGACGCGGTGATCGTGACCGGCCTCGATCGCCAGGTCCTCACCGCGAACCGGGCGGCGGCCGAGCTGTTCGGTCGCCCGCTCGACGATCTCCCCGGCACACCCATCGACGACATCGTCGCCACGGCCGAGCGCCAGCACGTGGCCGAGCGCGAGCACCGTGCGTTCGAGGGCGAGGACCAGCACTACGAGACCACGGTGGTGCGGGCGAACGGGGAGGAGCGCGTGGTGGCGGTGTCCACCACCCCCCTCGTGCTCGAAGGCGAGCTGCTCGGCACGGCGGCCACCCTGCGCGACATCACCGTGCAGAAGCGGGCGCAAGAGACACTCGCCCGCTCGGAGTCGCGGTACCGCAACCTCATCGAGTCGGCCTCCGACGCCATTGTCACGCTGGACGCGAACGGCCGCTTCACCACCGTGAACCACGCCGCGGAGATCGTCTCGGGCTACCGCCGCGGGGAGCTCGTGGGCCTGTGGTTCGCGCCGTTGCTGCCCGACGACGAGCTTCCCAAGGCGCTGGCGCACTTCCAGAAAGCGCTGGCGGGCGAGACGGGCCTGTTTGAGAGCCAGTTCTACCGCAAGGACGGCGAGATGCGCTACATCTCCGTCACGTATTCGACGCCGCAGAAGGACGAAGAGGTGCTGTGCCTGATCCGCGACGTCACCGACCAGAAGTTGCTGCAGGAGCAGCTGATCCAGTCGGAGAAGATGTCCGCGATCGGCCAGCTGGTCTCGGGCGTGGCGCACGAGCTCAATAACCCGCTCGCGGGCATCTCGGCGTTCGCGCAGCTGCTGCTCAGCGAGAAACGCTTCCCGCCCGACCAGCGGACGGCGGCCGAGATGATCTACGCCGAGGCGCGCCGCGCCTCGCGCATCGTGCAGAACCTCCTGACGTTCGCGCGCCAGCACAAGCCGGAGCGCGTGCCGACCCAGGTGAACCAGGTGCTCGACGACACGCTCGAGCTGCGGGGCTACGAGCTGCGGGTGCGCGGCATCGAAGTGCAGCGCGATTACGACGAGCAGGCCCCCGAGACAATGGCGGACGCGCACCAGCTGCAGCAGGTGTTCCTCAACCTGATCACCAACGCCGAGCAGGCGATGGAGCGCTCGGAGCGGGACAAGCAGGGGCTCATCGTGCGCACACGTAGCACCGGCGACGCGATCCGCACCGAAGTCGAGGACACCGGCCCCGGCATCCCGCCGAACCTGCTGGAGCGCATCTTCAACCCGTTCTTCACGACCAAACCCACGGGCTCTGGCACCGGGCTGGGACTCTCGATCTCGCTCGGCATCGTGCGGGAGCACGAGGGGAGGATCTGGGCGGAGAACGCGGCGCAAGGCGGCGCGCGCTTCGTGATCGAGCTCCCGATCGTGACCCCGCGCACGACCGGCGAGTACCAGGCCGTGCCGCTGGTCACGCCCATCACCGATCGGCTGCACGTCCTGGTGGTGGACGACGAGGCTTCCGTGCGGGTCGCGCTGCAGCGGTACCTCTCGAGCCGCGGCCACGAGGTCGAAACCACGGCCAGCGGCAAGGAGGCCCTCGCCCGGATGCGCGAGGACGCCTTCGACGCGGTGATCATCGACATGCGCATGCCCGACCTCTCGGGGGAACAGCTGTTCCAGGAGCTCAGGGCCCGCGACCCGTCCTATGCCGAGCGGGTGATCTTCACCACCGGACAGCTGGTGGACGACAGCGTGCGCAGCTTCCTGCGCGACAACCGGCTGCTATGAACACGCCGCCCGCCATCACGATCGCGGTCGCAGCGCCAATGCCCCTGGCGCCGCCGGTAATCAGGATCGCCTTTCCATCGAGCCGCATGAGGTCCTCCCCAAACTTGTGCTGAAGTGCGCACGCGCGTCTGCCCT
>Ga0209342_10008595_pt1 | contig 10233 bp, 9 predicted proteins | sample RifCSP16_2_FD_184023 | JGI IMG/M metagenome (GOLD analysis project Ga0209342, IMG submission 184023) | Soil microbial communities from Rifle, Colorado - Rifle CSP2_sed 16_2 (SPAdes) (version 2) | ecosystem: Environmental > Terrestrial > Deep subsurface > Rock core/Sediment | place: Rifle... | reverse complement strand
GTTCGGGGACGCCGCCAGCCAGCGATCCGAGCCACAGATCGAACTGGCCCTGGGCCTGGTGCTGGGAGGCAAAGACGTAGCTCCGGCCATCAGGAGAGAGGTCGCCGTCCATCTCGCGCTCGGGGAAACCGGTGAGGCGGCGGATACGCGGGGTTGAGGACTCGCTCCCCCGGGACGTCAGCAGGACCCAGGCTCCGCCACCGGCGAGCCCGACGACTCCTACGAGCGCGAGCAGATGCGCCCAGCGGCGACCGGAAGCGAGGGAGGGCGGCCCGGGATGGCTCGGCTGCACGGCCTCGACGGCGGGCAAGAAGCGGTAGCCGCGGCGAGGGACGGTCTGCACCAGCCGTGGCTCGTCGACCTCGTCGCCCAGGGCCCTGCGCAGCCGGCGCACCGCCTGGGTCAGCGCCTCTTCGTTCACCACGGTGTCGGGCCAGAGCGCCGCCACCAGGTCCTGTTTGGTCACCAGGTTGGGGGCGCTCCGTACCAACAGCACCAGAGCCTCGAAGACCTTGGGCTGAAGCGGAATCTCCTCACCCCCGCGCGTCAGGCGGGAGTTGGCGGGGTCCAGCTCGTAGTCCGCAAAACGATAGAGGGTCCGGCGCTCCACCCCCAACCTACCCGGCCGACGGCTGCGGCCGGCAAGCCGTCTTGCCGCTCCCGGTGCCTTGGCGGCGAATCCTCACGGCTTCGAGGTGCCCTCCCGCCCGTAGCGGTCTTCCAGGCGGACCACGTCGTTGAGCTCGGGCGTCGACACCTCGATGATGTCGCAATCATCGAGAGCGGTCATGCGGTGGACGGTGCCGGGCGTGATGTGAAAGACGTCCCCGGGGTTCATCTCCTTCACCGCCAACGGGCCGACTTCTCCGGCGGCGCGGGTCTCGAAGCGGAGACGCCCGGCCTGGATCAGGATGGTCTCGTCCTTCACGTTGTGGTACTGGAGGGACAGGCTCTCCCCCGCCTTCACGTGCAGGATCTTGCCCACATAACGATCAGTACGGGCCCACCACAGCTCGTAGCCCCACGGCTTGTCGACACGTTGGCTCACTCGTCTCTCCTCAACTGGGGATCAGGCCGCCGGTGGCCGACTCACAGGGAGCAACGATGCTTCCCAGGGCGGCTCTCAGTCGGCACTCGATCTCCGCCGCCGTCGGCAACTCCAGGCAAGCCGCCACCAGCGGACCCAAGGTCTTGATCTCCACGGTCCGAATCGCCATCTTGACCCGGGGGATGGCGGCTGGGTTCATCGAGAGCTGGCGCACTCCCAACCCCAGAAGAACCAGCGCCTGCAGCGGGTCCGCCGCCATCTCGCCGCAAACCGCCACCTCGGTGCGGTGGCGGGCTCCCGCGTCCACGACCGCCCGCAAGGTCCTGAGCACGGCCGGGTGCAACGGCTGGTAGTAGCGGGCGACGCGCGGGTCGCTCCGATCCACGGCCAGCAGGTACTGAATGAGGTCGTTGGTGCCGATGCTCAGGAAGTCCACAGCGCCGGCCAGGAGGTCGGCACAAAGAGCCGCGCTCGGAACCTCAACCGTCACCCCAACCGAGACCCCTTCGCCGATGACCTGATCCGCCGCCTTGACCTGGTCGCGGCTTTCCTGGAGCAGGGAGAGGGCGCGGCCCAAGTCCTCGGCCCCGGCAATGAACGGGAACATGATGCGCAGGGGGCCAAAGGCCGAAGCCCTGAGCAGAGCGCGAAGCTGGGTCCGGAAGACGTCGGGAGCCCGGTCCAACAACCGGGTCGCTCTCTCTCCCATGGCCGGGTTGGGGCTGGTGGGTCCGGCGGGGGCGATGTCCTCCAGCCCCACGTCCCAGGTGCGAACCGTGACCGGCTCCGGATGCATCTGCTCCAGCAGTCGCCGATAGACCTCGAACTGCCGTTCCTCCGTCGGCCACTCCCGGCTCCGTCCTAGCAGGTATTCGGACCGGAAGAGCCCGATGCCCTGGGCTCCGTAAAGCCGAGCGGTGCCGGTTTCGTCCGGGAACTCCACGTTGGCGCGCAGGATGACGGTGACGCCGTCGCGGGTCACCGCCGGCAGAGCGCGCGTGTCCTGGAACTGCCGTTCCTCCAGGGCCTCCCGCTCCTGGGTGGCCCGGAAGCGCTCCAGGGTGGGACCGGAGGGCTCGACCACCACCCGACCTCGGCTGCCGTCCACGATTACCAGAGCGCCCGGCGGCACTCGTTCGGTGGCATCCTCCAACCCGACCACGCAAGGCACCCCAAACGAGCGAGCCAGGATGGCGGTGTGGTAGGTGCTGGAGCCGGCGTCGGTGGCGATCGCCAGCACCCGTTCCCAGTCCAGCTCCGCCGCCTCCGAAGGCGTCAGGTCCCTGGCCACGATGACGAAGCTCCCCGGCAGCCGGGACAACGACGGCGCCTCGTTGGCGCCCCGCAGGTTGAGCTGGATGCGGCCCAGGACGTCGTCCAGGTCGGTGCTGCGTTCGCGGAGGTAGGCGTCGGTGAACTCCTCGAACAGGGCGTGGAGCTGCTCGGAGACGGTGCGCAGAGCCCACTCGGCGTTCACATGGTCCTCGCGGATCACCGCCACCGCTCGGTCCAGGAGCAGCGGGTCTTCGAGCATCAGCAGGTGGGCATCGAAGATGTAGGCGTGAGGCATGCCCACCTCCCGCGACAGCCGCTCCTTGATGGCCTGCAACTGCTGGCGGGAGGCTTCGACGGCCCGCACCAAACGCTGAACCTCGGTCTCCACCCGATCCGGCGAGAGCAGCAGGCGGAACACCGGCACCACCTCCCGCTCGACCAGGAGAGCCTGGCCCACCGCGATGCCCGGCGAGACGCCGTGCCCCTCGAGCTCCATCAGGGGGTCTCGCCGAAGCCCGACTCGACCAGCGTGGCCAGGGCCTCCAGCGCCGGGGCCTCATCCTCTCCGTCCGCCGTGAGCTCCAGGTCGGTCCCGTGGGAGGCGGCCAGGAGCAGGATCCCCAGGATGGACTTGCCGTCCATGGCCTTGCCGTTCCTGGCCACCGTCACCCGTGCCTTGAAGCGGCTGGCGGTGTGGACGAAGCGCGCCGCGGCCCGCGCGTGCAGCCCCAGCCGGTTCTTGATCTTCACCCGCCGGCGGATCACGAGGGCTTCTTCTCCAGGAGCTCGCTGGCCACATAGATCGCCCCCTTGCCTTGTTCGCGCACGATCCGGGCGACCTCAACCAGGTCCCCCTCGCGCAGGGTGGTCAGCTTGATCAGCATCGGCAGGTTCACGCCGGTGACGATCTCCACCCGGGGCGACAGGAAGGCCAGCGAGACGTTGGTGGGCGTGCCCCCGAACATGTCGGTGAGAATCAGCACCGGCTCGCCCCCGGCCTCTTGGAGGGCCCGCTCGATGGCCGCCCGGGCCACCGTCATATCGTCGCTCCAGCCGATGGACACGGCGGCAATGCGGGAGATCTCTCCCACGATGGCGCGAGCGGCGGCGACCAGCTCGTGGGCCAGCTGTCCGTGAGTGATGACGACGATCCCAATCATGCGCTCCTCTCCTCAGGCCTGGCGGACGTCGCGATGGCGAACCCGCACCGCGCAACCGCTGGTTTTGAGGTGGGCCCCCAGGGTCTCAGCCATCATGACCGATCGGTGGCGGCCCCCGGTGCAGCCCACCGCAATCGTCAGGTAGCTCTTCCCCTCCTGCTTCGAGCGCGGGATCACGAACGCCAATAGCGACTCCAGCTGGCTCAGGTAGGCCGAGAGGTCCGGCTGCCGGCGCAGGTAGCGGACCACGGGCCCGTCCAGGCCGGTCAGGGGTTTGAGCTTGGGCACGAAGTTCGGGTTAGGCAGGAAGCGGACGTCGAAGACGAAGTCGGCCTCCGAAGGCAGGCCGTACTTGTAGCCGAAGGACATCACGGTGACCACGAAGGGCGCCGTCTCGCCGGCCCGACCGAAACGCTCTCGCACGTAGTCGCGCAGCTCGTGAACCGTGCGATCCGAGGTGTCGAGGATGAAGTCGGCCAGCTTGCGAATCGGCCGCAGCGCCAGGCCTTCCTCGCGAATGCCCTCCACCACCGGCTGATTGATGGCCAGCGGGTGAGGCCGCCGCGTCTCGCTGAAGCGCCGCAGCAGCGCCTTTTCCTCGGCTTCCAGGAAGAGCAGGCTGACCGCGATTCCCTGCTCCTTGAGCTTGCGGAAGGCGCCGGGGAAGCGCTCCAGGAAGTCGGGCTCCCGGATGTCGAGGACCAGCGCCGAGCGGCGGAGTTCCTCGGAAGAGCGGATCAGCTCTGCGAAGCGAGGAATCAGGGCCGATGGCAGGTTGTCGACGCAGAACCACCCCAGGTCTTCGAGGGCCCGGGCCACGTGCGTCTTGCCCGACCCCGAGAGCCCGGTGATCACCAGGATCTCCGGGCTCTCTCCGAGGCCGAGCCGCCGGCGCCTAGCCATGTCGGGCGGCCCGCTGAGTCCGCCGTTGCCGGGCCGAGCTTCCCTGCCTGACGGCCGCGCCTTCTGCCTCCAGGATCTCGTCCACCTGATCCACCAGGCGTCGTGCCGCGTCGTAGCCCCGAGCCTTGAGCAGCTCGTTGCGCGCCGCCACCTCCACCAACAGGGCCAGGTTCCGTCCCGGCGCCACCGGCATACGGATGAGCGGAACGTCCACGCCCAGGATGGCGTAGGTCTCCTGGCGCAGCCCCAGGCGATCGTACTCCTTGCCGGTCTCCCAGCGCTCCAGGCTCACCACCAGCTCCACCCGCTTCGACATGCGGATGGAAGAGACGCCGTACAGGTCCTTGATGTTGATGACCCCGAGTCCGCGCAGCTCCATGTGGTTCCGGGTAAGCCCCGGAGATGAGCCCACCAGCGCGTCGGCCATGCGCAGCAGGTCCACCACATCGTCGGAGATCAGCCGATGGCCGCGGTCGATGAGGTCGAGCGCGCACTCGGATTTGCCGATCCCGCTCTCTCCCACGATCAAGACCCCCAGACCGAACACGTCGAGCAGCACCCCGTGCAGGTGCATGCGCAGGGCCAGCCGCTCCTCCAGAAAGGCCGAGAGCTGCTTGATGAGGGGCGTGGACTCGGTAGGTGTCACCATCACCGGCACGCCCCGAGCTTCGGCCTCGGTCAGCAGCTCTTTGGGAGGCTTCAGTCCCTTGGTGACGACGAAACAGGACACGTGGCAGCGGGCGACCCGGCGCAGGATGGAACGGCGCATGGCCGGTGCCAGGGTCCCCAGGTAGGTGATCTCGCTGCCTCCCAGGATCTGGACCCGGCCGTATCGGAGATACTCGGTGAAGCCGGTGAGGGCCAGTCCGGGTCGCTGGACTCTGGACTGTTGAATCACGTGCTCCAGGCCGGTCCGGCCCGCCACCAGCTTGAGGGAGAGCCCCTCCCCGGCCCGTTCCAGGAGCTCCCGAACCGAGATGGTGGGCGCCGCGGTTTCCCGGGATCCGCTCTCCACCGCGGCTCAGGCCTCGGGCTCGATCAACCCTAGGTTGCCGTCCTTGCGCCGGTAGAGCACGTTCATGCGTTCGGTGGCGGCGTCGCGGAACACCAGGAACCCGTCGTCGGAGGCGCTCACCTCCAAGAGGGCCTCCTCCACCGTCATCGGCTTGGGCACGAAACGCCGGCTGCGGATGATGCGCGGCAGGCCCTCTCCGCGGGAATCGCCCGAAGGCACCACCCCCGCCCACAGAGCGGTGGTGCGCGGCCCGCCCCGACGCTTGCGCTCGCGCAGCTTGCCGGTGTGCCGCTGCGCTTGACGCGTGAGCTTCTCGATCACGGTGGAGAGCGAGCCCCCGAGGTCCCCGCTCTCCTCGGCGGCGGTCAAGCTGAGGTGGGGGGAGTGGACGCTCACCTCAGCGATCTGGCGGTGCTTGTCGGCGGCCAGGATCACGTGCACGTGGCTGATGCCGCGCAGCACCCTCTGGAGCTTGCTGAGCTTGCGCTCGGCCAGCCCCCGGATCTCGTCGGGGACCTCGACGCCGCGACCGGTGAAGTCAATCTGCATGGCCTCTGCCTCCCTCGTCAGTGCACCGACTTGCGAAGGTTCGACGGCGGTATGCGCAGTTCCTCGCGATACTTGGCGACGGTGCGGCGAGCCAAGGGCAACCCGTCGCTCTCCAGGATCTCGGCGATTCGGGAATCGGACAGGGGGTGACTCGAGTCCTCCCCGTCGATCAGCTGGCGGATTCTCTCCTTGATGGTCACCGAGCTCACGGCCTCCCCCATGGTGGAGGTAATCCCGCTGTGGAAGAAGAAGCGCATCTCGTAGACGCCCCGGGGGGTGTGCATGTACTTGTTGGCCACCACCCGGGAGACCGTGGACTCGTGCATGCCGATGTCGCTGGCCACGTCGCGCAGCACCAGCGGTCTCAGGTGCGGGATGCCGTGGTCCAGGAAACCACGCTGGTGGCGCACGATGGAGTCGGCCACCTTGTAGATGGTGCGCTGCCTCTGGTCCACGCTCTTGAGCAGCCAGAGCGCGCTCCTGAGCTTGTCCTTGACGTAGGCGCGGGTCTCCTCGGAGTTCCCTTCCTTGCCGTCGAGCATCTTCCGATAGGTGGGGCTGATGCGCAGCTTGGGCAGGCCGTCGTCGTTCAGGATGATCTTGTACTCGTCCCCCTCTTTCACCACGAAGACGTCGGGGACCACGTAGGTGGAGCGATCCGGGCTGTGTTTGGTCCCGGGCTTGGGGTCCAGGTGGCGGATGATCTCCAGGTGATGAGCGATCTCCTCCGCGGTCAGCGACATCTGACGGCCGATCTCGGCGTACTGGTGGCTCTGCAACTGCTTGATGTGGTCGCGCACCATGATGTCGGTGGGAGAGCCCTCGAGCCCCAGGTGCCGGAGCTGCAAGCGCAGGCACTCGGTGAGATCGCGGGCCGCCACCCCGGGGGGATCGAGGAGCTGCACCACCGCCAGCGCTTTCTCCACCTCGGCCATCGGATAGGGGCCCAGGTTGGCAATCTCCTCGACCGAGGCCCGCAGCATGCCGTCCTCGTCCACGTTCTGGATGATGGCGTCGCCCACCTCCAGCAGCAGCTCGTCGGAGGTCGACATGTGGAGCTGCCACAGCAGATGGTCGTAGAGGTCGGGGGTGGTGGTGAGCGTGTTCTCGATGGGCGGGAGCTCGGGAACCTCCATGGAGGCCCGGGTGCGCCGCTGATCGGCGTCGTCCAGGTAGTCCTCGAAGAACTTCTCGATGTCCAGGTCCTTCAGGGGGTCGGTCTTCTCGGCCTTCTCGACGGCCTCTTCCTGCGCCACCTCCTCGGCCATGGTCTCCTGGGCCGGGACCTCCTCGAGGAGGGGGTTCTCCATCACCTCCTGCTCCAGAACCTCGGCCAGCTCCAAGGTGGTGAGCGGCAAGAGCTTGATCGCCTGCTGCAGCGAGGGGGTGAGGATCAGCCTTTGCGATAGGCGTTGCGAAAGGCCCAGCTTTTGTTGGATGCCCACGGTCAGCGACCGGGTCCATGCGCCGCGACCGAAGGGAGGTCGGCCGCCGCCACCATGCGGGGGGCTCGCGCTCCCCGAGCCGCCGGACACGAATCGCGCCGAGTTCCGGCGCTACGTCTAGAGTTCCCGGTCATGCGCATCCAGTTGAAAACCCTCTCCCAGGTAGACTCTCCGGACCTCCTCATCGGAGGCGAGCTCCCCCGGCGTGCCCGACCGGAAGACCGAACCCTCCTTGAGGATATAGGCGCGGTCGGTGATTTTCAAGGTCTCGCGGACGTTGTGGTCGGTGATCAGAACGCCGATCCCCCGCTCCTTCAGATGGCCGATGATCCTCTGAATGTCGAGAACGGCGATGGGATCGATGCCGGCAAAGGGCTCGTCGAGCAGGATGAAGGCCGGCGAGGTGGCCAGCGCGCGACTGATCTCCAAGCGGCGGCGTTCGCCTCCGGAGAGCGTGTAGGCGGGCTGGCGAGCCATGGACAGGATGCCCAGCTCCTCCAGCAGCTCACGGGCCTTGGCGCGCCGCTCCCCCGGGGGCACCCCCAGCGTCTCCAGGATGGCCAGGATGTTCTCCTCCGCGGTCAGGCCCCGGAAGACGCTTGCCTCCTGCGGCAGGTAGCCGATCCCGGCTCTTGCCCGCTGGTACATCGGCAGGCCGGTGATGTCCTGCTGGCCCAAGAACACCTGGCCACCGTCGGGCCGGGTGAGACCCACCACCATGTAGAAGGTGGTGGTCTTCCCCGCGCCGTTGGGGCCGAGCAGGCCCACCACCTCGCCGGTGCGGATCTCCACGTCCACTCGATCCACCACCACGCGGCGGCCGTAGGACTTGGTGAGCGATCGGGCGCAGAGGACGGTGGCCTCGGGGTTTCGCAGTTGGGAGGAGGCTCGAACCGGAGCAGTAGCGGCGCTCAAAACTTGGGGGGCTCCTTCCTGAAGATGGTCTCGGTGCGGACCGCCTCTCGGCCGTCCACGGTGACGCGCTCGTCGCCCACGTGGAAGAGGAGAGAACGGCCCTGGATTTCCTGACCGGGATCCTTGAGGGTGACCCGATCGCCCACCAGCAGCATGGTCTGGTCGCTGGGGGTGTAAGTCGCGAAAGCACCCGTCGCCTTACGACTACCCTGCTGAACCTCAACCGGCTCGCCCGCTCGCAGGCTGGCCACGCCGGCGCCGTCGTCGGTCAGCAGCAGGGTGGCCGCCGGGCTTTTGGTGGCGATGTCTCCCTGACGAATGCTCACGGCGCCCCGGTACAAGATCCGGCCACTCCCCTCGTCGTAGTCCATCTCCGCGGCTCGCGTCTCCAGCTTGGCCACCGGGTCCGAGCCCTCCGCCGCCTTCGGGTTCAGGAGGCCCAGGACCTCGCCGCGACCCTCCAGACGGCGCCCTTTGGGTGTTTCCTGCAGGCGGATGGCGTGGGCCCGGATCTCGTCCTTGCCGGAGCGCAACAGGGCCCCCTCTCGATAAAGACCGGTGCGGGTGTTCGAGACGTAGTCGAGGAAGCGGGCGGTGATGACGGCCGGCTCCTCCTTACCTGCCAGTAGCCCACCGCGTCCGTTCTTCCGCTCCAGGATGCTCTGCACCTCCTCCTTCGCCGTCACATCGTTGGTCCGAGTTCCAATCACGATGTTCTGGGCCTTGAGGTGGGTCCCTTGTTCGCCGTCCCACAGCTCGGGGCGAGTGAACAACTCGAGCGTCGCCGGACCCGCCGTGTAGGCCGCGAGCTCAGTGGTCGCCTTCTTCTTCCCCTGCACGAAGATCACCTTCTCCTGAAACTCCACCAGCCGGGGCTCGCTGGTGCCGGGGATGATCTCCGCCAGCATCCGCTCGCAGGTCACCGTTTGGCTGGGTGTCTTGGCCAGCTTGCCCCGGAGCGGGAAGCTCTCCAGGACCGTGTCCTTGGAGGACTGCACGGCTGCCAGTTGGCCCAGCTCGTCGAAGCGGAACTCGATGAACTTGGCGCGAACTCGGCGCCGCTCCGGTGGGTCTTGGGGCCCCGGAAAGACGGTCAGGTCCGCGTCCGGGCCGGCGGTCATCGTCGCCAGCGTCTTGTCCGGCCGGAACCAGAGGTCGAGCTTGCGGCAGAGCAGGTGACGGGTCCCGCTGGCCGGGCCCAGATTTGCGTTAGGCAACGCGGTTCCGCTCATGGTGAGGTCCACCGCCTCCTGGGCGGTGGCGCGGTAGAGAACCCGGTCCTCGCCGAAGTTGAGCTTGAGACGATCCGCCTTGAGCAGGTTGCTCCCCTGGGTCACCACCACCGCGGTCTGGAACCGGAGTGTCTTCTCCGCCTCGCTCAGGTCCGCGCTGCCGGAGACGATGTCGGTCGGGGGGTTGCCCTCGTCCTGGATGCGGACCTTCACCTGGGAGAGCAGCTCCGCCCGCCCGTCCTCGGCGGCGTAGGTCATGCCCACCGCCTCGCCCGACAGGTCCTTGCGCTTGAAGGCGACCGGCGCTTCGCTCTTGGCCAGACCCTTGTCGCCGCGATAGACCAGGGACGGGCTCCGGAACTCGAAGCCGTCGGCGGTGGTCAACACCACGTTGCCGGTGAAGACCGCTTTCTGATGACTCGGAGAGTAGGTGCAAGCGTCAGCGACGATGTGCCCGGTCGAGGGCTGCCCCTGGGACACGAAGGAGAAGCTCAGGGCCACCCCCTTGAGCTGCTGATCCTCCTGCTCCTGTCCGACCTTCTCGCGCGCCTGAAGCTCGAAGCTCTTCTTCTCCCCGGTGAAGCGGGTGAGGACCAGGCCTTCGGTGCGGGGGGCGCCCAGCGAGGGAGTGGCTTGCGGCACCGGGTGCCCCAGCGTCGACCGGGGTCGCCATCGCCAAGTCCAGGCGACC